>Ga0210396_10007321_pt1 | contig 10509 bp, 8 predicted proteins | sample IncBWH17OmetaG_FD_155466 | JGI IMG/M metagenome (GOLD analysis project Ga0210396, IMG submission 155466) | Forest soil microbial communities from Barre Woods Harvard Forest LTER site, Petersham, Massachusetts, United States - Inc-BW-H-17-O ... | reverse complement strand
CAGCTCACGTTTACCTTCAGCGAAGACGTCACCAGCTCCGACTGGACCGGCTCGGTCAGCGTCATCGACTTGAGCAACGGCGTAACGATCCCGGTCTCCGCCACGCACATGCCGGCGTACAACGAGCTGGTCTTCGGCCTCAACAACAGCACCGAGCTGTCCGACGCCAACTACGCCGCCATCCTGCACGGCTCACAGCTCCAGGGCGCCACTACCGGCCTCTCGGTCGTGGGTAATGACGGGGTGGCGGGCGACGACTCCACCTTCAACTTCTTCTTCCAGGAAAGCGATTTCAACCACGACCGCAACACCAACAGCGCCGATCTACAGACCGTCCTCGCGGACCTGAACCACCCCGGCACCTTCAGCGGCGGCGACAGCAACTACGACGGCAACATCAACTCCGCCGACCTCCAGGACGTGCTGTTTTTCCTCAACAAGAGCCTGCCCCTGCTGGGCACGCCGGGCACGCCGACGCTTGAGGACACCGGTGACAGCCGCTTCGTCATCGCATGGAACGCGCCCAGCGACCCCAGCGTGACCGCCTACGATGTGTACCGCGATTCAACCCGCATCGCCACCGACGTCACGGCCACGACATACATGGACAGCGGCCTCTCTGCCGGTACTACCCATGCGTACTTCGTCGTCGGCAAGGACGCCAGCAACGACAGCTCATGGCAATCGCCCGAGCTGCTGGCCTCGATCCCCGCGGCCGGATCTATTACCCTCACCCCGCCGGCCCTGGAGGCGATCAGCGCCGGTCAGACCGCCACCCTCTCGATCCCGTTCACCGACTCCGGTCCGCTGACCACCCACACCGGCTCGATCAACTGGGGCGACGGCACGACGGGAACGGCCACCGTCGCCGAATCCAATAACACCGGCACGCTCAGCGGCTCGCACGAGTTCGACTCCTTCGGCGCTTATTTCGGCTCGATCTCCATCACCGATCCGGGCGGCAGCAGCGCCACCGAGCTTTTCGAGATCGTCGTCCCCACCTTCTACAACACCGGCCCCGACGGCTTTGTGCCGGGGCAGACATACGCGCTGACGCCCACCTTCTCTGACCCCGACGGCGACACGCCGCTCTCCTACTACGTTAGCTGGGGCGACGGCTCGACGGTGCAGACGTACGGGGGGTCCACCACCGACTTTACCTACGCCTATTCCTCCGCTTCCGGCTCGCCCTTCTATTGCACGGTGTTGGTTGCGGCCGCGGATGGCACCTTCACCGACACTCCGGTGATCGCGGAGGTTCCGCCGACGCTTTCGATCTCAGGCCCATCGTCGATCACGGAAGGCAGCGCCTACGCCCTCTCCGACACGGTTTCGGGATCGTCGTCGGGCGACACCTACGACTTCTCAATCGACTGGGGCGACGGCTCGACCGGCGAAGATGTGACCGCTTCCCCCGGCGGTGCTTTCTCTTACACATACGACGAGGCGGGTACGTATACCATCGAGATGATCGCCACCGACGACACCAGCGGCGAAGGGGACATCGAGGAGACGACCATCACGGTCGCCGAGGCGACGCCGACGTACTCATTGGCCCTCGCGTCCACCGGCATCGCGGGAGACGCAACGAGTCTCGTCGACAGCTTCACCGACCCGGCGGGTCACACGCTCGACAGCCTCTCGATCGACTGGGGTGACGGCAGCAGCGGAGCCTACTACGAGAATCCAGGGACTTTCAGCCACGATTACGTGTTGCCGGGTACGTACGCCGTCACCGCAACCTTCTCAGACGACGAAGGAACTTATACAGCGGGAATCAGCGTTCCCGTCCGGGATTATGGCAACGCTGCAATTAACTTGTCCGACGCAACCTATCCGAATTGGCTTGAACAAGGGGAGCCGCTTAACGCGACGGTCATGTTCAACGAGCCGAGCAGCGAAGTGGTTCCAACGAGTTATCAGATCAACTGGGGGGATGGCACGACGTCGACGTACGGCACTGACCCAGACTACGGCGGCGCCTTTACCCACACCTTTCAGACGTACGGTACGGTCACCGTAAATGTGACCCTGGACAGCAACGCGGGCACGTATTATTGCTCAGAGGTTGTGGGGATCACACCATACCTCAACTTCACGTTCGATGATGTGGGATTTGCGGAGTCGGGCGTTCCATATACTTTCTACGTCAGGGACGGGGGATGCGATCCGCTGCCCACCTACACGCTTGGCTGGGGTGACGACACCACATACATCGGCACGGCGGCGACGCTCACGCACGTTTACACGTTCGACGAGCACTGGCCCGACCCCGACACCACGTATGTCTGGAACTACCGTCCTGTAAGCTTCAGTGTAACTGAGGGCACGAGCACAGAGACGTTCGGGGGCGGTTACGTCACCGTCTACCCATCCAGCAGCGGGGAGATCTCGCCCGACACGGTCCCCACGGCCACCGAGGGCTCGCTGACGACGTTCAGCGCCGACTTCACGGCCGAATTTAACCCGCCGACGCTGCCTGACAACGCCGGGTGGTCAGTCGCGTGGGGCGATGGATTGACCGGCACCGTCTTCAGTCCCGATAACGTCCTGCAAGGAACGGCAAGCCATGCTTACGCCCTCGCCGGCACATATACCATTCAGTGGGGCGTCAGCTATGAGGACATCAATTCGACGGGCGCAATCGATTGGCGCTTTCAGGCGTTCGCCGATCAGCAGGTGGTGGTCACGCACGCGACGCCCACATTTGCCGTTTCCGGCGCAACGTACGCAGTCGACGGGGAGGAATACACACTGGCATCCACACCCACAGTCATCCACCCCGGCACGGCGGAGGCCCCGCAACTGTGGATCATCGCCTGGGGTGACGGCAGCACCGATGCCTATCAGCCCTTCCACTCCTTCCCTGAGCACACGTACAATTCCCCAGGCGAGGAAACCATCGTAGCAACGGCGATCACAAACGAAGGAACGTACGCGACAAGCTGGAGCGTAAACGTCTACGACCCGGAAATGCACGTCGTTGAATCGGACGGAACGACGCTGGACCACCAGACGCAAGAAACCGACGGCGCAATACTAGGCGTAGACTACAGTGATATGACCGGCGTCGAGGACACGCTGGGGAACGACATTCCCGACTACAGCCAAACCGCCATGCCTGTCGCCGACACCGACCTTCTCGAGGTGACTTTCGATCAGCTTCCCACCTCAGTCGGGGGCACATACACGATTTCCTGGAGCTCCCCGGATTTCACCGTCTGGTCGGACGCCGAGAAAGACACACAGCTTACAAGCGGCTATAGTTTCGCCGCGGCGCCCGTTGGAACCAGCATTGCACCGGTTTTCCTCGAAGGAATGTCGATCAGCTCGCAGATGGCGGCAAACGGGATGACACTGACTTGGACGTCAAACGATTATAGCATCGTCAGACCGGTTGACATCTTGAAGCCCACGGTTCTCAGCATCGTCGGTCCGACCATTGTCCCCGGCTATGGGATCTACAGCTACTACATCCGTGGGCCCGCCGTTCCGGCAGGGCCGTCCGCTTGGAGCGCGGCCGGTGGCACGGTGCTTACCGGCGAAAGCGGGTTTGTTGGCGCGAACATACAATGGGGCGGCGGACCTGCGTTCGCGTCCGTGCTTTACACACCCCTACCTGGATTCACAATCAGTCTACCTGTAACAGTATTCCAAATCGCGGTCACTGCACCCGGCGGGACGCCTTTCCCGACGGGGACGCCGTACGACGGGGGGGCGGTGTTCATGAAAAATGCGGGGAAGACGATTCTAGGAAAGAATATCGTATCTGGAACACCGGCCGGCCTAACGTGGAATGCCATGATTACCGTGAACGGGCCGCTCAATTCGAATGGGGTGCCGATAATGGCCGGCGTCAACCAACTCCGAATCGGGTATATTCAAAATCTGACCGGCTACATCGCGCGCGGCGTGTACGGCACTACGTGGATGAAGTCCAATTTGGAGCATGTCCTCAACGCGTACCCATATCTCGACGCCGCATCCGATGCATACCCGTGGTACCGCCAGATCGGCGCGGGCACATGGACGCCTGCTCTAGATCCGGTTAGCCACCAATTCAAGACCACATTGACGGAGCTTGACCAGCCGACTGCGGAGATTCCTTTCGATTTGAGTCGTACTCGGAATGCGGCGGTCATCAACTCGTCTTCGAACAGGTTGACTAGTACGCAGATTCTCGATCAGTTCGTGATCAGTGTTTGCGCTGTTACCGAGCAGGACGCCTCAAATTATGTTCGCGAGGCAACGGCCAGTTGGTCCTTCGACGGCGACGGCACCGTAGCCGCCACGCCCCCGCTTCCGGCGCGCCCGCTTACCGGGAATCCCGCGTACACCTGGACACCAACAACGGCGATCATTACCCCGCCCACGGCGTGGACGCCAGTCACTGACGGCAGTTCACCCGTCGTGCGCGGAGCCACGGCCAATCAGATTCTTGCTGGCGGTATCGGAGGGTTTAACGTGCAGAATTCACCCGTGCCGCCTCCCCCTTAGTGGCGCTTTCCGATAGGAGCGAGCTATGAATAAAGTTGCGACCTGTGTTAATAGGATCATACGATCCATTCTTCTGTTAATTCCGGTGACCGCCGTAGGGGGAACAAATCCAGCCAGCCAGCCAGCGCGAAGTGTCAGATTTATGGGAATAGAGGACTCAAGCCGATCGACCGTATTCGTGATCGACGCGACGGGGTCGATGTCGACGAAGTTCAATGCGGTTCGATCCGGCCTGACGGAGGCAGCTTCGGAGCTATCGTCCGCTCAATCGTTCAACACGGTGTTCAGCCAGATGGCGGGATTCGCGACCCTGAGCGTGAGCCTATTGCCGGCCACGGAAGAGAATCGCATCAAGCTGAGGACGCTCCTTTCACGGGTCAGGGTCGAAGGTGCGACGGATCCATTGCCAGCCATTGAAGCTGCCTTTGCGATGCACCCTGACGTGATATTCTTTGTTGCCGATGGGGATTTTCCGGACAACGACCTCGTTCAGCGCAGGTTCCATGAACTTGAGCAGGGCTACAGAATCCGCATAAACACAATTGCGTTGATGACACACGGTGGGGATGTGGAATTCGCGGGGGTGCTCAAGCGGGTTGCAACCCAGAGTGGGGGAGCGTTTAGGGAAGTTACGGCGGAAAGTGAGTCAGGTCATTGAGCATTACAGTAGGTGTGCAAGTCCGCCACGACCGCGCGCAAGGAGATCCACGCGACATTCTCGTCTGGGCCATCCGGAGGAGTTGAAAAAATGATGGATTTCGCATGCATGTCTCTACTTCGTCACCCGCTCGGGGCGGGAGGCCACCTCTCAGGCAGAAAAATCGCGGTCGTGTTGACGATCGTTCTTGCCTGCCGTCGGACAGAGGCGCTCGGCGATTGGACGGTGGCCGAAGGACAGGACAGTATTGTGAGCATCGGAGTCGGTTCGACAGCCGGGTTTGTCGGCGGGGATTCGCAACTTCACACGATACCAAGCTCCGGGGCGCTAAATTATGCTTCCGAGGCGGCCGGTGTTGCATCCATTTTTGCCATATCTGGTAACGAGTTCACCAACTCCGTCGCGGCGTCTCGTGTTCTTGAGATCGGCCCCGACGGCTCGGACGTCGGCTATGCAAGTGTACTTGACAACATTTGGCTCGACGTTTCCGACTCGCCTTCGTCCGCCGCGATTGGCGTTGTCATGTCGAATTCGGACCCGCAGAGCGAGGTAGGATTCCAGTGGCAACTGGTAGCGCCGGACGGGCAGCTCTTGGACGTTGACCAGGATTCCATTGAAGGTGTCGGAGCTCTGGGCGCGCCCCCGGCCATAGTCTCACTACCGTCGAACGGAACCTATTGGCTGGAGTTCCGCTGGTGGTTGGAGGAAAACACCTCCGCGCAAAGCTCGGCTGATGCCGCTGACACTGCCTACAGCGCATCAGCAACATTTAGCGCCGTGGAGATCCCAGAGCCTGGCGCCGCTCTCGGCCTATGTGGGCTGGCGATTGCCGCGCTCAGCCGTCGACGGCGCCACAGCAGGTGTGTTTAACAATTACGAGGTAAGACCATGCATCCCATCGAAATAGACGCCATCCTGAAACTCGCCAAGAATCACCTTCGCTCGGGCAAGGTTCCCGAGGCGGAGCGGATGTATGTGCGGGTGCTAAAGGAGCAGCCCACGTGCGCGGAGGCGCTGCATTTTCTCGGGCTCGCGACGATGCAGCGGGGGAAATTGGACAAGGCGCTGGAACTGGTCCGGCGGTCGATCGAGATCGATCCCTCGCGGGCGGATTATCACAACAATCTGGCGACGGTATTGGGACGGATGAACGCCGCGGTCGAGGCGCTGGGGGCGGCGCAGCGGGCCATCGACCTGCGCGATGACTTTGCCGAGGCGTGGAGCAACAAGGGCGTGGCGCTGGAGAAGCTCGGGAGGCTCGACGAGGCGGTCGAGGCGTACCGGCACGCCGTGGCCCTGCGGGAGGATTATGCGGAAGCCTTGGCCAACCTGGGCAATGCGCTGTCGCGGATGGGGCAGCGCACAGCAGACAAGGAGACCGGGAGACAAGGAGACAAGGAGACGCCGCACGAGGAAGCTTGTGAGATGCTGCGGCGGGTGGCGGAGCTGCGGCCGCGGGATGCGGGGGCGCGGAAGAATTTGGGCAATGCGCTCAGGCGTGAGGGAAAGCCGACCGAAGCGGTGGTGGCGTATCGCATGGCGACGGAATTGACTCCGCGGGATGCGGACGCTTACAACAACCTGGGGGCGGCCTTGCAGGAGGCGGGGAAGGTGGCGGAAGCGGAAAGCGCGCTGCGCGGCGCCCTGGCGATCAACCCCAATCACATGGACGCCCATTGGAACCTGGGGTTGGCGCTATTGGCCCTGGGCCGGTGGCGCGAGGGGTGGGTGGAGTACGAGTGGAGAAGGCATTTGCGCGAGGACCTGGGGCAGAAGCGGGGGTTTCCCCAGCCGGCGTGGCAGGGGTCGCCGCTCGAGGGGATGCACGTGCTGGTGCTCTGCGAGCAGGGATTGGGGGATTCGATCCAGTTCATCCGATATGTGCCGCTGCTGGCGGCGCGCGGAGCGAAGGTGACGGTGGAGTGCCAGGGGAAGCTCAAGCCGCTACTGGCGTGCCTTGATACGGCAGACAAAGAGACAGCGAGACACGGAGACAAGGAGACGCAGCACAAGGGCGGTCTTTCGTCTCCTTGTCTCCCGGTCTCCGTGTCTCCTTGTCTGGAACGCGGCGAAGTCCGCGTCATCGCCCGCGGCGAGCCGCTGCCGAATTTTGACATGCATGCCCGCCGTGCATTTTCGGCTCGACGCCGGAGGATCTGCCGAGTCAGGTCCCGTACCTGAGCGTGGATGAGAAGCGGGTGGCGGAGTTCGCCGAGCAATTCAAGCGCGGCAAGCGGGAACCCGGTCCGCAATCGGCATTCGGCAATCGGCAATCGGCAATCCACGTGGGTCTTGTCTGGCAGGGCAACACGGCCCACAAAGGCGATCGCTTCCGCTCGATTTCGCTTTCGATGTTTGAGCCGGTGGCGAAAGTGCCCGGCGTAAAGCTGGTGAGCCTTCAGAAAGGGTACGGCCACGAGCAGATCGAGCAGAACCGGGACAAGTTCGAGCTGATCGAGTGGTCGGACCCGACCGACGTGACGGCGGAAGCTTTGGTCGACACCGCGGCGGTGATGAAAAACCTGGACCTGGTCATCGCCGTGGACACCGGCGTGGCCCACCTGGCGGGAGCGCTGGGCGTGAAGGGCCGTCAGATCGTTTCGACGCGAATGTGGGTGTTGGTGTAGATGCAGACTTCGCCGGCGATTTTGAGGGCGGTTTCGACGATTTCCTTGGCGCTCAGAGAAGAATGCTGGAGCAGGGCTTTGGCGGCGGAGAGGGCGTAGGGGCCGCCGGAGCCGATGGCGATGACGCCGTCGCTGGGCTCGATCACGTCGCCGACCCCGCTGATCATCAGGCTGGTCGTTTTGTCGGCGACGGCGAGCATCGCCTCCAGCCGGCGCAGAACCCGGTCGGTGCGCCATTCCTTGGCCAGTTCGATGGCCGCCCGCCGGGTGTTGTCGGGGAATTCACTCAGCTTCTTCTCGAATCGTTCCAGCAGGGCGAACGCATCCGCCGCCGACCCGGCAAAGCCGGTGAGGACTTTTCCGCCCCCGACCCGGCGAATTTTGACGGCGTCATGCTTGGCGACGGTATTCCCGAGCGTCACTTGCCCGTCGCCGCCAAGGGCAACCTGATCGTCTCGTCGAACGCTGAGAATGGTGGTGGATCGTGCGGCCTTCATCGACTTATTCCTTGGGAAGACGCTGCTTGAGGGTAAGAACGGGGGCGAACAGGTCGCCGTGCTTTTCAACGCGCTTGAGGACCTGGTTTGTCGTGAACTGAATTCGCGCCGGCTCGCGTTTCTTGAAGGCCGCCTCCAGTTCGTCCCACGTCACCGGCGTGGAAACGGTCGGTTCCGCCCGTGCCCGCAACGTATAGGCAGATGCGGTGGTCTTGTGATTGTCGTTCTGGCTCCAATCGACCAGGACCTTGCCGTGTCGAAGCTCCTTCCGCATGACCGAAGTCACTTCTTTGGGATTCTCGCGCTCCAGGAGCAGTGCCATCGCGTGGGAGAACTCCTTGGTGCGGTCGAAGGTCGTGGCGGTATTGAGCGGGACCCACAGATGCAGTCCCTTCGATCCGCTGGTCTTGGCGAAGCTCTGGAGCCCCAGCTTCTGGAGCAAATCGCGCATCTGGATGCCGACGCGGATGCTGTCGAGAATGTCGGCGGGCGGGCCCGGATCGAGATCGAACACCATCGACGTCGGCACTTCGACCTTGGGCAGCCGGCTCAGCAGCGTGTGCATCTCCAGGCACGCCAGATTTCCCAGCCACACCATGGTGGCGCGGCTGTCGACCAGGCAATAGTCCAGAAACGCGTTGTTGTCCCGGCTCCAGACCTGTCCGGTCTTCACCCAATCCGGGCGGTGTTTCGGGCAGCGTTTCTCGTAGAAGAACTTTTCATCGACGCCGTTGGGATACCGCTTGAGCGTGAGCGGCCGGTTGCTCAGGTGCGGCAGCATCGCCGGTGCGATCCGAAGGTAGTAGTCAATGACCTGCCCCTTGGTGAATCCGGCTTCGGGATAGAGAACTTTCCCCAGATTCGAGAGGGCGATCTGCTTTCCGTCGATTTCGATGGAAGCGGGCAGGGCGGTCGCCGGGGCGGCAGGTGGAGTTTTTTTCGCTTTGGCGCGTGGCATCAGCATTGTCCTGCCTGACGGCGCGCCAGGTCCTGGCGGAGGAAGCTTTTGAACGTGGGCAGGCCGCCGGATTCCCAGGCGGCTTCGATCCGCGATGCCAGCGACTGGTTCTTTTCCATCATCTGACAAAAAGCGGCGTATTCGGGCGACTCGGGCCCCACGTGAATGTGCCGGTCGTGGGTGTCGGCCCGGAAAAGCGATGTCTTTCCATCGGGCGCCCGCTCGATCGTCAGCTTCATGTGCGGATACCAGGGATTGCCCAGACGCAGGCTCAATCGGACCGGCTGCTCCCTGGGCGTCGGCTCAAAAATCGTCGCCCGATACAGATCGCTCTCGGGCCCAACGCGAAGCGGTTCGATTCTCGCCCGAACCGAGGCAGGGCACGCAGCGTTGTAAGCCGCGGCGAGATAAATCTCCACCGCGTTCCAGAACTGCGCGGACGTGGGCAGTTGCCAGCTCATGCTTTGTGCGTGAAGATCACGCGCGGCCAGATTATAACCTCGCCAATCCCTCGGAGGAGTATGGCTTTGCCGGACGTGCTGGTGGTGGAGGACGACGCCGATCTCAACGAGTTGATCGGCGCCTACGTCTGCATGGCGGGCCTCTCCTGCCGCTCGGCGCTGACGGGCAGCGACGCGATCCGGGAAATCGAAACCAAGGTCCCCGCGGCGGTGGTCCTGGACCTGATGCTCCCGGACATGAGCGGTTTCGACATCTGCCGGCGGATCAAAGGCACGCCCGCCTGCTCCACAACCCGAGTCATCATTCTGACCGCCATGGACAGCGAAGCCTCGCGCCAGCACGGCCGCGAGGTCGGCGCAGATGAGTATCTCACCAAGCCCTTCGACCCCGACCACCTGATGCAGACGGTCGCCCGCCACGCCTGCCGCGTCTGACATCCGAAAAATGTCTCACTTGTCAGACCCCAAAAAGTGCGACATTCCGCGACATTCGCGACATTTGGAGCACTCCAATTTCACGCGCGAGGAATGTTGCCAATCGAAATCCCCCGCTCGAACGCGATAAACGTTCAATTTCGTTTCAAACGTTGCATGCCGGGTTTTCTGGCCGTCGCCTCCCCCGCGTCGCATCCCGTGATGTCCCAAATGTCCCGTCCCAAAATGTCCCATGTTTCGAATGAAATGGGCTCTTCCGGTTTTTGCGTAGGTAATTCTATCAACGCGCGGGGGCGCTGCCCCCGCACCCCCGGAGTTTAGCGCATGCTGCCGCCGGCAGGATGGGGCGGGGGAATGTTCTTGACTGCGGAAGGCA
>Ga0210396_10007318_pt1 | contig 10510 bp, 9 predicted proteins | sample IncBWH17OmetaG_FD_155466 | JGI IMG/M metagenome (GOLD analysis project Ga0210396, IMG submission 155466) | Forest soil microbial communities from Barre Woods Harvard Forest LTER site, Petersham, Massachusetts, United States - Inc-BW-H-17-O ... | reverse complement strand
AGAAACGCATCGCCAGCGATCGGATCGACATGCCGATCATCTTCATTACGGGTCACGGTGACATACCGATGTCCGTCCAAGCCATGAAGGCGGGCGCCATCGAGTTTTTGACGAAGCCATTCGGCAATGACGTGCTGTTGAGTGCGATCCGAGACGCCATCGAGCGCAGCCAGGCCGCACTTGGTCGCGAGGCGGAGATACGGGCGCTTCAGGACTGTTACGCGTCGCTCACGCCTCGCGAAAGGCAAGTCATGGCCTTGGTAGCCGCGGGCCTGTTGAATAAACAGGTCGGTGGCGAGCTCAACATTAGCGAGATCACGGTAAAGGCGCACCGGGGTCAGGTAATGCGCAAGATGAAGGCCGACTCTCTCGCCGATCTGGTGACAATGGCCGCGAGACTCCGACTCCCAGGTGTGCCGAGAGATTGATACTTCAATCGTGATTCAAATCACTTTAGGCACAAGAATGATTATTTTGCGTGGGAGCAGATCGCACGTCGATCGGGCAAAGTCCGGCGAGTACTTACAGTTCCGAGCGGATACGTCCCAGTTTGTCGGCCGTCAGGCGACCTCTTGTCTGTGCCGCCGTATTTCAGCTTCCATGGCGGCCTCAGCATGCGGCGAGAGATGGTTATGGAATTTCCAACTGCGATCAATGTGATTAAGCCAGATGTAAGGGATGGAAAACAATTGGACGATGGTATCGACGATACTTTCGTATCAAGGTGGGGAGGGGAAGTCCGGTCGCTATTGATTGATTTTCAGGCGCATAACATCTTCTTCTGCGGCGGAAATGGAATACCTGTCTGGACGATGCTGCAACAATGTTGTTTTGATCATTGGCTGGGTGCTTCCGCTGGAGCCGCGCAGGAGTTAGACGCTTCGACGCGGTGTAGACTCTGGGGTGGTCGAAGAAACAGCGCGACTTGACGAGTCGCGCACTCCGATTCCGCTAAAGCATTAGCTTCTTGTCAAATTGAAGGCTCAAGATGAACGATCAACAAAAGAAGGAGCAGTATTCTGGAGTGCGAGATCAAGAGATCCGTGCGGCACTGGATCAGCATTGGACGGCTTCCGATGCCAACGATTTTGAAACGGAGCACCGCATCTATCACGAGGACGCGGTGCTGGAATACCCGCAGTCAGGCGAGCGAACCCGCGGTCGACGCAACATACAGAACCAACGTGCTACCCAGCCGAGCAAAAAGCGGTTTGCTGTCCGACGAATCATTGGCGGCGGTGATCTTTGGGTCACCGAATTCATCCTGACATATGATGGCAAGCCGTCCTACACCGTGAGCATCATGGAGTTCAGGGACGACAAGGTTGCGCGGGAAACACAGTACTTTGCCGATCCATTCGTGGCTCCTGCATGGCGCGCTCAATGGGTCGAACGGATGGACACATAATCTCGAGGCGTGAGTATCGTTTACAGTACATCCTGCGATGGAGGGACAAGAGGTGGATTGGAAACGGTTGGTCCAGTTTGCGCTGCTGGGTAGCAGTGATTTGGAACAATACGCCATCCTACTAGTACGCGTATCGATCGGGCTGTTCTTCGCCATCTCCGGGGCAAACAAATTGTTTGTCGCCAGCAGCACGCAAACTATGTACGAAACGCTGGTTGAGGCCAAAGTCCCGTTTCCCCACCTGATGACTTATTTCGTGTCGGGTGTCGAGTTCGTTGGCGGGTCCTTGCTGACCGTGGGGTTTCTTTCTAGCCTGGCCTGCATGGCTTTATGGGTCGATATGCTTGTCGCCGTCCTGACCACCAAGCTTTCCGCCATGCCTAAAGGACTCTCGCCTCTTAACTGGCTCGACGATTTCCTCTACCTTCCGGAAGTCCTGTACATGCTCTTCTTTATCTGGCTGATCTGCTCTGGTCCGGGAAAGTTCAGTGTCGATTACTGGCTCGCCGGCAAGTTACGGGGGTGATCGATCGACGAAGCAGCTTGTTGCTAGACAAGAACTTGATGGTCATTACCAGAATTTTTCAGCCGCAGGACTAGGCGCTAAGTCCTGATTAACGCCGTTCTCGGAGAAATGAAGTACTAGGCGAGTACAAGTCCGGGAGCCAGACTCATCGGGACTTAGGGGCTCCAAAGGATAAAGTCCGTGCGCAATTAAGCTAGAAGGACACGATTCGCTGCAATGCCGATCATCTGCGCCCGATTGGTCACTGTGGGGCGATCGCTGCGGCACTATTGTCGACCCGGACGGCTACACCTGGATGATCGGTACCCACCGGCGGCTCTTGGCAAACGAATTGAAGAAAGGGAGGAGGAGATGATGAAGCAACAGCCGGCGAGCGCGGCCGCCGACGACTAACTGACAATCACTCGAAAAGCTCTGGTTGTCCGATAGCCGATTCCGTTTCACGAAAGTTGCTTAGACCGAGGCCTACCAGCCGATAGCGTTGCCAGGGATCGAGACGCACTCGCTCTCGCAGCTTTAATGCGATCTCCGTCAGTTCCTCGCAGGAGAGCGGAGGAGACTCTGGTGTGTGGCTCCGAGTGAGGATCTTGAACTCGCTTGTCTTCAGTTTCAGAACCACGGTGCGCGCGATTCGTAATTCTTTGCGCGAAGCAGACCATAGCTTTTCTGCCAGATGTCGGATCATAGGTTCGGTTTCTTCAAGGAAGACATCTTGCTGAAAGGTGTCTTCGACAGAGATTGATTGCGTGGGCCGATCCGGAACCACCGGAGTGTCGTCAATGCCTCGGGCGAGTTCGTGTAGGCGCAGTCCATAGCGGCCAAAATGCTGTTCGAGCACTGGCAAACCCAGCCTTCGCAAGTCCCCTACAGTTTTTGTGCCAAGGTTGGCCAGTTTCTCTCCCGTAACTTTGCCGACGCCAGGCAATCGTCCAACCAGCAGCGGCAGCAGAAATGCGTCTGTGTCCTCAGGCTGGATAACAAACAGCCCATCCGGCTTGCGCCAGTCAGAGGCGAGCTTTGCCAGGAACTTGTTGGGCGCTACACCGGCAGAGGCTGTGAGCTGCAATTCCTTGCGAATTTGCTCACGAATGGTGCGCGCCACCAGCGTGGCGGTCGGCAAGCCCATTTTGTTCTCCGTGACATCGAGGTAGGCTTCGTCAAGTGACAATGGCTCGATCAAGTCTGTATGGCGCTTAAAGATCTCCCGGACACTGTTCGAAACCGCCCGGTAACGTGTGAAATCCGGAGCGACGAAGATCGCACTGGGACACAAGCGTTCCGCCCGCACGGCTGGCATGGCGGAATGAACTCCAAAAGCTCTGGCCTCGTAGGAAGCGGCACAAACGACAGAACGTTTGCCCTGCCAGGCAACGATCACGGGCTTGCTACGCAGTTGCGCATCATCCCGCTGCTCGACCGAAGCGTAGAACGCGTCCATGTCGACATGGATGATTTTTCGCACGATTCACTGGCAGCACAACGACTCACCCGAGCGCCTTTTTGCGGAGCCTGTGATGCCCTGGAAAACTCAGCACAATTTCCCGCTGGGTCGTTTCCAGCACTTCCGAGGCGATCAAGCTTGCTCGGTCCCTGGGAAGACTGCCGCCGAACATGCGAGCGATGTTGAAAAGCGAGCGGCTCCCACAAATCAGGCACTGATCATGAGGGCTGTCGCTGACCACATCACATTCGGCACATAAAACAGCATTTCGCAGCGCGACCGCATTGAGAACCCGTCCCTTCTCCGGAACGCTTTCAAGACGCGAATCCTTCATCACAGAACCTCACTCAAGACTTTAGTTAATTCTACCGACGTTCTGTCTGATGGCAAGCACCTTCGTTGAGACGTCACATTTTTCAATTCCATCGCACTGCTATTCATCTCGGGTCCGCCTCACGTGCCCTTCATCTTAAGTGTTTGAAGGCTTCTAGCCTCCCCTCGACGAACGCCTCGTAGATGACAACCTTCGCATTGATATCCGTCAGTTCACTCCTCTGCCACGCCTCCACCTGCTTTCGCAGCGGTTCAAAGTTTCTCTGCATCCGATCCACGCCAACCGAGATGCAATCGATGGACGCTGTGAGATTCAACTTCCTCGAAGCAGTTGTGCGTAACTTCCTGTTTGCCCCTGAGTGAGTGGGGCGCGATTGTGAGACGCGCCTGCCTTTTTGCCGATTCTGGGGAGGTTGTGTCTATAATGGCGTCTCCCGATCGAGTTGAGAGAGTATGTCCTCTAGCCGCATCCCGTGGTGGATTTGGTTGATTGCAGCGTCATTCATCGCCTGCTTCGTAGTGGGTTTTCTCCATTTACCTTTCAGGCTTCCTGAGGCTACCGGGTTCACTCTCATCTTTCGTGAGAACCGCGTGGCGAGTGTGACGCCGGGTAGCCCGGCCGAGGCAGCCGGAGTGAAACAGGATGACAGAATCATCAGTGTCGATGGCCGAGCTGTACAAAACATAGTTGAGCTGGGTGGCGCGTTGAGCAGTACGGTGTTCGACCATCCGGTTTCCATTGTGGTATTGCGCGGGGGCCAGGAAGTTCGTTTGCATTTGACTCTCAATCGCAAGCTGACGGAAGCGTGGACCTCGAAAGAATACCTGGGCTGGTGGGTGGAGTTCGGTGTCAGCCTGATTCAGTTGCTGGTAGGGCTGCTGGTTCTTTTTAAAAGGCCGCGCGACCTCACCGCTGTCGCAGCCGGCATTTTCCTCTGCGGCCTGGGTACAGGCAATACTTATTTTTTGTTCCCGAGTGCGGGGGTGATATGGAGAAACCTGCCCCTGGCTATTCAGTGGCTCATCTTCCCGGTGGTGATACTCGGTGCTAATGGGTTTCCCGTCGTCCCCATGTTGTTGTTTTCGCTTTCATTCCCCAAACCGCTGCTGCATCGCCGGTGGGCATGGGTAGTACTGGTTGTGCTCGCAGCGCCCCTGCTGGGTTTGACAGCCACTCTTGATTACATTGTGCTGTTCGACCCAAAGCACGCCGTGGGCGCCATCCCAGGCTGGCTGGGGGCGGTCATTGGGATTGATTTCCTGGTTACTTTTCTGGGCTCGGTGCTGATCGTGGCTGTGAATTATTTCAGGCTCCGGGAGGTAAATGAAAAGCGCCGCATACGGCTGGTGGTCTTTGGCTTACTGCTGTTCTTCGTGGATTTTCTTGCATTTTTTCTGTTCTTGTTATCCCGCAAGACGTCCTGGATTGCGGGGATTGCTATCTCACCGCTTATGTTTGGGCTTGCGCAAGTTCCGTTCACCATTTGTGTGGCGTACGCGGTGCTTAAGCAGCGGCTATTCCAGGTAAGTTTCATCGTCCGCCAGAGCCTGCAATATGCCGTGGCGCGCGGTGTTCTGCTCATCCCCATCCCGATCCTGGCAGGAATTCTCATCTTCGATTTGGTTGTGCACAAAGACCAGCCATTTGGAGTGCTGCTCTCCGCGCACGGCTGGGCGTATGCGCTCATGGGAGTGGCTGGAATCGTCGCCCACAAGAAAAAGTCGCAATGGATGGATGTGCTGGACCGGCGCTTTTATCGCGAGCATTACAACGCGCAGCAACTGCTACGGCAGACGGTGGATGAGATTCGGGCTTCGTCCAACCTCGCAGAGGTCGCACCCAAAGCGGTTGCCCGCATAGAGCAGGCGCTACATCCGGAGTTTGTGGCAATCCTGATGCGCGAGGCCACCGAGCCAACTTATCGTTGTATCGCTTCGGCACCGGCGGAAATCTATCCTCGTGGACTGAGCGCCGACAGCAAGCTCATGTCGGCGTTTCGCCTTTTTGACAAGCCCTTGCAGATATCGCTGGCGGAAAGCGGATGGCTCAAGCAGCAGCTTCCGACAGAAGATACGAACTTCCTGCGGGACGCGCGCATTGACTTGATGGTCCCCATCGCGATTGCGCCCCACGGCCGCGAGGCGCTTATGGTTTTGGGTCTGAAGAAATCAGAGGAGCCCTATAGCGGCGAGGATCAGGAATTACTTTCTGGGATTGGCAGCGCGCTGGCTTTGCTCTTGGAACGTCCCGTTACCAGTGCGCTCGGCGGATTTGAAGAGTGTGCGCGATGCGGTTTGTGCTATGAGAGCGGCATGGGCTACTGCGCCAGTGAAGGCGCCCAACTCACGCGAATGCCTTTTAAGCGGCTGCTGACTTTGCGCTATCGACTGGAGCGACGGCTAGGCCGGGGTGGAATGGGAACGGTTTACAAGGCCACGGATACATCGCTGGAACGGGCGGTTGCGGTCAAGTTGATACGGGAGGATCTGGTCACCTCAAGCGACGCGGCTGAACGCTTCCGCCGTGAAGCCAAGGCGGCAGCGGCGTTCGCACACCCTAACCTGGTTACAGTGCACGATTTTGGCGTGGATTCGGACACGCGCGTATTTCTCGTGATGGAATTGCTCGAAGGGGTCACGCTGCGGCAGCGATTGGAACAGCAAAAGAAATTTGCGACCCAACAAATCCTACAGATTCTTGGAGGCGTGTGCGCTGGGCTCGAAGCTGCGCACGAAAATGGCTTAGTCCATCGTGATATGAAGCCGGAGAATATTTTCCTGGCGCAAAGCAGCGAGGGTGAAGTAGCCAAGATCCTGGATTTTGGCCTGGCGAAGTTTCTGGTATCGACGGTCAATTCGGCTGCAGCTACAGTTGACACTGTTCCGGGAGTGCTGATGGGAACGCCGCAGTACATGTCACCAGATCAGCTTAAAGGTGATGTCGCATCGGCTGCGTGGGATATCTGGGCTTTGGCAGTGATTAGTTACGAGATGTTAACCGGGGCCCATCCTTTTCCTGCAACCTCTGTCGGCCAGATGCACTATGCGATAGTCAGCGGCGGGTTCACCCCGCTTTCCACGCATTTGCCTGATGCGCCCGCTGAATGGCAGCAATTTTTCGAGCGGGCTCTCAGTCCCCAAACCGCGGCTCGGCCGCAGTCAGCAAAAGAATTTGTTTCCGATTTGGGAAAGGCGCTACGCTTGATCGGGAAGAGCATTTCGCAATAACCGATTCGCGCGTTGCTTCAGCACCTCGTCTCGCGGTCCACAAACGGGCTTCGAGACTATGAGCCTCCAACTGCGGCCGATTCGCTTCTTGATCGAGTAGACTGAAGCTAAGCGCCCACCACCAACTCCGGAGACACCGAAGCCACGTGCACACAACGCCGACTACCTGCGCATCGGACTTGCATTGCAGTTCTGATGCTTCGCGCTGGGGGGTCCTAGCGATACTATCAATCGCAATTGTTCTGTCACTGACGACATGGTTTTCGGCGACAGCCATCATCCCCGAATTGAAGCGAGAATGGTACCTTTCGCCTTTCGCCATCTCTTGGCTGACGATTGGGGTGCAGATCGGTTTCGTCTGTGGCGCCTTGGCCGCCAGCCTAGTCAACCTTCCCGACATTGTCCGTCTCAACCGGCTGATGGCGCTATCTGCCCTGCTGGCGGCAGCAGCGAATGCGACGCTTCTGACGGTGCATGGTCCCGTGGGCGCCGTTGCTGCCCGAGTCGTAACGGGGTTTGCCTTGGCGGGCGTCTATCCGCCCGCTCTTAAGCTGGTATCCACTTGGTTCAACCGTGATCGAGGTATTGCGCTCGGGACGGTGGTCGGCGCGCTGACCATCGGGTCGTCCATGCCGCATCTTTTTCGCAGTCTTTCCGGTACGGTGGATTGGCGATTCGTCGTCAAGACATCCAGCCTCGCCACGTCGGTTGGAGGAGCGCTTCTTTGGCTCTTCGCCCGCGAGGGACCCTATCCCTTCGGGCGCGCTATATTCGATCCGCGCCAGGCTGGCGCGGTTTTCCGCGATCGCGACCTCCTCTTCGCCAATCTCGGCTATTTCGGACATATGTGGGAGCTCTACGCAATGTGGGCATGGCTTCTGGTATACGTGAACGAGGCCCTTGGAGCCCAGCACGTGTGGTCGTTCGGCCGGGCGTCTTTTCTCACCTTCGTGACCATCGCGACGGGGGCGTTCGGCTGCCTCCTGGGAGGGATTCTGTCAGATCGTATCGGACGCACAGCGACGACCGCTGGGATGATGATCGCGTCCGGAGCCTGCGCGCTTGCGATCGGCTTTGCCTTTGGTGGGCCGTCATGGCTATTCATCACGATCCTGATGATCTGGGGCGTCTCTGTCATCGGTGACTCCGCCCAGTTTTCCGCAATGATTACTGAACTTGCCGACCAGCGCTTTGTCGGAACCGCGCTTTCAGTTCAGCTCGGCCTGGGATTTGCGCTTACGGTGGTGGCAATTTGGCTGGTGCCTCGGATGGCTGCTTTCCTGGGTTCTTGGCGGTGGACATTTCTGATGCTGGTTCCAGGCCCGTCAATTGGCGCTTCTGCCATGCTGTTGTTGCGGAGAAGTCCCGGCAGTGCGCGGTTGGCCAAAGGAATGCGCTAGAAATCGCCGTCGGGGCCGAGTCACCAGCTCTGGGAGCGGGGAATCACCGAGGTCCATAAACGCTCTTCGGGGAGATCTGCGATTCGGTGCGTTGTGCGACACTGTGATCGGAATACCCATATAAGTTCTAGGTTCTGGGGGTCGATTGACTTTCCTTATGATAACTCTTGGGTTCTGGTGACTGCATGAGCGTGGTTTGCAGCAAAAGGTGTCAGCGATGCAATGCCGATTGCCTGAATTCGGAAGGAGAGCGGCCATAAGTCTCGCGAAATGCAGCGCTGAAATGGCTGTGACTGGAAAAGCCCAGTTCCTGGCTTAGATCCGTCAGGTCGCAAGAGTGGGCGAGAAGGTCCAGCGCCCGTGCAAGCCGCAGGCGCAATTGATAGCGGTATAGAGGCAGCCCTTCCACCTGTTGGAAGACTTGTGTGAGATAAACCGGAGAGCCGCGCACCTCAGCGGCAATTTCGGCCAACGTCCAGCGTCGCGCCAGATCGCTCGCCAACACAAGTTTCACCCGGTCCACCAAACGCTGCCGTCCGAGAGTGGCTCCCGCAACGTGAGAGGTGCGCGAACCCAGAGCCCTTTGTACTAGGGTCAAGGATAAGGTCTCGGCTTGCAGGGGTTCCGCGATTTTCTGGCGCAGACTGTGCCGTAACAATGCCACCAGCGCTTGGGTCCGCGCGTCAATTCGCAGGCGCGGCGGGCGAAACAAAAGGTTAGCGCCATCGCGCAGAAAGGCAATCGGCGCTAGCTCACGCAGCATTGCTTCGCTGATAACCAACGTCAGACTGGCGTCACCACCCGGCACGGGATGACTGATCCGGTAACCTTCAAAAGCATTGAAAAACAGGACTTGGTTCGCTTCGGCCACGGCCTGGTCATGTCCAACGTGCCGCACGTATACGCCTCGGTACGGAAAGACCAATTGCGTGGTCGTCGTACACTCTTCGGTGCTCTGATGGCGGCAGGTCCCCCTGCAGTATGTGTCCCGAATGGCAACGGTTGGAGATCTCAGCAGAGATTCAATAACAAATTCAGGGACCGGTTTGGTTTCCTTACTCAACGCCATATTCTCTAGCAAACCGGATGAGCGATTCTCACGCGAGAGGCCAGATCCAAGGGTAGCACGGCGCTTTGACAGCGGCTCATGTGTCTCGGCGTGCCGCATCACGGATCGAGTGGCTTCCCTGAATCTCAATCGATAGATGTGCTGGACAAAGCGATTTCAAGAAGCCTCTCGCGTCAAAGATTTCACCGGCAACGAATACGCCCGCCATCTTACCCCGCATGTGGACGACGCGTTGCGCGGCTTCCACTACGAGGGGGGCGGTAAACGCGTAGATGTCTCGCCCTTCCGCTACTGCCCGACGTTCCTCGTTTCCCACACGCGCCACTACCTCAACGAGGAAAGTTTGCTCTGAGCGTCCGGTCTTGTCGGTCGCGGGCGGCGGTGATAGGTCAGGATCGTCCAAATCTTTGAGTGGCGCGAGCGTCATGTAGGTGTGAATTTCCGGAACCCTTAAGTGACGCGGAATTGTAACGCTGTCCGCCGTGGTAAATTCTGCAACGACCTCCTGCGTTCCGATTGGAGGCGGAAATGTCCAATTGACGACCGGAGCGGCGTTGGTGCGGAATTGCAGTCGATGATTGGAGAAGACAATTCGTTGGCCGCTCCTCCGCTGCCGCGAAACCTGGCTGGTAGCTCTTGTTCCCAGGGTCGGCTTCCAGCTACTAAGGGCATACGCGATGCAAATCTCATCTGCGGCTGTCCAATCTCCCATGGCCGCAGTCGCGAGCAGGTCACCGAGTCCACCGTAGAAGGCCATCGCGGGCACAATTACAATGCCTGCCTCGCGCGCTCGATCTGCATATTGCTCGAAGGTATCCAGGTTGGCCTCAATCTCGGCCGCTACGTCCAAATATGGAATTTGCGCTCGCAGTACGGCTTCGATGACTGGCGCGGAGGTTCTGGCAAAAGGTCCGGCGCAATTGATAACTGCTGCTGATCCGGCAAGTGCGCGATCGAGCGAAATTGAGTCATCGACACGCGCGGGCCGTAAGTCGAGACCCGGATGCACATCCCCAAGAGCATTCAGTTTATCGGGATCTCGACCCGAGAGGACCGGCGTCCATCCACGTTGGCGTAACTCGGAAACAACAAAGCGACCGGTGTG
>Ga0210396_10007316_pt1 | contig 10511 bp, 11 predicted proteins | sample IncBWH17OmetaG_FD_155466 | JGI IMG/M metagenome (GOLD analysis project Ga0210396, IMG submission 155466) | Forest soil microbial communities from Barre Woods Harvard Forest LTER site, Petersham, Massachusetts, United States - Inc-BW-H-17-O ... | reverse complement strand
TGAAATCGGGTTGAAGTCGCTGCCGAACGAGGATGCCCATGGGAACGTCCATTCCATCCGCTGCTTGTACGCCTGCAGCTTCGCCAGCGGCGCCCGTGACACCGCTGAAAACGCGACGTCGTGGTTCTCGAGGTGAACGACGATGCCGTTGAATCCGTCCGCGATCGACGAGCAGGACGGACATCCTGCCTTGTAGTCGGGCCCGAACATGAAGTGGTAGACGATAAGCTGGGAGCGCCCTTTGAAGAGATCTGCCAGCGTGGCGCTGCCTTCATCGGTCTCGAATCGATACGCCTTGTCGATCCGAACCCACGGCAGTGCCTCGCGTTGCCGCGCCAACTCGTCGCTGCGCCGCGTCAGTTCCTTCTCCGACGCGAGCAGTTCGAGCCGTGCGGCCAGCCACTCTTCGCGTGTCCCGGTAATGTGTCGCATCATTGTTCTTCTCCGTTGGGGTCCTTCTGATGGCCCGGGCCGATGACAAGCACAGTCACAACGGCTCCCGCCCAGTCGAGGACGGAGGTGAGGAACGTTGGGGAAAGGATCGTCCAGTCAACCATGACAGTGGCCTTCTCGCTTCGACATACTGGTTTGTCGTCGTGTGATAGATTAGGACCGCGGATCGAACGGGTGGGAGTGACAAGTGTGTCGGGATTTCCATGGACTCGCTGATCACGGCTGCGGCGCGTGCGCTGGCGACAGGTGATGCCCTCGGCGCGTTGAAGCGGGTCGCCCTGCGCGACGACGCGCCGGCGCTCGCGCTGCGAGGCATCGCGATGGCGCAGCTCGGCGATCTCGTTCGAGCCAAGGCGCTGTTGCGAAGCGCGGCGCGCGCCTTCGGTCCGAGAGAGGCGGTCGCGCGCGCCAGATGCGTTGTCGCCGAGGCCGAGATCGCGTTGGTCTCGCGCGACCTCAGCTGGCCGGAAAGTCGCTCGACGCCGCGCGGGCGGCGCTCGAAGCGCACGGCGACCGCGTCAATGCCGCGCATGCAGGGAGCCTCAAGGTCCGGCGCCTGCTCCTGATCGGCCGCCTCGACGAGGCCGAGCAGGCCCTCGCCGGGATCGACCCCGCGCCCTTTCCGCCCGCGCTGAAGGCCGCCCACGAACTGGTCGTCGCGGGGATCGCGATACGACGTCTGCGGACCAAGGCGGCGCGCGCGGCACTCACGCGGGCCGAGCGCGCTGCGCGCGACGCAAATATCCCGGCGCTGACGGCGGAAGTCGCAAGCGCATCCCTCGTGCTGAACACATCCGCGGCGCGCCTGATCGCGCGCGGCGAGGAACGGCTGCTGCTGCTGGAGGATGTCGAAGCGCTGCTGGCATCGCAGGCCTTTGTCGTGGACGCCTGCCGTTATGTCGTGCGTGACGCCCGCACGGTGATCTCGCTGGCGACGCGCCCGGTATTGTTCGCGCTGGCACGCGCGCTGGGCGAAGCATGGCCCGCCGATGTGCCGAGGAGCACGCTCCTCGCCCGCGCCTTCCGCGCCAGGCACGCCGATGAATCGCATCGCGCACGGTTGCGGGTTGAGATCGGGCGGCTTCGCGTCGAGCTTCGGACGCTGGCCGATGTGAGCGCAACCAGGCAAGGCTTTGCGCTGGTGCCGCGCCGCGCCGGCGAGGTCGTCGTGCTGGCGCCGCCAGTCGAAGAACAGCATGCGGCGGTACTCGCCTTCCTCGCCGACGGTGAATCGTGGTCGAGCTCGGCGCTGGCGATCGCGCTTGGCGCCAGCCCGCGCACCGTGCAACGGGCGCTCGATCAGCTTGGCGCAGCCGGCAAGGTGCAGTCATTCGGTTACGGGCGCGCGCGGCGCTGGATGACCCCGCTGGTGCCGGGATTCCCGACAATCTTGTTACTCCCCGGTCCGCTGCCGAGCGACTAGAACCGTTTCCGTTTCGATTGGAAAACGCTTCAGGAGAGCAAGCATGAAACAAGCCGCAGCCGAAATCGTCCGTGAGTATGGACCCTTTCCGGGAGTCGACCGGGTGAATGGGGTCACCTATGACGGCCAGCAGGTGTGGATTGCTGCCGGAGACAGGCTGAACGCCTTCGATCCCGCGAACGGCAACACGCTGCGCTCGATCGAGGTCGCTGCGCATGCAGGAACCGCCTTCGACGGCGAGCATTTGTTTCAGATTGCCGAGGACCGCATCCAGAAGATCGATCCGAAGAGCGGCCGTGTGCTCGCCACCATCCCGGCGCCGGGTGGTGGCGGCGACTCCGGGCTCGCCTGGGCCGAAGGGACGCTGTGGGTGGGGCAGTATCGGGACCGCAAGATCCATCAGGTCGATCCCGAAACCGGGGCGATACTTCGCACCATCGAGTCCAACCGCTTCGTCACCGGGGTCACCTGGATCGACGGCGAACTCTGGCACGCGACCTGGGAAAGTGAAGAATGCGATGTGAGGCGGATCGATCCCAACACGGGAGAAGTGCTGGAGAAGCTCGACATGCCGGCCGGCACGGCGGTGTCGGGGCTCGAGTCCGATGGCGGCGATCGGTTCTTCTGCGGCGGCGGCAGCAGCGGCAAGGTGCGAGCCGTGCGCCGGCCGAAGCGAGGCGCTGCGGCGCGTGGCGGCTGAGGTTGACACCCTTCAATACGAATTTCAAACAGCCAGAACACGCGACGCCGTCATTGCGAGCCAACGGGTCGCGCGAATGCGCGCCCGATGACAGGCTCCGCGAAGCAATCCATTTCGCCGCGCAAAGAAAGAATGGATTGCTTCGTCGCTCCGCTCCTCGCAATGACGTGAGAGATCGATACACACGTCCACATTCCCGCGGCGCGGTGCGCCCGGGTTGTGCAAGAACCTCCTCCCTCTGATGTCAGAGGGCGCAGGGAAAGCCGGGTGTCCGATGCACCCGTAGCCGCGCGTGGTGTGTAGAAAGCACGCGCGTTAGTCACCACAGGTTCACCGGATCCATCCGGCTTTCCCCGCGCAATGGTTTTAACGGTTTCCTCCGCGCTCTCCCCGGTGACCGGGCTTTGTTGCCACCGTCGTCAGCAGATCACTCTGCCAACTTGACGCCAGCGTCGGGGCGTCAGGACCACGCGACTTCGCCGTCCGCAAGCACGCGCCCTCGTCAGAAGCGCCGCCCGCGTCCACCGCATCCCGCCCCGCGTTCGTGACGATCGCGAGCCGCCCCTCTGTGAGGCGGGACGGCGGATTTTTAAAGTTGATTTTAGCAAAGCCAGAAGCGGAATATTTTTCGGCGCAGGGCTGGACATTCATTTTGCCCGGCGCGCGCTTGATTTGCCCGACGGGCAAATGAGTTCGCTTGCCAGCGCATCTGTCGGCCTCACGCCGCCATGGGCGCAGGCTGTACCTCACTCTGGGACTCACCCTTGGGAAACGGCCTGAACGTCAGTGCAATCAGGAAGGCGCCTAACCCAACAGCGAACGAGCCGACATAGAGCCACGCGTAACTTGCAAAAGTGTCGTAGATCAACCCGCCGGCGACCGGCCCGGTCGCCATGCCGAGGCTGCCGGCCATCGCCGTGCCGCCGATCACGGTGCCCATCATCCGCAGCGGAAAATTCTCGCGCACCAGCACCGAGTAGAGCGGCATGGTGCCGGCATAGATGAAGCCGAACAGCGCCGCCACGGCGTAGAACGCGGCCAGCTCGCGCACGAAAACATAACCCAGCGCGCCGAACGCCTGCGCGAGCAGGCCGCAGACCAGCACGCGCTTGGCGCCGAAGCGGTCGCCGAGCAAGCCGAACGCGATACGGCCGCCCATCCCTGCCAGCCCCTCGACGCTGTAGATCGTGACGGCCGCCATCATCGGGATCCCGCAGGTGACCGCGTAGCTCACGGTATGGATGATCGGCCCCGAATGGGTGGCGCAACACAGGAAATTCGTCGCGAGCAGGATGATGAATTGCGGCGAGCACAGCGCTTGCGCGCGCGACATCTCCTGACGCGGCGCGCCATCGCCGGTCGGGACAACCTCCCCGCTCTCGAGCGCCGGCGGGCGGCGCACCAGCAGCGACACCGGGATCATGATGGCGGCGACTACGACGGCGAGGACCTGCATCGAGGTTCGCCAGTCATGGTTCGAGACCAGCCAGGCGGCGAGCGGCGACATGACCATCGGCGCCATCCCCATGCCCGCCGAAACCAGCGAGACCGCGAGGCTGCGATGGGTGTCGAACCAGCCGGTGACGCACGCCATCATCGGCGCAAAGATCGCCGCGGCCGAGCCGCCGATCATCAGTCCGAACAGGATTTGAAACGCAGGCAGAGACGACGCCCGGCTGGCCAGCGCGAGGCTGGCCGCCAGCACGATCGACCCGGTCAGTACCACCGGCCGCGGCCCGAGCCGATCAGACAAGGTGCCCCAGATCATGCTGGTGAACGCCATCGCGAGGAAGCCGATCGTCATGGCGCTGGACACGCCGGTCACCGACCATCCGGTATCGCGCGCGATCGGCTGGAGAAAAACCGGCAACGAAAACATGCCGCCGATCGCGACACAGCCCAACACGCCGCCAGCCGCGACAATCACCCAGCGATAACCGGAATTGGTCATTTCCAATCTCCCAAATGGCTCTCTCGGGGTGGAAGACGAATGGGACGGGCTGAAGCCGACACCAGTATGTAGGGGGCAGCAAGTTTTTTTGAGCGGCGCTAATTGGCGTGGCGGGCCGGGATTGAAATTTGTCAGTTAGCTGCGCTGCCGCCGCAATCCTGTCCGGCAGACCCAGATACGATGGAGGTAAGATGCACTGTCAAATGGAGCTTACACATCATCGCGGGTCAGCCAGTCCAACGGGATGAGGGCGCGGCCTGAAGCTCTGGTCCATCGCTCGCGAGTGGCGGCTACATAGCGAGGATCATCAGCGAAATAAGCGTGCTCTATAAGTAGAATCTGCAAGCCAGACCGCCGGGCGCTTTCGCCGAAAAGAAAATCAACGTGCCTACGCATGGCCTGCACATCCTCGTCTTCTTCCCGACCGGCGATCTCAGTCTCGTCTTCATCTTCTCCGCTGGTTGGGAAATACGGTCGACTGATTTGGTCCAGCACAAGCAACCCGGGCACTGGCGCCATGACCGCCTCAAAGTAGCGTTGCAACGCAAAGGATAGCGCGATGTGCACGGCAAGATAATTCTGGTCCGAGCCTACGTCCGGCATCCGCAATACTGCGCCACTTTTCGCCTCGATTACCGTGACCTCTGGTTGACGTGACGAAAAGTCTAGTTCAGAACCGACACAAGGAGCCACGGTCGGCAGCGCCGCAAAAACTTCCGATGCAAATTGGGAAATCTTGTTCTCGGCACGCCGCAGCTTGATTTCCTTAGCCTCGCGGTCGACGCGAGCCTCGAGTTCAGCGATTTCCGTCCGCAGCACGTTCAGGTCGGGCGACGGCTGGTGCGGCTCATCCACGCTCGATTCCAAGAAAAAGGAAACGCGGCCGAGGAGATGTGCCCGCAACTGCGCCAAATCAGCCAACTGGCGGGTTTCCTCGCTCTGTCGCAGCCATGTCCGAATTTGATCGTCCACTTGGCGAAGTTCACTGTTCAGGCGGTGGATCTCTTCGTCGAGGGCCCTATCGTGTTCGACTAATTTGGGCTTAACCCGTTCAACCGCAACACTCTCAGCCCGCACAGTGATTAGCGTCGCCTGCAGTGCCCTGGCCGTTTCACGGCCACGGTCGGACGGAGCGTCGCACACTGGGCAAAAAACCGGTATATCCTGAATGTGCAGATGTTCGGCAAGCGTCAGTTTTTCGCGTTGCCGTGTCACGGCGCTTTCGAATCCTGCTGCTTCGCGGATCGCCGTGCGGGTTGCCTGGAGCTGGCGTCGCACCGAGCCCAACGCTCCCAAGATTTCGCGACGTCGAGCATGAAGCGCGCCTAGCTCCCCCTCGCTCGGGTAGTTGTTGGCCTCAAGCTGGGTCTCAGAAACCTCTTTGATCTGGGCGAGCAAATCCGCCTCGCCAGAGTCGGACGATGGCGCCGGCGCAATCCCGATTCGATGGGCTTCCGTCAACAGGCTCACGGCGCGCTGCTTCAAGGCAGAATCAGCCGATGCCCGCGATCTCTCCCTGGCTTCCTCTTTGTCGAGCGAGCGCTGCAATTGGCGCAGCCGACGCTCTGCCATAGCACTAGCCTCATCGTTGACGCGCAGAAAGTATGGCATCGACGCGAGGATATCGCGGGCCTTGTCCGCCTTTTCGAGCCCATGAAGCAGGACAGTCTCGCTATAGATGACTTCCTTGGTCACGAAGAGATACGGGGTGACATGTCGAACGGTCGCCGTGCTTCGACCCCGGCCGCTCGTATCGGCCTCATCCCCCAAGTCACCGATCCCGAATGCCCTCTCGATAAATGCTTTGGCAGCCTCTAAAGTGGTGGCGCCCTCGAAGTCGGTAACCTTAGCGGGCAAGGGAAGATTGCGCCCCGACGAAGTGAACATGTGGGTGCTCGTTGCCTGTCCGACCGGAGGCACGATACGACCGATGACCATTTCGGCATCGCCGGAGACCCATTTGACTCCGACTGCCAAGCTCCGACGGCGAACGTGAGCCGGCAGTTCGCACTTGCTCGATCCCAGACAGTAGTCGATCGCCTTGATGAGCGTTGACTTGCCAGTGCCGGACGCACCGGTGATGATGTTCACGACACCGGGCTTGAGTTCAACTTCTCGCCGCTCGCCAGACACGCTGAGAAAGAAGATGTTGGAGATATTCCAGCGCGTCATACTGTGAGCCCCATCATGTCAAAGATTGTGCGGGTTGAGCCGGCCGAAGCGAACCAAAAGCCCAGCCGCTCTGCGCGCTTGATTGAGCCGGCAGGCGCCTCGCTTAAATCGGCGATAGCGCTTTTCTTCACCTTCTTGGCACCTATCCCTAGTCGAGCGCCGGAATTTACAACGAGAACGCGACTGAAGCAGCCAAACCGGATTGCCTCTGTAACGATGTCCATCGACGCATTGATTAGGTCCGCGAGGCCGATTTGCACCTGGGGCCGACGGTTCAGCCATTCCAACAAACCAGTGTTTTTGTTGGTACCGTCGAAAGTGTGACCGAGATCGCCAGCCAAAGCGATTGGCAGAGCGAGATACGTCAACGGAACCTCGGGTCCGTCTTCATTCGACGAGAGGAACGCGGTCGTAAAGGCCAACAGTGCGTAGGCGCAGAACGCTGCGTTGGTTTCCGAATAAATGTCGTGGGCGACGATCATTCGGTGTCACCGAGCAGCTTCGCATAGTCAGCGTGCCAGCCGACCTTCAAGTCGATCGCGAGCACCTGATAGCTTCCGCGGACATAGTAGGCTGCATTCCAACCTTGCGCGATGGGCCGAACTACGCTGGGCGCTTCCTCATGCGTCCATCGCAGGATTTGGAGGCCGGATTGACACTTTGCTTCGTCATCAAGCTTGTCACATTCCTCGACCATCTGTTCGTGGCGATCGGACCAGTGTTCCTCAAGCACAAGATCATACTCGTTGATGGTGACCGCCATAGCCGGATTTCCATTTAGCCATTTCGCTCGTTGCTCCCGAGCCTTCCATTCTTCCCGGATCGCCTTCGAAAGGTCCGACGGCTTGCCATCGACAAGCTTGACTTGGCGGGCGAGCATGCCGTCAGGCTGATAATCCTCAGGTGGGCTGGCCACTTCGAAGTCGGGCACGAGCTTGTCCTGCTCGATGTCAGAAACGATGGCGCTGATCTGGTGCTGCAGTTCACTACGTGAGACGACTCGCTCTCGTTTGCCGCACAATGAATAAATGATCTGCCGGTCCCACCATTCGATGAGTCGCTTCGCCACAGTAGGACGCTGTTCGGGCGGCAGAAGTTTCAAATATTCGGCGACCTCCTCTTCGATGGCGGCCACCGCAGGGCTACTGGGCTTAATTATCGTGCGGCGCAGCAGATTGAGGCGCTCGGTTTCCGTCAAGGCCAGAAAAGCCGAACAGCCATCGACGCGGTCTGCATGTGGCAGCGTCTTGCCAGCCTTAGCGGCAGCGGTGCGCGCGTCCAGAACGCGCTGAGCTTCCTGCGACATCGCCTCAACTAGCTCGGTGCGTTCGGCGTTCGGTTCAGTCAAAGCGATGAGTGGGCTGTCGGGCCCGAGCTTAGCGACCGTCACTAAATGGAGTGTCGTCTCGGAAAGAGTTAGCATTGACAAGATGTCGGCCCAGACCTTTACCGACTTCCATAGCGCTTTCGACTTTAGGGTGATCGGCGGCGGCGAATTGCTTATCGAGTGCTTCAGCTGATAGAGCAAATTGTGGCCGTCGACCTTTAGGTCCACGTCGTCGAGTTGCTCAATCCCGATCGCCGCGTCATCCGTTTCCTGGGCCATCAAAGTCAACAGCGCGAAAAACGCCTGATAGTAGAAGCCTAATGCGGCAGCTTCCGCAGAATGCGCTACGCCTTTGTGCCCAGCCATAACCGACTCTTTGCTCGCCACACCTATACGTTGTGAGCGCGTTCGGCAATCGGTTCAAGTCGCGCTAAGGGCGATCCACTTGTTTGTTTCGGAGATTGAACAGAACCCTTAGGGCCGGGAACGGCAAAACAAGACGCGCGACGTGCCAAGCATGGCGCTTGCGATAGATCCATTCTTCCAACGCCGCCGCGCGGATGACACTGCTCACACGGGCGGTAAAATCCCGAAAGGATCGAGAACCGCGACGCCCAATGGCTCAAAATGCCTGAGGTTGCGTGACAGGATTGTCAGCCCGTGATGCTGCGCAGTGGCAGCGATCATGATGTCAGCGAAGCCCGGTGCGTGGCCTTGCCCCCTCGCCCGATCGGCTATGGCGCCGGCAATCCGGGCTGTCGGCGTATCGAAAACGAGGATGCGGTTGCCGTAGAGGTGCAATACGGTTTCCAACCACGCGGCCAAATCCGCGCTTTTGCGCGTCGCTCCTTCACGCCGCAATTTGGCAATTCCGTTTTCGATTTCCGCCACCGTAACAACGGAGAGAAATAAAGAGTCGGAATGGGCATCCATCCATTCGACAAGCGCGGCAGATGCTGGCCGGGATGGAGTTGCAGCCGAAATGACGTTGGTATCGACCAGATACACGGGCTCAGAGATCGGCTGTCCGCGGGGCTGAAGTGTCGCGGCCCGGCAAATCGTCGGCCGTCAATGGCGCTGCCATCAAGAGGCGACCAAATGTCGGAACATGGGATAGCCGCTCCCATTCCTCGTAGCTTACGACCACGGCTTGCCGCTTGCCGTGCCGGGTGATGACCGCGGGTTTTCCTCGCATGACCTCGTCGACCACAGCGGATAGATTCGCCTTCACGTCCTTGAGCTGAATTTCTCGCATCGCAGCGCTTCCCGATATGACCACTGTAGTCATATAAGACCCGGTGCAGACTTCGGCAAGAGGTTTAGCGGCGGCCAGCCCCTGGCTCGTCGGACCGACCGGCCTTACGGGCATCCCGAAGCCCATCCTCGCTCAAGCGGCTGCGATGGTCATCGAACTGGTGGCGCCCCCTGGGCGTGAGGTCGAGCCACATGAAGGCGCCCATCAGATTCTCTATTCCACGGGCGAAGGTCGAGTAGGTGTGAAAGACTTCGCCATTCTCGTTTCGGGCAAGGATGCTGGCGCCCATCATATCTTCGCTGCTCTTGATCGGCGTGCCGTAATTGAAGCTGGCGCGGCCGGCGGCAATGTCCTCTTTCCTGAACGACACGCCGAAATCGAAATTGAAGTCGCTGCGGTATGAGGAGACCCACGGGAAGGTCCAGCCCAAAACCCGTTTGACCTGCTCGATCCGCTCGAGCGGCGCGCGCGAGATCGCGGCAAATGACAGGTCGGCGTCGCCAAAGTGCTGCCGCGCCGCATCGATATGATCGGCGACGAAGGAACATCCTTTGCACACGTGATCGGAACCCGGCGTCAGCATGAAGTGATAGACAGCGAGCTGGCTGCGGCCCTGGAACAGATCTGCCAGCGTGCATTTGCCTCCAGGTGCTTCGAACACGTAGGGCTTCTCGACCTTGACCCATGGCAGCCGACGACGTTCGGCGCGAAGTGTATCGAGCTCGCGGGTCATGGCTTTCTCCTTGAGGAAAAACGCCTTGCGGGCGGCAAGCCATTGCTCCCGCGATACGACTTCCGGCGGCGACAAATTGCTGGTTGCCATGATCAGCTCTCCTCCGATGGCCGGACCTCGTTCGCGCGGAAACCATGCGTCGTGAAATCACGCGTCGCGAGATGCTGCGACGCCTCTCCGCGTGAGCGATGCCGCGCCTTTTATATTTTGACGCGTTTTCTTCATGCGAACCGGTGTCCACTTCGCTTGAAAACGCTCTAGCCGTCGCGTTCCCGAAAGGCGGCCTCTCCGGCGTCCGACACCTCGACCCATTTCGGATCGGGCGCGGCGTCGGGGACATAACTCTCGTGCCAGTTCCACCACTTGTACGGCCGGCTCTGGGGATAGCCCTCCGGCGAGTCCTCCCACGTCTCCTGGCGCCCGAGCGCCGTCATGTCGAGGTAGCTCCAGACGGTGCCCATCGCCTCGTCGCCGCGACTGTTGATGAAGTAGGTCCG
>Ga0210396_10007315_pt1 | contig 10511 bp, 13 predicted proteins | sample IncBWH17OmetaG_FD_155466 | JGI IMG/M metagenome (GOLD analysis project Ga0210396, IMG submission 155466) | Forest soil microbial communities from Barre Woods Harvard Forest LTER site, Petersham, Massachusetts, United States - Inc-BW-H-17-O ... | reverse complement strand
ACCAGGCAGCCAGCAGCCTGCTCAAGGGATTGACAGCACGTTACCTGCTGAAGGAAACCGTTCAACTCCACGAAGGAGATACCGTCCTGTACCACGCTGCAGCTGGTGGAGTGGGTCAGATCTTCACGCAGTGGGCAAGATCGCTTGGGATTCACGTGATTGGAACAGTATCGACTGCGGAGAAAGCGCAAATCGCTCTCCAAGCGGGCTGCACAGCGGTAGTCAATTACAGCACGGAAGACTTCGTAGAACGCACCTTCGAGTTGACTGGTGGCCAGGGAGTAAAGGCTGTCTACGACTCGGTCGGCAAGGATACGTTCCGGGGCTCGCTCGCGGTACTGCGACCCCGCGGCACGCTGGTTCAGTTCGGCAAAGCCTCGGGTTTTCCGGAACCAATCAATCCATTTGAGCTGGCACCCCGAGCGCTGTATCTGACGTGGGCAATTTTGCCGCACTACAACAACACCCCAGAAGCTCTCGCTGCCTCCTCCGCCGATCTCTTCCACGCCATACGGTCGGGAATCCTCAAGGTCGACCCAACGAACATCTATCGCTTTGATCAACTGGTCCACGCACATCAGCAACTGGAACAGCGACGCACCGTCGGCGCAACAGTACTGCACGTCTAGACACCCAGCAATCACAGGAGAAAATCATGAATCAAGCATTGCAAGACATAATCGAACAACGTCACACGACAAATGTCTTCGAAGACATAATCGAACACCGTCGCACCACAAATGTCTTCGAGCCAAACCATACGATTTCGGACGAACAGATTGAACATTTGGTCCATCTCGCGACACGAGCCCCGACCTCCTTCAACCGTCAGAACTGGCGATTCCTGGCAGTGCGAACACCAGAGAGGAAGGCCAAGCTTCGTAAACTTGCGTACGATCAGGCGAAGGTAAGCGAGGCAGCCGTAACGTTCATCGTAATCGGACAGCTCGCGGACTATTCCGCCTTGGAAGGTCGTCTCGCGCCCTCAGCGGATGCGGGCTTCATGTCGCCCGAGCTTGTCGCTGGATGGGTAGGAGCGGCTAAAGGTCTGTACGACGATAAGCCGCAAATGCAGCGCGATGAAGCGATACGAAGCGCTACATTTGGAGCTGCGTCACTTCTATATGCCGCCGAAGTGCATGGGTTCGGCTCTGCCCCGATGATCGGCTTCGATCCTGTGGCCGTCGCGAGTGAATTCGGCCTTCTCCCCGATGAGATTCCAGTATTGTTGGTTGCGATTGGTCGAGCAGCCACCAATAACTGGCCGCAAAAAAGCAGACGTCCACTGACCGAAGTGCTCAGCTTTGCCTAAATCCGGATTCTTCACGGCCCGTGAGCAAGCGGCCTTGGCCTGGACCGAATCGCTGACACTCGTTGCCCACGACCATGTCCCGGATGCCGTGTTTTGAAGAAGTCCGGCCACACTTCAATAATGAAGAACTCGTGAATCTGACGCTTGTAGTTGGCGCCATCAATGCCTGGAACCGATTAGGTGTGAGCTTCCGCATGGCGCCCGGAGCTTATAACCCGCCGATGAAGGCGAAATAGTCCGGGCGTCGCTGTTCTACTACGCCCGGCGATAAGGAAACCCGCAGTCCGCATCTAGAGGCCGTCGTTGGTGATCGTCTCGCAGCCAGCGGGAGCGACAGATACCGAAGGCCCTGAAAGTGGATAGTCTTGGCTCGCTACGGCAGAGGTCCGGGCAGAGGTTGTTGCGGCAGAGGCCGCGGGCACAATAAGGACACAATAACGGTTCCCTACCGTTCCTATGAGCGCTTATTTTTCTGCAAGTTACGGTTTTCCGGTGCCCTGTCGCGGCATTCTCGGGAACTTTTGGGAGTGCATGAGCACGGAAAGGAGCACACGATAACGGTAGGGAACCGGTTTATGTGGGGGCGTAGTTCAACTGGTTAGAACGCCTGCCTGTCACGCAGAGGGCGCGGGTTCGAGTCCGGCGCTTCCGCCAGCATTCCAGACCTCCGCAAGTAGTCCATTCTTATGGGCAACAGGTGTTCGATGTGACTCGGGGATTTGGACTCGATGACGCCCACTAGATCCATCACTTGAGCAAACCCATTTTTTTGTTACCTAACCGCGGCGTAACCATCTTGGCGATGTGAGGTTCCTCGCTAGCTTTTGTGGACGACTTCAAACGAATACCCGTCCGGGTCAAATACATCGGCGGCGTAGTATCCCGGATAGTATTCCACTCGTACCCGCGGTGAAATATTGTCCCTGGCACCAGCGACAATTGCCGCCGTATAGAATTCGTCAACCCTATCATTGTTTTCGGCCATGAATCCCCAGTGAATGGACGCTGGATCGGGCTTTCCTTGCTTGATCCAGAAGAACGCCCTCTTGCCATCACCAAATCCCCACAAATCGGGATGATCGCCTTCGCCCTTGTAGGGTAGGAAGAACTTGATATTGAGAGGCTTCAAGGCCGCGTCATAGAAGGCTAGCGAACGTTCGACATCGCTGACAGTCAGAATCATGTGGTCGAGCATTGTTCTCTCCTTCAAATAACAAGTGCATCAACGGTCTTTTCACCATTGGATACCGCATGGATCGTCGGCGCCGGCATGTTCGTGGCCTCGGCCCTTGGCTTGCCCACGTAAGACCGGATTTAGAGACGACTCGATTAGAGACTGCGAAGGGCTGTCATAAAGTTATCGATCTTGCGGGTCGACGACGTCTTACCGGATTTGAGGTTGCGCTCAATGCACAATCCGGAGAAGAAGGACAGCACCATCTCGGCAATTGCAGAAGCAGCCATCTTTGGCCTTTCCGCCGCGATGTTCATGGCAAGAAGACGCTGCAACAACGCCCGATTTTCCATCACGACCCCATAAGCCTCCTCCGGAAGGATCGCGAACTCCCGCATTGAATTGACGGAAAAACATCCCTGCTGTTCACCCTTACTGAGAGGACCATTCTTGAGAAAAGTCTCGACGTTCTTCCAGCCAAGAGGCTCCTTGGTGAGAAGTCCCCTCTTTCCCTGGCTATCGAGGTAATGCCGAAGGCACTCCACAAACAGATCTTCCTTGTCTCGGAACTCGGTGTATAGCCCGGACTTGTTCACGCCTGTAGCCCGTTCGAGTTCCTGGAGGGTCGTGTCCGCGAACCCATGCTTCCAGAAGACAGGCATCGCCTTCTCCAGGACTTCCTCTCGGCTAAAGCTCTTTGGGCGCCCCATAGACTCATTATCCGATAAAGAACTAACTAGTTCAATATCTCTGCATCCTCGGCGCACCTTCGTCATCAGTAGAGAACTGAATGGTTCATAACGGTCCGACACAGTCGAGCAAGATCGCAGCCGAATCGGCTTTGTGAATTGTTCCGAGAAGAGCAAAGGAGATCTATGTCTAAGTTAGGGAAGAAAGTGGCACTCGTTACCGGCGGTTCCCGGGGCATTGGCGCAGCGATTGCGAAACGTCTGGCCGCCGATGGAGCAAGTGTAGCCATCACGTATGCAAAGGACGCAAGCGCAGCCTCGGCCGTTGTCAAAGCGATTGAACTCGGCGGCGGAAAAGCCATCGCGATCCAGGCAGACTCTGCCAATGTCGAAGCAGTCAAGGGTGCGGTCGAAAAGGCCGTCGCGACCTTCGGCCGACTGGATGTGCTGGTGAACAACGCCGGCACGGCGATTCCGAAACCGTTCGAGGAATCGACGCTGGAAGAGATGGATCGTGTGCTCGACATCAACGTCCGCGGTGTATTCGCCACGACGCAGGCGGCGCTGAAGCACATGAAGGATGGTGGCCGCATCATTATGGTCGGTTCGGCGGTGGGCGAGCGTGCCGTTGCGCCAGGCCTGGTGCCCTACGCGGCCACGAAGGGAGCCGTCAAGATGTTTACTCAGGCACTATCCAGGGAGGTTGGGAGCCGAGGCATCACGGTCAACAACGTACAGCCAGGTCCGATCGATACGGATTTGAATCCAGCCTCAGGTGATTGGGCGGTACCACAGAAGGCCGCAACAGCACTCGACCGCTATGGGCACGTGGATGAGATCGCCGCGATGGTGGCGTTCGTCGCCGGTCCGGAATCCTCATACATTACAGGGGCGAATCTTACAGTGGATGGCGGAATGAATGCCTGACCAACGGGATCAGGAGAGAACAATGCCACCACTTCAAAACAAAACTGCGCTTGTGACGGGCGCTTCGAGAGGTATTGGCCGAGCGACAGCACTGGCGCTCGCCAGGGCCGGCGCACACGTCTTGGTTCACTATGGCCGCTCAACACAGGAAGCGAAATCTCTGGTTGCCGAGATTCAAACCAAAGGTGGACGCGCCGATGCAATCTCGGCGGATTTAGGAACTCCGGACGGCGCATCGTTGCTCGCCAAACAGGCGCGCTTCACCGTCGGCGATAGGTTGGATGTGGTTGTGCTCAACGCCGGAATCAGCAAGGCGGCACGCATTGCGGATTACAACATAGAGGATTTTGACAGCCTCTACGCCACAAACGTCCGTGGCCCGTTCTTCCTGGTACAGCAACTGTTGCCGGTTCTTGGTGAGGGCTCAAGCATTGTTGTTATCTCTTCTCTCGGAGCCCGTTCGGTGGTAGGCAAGTCCGGTCTGGAAAACCCTTCGATTCTTGCCTACGCCTCGACCAAAGGAGCACTTGAGACTCTGGTCAAGAACTGGGCCGCCATTCTCGGGCCGATCGGCATACGCGTAAACGCTGTCGCTCCCGGCGTCATCGACACCGATATGTCAAATTTCACAAAGACCAATGCGGGACGCGAAGTCGCACTGGGAATGCAGGCCCTGAAGCGACTCGGCAAACCCGAGGATGTTGCCGACGTGGTGGCTTTTCTCGCATCCGACGGGGCGCGTTGGATCACTGGCGCCAGTATTCCCGTCGATGGCGGTTCCAAGCTTTAACTGACAACGTGAGGAACGCAATGAATAACACTTCGGATGAAGGTAAAGAGATCAAAATTCCTAGCCCCGATCATCCCATCACGATTTCGCCGGCTGGGGGCAAGGTGCGCGTGACGGTTGCCGGGCGGATAGTTGCTGAATCGAGGCGAGCACTTCGGTTGGAGGAGAAGGGATATCCGCCCGTCTACTACTTGCCGCGCAGCGATGCGGACATGTCGTTGCTCGTTCGGACCACGCATTACACCTATTGTCCGTTCAAGGGTGATTGCACTTACTACAGCATTCCCGTTGGCGAAGCGAAATCGGAATATGCCGTTTGGACGTACGAATGGCCACTTGAAGCGGTGACCGAAATTAAAGAGCACCTGGCGTTTGATCCCTCGCGGGTCGATGCAATCGAGGTGATCTCTTAAGCACGTTCTGTCCGATCTATACAGGAGTTCATGTGATGTCGAATCACCCGCTTTTCACACCATATCGGATGGGAGACCTCGATCTTCCGAACCGCATCGTCATGGCGCCGCTCACCCGGATGCGTGCGCAATCGCACGATCATGTGCCCACGACCTTGCAGGCGGAGTATTATGCGCAGCGTGCTTCGTCTGGACTGATCATCACCGAAGCCACCGCGATTAGCCCGGAAGGATTTGGCTGGGCCGATACACCAGGCCTCTGGACGGAGGAGCATGTCCGCGGATGGCGACGTGTCACGGATGCCGTCCATGCAGCCGGCGGCCGCATCATTGCACAGCTCTGGCACACCGGCGCGATCTCGCATCCCGAATTACTGGACGGCGCGCAGCCCGTGTCGGCATCGAACGTCGATCCAGGCCAGATCTCGGTCACGCCGACGGGAAGGAAGCCCACGGTAACGCCTCGGCCTCTGACGAAAAAAGAGATTCAAGTCACGGTTGCGGACTTCGGGCGAGCTGCGCGTAACGCGATGGAAGCCGGCTTTGATGGTGTCCAGGTTCTGGCCAATTATCTCTATCTGATCTCCCAGTTTCTAAACGCCACCACCAACCTGCGTAAAGACGAGTACGGCGGGAGCCTGGAAAATCGCTCGCGTTTTCTTCTTGAGGTCGTCGAGTCTGTCCTGGGTGAGGTCGATGCACAACGGGTGGGAGTCAAGATCAGCCCGATGCACGAAGGCGGGGCATTTCAAGCCAACGACGAAACCCTGCCCGTCGCCGAATATGCAATTCGGAAGCTGAGCTCATACCATCTTTCGCACTTATTGCTGATGGGAAATACCACCGACTTCTCCGGCACTCCACTCGAGAAATTGGCCGACGATGGCATGTTTAGGCACTTCCGTCCTCTCTTTAAAGGAACGCTGATAGCCAACGTGAAGATGGACCGTGAGCGGGGCAATCGCCTTATCGCGGAAGGTCTGGCAGATCTGGTGGCATTCGGCCGTCCTTTTATCGCGAATCCAGACCTGGTTCAGAGGTTTGCCGAGAATGCTCCACTTGCTGAAGTTGATTGGGAAACCGTCTATGCCTCGGGGCCGCACGGCTATTCCGATTACCCAACCTACCAATCATCCGAAGACAACCCCAGGAGATGAAAATGCCAAAGACAACACCCGAACAGAACAAGGCGATCGTTCTCAAAGCCTTCGATACCCTCTTCAATAAACGCGACTACGCGGCGGCGGAGCGCTTCTGGTCGCCGAAGTACATCCAGCACAGCGCGCATATCGCGCCGGGGCGCGAAGGACTGTTTGCTCTGGTCCGGTCGACGCCTGATACGTTGCGCTACGAAAATCAGCTCATTGTCGCAGAAGGCGATTACGTCATTGCGCACGGCCGTTTCTCGGGAATCGGAAGGCCAGCGTCCTGGATTGCGGCCGACATCGTCCGCTTCGAAGACGGTCTCCTGTCTGAGCACTGGGATGTGTTGCAAGACGAAGCCACACAGGCCGAGTCCGTCAGTGGCCTTCCCATGTTTGGCGACCGTTTCCCTGCGTAAGCCTCGGATCCTCACGCGACGATCACACCACATTGATTGGAGAAATCATGAATCTCACTGGAAATACCATCTTCATTACCGGCGGCGGATCGGGTATTGGCCGCGCTCTGGCCGAGGAGCTGCACAAACGCGGAAACAAAGTCATCATCTCAGGCAGACGCAAGAGCCATCTGGACTCCGTTGCAAAAGCCAATCCGGGCATCGAGGCGATCGAACTCGATATCGCAAACCCTGACAATGTCATAGCAGTGGCTAAGAGGCTGACCGCAGAACACCCTGATCTGAATGTTCTCATCAATAACGCTGGAATCATGGAACCGGATCAGGCAGCGGGCGTCATCGACGACAAGCTGCTCGTGTCGACCGTCACGACCAATCTTCTAGGCCCTATCCGCTTGACCTCGGCTCTCTTGGATCAGCTGAAGAACCGACGTGGTGTGATTCTCTATAACAGCTCGGTCCTTGCCTTTGTGCCATTGGCTGTGACGGCTGTCTATTCTGCCACAAAAGCGGCGCTCCACTCCTATGTGTTGTCGCAGCGCTTCTTGCTTCGCGATAGCGGTGTTCGAGTGCTCGAAGTGGCGCCCCCTTGGGTGCGCACCGAGCTGATGAATAGCCAGGAGGCCGAGCAGGCAATGCCTCTCGATCAGTTCATCTCCGAAACTTTGGACGTGCTTGGAACAGATGCTGACGAAATTCTTGTTGAAGCGGCCAAGCCCCTGCGAGCCAATCCTGGCCCTAAGGAGCATGCCCTGGTGAACGGGTTCAACCAGCAAATGCTGAAACTATTCGGTCCGAGCGAAGCGTAACCGTGACTGGGCAGCGTCTCATTTTTAGGCCGACTGAGAGCAACGGAGAATGAGGAAGACTACTGATGTCCGAGACTAAGAAGCTGCAAGGAAAAGTGGCAGTAATTACCGGTGCCACGACTGGGATAGGGCTGGCTGCAGCAAAGCTCTTCGTCAAGGAAGGGGCTTATGTATTCATAATAGGCCGTCGTCAAAAAGGAACTCGACGCGGCCGTGAAGGCGATCGGCAGTAACGTCACTGGCATTCAGGGCGACGTTGCCAAATTGATCGACCTTGACCGTCTGTACGGAGCCGTCAAGTCGAAGGGGACAGTCGATGTCGTTTTCGCCAACGCCGGCGTCGCTGAATTTGCTCCCTTAGGAAAGATCACGGAGGAGCATTTCGACAAACTTTTCGACATCAATGTCAAGGGAACACTGTTCACCGTACAAAAGGCCCTCCCTCTAATGAATGATGGTGGTTCTATCATTCTCAACGGCTCGGTCGCGAGCGTGAAGGGTACGCCCGCCTTCGGTGTCTACGGTGCGACGAAGGCCGCCCTCCGCCCTTTCGTCCGAACCTGGACCTCAGATCTCAGGGACCGCCATATTCGCTCAAACGTTGTTAGCCCAGGTCCAACCGATACGCCAATTGTGGATGGGCAGCCTGAAGACTCTATTGCGCGGATTGTGTCTACTATCCCAATGGGACGCATGGGAGAGCCGATGAAATTGCCAAGGCGGCATTGTTTCTGGCGTCGGATGACTCCAGCTTCGTCACGGGTATCGAACTGTTTGTCGACGGGGGTAGAGCGCAAGTCTGATCGAGAGCCGCTGCACTGAAGCCGGTTGGTTTGGTCGCTCTCAAGCTGGATTCTTTAGAAGGTCTGCAACCGTCTTCAAGATTTCGTGCGAAAGCCCCACATCCGATACGGCGCGGGCCAGAGACATCGCTCCGACGAGCGCGCTGAAAGTCAAGATCGCTCTCGACCTTGTCGCGCGCTTGTCCTTGGCTGGCAGCAACCCAACAATCAATTCAAGGTCATCCCTGACTTGTTCAGAGGTAAGCGCACGAGTCCGCTTATCGCTGCGAGCGATCTCCGGCGCCAGTGCGCTGAAGGCACAGCCCGTACCCGGATTCTTGCGGTGCACATCGCTCAAGTAGTCGTCGATAAGCTTCGCGAAGGAGAACGGCTGCCCGCCGGATCTAGCAGCTTCCTTTTGGCGCTGCCAGATACCGAATGCAGCGCTGACTGCCTCGGCCACTAGTTCGTCACGCGAGTCGAAGTGTTTGTAGAAGCCGCCCACAGTCAGGCCGGCTTCCTTCATCAACTCCGCAATTCCGAATCCCGCGAGGCCCTTTTCGCGGAACCTCTTTGAGGCAATGGCAACGATGCGCTTATGAGTTTTCTCCTTTTGGGCCTTTGAATAGCCCATATGAACCTCCTCCAAAATAATCTGCGACCAAGTCAGGATTACGAATCTAATCCTGTATGTGGATTATAACGATAATCCACGGGGCTTGCTCGGCGAAGGTCAACGGCTCGGCCAATTCGTGACCTGTACGTGGTCTCGATCGACATTAACAATTTCCGGGTTGCGGCCTAGCGGCGCAGGCCAGGAGTGACATGGGAAAAGGGAGAACCAATATGCGCGCAATGCGAGCAGAGGAATTTAGTGGTTATGAAGCGTTGAGGCTTGTCGACCTTCCCAAACCAGTGGTCACAGACGGGAAGGTACTGGTGCGAATCACGGCAGCCGGCGTCACGCCGCTCGACCATACGATTCTCTCCGGCAAATTTCACACCACGAAAGTGCCGCTAGTTCTGGGCAACGAAGGAGCGGGCGTGGTGGAGGAGGGAGGCGGAGCGGATTTTCCCGTCGGCTCACGCGTGATGTTCTGGGGCACCTATGGCGCTTTTGAAGACGGAGCCTACAGCGAGTGGATTGCTGTGCGGAAGGAAGATCTTTGCCTGATACCTGACGGTGTCGATGACGTGAGCGCGGCAGGTATTCCGGTCGCGTATCTCACCGCGCAAGTGGCTCTTAGTCTCGCCGGTTTTCGTCCAGGCAAAACCATTCTGGCACCAGCAATTGGGGGATCAGTCGGCAACGCTGTGACGCAATTGGCGCGGGCACTGGGAGCAAAACACTCCATGTCGAGTACGACAAGTCATGCGAAAGCCGAGCAGGCGAAGGCGCTCGGATTCGATGAAGTCATCGATACTTCCTTGGAGAAGCTGGGTGACGGCGTGCGTCGTATCACCGACGGCTACGGCGCAGATATTGTCATTGATGGGATCGGGGGCGAAGTCTTGAGCGATGCGCTCAAGGCGCTCGCATTGGGAGGAAGCCTCACAACACTGGGATATTCCGCAAGCCGTAAGACAACCATTGACGTGACAGATCTCATCGTGCCGCAAGCAAGCATCCGGAGTCTCAATATGTTTCGTCAGCCGCAGGCGACCGTTACGGACGCGTGGAACGCAATTGTGTCTCTCCTTCAATCCGGTGCGATCAAACCGATCGTGGCGAAGACGTTCCCTCTGGCCGAAGCGGCTGAGGCTCTGCGTTATCTCGTTGAAGGGCGCCCATTCGGGAGGGTAGTTCTTACAGTCTGACGACAATTGATAGGGGGAAAACATAACAGGTATCCCGCTCTGCAATTAGCGAACCGAGTTGTCAAATCAACCCAACTAGGCTCGGACGAGATTACTCAGAGAGAGGAATCAATGACAACAATAAAGGCGATTCGGCTGGCTTCGCTGGTCACGGCAATCAATGTCCTGGTCGCGAGCGGCTTTTCCATCGCGGCGATAATCCGTCCGCAATACCTGGTCCCTGCCGAATCCGTTCC
>Ga0210396_10007312_pt1 | contig 10513 bp, 9 predicted proteins | sample IncBWH17OmetaG_FD_155466 | JGI IMG/M metagenome (GOLD analysis project Ga0210396, IMG submission 155466) | Forest soil microbial communities from Barre Woods Harvard Forest LTER site, Petersham, Massachusetts, United States - Inc-BW-H-17-O ... | reverse complement strand
GATGTTTACGTCGTAATCGGGAAAATATCCGGGTCTTTTGCCGTCGGGGCAGTTACCGGCGGATTGGCTTTCGTGCTGCTGACTGGTCTTTGGTACCTATATCCGGATCCGGCCATTGTGGCGCATCGCAGCAAGTAGGAGCCTAGTCGCGAGCACGGAAAAGGGTCAAAACGTCATTTCCGACCGTTTCCGTCGATAGGCGCTCGAAGTTCGGCGCCTCCGAGAGGACGTCGAGCCCGAATTCGGCGATCGCCGGAATACCGTCGCCGCCGATCAGCATCGGCGCGTGCACCCAAACCAGGCGGTCTATCAGACCGGCGCGCGCGAAAGCGGCCGCGAGATGCCCGCCGCCTTCGACGAGCAGCCGGGTGATGCCGCGCTCGCCGAGCACCGCGAGGGCAGCCGCGAGGCTGCCGTTGCCGGCGGGACCGGGATCGATGTCGATTACCTTCGCGCCGGCGCGAAGGAGGGCTTGCCGCCGGGCGGCGTCCGCCGAAGGCAAGGTCAGGACCCAAGTCGGAACCGCTCGGGCATCGGAGATCAAGCGCGTCGTGGGCGGGATGCGCAAATGCCGATCGACGACGACGCGCACCGGCGAACGGTGGGCGAGGCCCGGCAGCCGACAGGTGAGTTGGGGATCGTCGGCGAGGACCGTTCCGGTGCCGACCATGATTGCGTCATGGGCGGCGCGCAAAGCGTGTGCGCGCTCCCGCGCCGGCGGACCGGTGATCCATTGGCTCTCGCCGCGGCCGGTCGCGATGCGGCCGTCGAGCGAGGTGGCGAGCTTCAGAGTAACAAGCGGTCTGCCGTCGCGAAGACGGCAGAAGAAACCAGCGTTGATTTCGGCAGCTTCCGCCTTGCACAGGCCGGTATCGACATCGAGACCAGCTGCGCGCAATCGCCGCACACCCTCGCCGGCGACGCGGGGGTCGGGGTCCTCCAACGCAACCGACACCCGCCGTATTCCTGCGGCGATCAGCGCATCCGTGCAGGGCGGGGTGCGGCCCCAATGGCAGCAAGGCTCGAGACTGACATAGGCGGTAGCTCCGCGAGCAGCTTCGCCCGCCCGGCCGAGCGCCTCGGTCTCGCCATGCGGCCGCCCACCCGGCTGCGTCCACCCCCGCCCCACGACGCGACCCCGATCGACGATGACGCAGCCGACTGCCGGGTTTGGCCAGACCGTGCCGAGCCCGCGCCGTGCCAGCGCCAATGCGGCGCGCATCGAGCGCAGATCGAAACGTGTATCGCTCCGGGATATCGCTGCGTCAGCCGCCGGCTCAGTTGCCATCCGCGGCGATCCGCCCGACAAAGTCGCCAAAATCCTTGGCCTCGCGAAAGTTGCGGTAGACCGAAGCGAAACGGATGTAGGCGACCTGGTCGAGACTGGCGAGCGCCTCCATGACGAGGCCGCCGATCACGTCGCTCGGAATATCGGTTTCGCCCGAACTCTCCAGCTGACGCACCAGCGAGTTGATGATGCGCTCGACCCGATCCGGCTCGACCGGCCGCTTACGCAGCGCGATGTAAATCGAACGGGCGAGCTTGTCCCGATCGAAGGGCTCACGTTGGCCGTGCTTTTTGATAACGGTCAATTCCCGCAGCTGCACGCGCTCGAAGGTCGTGAAGCGGGCCGCGCAATTCGGGCAGAAGCGCCGGCGCCGGATCGCGCCGCGATCATCGGTCGGCCGCGAATCCTTGACCTGCGTGTCGTCGGCTCCGCAAAACGGACAGCGCATCTCCTCCTCCCGTTCTAGTCGGCCAGGTTCCGCGGCTCGCTTTGCCCGCCATAAATCGGAAAGCGGGCGCAGAGATCGCGGACATTCTCTCGCACGCGCGCTTCGGTCGCTCCATTGTCGCCTGGCCGTCGCGCTAGCGCGCGCAGCACCTCGACGATGTAGCCCCCGACCATCCGGAACTCCTCCGGGCCGAAGCCGCGGGTTGTTGCCGCCGGCGAGCCGAGGCGAACCCCTGAGGTCACCGTCGGCTTTTGCGGGTCGAACGGGATGCCGTTCTTGTTGCACGTGATACCGGCGCGCTCGAGGCTGGTCTCGGCGTCGCGCCCGGTCAGGCTCAGCGGCCGTAGATCGACCAGCATCAGATGCGAGTCGGTCCCGCCGGAGACGATCTCGAGCCCGGCTTCGACCAAAGTTGCCGCGAGTACTTTGGCGTTCTCGACGACCGATTTGGCGTAAGACTTGAAGCCTGGCTGCAGCGCTTCGTGCAGAGCAACCGCCTTGGCGGCAATCACATGCATCAGCGGCCCGCCCTGCAGAGCCGGGAAAACGGCCGAGTTGATCCGTTTCCCGATCTCCGCGTCATTGGTCAGGATCAGACCCCCTCGTGGTCCACGCAACGTCTTGTGCGTGGTGGTTGTGACCACGTGAGCATGTGGCAGTGGACTCGGATAGACACCGCCGGCAACGAGCCCCGCGAAATGCGCCATATCCACCATCAGATGGGCGCCGACATCATCGGCGATAGCGCGAAACTGGGCGAAGTCGATGATTCGTGAATAGGCGCTGCCACCGGCTATGATCAGCTTTGGCCGATGCAGGCGAGCGAGGCTCTCGACTTCGTCGAAATCGATGCGGCCATCGTCCGCACGAACGCCATAGGCGATTGCATCGAACCATTTGCCCGACAGATTTGGCCGCGCTCCATGCGTCAGATGTCCGCCCGCCGCGAGCGCCATTCCAAGAATGGTGGCGCCAGGATCGAGCAGCGCGACAAACACGGCCTGATTGGCCTGCGCGCCGGAATGCGGCTGCACATTGGCAAACCCGCATCCGAACAGCCGTTTGGCGCGCTCGATCGCGAGCGTCTCGGCGACATCGACGAATTCGCATCCGCCATAATATCGGCGGCCGGGATAGCCTTCGGCGTATTTGTTTGTCAGCACCGAGCCCTGGGCTTCCAGCACAGCCCGGGAGACGATGTTCTCGCTGGCGATCAGCTCGATCTGGAATTGCTGGCGTTCTTGTTCCCGAGCGATCGCCGCAGCGATCTCGGGATCAGACTCGAGCAATGCGTCACAAAAGAAATCAGCGGCGCCAGCGTAAACCGAGGAATGGACCGAAGGCATCAGAACCACTTGTTGTCGGAAGCGAGACAAACCGGCACCGGAAACACCTCCACCGGGGCCGGTTTCCGGTCACGGGCAAGATTCCCGTTCGGGCACCTAGCCGGGTGTACCCTACCAGATCTCGCTCGATAATGCCAGCCGCCTACCATGAATCGCGGTCCACCGCGAAACCGAGGGTCGAGTTTGACATTAGGATAAGGTGCCGAATAGCTCGATTTCGCTTGGCAGATCGATCCCTGACCAATTTTAAATCCCCTATGATCAGGTCCGGGACGATCTGGTGCCTGACAAGTCGTTCCATGGCCGCAGCAATGCTGATTACTGTCCTCCCGCTAAAGTTTCGGTTGACACAAGAAATTCGTGCACCAATTATGCGAGCCAATTCGAATTTTACGACTTCTCGGGGCGGAAAATGGCAGAACCGGCAGCGCCGAAGATGGCAGAGGAGGAGTTGCTGCGGATGACCGCCGATGTTGTCGCAGCCTATGTGAGCAACAATACGTTGCCGACCGCGCAATTGGCCGAAGTCATTAACGCAGTTTACAATTCTCTCAAGTCACTCGAAGGCCAGCCGGCGGAATCTCAGCCCGAGCCGCTTAAACCGGCAGTACCGGTGCGCAAATCGGTTACTCCCGACTACTTGGTTTGCCTCGAGGACGGTAAAAAGCTCAAGATGCTGAAGCGGCATTTGCGGTCGACTTATAATATGACCCCCGACGAATACCGCACAAAATGGGGTCTTCCGGCGGATTACCCGATGGTGGCGCCCAACTATGCTGAACAACGTTCGGAATTCGCCAAGAAAATCGGGCTTGGGCGAGGTACCGGACGCCAATCGGCGCGGCGATCGTCAGGAAACGGCGCCGGCGCAAAAAAATAGAACCGAGTGGTTCAACTCGCCGATACCGCGCGGCGAGCCTTGAGGGCGGCGGTCAGGGTCCCGTCGTCGAGATAATCGAGTTCGCCGCCGACCGGCACTCCCTGGGCAAGACGGGTGATTTTGACATCTCTGCCGGCGAGACGGTCTGCGAGATAATGCGCCGTGGTTTGACCCTCGACTGTCGCGTTCAGCGCGAGGATCAATTCCTGGCCCGGTCGAAGGCGGGTAAGGAGCCGCTCGATATTGAGATCATCCGGTCCGATCCCGTCGAGCGCCGACAAGGTTCCGCCCAGCACGTGATAACGTCCGCGAAAAGCCCCGGTTCGTTCGAGTGCCCAGAGATCCGCGAGATCTTCGACGACGCAGATCGTCGTCTTGTCCCTCTCCGGATCGCGGCAGATTGCGCACGGTTCGACCGTATCGAGATTGCCGCAGATCGGGCAAGGGCGGATCGCTTCCGCCGCTTTGGCCAGCGCCGCCGCCAGTGGCTCGAGCAGGCTCTCGCGCCGCTTGATCAAATGCAGCGCGGCGCGCCTCGCCGAACGGGGGCCGAGGCCAGGCAGCTTGGCCAGGAGCCGGATCAAGGTGTCGAGTTCGGACATCGCCTGCGTCGGACGGCGCCTTCGGGGGCCGGCGTGCGCGAGTGGTCGCTAGAACGGCAGCTTCAGGCCCCCCGGCAATTGCAGGCCGCCGGTCAGCTTTTGCATTTCCTGCTCGGCGTGGGCAGAGACTTTGGCGCGGGCGTCGTTGAACGCGGCCACGATCAGATCTTCCAGCACCTCGCCCTCTTCAGGGGTGAGGAGGCTCTTGTCGATCTTTATCTTCTTTAGATCGCCCTTGCCGTTCAGGATCAGCTGAACCATGCCGGCGCCGGCCGCGCCGGTCATCTCGACGGCCTCGAGCTGGGCCTGCACCTCGGCCATCTTGGTCTGCATCTCCTGAGCCTGCTTCATCAGCTGGCCGATGTTCTTCATGCTCCGTCTTCTCCTGTATCGGCTTCTTCTCCGGGTTCTTCCGGAGATGTCTCATCCCCATCGGGCTCCGCCGCCGCAAACCGCTCTCTAACGGCGGCGATCGTCGCCCCGGGAAACGTTTCGAGCACCGCCTGAACCAACGGGTGGCTCGTGACCTCGTTCCGCAGTTCCCGTTCGCGACGCTCCTCCTGCTCGCGCAGGGTCGGCTCGCCTTCGGCCTCGGAAACGATAGGGAGCCAGCGTATCCCGGTCCACTCGCTCAAGAGCTGGCCGACACGGTTGGCAATATCGGCTGGTGCGCCTGCTCCCCGGCGGAACTCTATGCGCCCCGGCTCGAAATGAATCAGATGAACGTCTGACCAGAGATGGGAACGGAGCAGCGCCTCGCGCCTCTTGTCAAACAACGCGATGACTTCGGCAAAGCTTTGCGGCATCGGCTCGAGATCGGGTTCGGCGCGAGACGCGGGAAGCTCGGCAAGGGCTCGCAGCGCATTCCCAGCGGTCGGCCGGGGCGAACCGGCATCCGAGGGCTGCACAACCGTAACGGCGGGCGAGGCAGCAGCTGCGTTCGACGCGATGACCGCGCCGTTGCCCCGACTTCCTGCGGGACCTCCTGGAGGGCCCGGGGCTGCCGTGACCGAGCGGACCAGTTCGGCTGGTGCCGGCAGGTCGGCGACATAGGCAAGCCGCACGAGCAGCATTTCCAAAGCCTGGATCGGTGAGGGTGCGGCCTGCACCTCTTCGAGACCCTTCAGCAGCATTTGCCAAGCGCGGGCGAGCACCGGCATAGTCAGTCTTTCGGCGAGCGGCCGGGCCCGTACGCGGTCGCCTTCGGCGACCGGATCGCCAGTCCCGGCTTCAGGCGCCAGCTTCAGCCAGGTCACGAAATGGCTGAGGTCGAGGAGATCTTGCAAGACCATCAGCGGGTCGGCCCCGCCCCGATATAGGTTGCCCATTTGAGCGAGCGCAGCCGGCGCATCGCCGCGCAACACGCTCTCCAACAAATCGAAGACGAGGCCGCGATCGGCGACCCCCAGCATGTCGCGCACCGCAGCCTCTGATACCCGTCCGCCCGACAAAGCGATCGCCTGATCGAGCAGAGACAGCCCGTCGCGTACCGAACCGTCGGCGGCGCGGGCAATCAGCGCAAGCGCCGCCGGCTCGATCTCGACGCCTTCCGTTTCAGCGACCCGACGGTAGTGCGGGATCAACAGCTCGACTGGAACGCGACGCAACGAGAAACGCTGGCAGCGCGACAGGACCGTGACCGGGACCTTGTTGATCTCGGTCGTCGCGAAGACGAATTTGACGTCGGGCGGCGGCTCTTCGAGCGTCTTCAACAGCGCGTTGAAGGCGTTTTTCGAGAGCATGTGAACTTCGTCGATGATGTAGATCTTGTAGCGCCCGGAGACTGGACGGTAGCGCACCCCCTCGGTCAGCTCGCGGATGTCATCGACGCCGGTGCGCGAAGCAGCGTCCATCTCCATCACATCGACATGCCGGTCGTCGGCTATCGCAAGGCACTGCGCGCATTGGCCGCAAGGTTCGGCCGTAGCGTCACCCGAGCCGTCAGGTCCGACGCAATTGAGGGCACGCGCCAAAATGCGGGCCGTCGTCGTCTTGCCGACGCCGCGCACGCCGGTCAGGATGAAGGCGTGGGCGACCCGCCCCGTCGCGATCGCGTTCGACAGGGTGCGCACCATCGCCTCCTGCCCGATCAGCTCGGCGAAGGTAGAAGGCCGGTATTTGCGGGCGAGGACGCGATAAGCCGCCGTCGAATCGCTCATTCTCGTAAACCGTGTCGAGGCAAGGGAGACCGGACGGACGACCCAGATCGGGACTCGTTACGGCTGCTTCCTTCCGGACCTGACCGGGTTGGCGAGGGACCTGTCCGCCGCCGGCCTCCCCTGGCACAATATCAGCTGTCGGCGATGCCGGGGCAAGCGCGCTTGCGCGGCGAAGTTCTCACCCCAGTCAATGGCGCATGAAATACACGCGATAGAGCTGATCACGGAAACTTTGGCTGGTGGCGAGCGCGGTCTGGAAATCGGTCTTGCCGAGCACATAGGTGTCGACCTCGCCCTCGGCGACGATCGTGGCGTTGCGCGGCTCGCCGCTAATCAGCGCAACCTCGCCGAAGAAATCGCCAGGTCGCATGCGCGCGATCTCGTGGTCGGCGCGGATCACCTCGACCTCACCGTCCGAGATCAAGAAGAACTCCTCTCCAGATTCACCCTCGCGAATGATCGTCTCGCCGGCGGCGAAATGACGCTTCGTCATGTGTTCCGCGACATCGGTGAGCTGCCGCGGCGTCAGCGCCTTGAACAGATCGATCGGGCGCAGGAACTCGCAGATCCGCATGGCATCGTGCAGCACGACATCGGACATGATGTGGCCGTCGACCATGTGCACCAGGCGGTCGGCCGAATCGATGATACGGTGATCGTGCGTCACCATCATGACCGCCGCACCGTGCTCGACGGTCTGCTGCTTGAGCAGACTGATGACGTTCATCGTCGAGTCCTTGTCGAGTGCCGCGGTCGGCTCGTCGGCGAGGACCAGCCTCGGATGGTTGACGAGAGCCCGCCCGATCGCGACCCGCTGGCGCTCGCCACCGGAGAGGAACCTCGGCTTGTAGTCGATCCGGTGACCGAGCCCCAGGCGTTCCAGGATCCCGGTGCAGCGCTGCCGCATCTCCCCGGGTGCAGCGTCGCCGAGCTGCGCTGCCATTTTGACATTCTCGTACGCCGAGAGCGCGTCGAAAAGATTGTGCATCTGGAAGATGAAACCGATTTCGCGCCGCACTTCCACGAGTTCGCCGGCGCCCAGTTGCGACAGATCGCGGCCGAGCACGCCGATCTTGCCTTCGTGAACCGAGCGCAGGGCCCCGATCAAGGTCAACAGGGTGGTCTTGCCTGCCCCGGAGGGGCCGGTCATCACGACGAGCTGACCCGGGGGAATCTCGATCGAGTTGCCGAACAGGACCTGATTGCGCGCTTCGCCTTCCCCGTAATAATGGTTCAGCCCATTGACCCGAACCGCCGGTCCCTGCGCCGAAGCCCGCGCGGCCGGCGGCGCCTCCGCCCGCTCGGCGACCAGAGCAGCGCACATCAGAACACCTCGGCCGGGTCGGCCGTGATCACCCGCCGGACGGCGATCGCCGCAGAGATCAGGCACATACCCAGGGTCAGACCTAGGCTGACAAGCATCACACGAGCGGTCATGTGCAGCGGCAACAGCGCGAACCGACCGATAACGTAATAGAGCAGGATGCTGAGCAACAGCGCCGGGACCCACCCCGCCATAGCGTTAAAAGTGGCTTGTTCGAACACCACCCGCAGCAGATAGCCGGTTCGATATCCCATCGCCTTCAACGTCGCATATTGCGGCAGCTGGTCGGAAAGATCCGTGTAGGTGACCTGATACGAGATCAGCATTCCAACCACAAAGCCGACAATCGTGCCCATCGCAAAAATCGGTCCGGCTGAAGACACCGCCGCCTGAAATTTGCGCTCGAACTCGATCAGCTCCGGCTTGGTGAATACCGCGATCGTGTCGGGCAGTGCTTTCTTCAAGGACTGCTGGACGGCGGCCGGATCATCGCCGTCGCGCACCTTGATGACCCCGATATCGACGCCGGGGGGGCCGTGCAGCAGGTTGGCGAAGGTCCGCTCGCTCATAATGACCGTACCGTCGCTCTGGAAATCGGGACCAAGAGCAAAGCCGCCGACGATTTTGACTTTGGCGCCGTTGAGCTCGGCTTCCGTCGCGTCGCTGTCCATGCCGAGAAAGGGCCGGGCGCGCCGGTCGACGAGCACGGTGTTCGGTTCCGTCAATTTCTCGCGGGCGGCGTTCACATCGGGGTACGAAAAGACCGGCGCATCGGGATCGAAGCCAAAGGCGCGGACGAGAAAGATCTTCCCGTCGATCGGGTTCTTCCAAAAGAAGTCGAACCAGTCGGCATCAAGCGGCCGCGCACTCGCGACACCCGGCACGTCGCGCGCCTTATCGAGATCGGCACGCGGAAACGGGTCTCGCGTGGCGAACTGGTACTTGTGGGCGCTCTGCAGCAGGATATCGCCGTCGAGGCCGCGGATGACCGCGAAGGCGCTCTCGAAGAAGGCCTGTTCGAAGCCGAGCTGCATCAGCATCAGCAGCACCGCGAAACCGATGCCGCCGGCCGAGCGCAGCAGCCGCGACTTGTTCGAAACAAGATTGCGCCAGGCGAGCGGAACAGCCCCCGGCCGCGCGACGCCGGCGAGCCCCGCTGGCGGGTGACGGAGGGGGGCAGGGGTGGCCGACAGAACAGCTCTCTCAGAACACGTCCGCGGGCGCGGCGCGGCGCAAACTGCCGACCGACAGCAGCGCCGAAATCAGCGCCATCGCAACAGCGGCAGCGAATACGGCGAGCAGACGCATTTCGCTCATCGTCACCGGCAACAAGGTCTGCTGACGGATAACCGAGTAAAGCCCCAATGCTGCACCCAAGGCCGGAACAAACCCGGTGACAACGATCAGCAGCGACATCGCGCCGACCGTCCCGGCCAGCGAGCGGTCGGGATAGCCGATCGCCTTCATCGTGGCGAATTGCGGCAGCTGCCGGCTGACCTGCGTCGAGACGATCTGATAGACGATCATGATCCCGACCACAAAAGAGATCAGCAGGCCCGATCCGAAGATGATCCCGACCGAAGTGCGGGTCGTCCAATACGCTGTTTCGTGCGCTTCGAGAGCCTTGCGCGTGAAGACCTGGAGGCCAGAGCCGACCGCCTTGCGCAAATCGTCGGCGGCACGGTCGGGATCTACCCCGGGCTTCAACCGGATCGCGCCGAGATTGACGATGTTGAGGCCTCGCTGGGGAAACAGGCGGGCAAAATTCGCGGTGCTTGCCAACACGACTCCGAGGCCCATAAACCCTGTCCCCAGCACATATTGCCCGCCAATCGTGATCTTGTGGTCGCCGATCTCGACGACCCGGCCGGTGTCGAGCGGTCCGAACATCGGGCGGGTCGTGCTGTCGACGAGGACCGTGTCGGGGCGATCGAGCACAGCAGTCTGCCGGTTGATGCTGTCGGGGACAAAGACGTGGCTCTCGGGGTCGAAGCCGATCACGAAAACATCCGGCCACACCCCCCCTTCGCCACTCTTCCATTTGGCAAAGCCGAAATAGATCGGGGTTGCCTCCTCGACATCGGGCGAGGACCGTACGGGCCCCAGTTGGGGGAGCGGAAAGGCCCCCGGCTGCGCCTGGTACTCGTATTCGTTCGAGGCGAGCAGCAGGTCGAGCCTCATATTGTCATAGAGCAACAGGCCGCCCCGCGGCACGGCATAGAAAAAGCCGAGCTCGACAAAGACGAGGAGGATCGCCATGAAAATCCCGATCAGAGCGAGCCCGGTCCGCCTCTTGTCATAGGTTAAGATACGCCAAGCGAGCGGGACCTTCACGGCCGGCCGGCTCGGTTCCCGCTGCGACGATTGCGAACCAGCGCGGGCGCTGTCACAACACCAACCCTGTCTTCCACACCTGTCGCCATCGATTGCCTGAACGAGTTCTGTCAGACTGACTGTAAGAATGAG
>Ga0210396_10007310_pt1 | contig 10514 bp, 7 predicted proteins | sample IncBWH17OmetaG_FD_155466 | JGI IMG/M metagenome (GOLD analysis project Ga0210396, IMG submission 155466) | Forest soil microbial communities from Barre Woods Harvard Forest LTER site, Petersham, Massachusetts, United States - Inc-BW-H-17-O ... | reverse complement strand
ATCGAACTAATGCCCGTTGCCGACTTCCCCGGCCAGCGCAATTGGGGTTACGACGGGGTATTCCCGTTCGCGCCCGACAGCACATACGGCCGCCCGGAAGATCTCAAATGCTTGGTTCGAAGTGCGCATGACCATGGAATGATGGTTTTGCTGGATGTGGTCTACAATCATTTCGGGCCGGAAGGAAATTATCTCAACTCCTACGCGCCGCAATTCTTTAGCGGCCGGCACAAGACTCCCTGGGGCAACGCCATCAATTTCGATGGACCTGAAAGCCGGGTCGTCCGCGACTTTTTCATCCACAACGCCCTGTATTGGTTGACGGAGTATCGGTTCGACGGACTCCGCCTGGACTCGGTTCACGCGATCATTGACGACTCCACGCCCCATATCCTTACGGAATTAGCTGATGCGGTGCGAAGTTCCGTGGCGCCGGATCGGCACGTCCACCTAATTCTGGAAAACGATCTCAATCAGGCCCGTTACCTTCAACGGACGAGACGCTGCCAAACTCAAGCCTACAACGCTCAATGGAACGACGATATCCACCACACCTTGCACGTTTTGATCACCGGGGAGCACGATGGGTATTATTCAGATTATTCGGAGCGTCCTCTCGGTCAGTTGGGCCGCTGCCTAGTTGAGGGATTCGCCTACCAGGGGCAGTCGTCACCTTACAGGAATGGACAAGGGCGTGGTGAAGGAACCGCCGGGTTGCCGCCAGGGGCATTTGTCTCCTTCCTCCAAAATCACGACCAGATCGGCAATCGTGCATTCGGAGAGCGGCTGGCAACCATTGCGGATCCGCGTGCCGTTCGGGCAGCCATGGCGATTCTTCTGCTTGCCCCGTCCCCACCGTTGCTCTTCATGGGCGAAGAGTTCGGGGCGGAAACGCCATTTCTCTTTTTCTGTGATTTCGAGAAGGGTCTGGCCGAGGCGGTTGCGGCGGGCCGGCGAAATGAATTCGCTCGTTTTACCAGATTCAACGACCCGGCCACGCGCGCGGGGATACCTGACCCGAACGCCTCCACAACGTTCCAGGTTTCACGCCTTGACTGGGACGACCTCGCACAGCCGCAACATCGGGATTGTCTGCGCTTCTATCGCCAACTACTTAAACTAAGGCGGCAGCATATCGTCTGTCACCTCTCGGACGCATGCGCCATCAAAGCGCGTCATGAAGTCCATGGAGATCGCGGGCTTATTGCGCGTTGGGATTTTCCGGACGGCGCGAAACTGGACCTGCTGGCAAACCTTGGCTCAACGCCCCTCATTGGATTCGCGACTCCCAGTTCTCAAGTTATCTACGCAAGCGAGGAAATAGACGCGGATGCTACAAAACGAGGAACCTTGCCCGCGTGGTCGGTGGAGTGGTTTCTGGAATCATGAAGCCAGAACTCAAACTCCCACGTGCCACCTATCGCCTGCAGCTCAACCGCGACTTTACCTTCAATCAAGCCAAGGAGATAGTTCCCTACCTTTCCGCGCTTGGCATCAGTCACTGCTACATTTCGCCGTGCCTGAAGGCTCGTCCCGGAAGCATGCACGGATATGACATCGTGGATCACAGCTCGTTGAATCCAGAGATCGGAAGCATCGAGGACTTCGACGGTTTTGTGGCCACTCTCCATGAACACAACATGGGATTGATTCTCGACATCGTGCCCAATCACATGGGAGTGATGGGCAGTGACAATGCGTGGTGGCTCGATGTTCTCGAGAATGGCGAGGCTTCGACCAACGCCTGCTTTTTCGATATTGACTGGCGTCCCCTGAAAGACGAGCTCCATGGAAAAGTACTGGTGCCGGTGCTGCACGATCATTATGGCGTTGTCCTAGAAAGTGGCGAGTTGAAACTGGTTTTCCACCCTGAACGGGGTGAGTTTGATATTTCCTACCGGAATCACCGCTTTCCCGTCAATCCCAGGGTTTACCCCCGCATCCTGCAGCACGCCGCCCGTACGCTCGGGGCAAAACCGGGCGAGCAAGATTTGGACGTATTGGAGTTTCAGAGCCTGATTACATCTTTCGGCCACTTGCCAGCAAGGCAGGAAGTGAGCAGCGATGGCGCGATCGAACGCAATCGCGATAAAGAAATACATAAGCGTAGGCTGGCCGAGGTGTGCGCGCGAGCACCGGAGGTCGCGGCTGCCATCAATGAAGCCGTTTACTTCATCAATGGCGCTTCCGCGGATCCTGCGAGCTTCGAGGAACTCCACGAACTCATTAAGGTGCAAGCCTTCCGGCTGGCCAACTGGAGGGTCGCCGCCGATGACATCAACTATCGACGCTTTTTCGATACCAACGATCTGGCGGGCCTGTGTATGGAAAATCAGGCCGTATTTGAGGCGACCCACCGGCTGATTCTGAAGTTTGTGGCCGACGGCAAAGTGGACGGCTTGCGTATTGACCATCCCGATGGCCTATACGATCCGGCGCAATACTTCGAACGCCTTCGCCATAGTATCGCAGTTGCCGTAAACAATTCCGAGAATGAGTCACGATATGTGGTGATCGAGAAAATCCTCACCGGCTTGGAACGACTGCCCGCCGAGTGGCCGGTCTGCGGCACAACGGGCTACGACTTTGCGAATCTGGTTAGCGGTCTGTTTGTCGACCCGGCGGCCGCCACCCGCTTCGAGCGTATTTACCAAAACTTTATCGGCGACGAGATCGATTTTGACGATCTCGCCTATCGTTGTCGAAAACTCATTATTCGGGTCGCCCTGGCCAGCGAGTTGAACGTGCTAGCCCATCAACTCACCCGGATCGCGCTCTCTAAACGGCACACTTGCGATTTCACTCTCAACAGCCTGCGTGAAGCGCTCACCGAGGTAGTGGCCAGCTTTCCGGTGTACCGCACTTACATCAGCCCCTCCGGTGTCTCGGAGACCGACGTGGGCTACATCTGTATCGCCGTCGATTCCGCAAAATCGAGAAGTCCCGCCGCCGACACCAGCGTCTTCGATTTCATTCGCGAGACGCTTCTCACTCGCATCTCTGAAGGGCACGATGCCGCTTACCGAAACGCAGTCATCGCTTTTGCGATGAAATTCCAGCAGTTCACGAGCCCGGTGATGGCGAAAGGGTTGGAAGACACGGCCTTTTATCGATATCACCGTCTGATCTCATTGAATGACGTTGGAGGTGATCTTCGCCGGTTTGGAATCACGACGGCCGAGTTTCATCTCGCGAACCGGGAACGCCTTCGCGATTGGCCCCAGACCATGCTGGCCACCAGCACGCACGACTCAAAACGCTCGGAGGACGTACGTGCGCGCATCAACGTGCTCTCGGAGATACCCGGGCTGTGGAGGCTTCGAGTGCGGGACTGGAAACGCTTCAATCGCGGTCGCAAGTCCGTGGTCGGCGACAGACCCGCTCCTTCGCCGAACGACGAGTACCTGCTCTATCAGACACTGGTCGGCGCCTGGCCATCCGAGCCATTGAGCAATGAGAACGACCGAAAAGCATTTTCTGAGCGGATCGAAAACTATATGCTCAAAGCGATCCGCGAAAGCAAGCAGAACACCAGTTGGATCAACCAGAATACCGCTTACGAAAACGCGGTTTCGTCGTTCTTAAAGGCGCTCTTGAATCCAAGTGCCAAGAACCGTTTTCTACACGACTTTGTTCTCTTCCAAGGCCTTGTCGCCCGCATTGGCCTTTGGAATAGCCTGTCGCAGACACTTCTCAAGCTCACGAGTCCTGGTGTTCCCGACATCTATCAGGGGAATGACTTGTGGGATTTTAGTCTGGTCGATCCCGACAACCGCCGTGCAGTCGACTATGGCCACCGCCAGCGAGTGTTTGAGAGTATCCGGAAATGGGGCAGCAATCCCGCCGCATCATTGGTCAGACCCCTGCTGGAGAACCCCGAGGACGGCCGCCTCAAGCTGTATTTGATCTGGAAGACACTGTGCTTACGAAAACAATCGCCGGACGTTTTTCAGCGAGGTGAGTATCTGCCGCTAACCGTTCGAGGCGCGCGAGCCGATCAGATTGTGGCCTTTATCCGAAAGTCCGACAATGCTAGCGTGCTCGTAGTGGTTCCGCGCCTAGTGGCCAGTTTGCTCGGCGACAGCAATCTCCCGCCGATTGGATCGAACGTCTGGAAGGATACTAACATCTTGGTCCCGTTTTGCAGCTCTTGCGAAACGTATCGGAACACGTTTACAGGAGAAGTTATTGACCTTCCCAAGGCCGACGCAAAGATTGCCGTCTCCGAATTGTTGGCGCATTTCCCTGCGGCGCTTTGCGAATCGCCCGCTTCGCAAAGACGCTTGGCCTGATCGACTGAGTGCTCTCATAGGCAGTCCGAACGTGCACCGTTCGTCGTTCCCCGAGACGCAGGAGGATCGACCCATCCGCCCGAGCGACTGTTGTCAATGAGTGTAATCGCCTGTTTAAGCCAGTTCACCCCCGTCAGAATGCTTCGGTGCCTTCACGGCGCACAAGCCATAAAGAGGTGAGTTGGTGCGCTACCTTCGCCTGATTGCAAGAGTTATCATGATCCTCAATGCAGGTTAAGTCCAAACTTGAATGGCGAGATGGTTCCTGACCGAAGACGGCAGCCATTCATTGGGTGCTGCTTAAGGCGAGATCGAGGAACGAAAATCTCAGGGATGGCAGAGGCGGGGCGATGGGGCTCGGCGGAGACAGACAAGTGTTCGGGAGAATATGCACGCTAGTGCTGGCGTTTTTCTTGTCTTTTGGCTGGCCAATCCGTAGCACGGCTTATGCCGTGCTCGCGCATGAGGCCATCATCGACAGCGCATGGAACACGAATATACGCCCTCTACTGGTGAAGCGTTTTCCCAACGCTACGGCGGACGAACTCAAAGAAGCACACGGGTACGCCTATGGCGGCGCAATTATCCAGGACATGGGCTACTATCCGCACGGAAGCCATTTCTTCAGCGACTTGACACACTATGTACGGAGCGGAGACTTTGTCCTGGCTCTGCTGCGCGACTCCAAGAATCTCGACGACTACGCATTTGCGCTCGGCGCCCTCTCTCACTACGCTGCAGACAACGAAGGCCACCTCATTGCGGTCAACCTTTCGGTGCCGCTCCTGTATCCAAAGCTGAAAAGGAAATATGGCGACGTGATCACTTATGAAGAAAACCCCCTGGCGCACGTAAAGACCGAATTTGGATTCGACGTGCTGGAAGTCGCGCAGGGGCGTTATGCGCCCGCTAGTTACCACGACTTCATCGGCTTTGAGGTGTCAGTTCCTCTGCTGGAACAAGCATTTCAGGAGACGTATGGTTTGGATCTGAAGAGCGTTCTGTCGGATGAAAACAAAGTGCTAGGCTCTTACCGTTATGACGTCAGCCAACTTCTCCCCAAAGCGACCCGCATCGCCTGGAGCTTGAAAAAAGACCAGATCATGAAGGATCAACCTGGGATCACCAAGAGGAAGTTTCTTTATAATCTGTCCCGCGCGAGTTATCAAAAGAACTGGGGAAAGGCGTATCAGCCGCCCACTTTTGGTGAAAGAATGCTCGCCTTTCTGGTGAGGATTCTCCCTAAGATAGGTCCGCTTAGAGTGCTGCAACTCCAGACGCCTACGCCTCAGGCGGAACGCCTGTTCGAGGCCAGCTTCGATACGAGCCTGCAACGTTATCGGAGCCTGCTTGACCAGGAAGCCACCGGCCATCTGGACCTGCCCAACGACAATTTTGACACTGGCGGTGTGACGGGTCCGGGCAAATATCGGCTCTACGATGAGACGCAAGCAGAACTGCTTGATGCCCTCGCAAAGCAGAACTTTAGCGGTGCTTCGCCGGCACTTCGGAACGAACTTCTGGAATTCTTCGGACATCCGGACGCGCCTTACGCAACCAAGCGCAAGCCAAACGAGTGGGCGCAAGTTCAGGTCGAGCTTGAACAACTGAGGAAGGCAGCTTCGCCCGTAGCGGTTCGCGATGCGAGCGCCCCTTAGGCAATGATCCCAATTAGCGAAAATCGCCATTATGCTCATTGACCCGGAGCAGGCCGACCCTCAATGAGTGTAAATGCCTGGTTTCGTCAATCACCCTTGCGTTGGTCACATTTTTCGGGGAAACGTGTTGAACGTGGTAGGGGCGCCGGACTCCCCTACGAGCCGCTCCCCGAATCTCTCCAGCGCATCATGGAAGATCTCGACTACCAGATCTAGCTGGGGTGAACTAAGAATAGGGAACATCGCAGCCCACGAGAAACGGAGTCTGAAATATCGGGGTAATTTCATTCTTTTCTCTGATGCTGTACCAGTGGTTCCCATGCCGAAGGCTTCTCCCCCGGCCAATGGCAACAAAGGGCGTCTCACAGGGAGCGCATCTAGCGATCCTCTGAATGCCAACCTGATTCAGGCTATGGAGAAGGAACTATTGCCTTGATCTCGATGGAAGAGCCACTCTGTTCTCCGCCTTCAGTAACTGCCTTAACGACGTAGAAATAGGTTTTTTGGGGCTCGACGGTGGTGTCGACACACTGGGTTCCTTGAACGAAAGATTTGCTAATCCTGTTGACCTCGGCGTAGGTATGCGATGTGCGGCTTCGATACACATAGTAACCCTTGATTGCATCCTGAGGTGAATTGGACACAGGCAGCGCCGCATTCCACGACAGCGTCACAAAGTGGGGATGCAGCCTCCCTTGCGAAGGCGCGTGCCCGGCAATCTCGCCCGAGGAAGCTCCGCTGCACAGTTGTTTGTCGCCAGGTTGTGTGGTCTTCGCTGATTCAGTGCTAGGAGTCGGTGTTGCCTTGTTCGTGACCTGGCCCGGGCAGATCACGGGCAGGAACACGACTGCGGCAAGAAACGCCGTTGAGATCTTGACCCGAATCGACAAGTTTGCCATGTGCATACGAGCGCCTTCTTCCGAGCCCTGCGCAACGGACAATCGTTCCAGGCCCGTCTCCCCAGGGCCAAGCTTCCTAGGGTCTCGGCAAGCATCCTCTACCTGCTCGGTGCAGTTTAGCAACCCGTATCTCACTCTTCGACCAGAAGAAACACTCTTGTGTGCAACCGCTTGCACACAGGGAAGTAACTCCAGTAACCATCGCTGCCCACAAAGTAATCATTTTAAAGGCCTTAGTGGCACCTAGGGGCCATTCTACCCCGGCCCGGCATTTGCGATAGTACAGGTACAAGTGGCCACTGCTGGCCCTCACTAAAGTCATGCGGACGAACTGGCTTAGCACGATTCTTAGATATCGAGCGGCAATTCTGCTGGCATTTCTGGGATTGTGCCCGCCCATGCTGTCTCAGGAAGTCTCTCTCGCGCTCCTACGTCCCGAGGTCGGACAGCCCGCCGCGCTGGAACCGGCGCCGATGGTGAGAGCATTTCAGCCGGCAACTCTTCCCGAAGCGCCCAGCCATCGTCGATTTTGGGACCGTGAGAATAGCGTTCTATTTGCGACCAGCGCTGCCTTCAGCGCTGCCGATTTCATCGTCACCCGCGACAACCTGCGCGGTGGCGGACAGGAGCTGAACCCTGTAACGCGTGTGTTCAGCGGCAGCACGACTGGACTTGCAGTGAACTTCGCCGCTGAAACCGCCGGCGTGGTCGGGATCAGCTACTTCTTCCACAAGACAGGTCATCACAAACTGGAGCGTGCAGTCTCCATGCTAAACATTGGCGCCTCGGCGGGAGCCGTGGCGTTTGATCTGGCCCATCGATAGCTGGATTTTCTCTTGTAATCTCCTTTCCTAGATTTTCCTTTCAAAGAGGCCCATTTAGATCTGCATCGCCTTGCTTGCGAGGGGCATTTGCTCCCTGACGCTAACGCCATTGGCAACCTTCAAAGTCCTGGCTTCACAGCTTCGGAGTCTGCACGCAAATCGCGGTAGCATAGAACAATTGGGATATAGGACTCACTAAGAATAGGAGATTGAGGGATCAGCATGAAGGAATGTCGTCAGTTTTATATCGATGGGAAATGGGTCGATCCAACTCATGAACACAACTTCGAAATTATCAACCCAGCCACTGAGGAGCCCATCGCGACGATCTCGCTCGGCACTGCGGTCGACGTGAACAAGTCTGTGGCCGCAGCCTCTCGGGCTTTTGAGTCTTACGCCGAGAGCACGGTTGACGAGCGCCTGGCTATTCTCCGGCGAATCATTGAGGTCTATAAAGCCAAGTCTGAAGAAATGGCTCAGACCATTTCGCAGGAAATGGGGGCACCAATCGCACTATCGCGAGCGGCGCAAGCGCCCGCGGGGCTAGGACACCTGCTGGAGATCGTGAAGGTCTTGGGACAGTTCAAGTTCGAAGATCTCAAGGGTTCGACGCTCATGCGAAAGGAACCCATCGGGGTATGTGGACTCATCACCCCCTGGAACTGGCCGATGAACCAGATCGTCGCCAAGGTCGCCCCTGCTCTTGCTGCGGGATGCACGGTGGTGCTTAAACCGAGCGAAATGGCGCCGCTTTCTGCCTATCTGTTCACCCAGATTCTCGATGAGGCGGGACTGCCGCCCGGGGTATTCAATCTGGTGAATGGCGACGGGCCCACAGTGGGTGCGGCGATTTCGTCGCATCCTGACGTGGCCATGGTCTCCTTCACTGGGTCCACGCGAGCGGGCGTGGCTGTAGCCTTGGCTGCAGCTGCCACCGTCAAGCGGGTCACTCAGGAACTCGGTGGAAAGTCGGCCCACATTATTCTGGAGGATGCCGATCTCGAGGGCGCGGTCAAGGAAGGCGTGCAATCGTGCTTTCGCAATACCGGTCAATCCTGCAACGCGCCTACCCGTATGCTGGTTCCGCGCTCAAAGATGGCACAGGCCGTTGTGACAGCGAGGCTGGCTGGTGAGACCACCAAGGTCGGCGATCCATTCGCGGGAGACACTGGCATAGGACCGCTCGCAAGCAAAGCCCAGTTCGAAAAGGTTCAGCGCCTGATCAATCAAGGCATCGCAGAAGGCGCGAAGTTAGTTACCGGAGGTCCCGGCCGTCCTCCAGGGATCAACAAAGGGTACTTCGTGAAGCCGACTGTGTTTGCCGATGTCGCCAGCGACATGGCCATCGCCCGCGAAGAGATTTTCGGGCCTGTTCTTTGCATGATTCCCTACGAGGGCGAGGACGACGCTGTGCGGATTGCCAACGACACGCTTTACGGTCTGTCGGGCTTTGTGACGTCGGGAGACGTCGAACACGCCCGCCGCGTTGCGAAGCGAATTCGCTCAGGCAACGTGCACATCAATAATGCCAGGGTCGATTTCGCCGGTTGCTTTGGAGGCTACAAGCAATCGGGCAACGGCCGGGAATGGGGCGAGGCCGGCCTGGAAGAATTCCTTGAGTTGAAGGCGATCTTTGGCTATGCCAGCCGCCCTAAATGAGGTCACCGGACCGTGTTTCTTATTGACTGAATTCGGGTAGCGTAGGGTACGATCAAGAGAGCGGGGGAGCGGAAATGGCACTGGGAACCGGGTGGTCCAAGACCTGGACCTATTTCGAGGGAGACTGGCAAGAGGGAAATGTGCCGATAATGGGGCCGCGCACCCATGCCGCTTGGCTATGCTCTATTGTGTTCGATGGCGCCCGGGCATTTGAAGGGGTGACTCCTGATCTTGAGCTCCATTGTGCGCGGGTGAATCAATCGGCGAAGAAGCTCTTCCTCAAGCCAACGGTTTCGACCGAAGAATGGGTAAAGCTGGCACGCGAGGGGATAACCCGATTCGATAAAGACGCCGCCCTTTACATTCGACCCATGTACTGGGCGGAGAAAGAAGGGCCATCGGTTCAGGCCCACGATCCTGAATCGACCCGATGGTGTCTCTCGATTTATGAAGCGCCGATGCGGGTGCCGAAGGGCTTCTCGATCACGTTGTCTCCCTATCGCCGCCCAAGCTTTGAAACCATGCCAGTGGATGCCAAGGCCGGATGCCTCTATCCCAACAACTCTCGCTCAATCTTCGACGCGAACGCCCGGGGCTTCGACAATGCAATTGTCTGCGACATGCTGGGCAACGTCGCCGAGCTCGCGACCTCCAATGTTTTTATGGCGAAGGATGGCGTGGTTTTCACGCCGATCGCAAATGGGACCTTCCTGGCTGGGATCACCCGGCAAAGGGTAATCGGCCTGTTGCGCGGAGCGGGCGTGAAGGTGGTTGAGAAAACTCTCGCCTATCAGGACTTCGAAATGGCAGATGAGATCTTCGCCACTGGGAACTACTCCAAAGTAGTTCCTGCAACCCGGATCAGCGAGCGTTCCCTGCCATTCGGACCGCTGTACACCAAGGCCCGCGAACTCTATTGGGCGTTTGCGCATTCATGATCGGCATGACCAACTCCGCGATCGTTGAGGTCCTGACGCCGATCTGGCAGCGTGTGCTACAGCGTTCCTCGATCGGCGTGGACGAGGATTTTTTCGACCTGGGGGGCAATGCAGCGCTGGCGGCCGAATTGCTTGCGGAGATTTCCCAAGCCAGTGGACGGAAGTTGCGGCCGGTAGCGATCTGTCAGGCACCCACGATCAGGGGCCTGGCTGCACTGTTGGAGAGGCCGCCGTCGCCCACGCT
>Ga0210396_10007308_pt1 | contig 10516 bp, 11 predicted proteins | sample IncBWH17OmetaG_FD_155466 | JGI IMG/M metagenome (GOLD analysis project Ga0210396, IMG submission 155466) | Forest soil microbial communities from Barre Woods Harvard Forest LTER site, Petersham, Massachusetts, United States - Inc-BW-H-17-O ... | reverse complement strand
TCTCGGCGCGACGTGCGTCGTCTGCGGCGTCCCACATCGGGCTGCCGAACAGCGGATGGAACTCGTCAGGCAGCCCGATCGGGTTCATCGGGTCGACGTCTTGCGCCCAGTCGATGCGCGACTGGGCATCCCACTGCTTGTCCTTTCCCTTTTGGTATAGGGAAAGGAGCCGGGCGCGCCCGTCGTCGTACTCCCACGTGAAGCGCGCGTCGCCGGCACTGGCGACCTCCCACGAGTAGGGCGCGGGCACCTCCGTGTACTTGTCCCTCGTGGTCATGAGCTGCCGCCTTTCTGCGCGGTGTGACCAGTGGTCATGTGAGGAGTATCACATTGCACCGCGTGCGGCAGCGCGTCAAGCCTGCGGTCCGCCTAACGGACCGCGGACCGCTCCAACGCCCAACAAACGAAGGCACCCCCGGCCAATTGACCGAGGGTGCTTCGCTACAAGGTGCTTCTAGTGATGGTGATGGCCGTGACCATGCCCGTGGTCGTCGGCCTCCTCGGCCGGCTTCTCGACGATCGCCGTCTCGGTGGTGTGGGATTGAAGCCATCGGCGCTCGATCGCTACATCGAGCGAGTGTGCCGGTCACCCGCGGGTTAATCACGTCTGAACGGGTGGGCGCTCCGGTATCGGAAACAGGCGCGTGAACAGTTCGACCAGCGCACGATCTCCCGATAGTCGGAGCTCGCCCGTGGCGAGCACTTCGTCGAGCGTGCGGTTTGCACGCAGGAGCGACAACAGAGCTGCCGAGTTGGTGTCGAGGGTGGCGTCCGGACTTTCGGTCTCAGCCCGGGCGATCGTTAGGGCGCCGCCGGCGACGCGGATCGAGAAGCGCTCCTCGCCGAGATGTAGAGCGATTTTCGCGTTCAGATCGCCGGCAGCGTCTCCGTCGAAGAGCGTCTTGAGTGACAACATAAGGGAATCCGTGCCCAGCGGAAGGTCGTAGCGCATGCGCGGCGATTGGTGAACCCATCCCGCAAGCCCGAGGATGATGTCCTCCAACGCCGCTCCCCACGGCGTCAGCTCATAGACCCAGGTGCTCGCCGGTGGCGCGAGCCGACGCCGGCGTACGACGCCGGCGTCAGCGAGTTCGCGTAGCCGCTGTGTCAAGACATCCGAGCTTGACCCTGGCAGGCCCGCTAGCAGGTCGGTGAAGCGCTTCGGGCCCAGCAGCAGGTCTCGCACCACAAGCAGCGCCCAGCGCTCGCCGATCACATCCAGCGCCTGCGCGACCGCGCATCCGTCGTCGTACTTGCGTCTGCCTACCACGACATCAATCTACCAGCAACTATTGTGTAATCCAAGTTAGTACTTGGTTTTTCCAACTGTATAGCTGTATTGTCGGAGTGTCAGCACAAACGACCACGAGGGAGATAACGCGATGCCTGTGTTCACAATCGAGGCGCCGATCGGCGCGGGTCCGGACGCCAAGCAGAAGATGCTGAAAGAGATTCACGACGCGCTCGACGAGGCCTACCACTTCCCCGACACCCGTGGATGGCTGCGCGAGTATGCGGCCGAGAACGTCGTCCAAGACGGGCGCGTACGGGCGGAGCCGGTGCGGCCGGTGTGCTCACTGGAAGTACCGGAGCTCGTCAGCCTCGACGCCAACCGTAAGTTGGTTCAGAAGATCGAGGCGGCGATCGGAGCCGCATACGTAGGGATTGCCAACGTTGACGAGGTGCTCGTACTGATCAACCAATATCCACTGCGCAACGTTGGCTGGCGGCACAGCCTCCAGTCCGACAAACCGGAGATCGTCGCCGCGCTCGCGCAATTGAATCGCGAACACGATGCGACTGCTGCCGCAACATAGCCGTCACGACCCAATCGCCAGTTCGCCGGCAGACGCAAAAGCCCCCGCACGCTCGGCGTGTCGGGGGCCTTTGCGTCTGCTCGCGCTGGCTCAGTGAGCGTGGCCGTGGTGATGACCGGCGTGCTCGTCCACGTCGGCGGGCTTTTCGACAATCGCCGTTTCTGTGGTCAGCACCATGCGTGCCACCGACGCCGCATTAAGCACCGCGGACCGGGTGACCTTGACCGGATCGATGACCCCGTCGCCGGCCAAGTCGCCGTAGGTCAACGTCGCCGCGTTGAAGCCGTGCCCGGCGGGCAGTTCGGCGACCTTGTTGACCACCACCGAGCCGTCCAGCCCGGCGTTGGCGGCGATCCAGTACAGCGGCGCGCTGAGCGCGTCGGAGAACACCTGCACGCCAGCGGCCTCGTCACCGGACAGCGACGCACTCAGGTCGGCGAGCGCCTTGCGGGCCTGCAGGAGCGCCGATCCACCACCGGTGACGATGCCCTCCTCCACGGCGGCCTTGGCGGCGGCAACCGCGTCCTCGACGCTTTCTTTGCGCTCCTTGAGTGCGGTCTCGGTGGCGGCGCCGACCTTGATGACGGCAACCCCACCGGCCAGCTTGGCCAGCCGCTCCTCCAGCTTTTCGCGGTCCCAGTCGGAGTCGGTGCTCTCGATCTCGGCACGCAACTGTTTGGCGCGGTTGGTGATTGCCTCTTCGGTGCCACCACCCTCGACGATCACGGTGTCGTCCTTGCTCACCACCACGCGGCGGGCCGAACCGAGGACGTCGAGGCCCGCCTCACGCAGCGTCAGGCCGACGTCGGGGTTGACCACCTGGCCGCCGGTCACGATCGCCAAGTCCTCGAGGAAAGCCTTGCGGCGGTCACCGAAGAACGGCGCCTTGACCGCGACCGCTTTCAGCGTCTTGCGGATCGCGTTGACCACCAGCGTCGACAACGGCTCGCCCTCGACGTCCTCGGCGATCACCAGCAGCGGCTTACCGGCCTCGGCGACCTTCTCCAATAGCGGCAGGAAGTCGGGCAGTGAGCTGATCTTGTCGCGGTGCAACAGGATCAGGACGTCCTCGAGAACGGCCTGCTGAGCGTCGAAGTCGGTGACGAAGTACGCCGACAGGAAGCCTTTGTCGAAGCCGACGCCCTCGGTGAACTCCAGCTCGGTGCTGAGCGTCGACGACTCCTCGACACTGACGACGCCGTCGTGGCCGACTTTGGTCATCGCCTCGCCGACCAGTTCGCCTATCTGCTCATCGCGCGACGACACGGTGGCCACCTGAGCGATGCCCTTCTTGCCGGACACCGGGGTGGCGGCTGCCAGCAGCGCTTCGGACACCGCGTCGGCGGCCTTGCCGATACCCAAGCCGAGCGCGATCGGGTTGGCGCCGGCAGCGACGTTGCGCAGACCGCCCTTGATGATCGCCTGCGCCAGCACGGTGGCGGTGGTGGTGCCGTCGCCGGCGACGTCGTTGGTCTTGGTCGCCACCGACTTGACCAACTGGGCACCCAAGTTCTCGAAGGGGTCCTCCAGGTCGATCTCACGGGCGACGGTGACACCGTCGTTGGTCACGGTAGGCCCACCAAAAGCCTTGGCCAGCACCACATGCCGGCCGCGCGGGCCCAGGGTCACCCGTACCGCGTCGGCGAGCTTGTCCACACCGGCTTCCATCGCCCGACGCGCGGTTTCATTGAACTCAATCAGCTTGCTCATAAGTCTTTCTTGTCCCGTCTGGAAAACGGTCCGCCCCGGCAAATCACCCACGTGTCGACGTGGGGATTGCCGGGGCGGAACACGCTTTGCGTTACTTGGAGACGACGGCCAGCACGTCGCGGGCCGATAGGATCAGGTACTCCTCGCCGTTGTACTTGATCTCGGTGCCGCCGTACTTGCTGTAGATGACGGTGTCACCCTCGGACACGTCCAGCGGAATCCGCTTCGCGCCATCGTCGTCCCACCGGCCGGGACCGACGGCGACGACGGTGCCTTCCTGCGGCTTCTCCTTGGCGGTGTCGGGAATGACCAGACCAGATGCGGTCGTGGTCTCGGCCTCGTTGGCCTGTACGAGGATCTTGTCCTCGAGTGGCTTGATGTTCACGCTCGCCACGATTGGAGCCCTCCACTTGGTTTCGTTGGTAGGGGGCCCGGGGCCGTTGCCCCGAACCTTGGGATTACCAGGTGTTCGGCATTCGTCCGCGCCCTCGCGTCGTCGTCGCGGGTGCCGGCACAGGGGTTCGTCCGATTGCCACCTAGCACTCTATACATGCGAGTGCTAGCACTCAAGGTCGCCGTCCTGCTTCCCGGCCGGCGAGCCCGCCCGCGGCGTCTGCCGATCTGAAACCGCAGGCAGACGCCATGCCGGTAGTTCACAAGAATTCGCCAAGGCCGACGACCTAATAATGGCGTCATGTTCAACGGCATCCCAGGTGTGACCCGCGCTGCCGGCCTGGCCACGCTGCTTGTCGCTTCCGCCATCGGATTGGCCGGAGTCGCTCGTGCCGACGGCCAAATGTACGGCGACCCCCAAGCGGCGGCCCCGTACTGGCGCTATCAGCACCAGCAAGACTGTGGCCTGATGGCGGTCGCGGACGTGATCGGGCAGCTCAACGGTAGAGAGCCGTCGCAAATCGGCATGGAGCTACGCGGGATATTCACCAAGAGCGAATCCCACCGAGGCGACGTCTACCACTTCGACGGCACCTCCCCCCAAGACATGGTCCTGCTGCTGCAGAAACACGGCATCCAGTCCGACCTCACGACCGGCAACAGCATGGGGGCGCTGGAGCAGGACCTGGCCGGCGGCCACAAGGTCATCGCCGCGCTCAACGCCGAAACCATCTGGAACTACCCCGCGGGCAATGGGGATCGCACCACGCCCGACCACGCCGTCGTCGTCACCGGAGTCGACACCGGCGCCAACGTCGTCCACGTCAACGACAGTGGCACGCCCGACGGCCGCAACGAACAGATCCCGATGGCCACCTTCAGCCAAGCCTGGACAACCAGCGACGACCTGCTCATCGTGACCCAGGAAACCGGCAACTGAGGATCAGGGCAGCTGCCCTTTGACCACCGGCAGACCCGGGTCGCTGGCCACGTCCAGCGGGGACGGCGGCGCACCCGCGGCCACCAGATGCGCGGCGAACGAGGCGATCATCGCGCCGTTGTCGGTGCACAGCCGGGGCCGCGGAATCCGTAGTGACAATCCCGCTGTGGCACAACGCTCTTCGGCGAGCTCGCGCAGCCGCGAGTTCGCCGCCACTCCCCCCGCGATGAGCAGGGTCGATACGCTCAGTTCGGTGGCGGCACGCACCGCCTTCATGGTCAGCACGTCGGCGACCGCCTCCTGGAATCCGGCGGCGATGTCGGCGGTCGCCGCCTCTGGATGGCTTTCCACATACCGCGCCACCGCGGTCTTGAGCCCAGAGAAGCTGAACGCGTTCGGCTCGTCGCGTGGCCCAGTCATGCCGCGGGGGAAGGCAATTGCGTTCCGGTCTCCGGTACGAGCCAGGTCGTCGAGCACCCTGCCGCCCGGATAGCCCAGTCCCAGCAGGCGGGCAACCTTGTCGTAGGCCTCGCCGGCGGCGTCGTCGACGGTGCTGCCCAGCTCGACGATCGGCTCACCGAGCGAACGGACATGCAACAGATGGGTGTGCCCGCCCGACACCAGCAGCGCTACGCTCTCGGGCAACGGCCCGTGTTGGTAGACGTCAGCGGCCAGATGCCCACCCAAGTGGTTGACCGCGTAGAACGGCACCTCCCAGGCAGCCGAATAAGCTTTGGCCGCAGCCACTCCCACCAGCAGCGCACCCGCCAGCCCCGGTCCGATGGTGGCCGCGACGATGTCTGGTTTTTCGATGCCCGCGCTTGCCAGCGCGCGAGACATGGCCGGGCCGAGCGCCTCCAGGTGTGCCCGCGAAGCGATCTCCGGGACGACGCCGCCGAACCGGACGTGCTCGTCGACGCTGGACGCCACCTCGTCGGCCAACAATGTCACGGTTCCCTCAGCATCGAGCCGGGCGATGCCGACTCCGGTTTCGTCGCAAGAGGTTTCGATCGCCAAGACTACGGTCATTTGCGCCGCTCCTCTCCCCCGCAAGCGGGAGGTGCCCCCACATCGCTCTTTTGCTCTGCATCGTCGCCGGCGCGCGTCATCGGGCCTCCCGCCGCATGGTGTAGGCATCGGCGCCGCTGACTCGGTAGTAGCGCTTCCGCAGCCCCACTTGGGTGAACCCGACACTGCGATACAGCGCGATCGCCGGCGCATTGTCGGTGCGGACCTCGAGGTGCACGACGGCGCCGGCGGCGAAGTTCAACAGTTCGTCCAGCAGCCGGCGGCCGACGCCGCGGCCTTGGTAATCCGGATCGACGCCGATGGTGTGCACTTCGTATTCGAACGGCGGCGTGCGGCCCAACCGCGAGATGCCGCCGTAGCCGATCAGCGGATCGCCGCCATCAGCACCGGTGCGGGCGGCCACGTAGTGATTGTGGGTGGCGGCAAGCTCGCGGACGAACGCGGCCGTCGGCCACGGGTCGTCACCGGGAAACAACACCGCCTCCAACTCAGCGCAGCGGTCGGCGTCGGCCACGGTCAACGCGCCGATCGTGATCGTCATTGAGCGCTCCGCTCGGCGAGCGTCTTGGCGTCGGGCCGACGCAGATACAGCGGCACCAGCGGCGCCGGGCTGTGGGACCATTCGGTCACCGCGGCCACTAACCCGGCCGGTGTCGGGTACGACGGCTCGCACACCGGCAGCCCGAACAGCGCCGCGTGTTCGGGCGAGCCGGCCACCGCCTCGGCAACGCCCGGGTCGACAGAGGCGGGGGCATCAACGGCGGGTCCGCCGGTCCGAATTCCATCGCGATAACGAGCCCAGTACACCTCGCGCCGGCGGGCGTCGGTGACCACCAGCATCTCCCCGGTGGTCTGCCCGCCGATGGCATCGAGGCTGCAGACCCCGTACACCGGGATGCCGAGTGCGTGCCCGTAGGCCGCAGCGGTCGCCATACCCACCCGCAGACCGGTGAACGGACCCGGGCCGCACCCCACCACCACGGCGCCCAGGTCGGTCATACTCAGCCCGGCATCGGCTAACGCGCCCAACACATTCGGGGTGATCCGTTCGGCATGCGCGCGGGGATCGACGGTGACCCGCTCGACCACTAGCTCGCCGTCAGCCACGACGCCCGCCGTCACGGCGGGAGTTGCGGTGTCGATGGCCAGCACGAGACGGCTCACCGGCAGCTCCATTGCCACGTCGCGGTTCGCACGTCGGAATTGCTGATGCGCTCGAGTCGGACGTGCAGGTGCCGATCAGACAGCCGTTCGGCAAGGCCCTCGCCCCACTCCACGACGACGACGGCATCGTCGAGTTCGGTGTCGAGATCCAGCGATTCGAGTTCGTCGAGCAGATCGGCGCCGGTGTGCTCCAGCAATCGGTAGACGTCGACGTGGATCATCGCCGGGGCGCCGTTCCGTCGTGCCGGATGCACGCGTGCCAGCACAAACGTCGGTGACGTCACGGGGCCGTCGACATCCATCGCCGCGGCAATCCCCTTGGCCAGCACCGTTTTTCCAGCACCGAGCGGCCCCGAGAGTACCACGACGTCACCGGCCCGCAGCCGGCTACCGAGACGTGAACCGAGCGCGACGGTGTCTTCGACACCCGGCAGCGTCGCCATGCCGGACTGAGTCTCAGTCACGGCGCAGGATCCGATCGCGCCACCGCTGGCTCAGCGCTGCGAATCTGCTCGGGGTAGCCCGCTTGACCAATCGCACCAACCCGTCGTTGATCGGTTCCGGCTTGGACAGCAACACCAGATGGCCTGACTTGGCGACGATGACCAGCTCGGAATCCGGCAGTGCGTCGGCCATTTTCGTCGAGTACTCGTCGGGGGTGACCAAGTCGTGGTCGCCGCAGACGACCAGTGTCGGGATGGTCGCCAGCGTCGGCAGCGCCGCCGTCTCGTCGTGTACTTCCAACGCATGCAGGAATTCCATCAGGGTCGGGATCGGGGTGTCGAGCATCATCCTCTCGGAGAACGCCACGACGCTGGGACTGACGTTCAGGTCGGCATACGACGCTGCCCGCAGGATCGGCCCGATCACCGAGCGGCCCACGTTGCGGCCGCGTTGAACCAGCTTGGGCGCCGACCGTGCGGCTCGCCGAACGGCCTCTAGCGCAGGGTTATTCAGAATCTCACCCAGCGGGGACTTCGCCACCCCTTCGGCCGCAGACGAAATCAACGCGGCCCCGACAATGCGGTTGCCGTAGTGGTGAGGGTACTGCCGGGCGTGCGACAACACCGTCATCCCACCCATCGAATGGCCGACCACCACGACCGGGCCGCGTGGCGCGATCACCTGCAGCACGGTCTCCAAGTCCATGCCCAGCTGTGCAATCGTGTAGGTCTCCGGTGGAGCGTCGCCGGAGCGGCCGTGGCCGCGCTGGTCGTAGAAGATCATCCGGACCTGTGGACCCCACTCGTCGGACAGCCGCATGCGCTGAAAGTGGAAGGCGCCCATTCGAAGACAGAACCCGTGCGCGAACACCACGGTCAGTGGCGCGTCGGCGGGCCCGACCTCGCGCACCGCCAGCGGCACGCCATCGGGCGTCGTCACCAGATAGCTGCGGTCACCGTCGAGCGTCTCGAAATTCTCGTTGGCATAGGGGTCTTCGAATGCCGCACGCCGCGTAATCGAGCGCGCCGCCGTGACCCCGGCGATGGTGCCCACCGCGCCTAGGCCCGCGGCACCTGCCAGCCATCGCGCCAACCCCACCCTGCCCCCGTGGGAGCCGTCATGATTCGTACCGCTCAACGATTTCCGGCCTCGCGGTAGGTTCTGGTGATACGGCCCCGCGGGCTGGTCACCACTTCGTAATGGATGGTGCCCAGCAGATCGGCCCAGTTCTGCGCGGTGGGTTCGCCGCCGGCGCCGGGGCCGAAGAGGATCGCCTCGTCGCCCTCGGTGACATCGACGTGTCCCGGACCGAGGTCGACCACGAACTGGTCCATGCAGATCCGCCCGACCCCGGGGCGCCGCCTGCCGTTGATCAGCACGTCCAGCCGACCACCCAACGCCCGGAACACACCGTCCGCGTAGCCGATCGGCAGCAGCGCGACGGTGGTGTCACGCTCGGCGATCCAGGTGTGCCCATACGACACGCCCTCACCGGCGCGAATCGACTTCACCAGTGCAACAGTGCATTTCACGGTCATCGCGGGCATCAGACCCATGTCGCCCAGGCTGGGCACGGGGCTCAGACCGTACACCGCGATCCCGGGCCGGACCATGTCGAAGGCCAGGTCTGGACGCGACATCGTCGACGACGAATTCGACAGGTGCGCCACCTCGAAGTGCACTCCCTGGTCTCGCGTCTGCCCGACGATGTCGGTAAACCGTTGAGCCTGAACATTATTGATCGGGTTGTCGGGTTCGTCGGCGAAAACCATGTGCGACATCAGCCCCCGTAGCCGAACGGCATCCTCGGCGACAGCTTGGCGCAACGCGGTCAGCATGGACGGGTATTGCCCCAGCGGCACACCGTTGCGGTTCAGCCCGGTATCCACCTTGACGGTCACGGTGGCCGTGCGACCGGTGCGACGGGCTGCATCCAGCAGCTCCTCGAGCTGACGCTCCGAGGACACCGCGATCTCCACGTCGGCCAGCAGCGCGGGACCGAAGTCGATGCCGGGCCGATGCAGCCAGGCCAGCACCGGGGCGGTGATGCCGTCGGCGCGCAGCGCCAGCGCCTCGTCGACGGTGGCGACACCTAGTTCGGCGGCGCCGGCGGCCAGCGCGGTCCGGGCAACCGGAGTGGCGCCGTGGCCGTAGCCGTCGGCCTTGACGACAGCCATCACCTGCGCAGCACCGGCGTGCTCGCGCAGCACCCGCACGTTGTGCGCAATGGCGCCGAGGTCCACCACGGCCTCAGCGAGCACGCCCGGCGTCAGGGATGTCGGGGTAACGGCCACGGCCGCCATTGTCCCAGAAGGGCGGGGCCAGCCGATCCGAGCGCCGCACCGCCAGTCAATTCCGTCGCACTAGTCACAGGAGTACATATGCCGGTGGACACACAATATGCCCACCTTCGAGCGATTTCACCTTGGTCGAATGGAGAAATCGCTCGGAGGTGGGCACAACGAGCACCCTTCCCGGCAGAGGCCGAAGTGGCGGATGTGAAACCCGGGATGGCGCGCGCTGGCTAGTGTGCGAAGTGCTCCGCTTTGTAGTGCCCGCCGGGCTTGACCTTGTCCAGGGAGGCAAACGCGGTGTGGGCGTCGTCGTGCAGCGCCCGCGCCAGGTCAGCGGACAGCCCCTCCCGCACGACGATGCGCAGCACGGAGATGTCGGTGGCGTTGTCGGGCATGGTGTAGGCGGGCACCTGCCATCCGAAACCCCTCAGTTCATGCGAGACGTCGAACTCGGTATAGCCCAGGCCGCGGGCCAGCCGGAAGGCGACGACGGGGATCGCCGACCCGTCCGAGATCACCTCACAGTGGTCGGCTTCGCGCAGCTGCTCACCCAGCCAGCGGGCGGTCTGCGACAAACTCTGCATGACCTGCGTGTAGCCCTCGCGGCCCAGCCGCAGGAAGTTGTAGTACTGGCCGATCACCTGGTTGCCCGCGCGGGAGAAGTTCAGCGTGAAGGTCGGCATGTCGCCGCCCAGGTAGTTGACCCGGAAGACCAGATCATCGGG
>Ga0210396_10007305_pt1 | contig 10518 bp, 10 predicted proteins | sample IncBWH17OmetaG_FD_155466 | JGI IMG/M metagenome (GOLD analysis project Ga0210396, IMG submission 155466) | Forest soil microbial communities from Barre Woods Harvard Forest LTER site, Petersham, Massachusetts, United States - Inc-BW-H-17-O ... | reverse complement strand
GGGAATCAAGTTCGACGAACATGATTTCGAGCTGCATCTGCACGAAGGCGTCACGAGCTGTTCAACCGTGGTGCTGCTGGACATGAGCGGCTCAATGATGCGGTACGGCAGGTTTCTGGCCGCCAAGAAAGTGGCGCTGGCGATGCAGGCGCTGGTTCGCGGCCGGTTTCCGCAGGACACGCTCGATTTCGTCGGCTTTTATAGCGGCGCCGCCCGAATCCCCGAGATTGCCGTGCCGCTGGCGATGCCCAAGCCGGTCACGGTTTACGATTATCAGGTCCGGATGAAAGTGCCGCTCAGCCAGATCGACCGCGCCCCGCAGCACTTCACGAACCTTCATATGGGCTTGCAACTGGCTCGCCGGATCCTGCGCAAACGCCAGAGCGAGAACAAGCAGATCTTCATCATCACCGACGGCCAGCCCACCGCCCACGTCGAGGGCGACTTCGTCTACCTGCTCTATCCCCCCGATCAGCGCAGCACGCTGGCGACGCTCAAGGAAGCCGTGACGGCGGTCCGCGAGGGCTGCCGCGTCAGCACCTTCGCCCTCATCGAGGATTACTGGGGCATGGACTGGGTGGGCTTCGTCGACCAGCTCGCCCGCCTGACCAAAGGCGTCGCGTTCTACACCAGCAGCGGCGAACTGGCCTCCTGCATCATGGAAAGCTACCTCAGCGGCCGCAAGAAAAAGGCGTTCGTCCAATAGGCGGTAGGCTGCGGGCGGTAGGCCGAGCGATGTCGCCAAATGTCGCACTTGTCCCACCCCCAAAAAGTGCGACATTCCGCGACATTCGCGACATTTGGGGCACGCCACTTCCACCGCCCGCCTACTGCCTACCGCCTACCGCCTACTACCTACTGCTTTGTGGACGCTCCAAACACTCCAAAACACTCCACTTTTCGAGCCAAATGGAGTGTTTATCATATTATTGCGTGGAACATTGCGCTCGACTGTCTTCGACCCTGAGGCTCAGACCCGAAGGGAGGCTGTCGAGGTCCCATCTCGCGCAGCGCGGTGATTTTCAACCTTGCCCAGACCGCCGGCCGCCCAAGCTCCTCCACTGCTCCACTGTTCTCCCGCTCTACTGGTCTCGCTCGCCACGCGAGCGGGGCCCAGGCCGCCGGGAACGCCACAGATGAACACGGATGGACAGAGACAAGGAGCAAAGCTCAAACGTGACACGGGTTTTCCCTTCGGGTCTGCACGATTGGCAACTCTTTCTGGAAAAGACCGGCAGGTCGGGGGATGATGCACGGCGGTGGGTCTTTCCGGGCGGGTTCCCTTGGGTCCCTCTCATCCGGGAGCGGCGGAAATGATAACGAACGTTCTATTGAACAATCGGTTTGGAATCGCGATCGGAATGACAATGCTGATTTTCTCGCCGGTTTGTATCTGCCGGGCCGCAAGCCCAGCACCGGCCGCGAATCCGTCCGCCACGCCGGCAACTGTGCCGGGCCCTGCGCCAGTGAGTCCGTTCGACAAGGAGGATCCGGATATCCAGCGAATTCTCGCCTTGGACTGGAAGCACGCGGATTTCCAGAAACTGGAATCAGCGGTCGCGCACCATGGCATATTTCGCGCTGAACAGGGGCCTGACATCCATCGGCGCCAAAGCGGATGCCCGGCTGGATTTGTTGATGGACTACGTCGTCGACAACGACCTGGAGGCCAAATTTCTGGCTGACAAGCAGACGGCGGCCGAACCACCCGTGGCCACCTATGAGACCATGTTGAAGGTGGCGGCCGCGTTCATCGCCGTGGAGCCGGGTAAATCGAAATTGGAAAAGGAGTTCGCCAAGACACCGGAGGAGATGCTGCCGCGATACCAAACCATGTATGAGAAGAGCAGCCGTCGGGCGTATGACGACGCGGCGGTCTCGCGCTTTCAGGTTCGGCTGCTGGCCAACTTCCTGGTGCGCGAGGGGAAGTTTGAGGAATTCAAGAAGTGGTCCGAGGAGGAGAAGAAGCGGCGCCAGGCGGAATACCAGGGGGAGCTGGCCGCCAAGCGGACCGCCGCCGCCGAGGCCGAGAAGGATCGGCGCGAGAAGGCGCTGATCGCACTGGAGGAAATGCGTCAACAGGAGGCCGAACTTGCCGCCCGGGAGGCCGAGTACGCCGTTGAGAATCAGTCCAACGCCGCTGTCGATGGCGGCGGCGACTACTGGGGTGGCGAAGCCTGGTATGGCTACGGTGTCGGCTACTACGATAATCTGGCCTATCGCGCGCAAGTGCGGGAAAAGGCGCAGAATGCGTGGCAAAACTGGCAGACGGGCCGCCCGGCCCAACTGCCCGCCCGCGCCGCACGAGGCCGCGGAGGCCGCAGGTGATCGTTCGGCCAGGCGGCATGTCCGTCTCTCCTGTCAACTGCTCCACTGTTCCCCTGCTCTCGCTCGCAAAGCCGAGCGCTGACTGCACCCCAGGAGAAACGCCGGCTTCCCATCGATCGTGAACCCGTCCCCGTCCACTCCCAGCCCAACGCCACTGGCCCTGCCCGCCAGCACCACGAGCGGCAACAGGAAACTGCCATACGCGGTCCGCAAATTCATCAAGCCCTCGCCGCTGCGTGTCCAAAACGCCACAGATAAACACGGATAGACACGGATAGGGAGCAAAGTTGAAACGTGACACGGGTTTTCAACCCGTGCCGAGCGCCGGCGCTCCGTAACATGCGTTCGCTCTCGGCAATCCAACTTTGGATTATATCTGTGTTCATCGGTTCGGTTTCCATCTGTGGCGTTCCGGCCTTGTGGACTTTCTCGAACACGCCGACAGCCTTTTGGGCCCTGGCCACCTCGCCGAGGGAATCGTCTTCCACCACCCCGACGGCCCCCGGGCAAAGATCAAGCGCCGCGACTTTTTCCGCGGCAAACGGGAGGAGGGCTGGGCGGCCGGCTGGAAGTCGGAAAGCTTAACGGCACTGCTGGTAACGGATCGCCGATCTTGCCACAGCGCAGTCCCGCCCCGGCGGGACTCAACGCCGACATGGTCGTCGAGCCCCACCACGCCCTCAATTCATTCATCGGCTACCGGGGGAGTGGGGTGATGTTTCGGCGGACACGTGAGGCAACGCATGTCACGCTTTCCGTCGAGGTTACGATCGACGCCGAAGCTAAGGGGGCAGTGCCCGAACAAGAATTGCACCGCGAGGGCGAATGGACAGGATAACCGATCTTTGTTATTTTTCCGCCGCAGGGTAAGGAAAATATCATGGAAAAGCCATCAGTTTTCATAGGCTCATCATCCGAGGGGCTTCCAATTGCTGAAGCGGTGTTCTCCCACTTGTCACACGAAACGAAGCCCAAGCTGTGGACACATGAGTTGTTCCTCCCCGGCGGGTATCCGATGGATACGCTGGAACAACAACTCCGCGAGAACGCTTTCGCGATTCTCGTCGCCTCGCCCGACGATCAGGTAATCAAGCGCGGCATTCAGTCTCCGGCTATGCGCGATAACTTACTCCTCGAATTCGGACTGTTCACCGGTGCACTGGGGAGGAAGCGAGCATTCTTCCTTTGTCCTGATCGTCCTAAGGTCGAATTGCCCTCGGACCTGTTAGGAATGATTGTTGCAACTTACAACGGGACTCGGGCAACGGGCAAGCCCGACGAGATCGCTTCGGCGGTTCAAGTTCCTTGTCAGCGCATCCGTTCGGTGATCGCTGAACAATGGGGCGACATCACTAGAGAAAGGGAGAGGTTCACGGCTCGGATACGAGCAACCGAAAAGGGCAAGGCAGTCGAACGCCTGCACAACCTAGTCGCACAGCTGCGCGACGCTGTCATGGTCGTCCAACGTGATGCCTTCGCCGCGGCTTCGGACGAGGCGGCGTTCACCAATGTGAAAAAAGCAGCAACTGAAAAGGTTCGTGAAATTGCTCGCTCGTTTTCAGAAGATGCAAAGCTTATCGACGTTGCCTCGGAGGTCGATCGGTTAGCAACCGCGACATGCGGCGCCATCGTTGATTTGCCTTTCCCTCGCGAATTGGCGATGGGCAAGCAGGCAGCGCGCGAAAAGATTATCGACACGGGAGTTGGGGCCATAGGGGCATTTCTCGCGGGTGGAGATCCGTTTCGCCACGTTGATAATGCGGCGACCGGCGAAGCGAATAGGCGCGTTTCCCGCCTCAAAGAACGATATATGGAATGGTGGGAGAAGCACTATCCAAACATCGGGAAGGCAACTTACGACCTACAGGATCACCTGTTCCGCGCGGCGATGGATTTGGCCTCAGCAACTCTCGTGGGGACCCAAGCGAAATGAAAACGCTCGCGAGCCCCTCCTCAACTCGGACAGCTTGAGTCGCTTCGTCGTCGCCCCTCGTCCTAGGCCCAAATCAGGGACCCCACCCCGCGATTCATCGCGGCTGTATCATATTCGCGCGAATCAATTCCGCATGCGGCTGCCCGATGGAGGCGGCATCATCGGCGGAACCCTGCACGTGCTCCTCACCAACCGCCGCTTTCTCATCTTGCTCGACCGACGGCAGGTTGCATCGCCGAAGCGGAATACGGTCCTCAACGTCCCCGGTGCCTCGCATCTAATTCGAATGATGCCAGAATCTTCGGCGATTGCCGTAGCCGTCCAATGGACTCCACGACGTTTTGCCATACCACAAGCCAGCATTCTACCGCGATACCGGTAGGGCTTCAGGCGGATTGCAAATGTGTGTGTTGAGTGCCTCCACCAAAGGAAGATGAACCTGGCAACACCGACTAACTGGTTTCGGCGGATAATCTGGAGATCTTCGTGGAGTCGTCCAACAGCGAATTTAGGCCCCTCATCGCCGGCTGCCGCTTGCTCAAGTATCCCATTCCCGTAGTGTTTGACCACTTCGAGAAGGTCAATTTCCAATCCGCTTGAAAATCGCGCAATCGTTTTACGCATGTTCGATGCCTTTTCGCGAGTTACGCCTTTTGCCAATTCGGTAAACCCCCAACCAATTTTCGTGATTGTGGAACTCCGGTCGCGCACGTAGACTTTTAGGTCCCGCAGGACCTCCGTTGGCCAGTCGGTATGGGCAACGCTCGTAAACTCTAGAGCACTAATAAACAATGACTCGGCCTTGCGCCTTGCGGCCGAGTAAAACCCCGAGGACGAGATCAAGACCGTCTTGTTAATGCCTAGCTCCTCATGCTTCTTAGCGATCGCCTCGACCCATTGTTTAGTTGCAGGCCTTGACTTGTTTTGGCACTCAATGCCAATTCGAACGCGATGCTGGCCTTCGTCGAGAGAAATTAAACATCCACTTCGCGCAGATCGCCCGTCCCGCGCTCGGGTAACATCGCTGACTCTTCCACAACAGCGCCGAGAGGCGCAAGCTGTCTTTCGATCTGAAACACCAGTTTCTGAAAATCATTTGTTCTTCGCGGCATAAGAGAGTTCACCGGTCGCTGGCCGATTAGAGAGTTACGAGCTTAGTAACAACTGACGGGTCAAAGCCTTCGTTACCTGCCAAAAGATGGAGGAGTCATTGAGATCGAGAGTAACTCCATACCGTAGCTCCTTCGCAGGATGAATGAAGTTCCGGTATTCTTTGAGGTTATCAGCCACATCCTTAGCGGATTCCGTAATCCATTTTAGCTCAAAGCCGACCTTGATGTATGAGTCGAGCATCCATTCTTGGTAATTCGTTGTCTTCCCGGTTCCCTTATCCTTGGGTGCATTCGCCGCTGAGGTCAGCGGTGTTTTGTCGGGCATTTTATTTGCTCTGGCGACAAAGAGCGCTTCCAGGAGACCGCCCATCATCACGATTGCGGCAAGGTGGGCTTCCGCCTTTACGCACTTCGCACACTCGTGCCATCGACGGGTCAGAATATCGCGCATCTGTTGGTTGCCAGCCAGAGGGGAGAAATCCGGGGCGAGGTCATCCGTGCTCGCGGCCTGCGCCGCAGGCCGCACGACGAGCGCCAATGCGCGCGCTGCCATTAGGGTTTCCTTTGCCGACCTTAGTGCGTTGAGATACGTCGATTTCGCCGCAAATTTTGCCGTGGCGTCAAGAATGACGGTATAGTTGTCGTCGATTGACGACAGGTCCACGTTGGGGGCAGCACCGACGACAACTGGGCGATGCGTATGAAACCAGGTCTGAGCAGTTGCTTTGAGCATCGCGATATCATCAACGCCGCGTACCTGGTTGGTCTTAACCTTAGAAATCCGAGTTCGTGCCCTCACAACCTCCCCGATGGCAGCGTCAATCGCATCATATGCAGTCGGCATGATCGCGCTTCCTTCCAAACGGGGAGCAATCGATCATTCGCTCCGCTTCGCCTTCTTGGCCACCAGCTTCCTTGCGGTCTTCCTTTTTGACTTCTTTTTTTTTCCAACGGATGCGGTAGCGTTGCCGGGTAACGTTATTGCAACGAGATTCTCACCAACAGGGCTCAGCCTGTAGTTCCCGTCTCCCGCAGATTCTAGGTAACCGGCATTTCTCGCGTTCTGAAGAGTAAATCTCCAGTCCGGGGGCTGCTTTCGGTTAGCAAGCCTCGCGGAGTGCTTCATGGTTTCCCTGTCGATAACATCTTTCCGCTGGTCTGGCGGGGCCTCGAACTGATAAAAATAAGCGACAACTGCCGCGAACTGCGTGTCGGTTTTCGGTTCCTTTAGCAACGTGAAGGATCTGATGTCCGTTGAATGGCCGCCGAGGCTGTGCGTTTGTGGGGTTGCGAGATTCCGAGAGGCCGGGGGGGGAGCGTGGAGGGGCTGTGGGTAAGCCGGGGGCGATTGCAAACCAAGGGTTTCCATCGCGAATTTCAGTGCTAACGACTGATGGTCCGCTGTCATTCCTTGGAGTTCCGCAACAATTTTTTGCGCGGCGTCCAAAGGGCTCTTTGCGGCAGTAGCTTGTGGGGTTGTCGACATGGTCACTCCGAGCGTGTAGCGCTGTTCCGAGATGGGCGATCAGCCGGGGTTATTATATCGAATCGGGCCGCACAGCACAGTGTCGAGTCCACGGCGGCGCCGGGGACGTATGTTGTCATGGTTTGTCGAGCGACCCGTTTCGCCGCGACCCGAAGGGCGCTTCCTGAAACAGCGCGGCGCGCCGCAGAGAGCGACTTCACAACAGGTCCGTGTCCGCTGATTTTATTGTCATGCCTTCAGCGCCGCGGCGGTTCCCACATCCGTTACGATCTTCCGGCAGAGTCGCCAGCCGTCATGCAGGTACGGGTCGGGCAGGTCCAGTGGCCGCCCAAGTGCCGCGCGCGCCCGACCTCCGGCCTTGTCGAGGTAGACTTCGGTGACGATGCCGCGATTGTGGACGAAGACGTCGCGGCTCGCCTTGAACTCGGCGAATTGCTCGATCTCGGAATCGCTCGGATGGTTCAACGCGACGATGCCGTTGAGAAGCCTGAACCACTCGCTCGGCCGCTTGTAGCTCATCGACAACACGTGCTGGTCAATCAGCGGGCGCAGGATCGCCGCTTTGTCCGGGGCTGCAACGATTGTTTGCACATCGACCTGACCCTTAAGGTGCATCGGGTAGGCGGTCAGCCAGAGCCGTACGAGGTCGGTCAGGAACGTTTCTGTCAGTGACGCGAACTGCTGAATTGTCGCTGACGGGAGGTAGTCGTTCACCGATGCATGGGCGACCGGCAGCAGGTCCGTTTCGGTCAGCCGGGTGCCGGTCACGGTGTTGCTCAGGACGATCTTTCTCCCCCGCCGGCGGACCTCCACGTCAACGATGCGCCACACCTTCTTTGTGTAAACGAAGTGATCATGTGCAGCGGTGAGGCCCGCCACCGTCGCGTCGCGCAACGATTCCACGTCGGTCTTTAGAGACATGTGCCCCCCATGAGGGATTAAATCCGATCGAGCAGACGCTGAACGGCAGGGACATCGGCGCCGCGACCCAGGTTCACCACGGCCACCGCCGGCTCACCGTCGAGTGAGATCGCGTCTTCGTCAACCCAGTGCGATACACTGTGGGCGCTCAGGGCATCAGTCACCGCCTCAAGCTGCTCCTGGGCGACCATCAGGTACGGTCCGCCGGTGCCTTCGGTGTGGATGACGATACGTTCCCGCGTAATGGCGTCGATCATGCGTGACCTCCGAAAACTCGTCCCGCGATTATAGCCGATGACCGTGCCCGCAGACCGCGATGGAGGAGGTTCCGGGGCTTTCGATGGCGGGATTCCCGCGGCTGGCGCCGCGGACGCACGTCGTGAGGGTTTGTCGAGGGACCCGTTTCGCCGCGACTCGAATTGGTAAAATGTACGCCCGATGACCTTCGATGAGCTGCGATTGAAGCTCGGCGGCGGTCCCATCAGGGACCCGGGCGGGTTCGCAACATGCGACGTTCCGAAGCTGCCGGTGGAACTGCTGGACTCACTGGAAGGTCTTACCATCCTGGAGAACGATTTTCCTGGATGTTTTATCTTCCTCGTGCCCGTTGCCGAAGGCGACGCTCGTTATGTCGGCGTAACGGAGATCGGCCGCAATCCAACGAGGCATGGCAAAGGCAGACTGGAACTGTTTCCGCACCTTGATTAGCTGATTCAACGATCGCGCGGCGCCCGGCTGCACTTGGAGATTGATCCACAGATTGATCCACAGTCCCTCATGTCCCTGCGCGACACCCGAGAGAATGAAAATGACCGGATGGATGCCGGCTAACTTTTCTCGAACGACCGAGGCTATTTTCAGGACAGATTTACGCAGATTTTTTCTTTGGATCTCGGAAGGCCGTTTTCGGCCGGGACCGATTTTGAACGCCTCCCCAGGACAGTTGTCACACGGCTGCTTCCGGCGTGTCCGAGTTGGGGGTACTCTGAACGAATCGAGGTGCAGCCGTGTTCAATCCGTTCACCGAAGTGATTGACGAATCGGACGATTTGGACCTCATTTTTCAGGCTAAGAACGGCAATCGGGAGGCGCTGGAAAAACTGGTCCTCCGGCATCAGGCATGGATTTACAACATCGCTCTGCGGATGGTTTTTCAGCCGCAGGATGCCGAGGAAGTGACCCAGGAAGTCCTCATCAAAGCCCTCACCCGGCTCAGCACTTTTCAAGGCGACAGTCAGTTCCGCACCTGGCTCTATCGCATCACGGCCAACCACGTGCTGAACATGAAGCGCCGAGGCGGGGAAACACAGCCGCTGACGTTCTCCAGTTACGCCGACGCGATCAACCAAACGCCCGATCTGGACCTGCCTGATCCAAAGAGCGTTCCGGTGGATGTGCCGCTGATCGTCGAAGAGGCCAAAATCGCATGCACAACCGGGATGTTGCTCTGCCTGGACCGCAAGCAACGACTGGTCTTCACGCTGGGGGAGATCTTTGGCGCCAGCGACGCCATTGGTGGTGAAATCCTGGAGATGTCGCCCGACAACTTCCGGCAGAGCCTGGCGCGCGCCCGCCGCGATCTCTACCGGTTCATGAACGGCCAATGCGGATTGGTGAACGCGAACAATCCCTGTCGTTGCCCCAGGAAAACCCAGGGCTTCATCAACGCCGGTCACGTCGATCCGCATCACCTGCAATTCGTTTCCCTGCATGTTCAGCAAATCCGGGAAGCGGCCGCCGGCACGGTTCGAGAAATCGATGATGTCGTGGAACGGCAATACGCAACCATCTATCGGGAACACCCATTTCTTCAGCCGTCTGACCAGGTGCACTGGCTCCGGCGGATTCTGGAACAACCGGACATCCGCTCGGCCCTGCATCTCACTTGAAGAAATCCGCTTCGCCATTGTCACAGTCGTCCTCCTGCCGTGTCTGAGGGGCAGGAGAACAAATCATGTTGAAATTGAACGACAAGACTGCTCTCGTTACGGGAGCATCCAAGGGAATCGGCGCCGGCATCGCCAAAGAGCTGGCCGCGGCGGGAGCGGCAATCGCGGTTAACTACGCGACGGATCGGAAAGGCGCGGAAGCGGTGGTGGCGACGATCACGGCCGCCGGTGGTCGCGCGGTGGCGATTCAAGGAGATGTGTCGAAGGCCGGCGATGTCGTTCGGTTATTCGAGCAGATGAAGGCCGCGTTCGGCACGCTCGACGTTCTGGTGAACAACGCCGGTGTGTATCAGACGATGCCGCTGGTGGAACTCACGAACGAGGAGTTTCATCGGGAGATCAACACGAACCTGTTCGGCCCATTGCTCACCATCCGTGAATCGCTCAAGCACTTCGGGCCCGAAGGCGGGAGCATCGTCAACATTGGCTCAGCGGCTTCAAGGATGCACCCGCCCGGCTTTTCGGTGTACGCCGCCAGCAAAGCGGGCCTCGACGCTGTCACCGGCGTGCTGGCGAAAGAACTGGCCCCGCGAAAAATCCGGGTGAACTCCGTCAACCCCGGAACCACTTACAGCGAAGGCACACGTGCCGCCGGGCTGCTGGGCACGGGAAGCGATGTCGAGAAGCACTTCCTCGCCCTGACGCCCCTGGGTCGCATCGGCACGCCCGAGGACATCGCCAAAGTCGTGGCGTTTCTTGCCTCGGACGATTCCGGCTGGCTGACCGGCGAAATTATCCTCGCGTCCGGCGGACTGCGATAACTGCGAATCCAATAGATCCGGAGGAAAC
>Ga0210396_10007304_pt1 | contig 10519 bp, 12 predicted proteins | sample IncBWH17OmetaG_FD_155466 | JGI IMG/M metagenome (GOLD analysis project Ga0210396, IMG submission 155466) | Forest soil microbial communities from Barre Woods Harvard Forest LTER site, Petersham, Massachusetts, United States - Inc-BW-H-17-O ... | reverse complement strand
GAGTACGTCTTGCGGCGGGACTTAATGAGCTTTATCGAACGCTCCTTCTATGAGCTGAATCCTCGCGCCCAATTGCTGCCTAGTCCGCACATCGAAGTTATGGTTTCGAAGCTTGAGGCTCTGCGAAGAGGAGACATCAAACGGCTGATCATCACTCTGCCACCTCGTCATTTGAAATCCCATTGCGCTTCGATCGCGTTTCCCGCCTGGTACCTGGGCCACCAGCCCTCCAACCACGTGATCTGTGTAAGCTATGGTCAGGACTTAGCTGACAAGCTGGCGCGTGACTGCCGCACCGTCATGCAGAGCGCCTGGTACAAAAGCCTGTTCCCTACCCGACTAGCGGATCGGCTTGCCGTCCACGACTTCGCGACCACGCTACTCGGTACTCGAATGGCAACCTCGGTTGGCGGAGTACTGACCGGCCGCGGCGGTGACCTCATCATCATCGACGACGCCCTGAAACCAGATGAAGCCCTGTCTGAAACCCGCCGAAAGGCCGTCAACGACTGGTACGACAACACCCTGCTCAGCCGTCTCAATGACAAGGCCAACGGCCGCATGGTGATCATCATGCAGAGATTGCATCAAGAAGATCTCGTCGGCCATGTGCTGGAGCAGGAGCCCTGGGAAGTGGTCTCGTTTCCGGCCATTGGCGGCAATCCGCGAACGCATGGGCGAATACAACTTTTCCAGCCAATACCAGCAGAACTCGATCCCTTTGGGCGGAGCCACGGTGAAGACCGACTGGTTGAAGTATTACGATCTAAGGCCGGAAAGATTCGACACGATCATCCAAAGCTGGGATACGGCCAATAAGACCAGCGAGCTTGCCGATTACAGTGTTTGCACCACTTGGGGCCGAGCCAATGGTCAGGCTTACCTGTTACATGTATATCGGGCTCGTCTGAATTACCCGGATCTCAAGCGAAAAGTAAAGGAGCTGGCACAGCTACACAGCGCCCGAGTCGTTCTAATCGAAGACAAAGCGTCGGGGACGCAGCTGATACAGGACCTGCAAGCCGAGCACGTGCGAGGCATCAAGGCTTACTTGCCTCCGTCCGGAACTGACAAGCCCATGCGCCTGCATACTCAGACCCACTGGTTCGAGAACGGTAACGTACTGCTGCCACGGACGGCCTCCTGGCTGGCAGACTATGTGATAGAGCTGACGGGCTTTCCGGGAACCAAGTATGACGATCAGGTCGACTCGACCACGCAAGCGCTCGACTACATGCGGGGGCCCAGCACGCTCGAGAAATGGCGGCGGTTGGGAATGTCGGCAGCTGAGTTTCAACGAGCAGGACCGTGGTAATCATTACAAGTGTTGCTGATCCCAGTGGATCGGAATCCAGCTTAGCCTTTCCACTGTCAGTTCGGGCGACTGCTCTCCTTTAACAATCATTTCCGTAAGCACTGGGCTTAAGGAGGCGCAGCGGAAAATTCGTCTTACGTAACACTCAGCTAGGCCGGTCTCAGATGCAAGCTGCCTAATACTGCCAACTTCTCCAGCGATAATACGGTCATACCACTGGCGCGCACGCGCCAGGGCCTTAATCAGTGAGGTTCGTCGTTCGGACTGTCGATTCACTCCGTTGACCACCAGTCGCAGCTGGTTGCTCCGCCGCCTGAGATCTAGCGCACACTTCACTTGCAACACCGCACTGGCGTTCCCTGCTGAGCTTTCCTTAACCGTCTTCGACTTCGCCCCCTCGGGGGGTAGCAATAGAGCAACAAGCGCCTGCGGAATTATCTCGATACAAAGCTCGGTTGCGGTGACGACAATTCGTTGTACGAACCGGTGAACGTGTTTACCCGCCTCGGCACGACTCGGTCCATCCCAGGAGCCGGCAAGCTTCGCACCGACGGCGACGAGCTCGTTCCAGTTTGCGACTGGGGTGGTGGCAGCTTCAGCCACTTTGACCAGCTCGTCGGTGGAAGTCAGGAGCGTCTGCAAGCGCGAAAGGACGTGTCGCTCCAGCTCCCCGGCCGGGATCCTGGCAATGCGAGAGCGTGATGCGGGACCTCGGATCACGACCTGCGATGTGTAATAGCGGTATCTCCGACCGCTCTTGTTAGCATGGGTTGGCGTGTACCGCCATCCCTCTTCGCTGAAGAGTATACCCGTCAGGAAGCTACGAGAACTGCCGGTCATTCGAGCCCGGGGGGTGCGCCGGTTCGCACCCAGGGTTTCCGCCACCCCATCCCACGTCGAGCGGTCGACGATCGCTTCGTGTTGACCCTGATAGTATTCGCCGCGGTAATGAATCTGCCCTATATAAAGGTGATTCTTCAGCAGCTGATAAAGCGCGCCGCGCGAAAAGCCGCCGCCACCAGTCTTGTTACCCTTTTCATCGGTTCGTTCCTTCGCCCGAATCTGTTGCCGTGCAAGGGATTGTTGCAGTTCTCGGACGCAACCCAGACGAAGGTACTGTCTGAATATCTCCCGAACACTCTTTGCTTCCCCCTCGTTGATGATCAGCTTCCGATTCTTAACATCGTAGCCCAGGGGTACCATGCCGCCCATCCACATGCCCTTCTTCTTGGAGGCCGCAATCTTGTCCCTAATCCGTTCACCCGTGACTTCCCTCTCAAACTGAGCGAAGGACAGCAGCACGTTTAAGGTCAGGCGCCCCATGGAGGGGGTCGTGTTGAACTGCTGGGTGACCGATACGAAGCTCGCTTTTTGTTTGTCGAAGATTTCGATGATCTTCGAAAAATCCATCAGAGAGCGGGTCAGCCGATCGATCTTATACACAACAACGGTGTCGATCTTGCCAGCTGTGATGTCCTCAAGCAGCTGTTTGAGAGCGGGGCGGTCCAAGTTGCCGCCCGAAAATCCACCGTCATCGTAATGGGTGCGAATACCCTGCCATCCCTCGTGACGTTGACTCACGATATAGGCTTCGCAAGCCTCCCGTTGCGCTTGGAGGGAATTAAAGGACTGCTCCAAACCCTCCTCGGAAGACTTCCTGGTGTAGATCGCGCAACGTACTTTCCTGTGTTGATCAGCCATTAGCTTGTTGCCTCCCAGACGCAGCCTGGCGCAGGCCGAAGAACAATGGCCCTGACCAGCGGGTTCCGGTTATGTCCCGGGCGACATGCGACAGGCTCGAAAATGTCTTGTTGCCATATTCGAACCCTTTGTCAGTTACGGTCACGCGGTGGGTCTTTCCCTGCCATTCGCGCACAAGGTAGGTGCCAGGTTTCAGTTGCCGAGTAGGAGACCCCTTGGACTTGGGGTTGACTTGCAGCTCTTCAGCGGCTTTGCGAAGCTCATTCAGTATCCGAGGCCGTAGGCCACCGAATGCCTTTTCCTGCAGCCGGTAGGCCAGGATGGGCAGCATAACCTCGCGCCGCAGAGCCACTGCAGTGGGTCGCCCAAAGAGTTCCTGCCACAGATTTCGCAAGCTGGCTGTGTCGAGAGTGTGGATTTGCGAGAGTTGTTCGGTGCAGTCCTTGTTCATGTGTGCTGAGAGCGGCATACTCTCTCAGCACATTCCCGCTCTGCCCGGGCGAACAGTCAAGTCGGAACTCGGATGAATTAGAGAGAACGTGGAGTGACCATTATCGGTCAACGTCAGAGCTTTCGCACTAGATCAGCAATTCTGACACCCAGTGTGTCCGCGATGATCTTCAGCGTCTGAAGGGTAACGTTGCTCTCGCCGCGCTCGATCTCTCCCACATGTGCCCGATGCAGCCCGGAGCGTTCCGCAAAGACATCCTGCGTCAGCTTCCGCTTTAGCCGTAACTCTTTAACTGTGGCCCCGAGCTGCTTCTGAATGTCTTGCACAGCCTGCAGTTTGGAGCTAAGCTGCCTAAAACCATACTGGTTATAACCAGAGTCCCGTGAGGGCGCGGTAACTTGCGCTACTTCAACACTGCGGAGGTGCAATGTTCTGCCACAAATGCGGTTCTCCCTTGCCCGATCAAAGTTTGTTCTGCCCCGCCTGCGGACTCGGCACAAATCCCGCCAGAACCGTTCAGCGTCAGCCGGGCCCAGTTGCCAACGGAAGCACCACCCGGCAAGAACGTCGAGGACTTAGTACGGCGAGCCAGCTAACCATCGGCATTGGTCTCTTACTGGTGTTACTCCTAGCCGCTGCGTTGTTTTATGACAATCAACCGGCGCCGGCCGAGGAGTCGTCGGATCGCGCACACGAGGCTTCCGTTCCAGCTAACGAGAGCACACGAGGCTCCTCGGTTGAGGCCTCCTCACAACCCATTCCCGATCCGCCTATGCCTGCGGACGAGAAAGAATTCATACGTGCGATTCAGGATGCCAGAACAGCCTTCCAGCAAGCGCCAAATGAGACGGCACCGGGCGGTACGCGGGCCCAGAGACGCGAAGCGATCTGTCGGGTTCTTTCAACGCCCACCGTTTCTGGCTGGATCGGCCACATCAGTAAACTCGGCTCCAACAGCGATGGTAAGGGAGTGCTCGAAATCTCCCTGGCAGATGGCTTGTCGATCAAGACCTGGAACAATGATTTATCTGACATTTCGGACAATACTCTCATCGATCCGTCGTCACCGCTTTTCCATGCCTTGTCCCAGATGAAAGTGGGCGACGAAGTCTCTTTCTCGGGCCTTTTACTGCTGAGTGACTTGGATTGCGTTAGGGAATCAAGTTCCCTGTTAACAAGTCCTGCTTGCGAGGCCACTCGAACTAATCCCCGGTCAGAGTCGCTGACGGAAACGAAGTATTCCGCAAGAGAAGAGGCGGGGCCGGCGCCCCCGCCCTTCCGTTGGACTGCGATTGAACGCTAGGAACCGGTCCTACCTGTTCCTCTCTTCCGTGGGCGGCCGTTGCGGCTGTGCCTGCGCTCGCTGCTGTGGCTGAGCATGCTGTTGCGGCTGTGCCTGCGCTCGCTGCTGTGGCTGGGTATGCTGTTGCGGCTGCGCCTGAGCCCGCTGCTGTGGCTGAGCATGCTGTTGCGGCTGCGCCTGCGCTCGCTGCTGTGGCTGGGTATGCTGTTGCGGCTGCGCCTGAGCCCGCTGCTGTGGCTGAGCATGCTGTTGCGGCTGCGCCTGCGCCCGCTGCTGTGGCTGGGCGTGCTGTCGCGGCTGTGCCTGCGCCCGCTGCTGTGGTTGGGTATGCTGTTGCCGCTGCGCCTGAGCTCGCTGCTGTGGCTGAGCGTGGTGTTGCGGCTGTGCCTGCGCTCGCTGCTGTGGCTGAGCGTGCTGTTGCGGCTGCCCCTGAGCCCGCTGCTGCTGTTGCGGTGACCGTTGCTGTGGAGCAGTGCGAGCAGGAATTACTGGAGCGATCGGCCTGCCGGCTGGAATGGGCTTCGTCTCCGCAAGAACGGCGGGGCGCCCGTGATTGACGGAAGCAAACTGCTGGTGGTTCTGTGCAGCCGACTGCTGGTGCTGTATCTGCGTCGTCATGGGAGGAATGCGCTGCCCCCGCATAGCGACACTTTCCGCTGCCATAGGACCGCGAGTGATGCCGCCTGGGCCGTTGTAGCTGGCACGATTGATGTTGGTGTTGTTGATGGAGCGGTTATAGACGCTAACGTTGGTGATGTTTATGTTGTTGACGGAACGGTTGTAGTTGAACCCATTTCCGCCCCAGTAACCACCCTGGTAGCCCGTGCCGACATACCCGTAGCCGTAGTTAATACCGCCGTAGTAGCCAACGTATTGGCCCCAGGATCCGTAGTTGTAGCGATACAGACCTGCCATGAATCCCCAATATCCGGGGGTCCACAAGAAGCCGATCTGAGGTGGCCAAGCCCAAGCGCCAGGAACCCAGTAGTAGCCCTGAGGAGCGTAGCTCCAGTATCCGGGCGTCCACAAATAACCATTCCCGGGGCACGGTGGCTGCGAATACTGCGGCAGCGGTGGCGGGGGCTGTTGTGCCTGAAGCACTGGCTGACCATAGCTCGCATCCTGGTAGCTGGCATTGGGCTGGGCATCGGAATAGGTCTGGTCCTGTGAGCCCTGCTGCTCTGCTGGGGCCGAAGCAGTCTGCTGCACCTGCGCAGGCTGCTGATAGTTCTGCTGTGTCGTCTGGGTTGCCGGCTGTTGCTGACCAATCGCGCCGGCTGCGGTGGTTCCGTCCACGGGAGCCAGATTGTCGGTCTGCGCCGGTTGGCTCTGGGCGCCACTTTCCTGAATGTTTGTCTTATTGCACGCCGCAACTCCAAACGTCAGCGCGACGCATACGGTTGCGAGAATGGTAAGAGTAGATATTTTGTTGGGCATAGCCCTCCTGGCGGAGACCGACGTCTGGATTCATGGACCTACGTGTAGCAAGCCCAGACGGCTTCGCGTTCCTTATGGTTTGAACGTTGAGAGGCGCCGAATCAGAGGTCGGAGTTACTAAGACATACGGCTATTCAGATGGGCTGACTTAGCTCAGAGAACCTGAAAGAAGAGAAAGTGTTAACCACTTCACTACCAAGAATACCATTGGTACACGAGAATAGATCTGGTCAAAACCGCTCACAGATCCAACACCTTGGCACGCGGATAGTCACATCCGCCTCGGTCTGTCTACCTAAATGACTTATCGATGTGAGACCCAAGTTGCCAACGGGAGCTAAAGAAGGGCATGCTAGCGAGCGTGCCCTTGTTTTTGGAATTCTTATCTACGAGTCGACAGCCTCCGGATTTGCGTAGTTGCCCGACAGGGCGACCGAGAATCGTTGCAAGTCCCCGTCGGCGGCCAAATGCGTCGCTGTTTTGCTCTTGACCCGATCAGCTATTTTCTGTTCCCTCACCTCGCGGGCATGGTCAATAGCTCCCTGGGCCTTGTCGTAGGCTTTCTGGGCGAACGGATTTATTTGCTTTTTGTATTCCATAAGCTTCTCCTTTTGAGAAATTCGAGACTCCTCCTCGCGAGAGGCCGCTCTGAGTGATTGAGAGGTGCAGGCTGCAGTAGTGGACGATCACGTTTGCGCTTGCTGCAGCCGGGGCGGGAGCCCTTCACGGAGCTACCGGCTTTACGCGACCTTGCCGGGAGCTTTGGCTGCGAGCGTCCCCTCGCCGCGAATATTAACCTTGATCTGCTTGGGCTTGGCTTCGGCCTTCTTGGCGAGGTTGATCTTCAGCACGCCCTTGTCATAGTCGGCACTCACTTGCCCCAGATCCACGGAGCCGGGCAGCGTGAACGAGCGGGTAAAGGCTCCGTACTGCCGCTCGACACGACGGAAGTTTTCTTCTTTTTCTTCCTTCTCTAACTTGCGCTCGCCATGGACGGTCAAGGTGTTGCCCTGGATCCGGACGTCAATGTCCTTTTCGTCGATACCCGGTACTTCAATCTTCAGCGTAATCTTGTGCTCGTCTTCGTAGATGTCCACCGGTGGGGCGAGGCGAGTGGTCGTCAATGCCTCTTCTGGGCCTTCGGGGCTATATGACTGAGGAAAGAAACGGTTCATGCGTTCTTGCAGGGCGGCCGTAGCCTGGATGGGATCCCAACGCGTCAATACTGTCATAACGCAGTCCTCCTTATAGTTATCTAAGAGGAAAAGAGCTTCAGATGGGCTGACTTAGTTCAGGGAACCTGAAAGAGGAGAGGGTGGAAACTGCCTCACTTACCACTATATTGGACGGGTTCGAGATTGTCAACTCGCCTTACGTCTCTAATCGCATTCGGAATAAAGTTCTTGAAGGAGGGATTTGTATGGGCTTCAAAGCCGCCAAACACTAGGGTACCATCTGAGAGCTGAATGGTCGTCTAGCTGGGATTCCAAATATCGGAGAGCAATAAAAGAGTATATTGGTTATGTACGCACCTTTCCGCCATCCAAAATATAAGACGACGGTCTTCTGCGTGACTGGAGACCGCCGTGATCAAGCGCATTGAAAACGATCAAGACAATTTAGCCATTCCTAAAGCTAAGCAGATATCCCCAGAAGACCTCCGACCTCTCCCCACAACTGCTGGGAAAGAGTGGGACTCTGCAGTTGTTTTCTATCAGTGCAAGGCTGTCGCTGAATCGACTCGCGGCGTCGGTTCTCATGGTCTGAGCGGCGGTGTCGGCTGTCACGAGCGGCTAGAGCCGCCTTCCTGGTTTCATAAGTTTGTATCGCAGAGGATTTGAACCTCCGACCGGAGCTTCAACGCTTCAAGTTACGCTCTTTGGGCGGCACAACACTAGGATGAATTCTCTCGCCCCTCTCCAGCATGGCGATGAACTGCTCAATCTTTCTGATGCGGGTCTCTGCTTTCTTGACCGTTTGGATTCTCCAAAGAACCGCATACCGGTTCGCCCGGTCAAGGGTTTTGAAAAACGCCGCGGCCCTTGGGTTCGCGTCTAACGCCGCTTGAAAGTCGCTCGGCACGATCGCTTGGCTCGGCGAATCATAAGCGGTTTTCCAACGACCGTTCTCCTTGGCGCTCTCGATCGCTTCCAGCCCGGCAGCCTTCATTTCCCCACTAGCAATCAGCGCCAGCGCTTTCTCCCGGTTGATCTTCGACCAGACGCTCTTGCTGGAACGCGCAACAAACTTCTGGAGCCAAGTTTGCTCATCCTCAGGCCTTTTCTGTCCGTCGATCCACCCGTAGCACAGAGCAACCTCGAGCGCTTCCTTGTAGGAGACCGACCCTAATCTCGAGCCTTTCTTCGCCAGCCGAAGCCAAACGCCCGTACCTTTGCGATGGTTCTTTTCAAGCCAGGTCGCCCAGTCTTGCTTGGATTTAAAAAGCCTTATCGGACATCCGTCTGCTGTGGCCGTTTTCGCGTGAGCGGACAATTGAAACCTCCGTTGCATGCCCATCGTAGTCTCAGCCCACACTCAGGAGCACCGCTCATCGTTGTTTTCGATGTCTGGCCGACAATCGAATGAATTCCAAGCTCGAAAGTTTCCGTCTGCCATTTTCCGGCGGAACTCGGAGAACATCAGTTGAGTTTTGTGTTAGTTACGCGACCGGTGCCCTGAAAAACCTGCGCGAAGAACAGGGAATTATATAGAACGTATTCGGGAATCTAGTTCCCTGTTATGCATCACTAGGGCGCCGGTCTGCGAGAGGTCGTCCCACAACCCAAAACGCGCTATATTTACTGATTAGTTACTATCAGAGACCGGTTTCCCATTCGAAGCGTTAGTTTGAAGATCGAGCCGTACCCATTGGGAGTGTCGGCGCAATCCGCGCCATAGCCATAGAGGTTGCCGGTGGCGTCCAGCACCAGGGCATTCTGTACGCCGGGATAGGAATCATTGGGGACATGACCAGCCTAGCGATAGAGCACAGACAAGTTCCAGCCTCCGCCCAAGGTTGACAGCCTGAATACGGTACCCCGCCGTGGAAACCGCCGACCATGTGAACTTCCGCAATTTGGCGTGACATTCGGGCAGTTCATGGACCTGGCGGCTAAGAAGTGCCGAAACTTCGATATTCCTCAAGACTCGGCGTGAAGTGCCCCGTCAGCTCGGACGGATTAACTGGGCAAGAGAAGTTCTTACCTTTCATCCAATCATTTACTTCATCAAGTTCCCTTTTTGTGGCCCAGGGCGACGTACGAATTTCAGTCACGAGCGTTTTCAGGTCGACACGACACCTTTTACATTCGTGAACCCATTCGTGCAGCGGGTTTTCATACAAGGGCTCGCGATGTGGAAAACCGTTTAAGTCGATATGACGGTTGGCTCCCCAACCGGATCGTAGCAAGTCAAGACGATACGAAGCTCGCGTTCTTTATCGAAGTGCTTCCGCTTCAGGAAGAGAAAGTTAAAGAAGTTGTAGCGGGTCGGCTCGTCACCGTATCGGACCAAACCAACCATCACATTATCGACCATCACATTCAATGATGACTTGAGAAGGTCAAAGCGGGAAAAGATCGCGACGCCATTGCCGTATCTTGCCCACATGTCGAGCGTCTCTCCTTCGTAAATCTGCCAACATTGGATGTAGTGTGCCTCGCTGATCTGGCGGGAGAACGCCTGGTTTTCATTGAGCGTCAGTTCGTCGTGGAGGTCGTATTTCAGAAGTCCACGGGACGCCCTCACCTAGTCATCGGGCGGGAGTGCCTCTTCTGGGTCGATCTCTTTGAATAAATCTGTCCTGCGAAAGTACAGGTCTTCATTAGCGAAGAGATCCCTAAACTTCGGAAGATCCATAAACCGACAGATGATCGTAACGGGCTCCGGCTCGGTACAGGCAATATGCGAGACGATGGGCATTGGTGATCTCATTCTAATCGGGCCCACATGCGCCGGGTGTTCTCCAGCCCTAATCTGCAGTGATGCACGGGACTTGCGCGCCGGCCGCCCGAAGGAGATCGAGGCAGGCTTGCAGGGGGTCGGGTCGCTGTCGAAAACGGCGATTTCACAAGTTATGCCAACAAAGAGCATGCCCTACGTGCAGTTCGAACCGCACTGCCGATTCTGGGTTCAGAGAATGGCGTCGTAGATTGCAGCATCAATTTCCACACACCACTTCTCTGGTGCGCTTCCATATTCGAAAAGCCCGATTCGGCGCCCCAATCCGCGCTGTTTACGACGTGTGTCGGTTATCACTCGGATAATCACGACTTAATGGCGGAGGGAGAGGGATTCGGACTGCAACCGTCCA
>Ga0210396_10007303_pt1 | contig 10519 bp, 9 predicted proteins | sample IncBWH17OmetaG_FD_155466 | JGI IMG/M metagenome (GOLD analysis project Ga0210396, IMG submission 155466) | Forest soil microbial communities from Barre Woods Harvard Forest LTER site, Petersham, Massachusetts, United States - Inc-BW-H-17-O ... | reverse complement strand
TTTCAACTGCAACATTTCCGCTCTTACTTTTTCCGCAGTAGCCAATGAATTGGAAATGCCTTGCTCTCTGTCTTTTAGTCCTTTCATAATAGGCGGCCATGCAAATTTTGCCAGCACATAAAACACTACCAAAAAAGCAAGCAGCGTCCATATCAATAATCCGAATTCCGGTGTAAGAAGATTCATAAATACAATTTCAAAATTTGAAAATGATAACTGCACCCGCCGCCCTGTGCTTTGGATGCAGTGATTTTTTTACAGCACCATCGCTAAGAATCCGACAATGATACCAAACAATGCAGCTCCTTCTACGAGAGCCGCAGTCAATATCATGTTTGCGCGGATATCATTCAATGCTTCCGGTTGGCGTGCAATTGATTCAACAGCGCCCTTACCAATCTGACCAATGCCAATTCCGGCACCGATAGCGGCAAGACCTGCACCAATTGCTCCACCCGCATTTGCATTTGGAGTGATGCTTAACAAAACATTCAGTAAACTCATAGTTCAACTTTTATATTGGTTTGAAAAAAACTTTTTAAATCATCACAGCATCATCCGCCGTTCCGTCTGCATGATGATGCGCTCCTTCTTTTGCCTGCCCGATAAACACTGCTGTCAGCATCGCAAAAATAAATGCCTGTATAAATGCTACCAGCACTTCTATAAAATAAATAAATATTGTAAACGCCATAGATACAGGTGATACCCCCCAACCTACTGCTACATTAAGGTTGGCGAAAATAAATATCAGCGATATCAAACAAATAATTATGATATGTCCTGCCACCATGTTTGCAAAAAGACGAATGATTAATGCGAATGGTTTAGTGAAAACTCCAAGCACTTCCACAGGAACAAGAATTCCTTTTACCCAACCCGGAACACCAGGCGGATTAAATATGTGTCCCCAATAATGTTTGTTTGAACTCGCCAGTATTACAACAAATGCAATAACGCCAAAGATAAATGTGAAAGCAATATTGCCGGTTACATTCGCTGAACCTGGAATAAGTCCTACCAGATTATTTATAAGTATGAAAAAGAAGATCGTCAATAAAAAAGGCAAATATTTTTCATAACTATCACCAAGGTTTGGTATCGCCACTTCATCACGTACAAAGGTAACAACCGGTTCAAACAAACTTTGCGAACCTTTTGGCGCAGATGTTACACCAATACCACTTTTATATCGTTTTGCTATTCGCAACATCACCCAAACAAAAAGGCTTAAACCTATTAGCATTTGCACAACATTGCGTGTAAGTGAAATATCATACACTTTTACTGAAGTATCAATTTCTCCATTATCATTTACAGCAACAATTTGTTGAGGATTATATTTCTTGTCATCCAGTTTCAGCTTTTCGATGCTTTCATCAGTAAGCAGCATGTAACTATCGTAGGCTTTATGACCATGCTCAAATTCCGAAGACATAAAAACAGAAAATCCTTTTTGCGATGAGTATAAAATAACCGGCAACGGAATGCCAATTTGGGTTGTGGTTCCGTCTTCATGTTTAATATCCAGAAAATGGAAGTAGTGAGCGTTCAAAACGTGTCCAAAAATGAGTTCTTTGGCGTTAAATTCCTGTTTCTTTTCTTTATGATCATCCTGGGCAAAAACGTCATTTGCAGAAAATAATAATAGTACGCTGAAAACCAATACCAGTAAGGATTTTATGCTTTTGAAGGTCATATTAATTTCTGAAATTTGCCGCAAAGATAAGGGTGCATGCTGACAATATAAAATAAGAAAATTTCGCTTTTCGGCAGTTTATCATAAGTTTCGATAAAAGCACAGACTAATTTTCAAACTTAGCCGTTTTTATATTGTCTGAATCAAAAATTAAAACAACCATGAGAACTCAAACAACCATTTTAAAAATTTCAACAGCATTAATTATTTCGGGAGTTATTTTTGTGACTGCCTGTAAAAAAGACAGCAATTCTTCATCAGGAAGCACTACTAACAGTGGCGCACAAACGATGACTACAAACGGCGCTACAAGCGACGGCGCTTATAACGATGTTTTTAACGTTGCTGTACAAGCCGGCAGTGAGCAAAGTATTGACGCAATAATGACGCAGCAAAAAAGCGGCATACAAACAAATGGAGTAAGAACTGTTAATGGCATTAATGGCTATTATTGCGCGAATATTACTCTTAATAGTAACCTGGGGAATTTTCCGGATACGCTGATTGTTGATTTTGGCGCTGGTTGCACCAGCAGTGGAGATGGCATCACGCGCTCAGGTTCTATCACTTATATTTTTTCGGGAAAATTGAGTACCCCGGGCACAACTATTTCCGCAACATTCAATAACTATACAGTGGCAGGATATCAGCTCAGTGGAACAGATAGCCTGACAAACACAACAACCGGCAGTTCACTTTCAATAACAAACAAAGTGACTAACGGAACAATAACCTACCCAAATGATTCTTCTTATTCTTTTTCTGGATCGAAAACAATTACGTTAGCATCAGGCACACCGCCAGACATATCAACGTTTGTATTTAATGTTACCGGTGGTTATACAATCGGTAATGTTAATACCGGTGAAACTCTTACAGCAACTGTTACAACTCCATTGGAAAAAAAGGAAACTTGTCAATACGTTGATGCAGGAGTTGTTGCATTTATTTATACAAAAGGATCTCTTACGGTTGATGGTACTTTAAATTATGGTGATGGCACTTGCGACAACAGCGCTATAATTACAATTGGCGCTGCCACAAAAACCATTACACTTCCCTGGTAAAATATTTTATTCTGATAAAAAAATAAAGGAGCGCAATTGTGCTCCTTTATTTTTTGTAAGAAATTCTTTATTGAAACCTATTTTTCTTTTTTCATGCTTTTAATTTTTTCTAATTCCAAAACGTCAATTTGATCCTTTGGACGATGTTTATGAACAAAGCCATAAACCGGCGCCTGTTCATTCAAAATATTTTTTGTTGATTCATTTTCCATTTTCGGATCCATGCGGCAATTTTAAATTTTGTCAACAAGTGCTAATTTACTAAATTGCATCTCATGCAATTTACTATAAAATCCTCCTTTTGACAATAGCTCTTCATGCGTTCCTATCTCTTTTATTTCGCCTTTATCCAAAACAATTATCTGGCTTGCTTTGCGGATAGTTGATAAACGATGCGCAATAATAATTGAAGTTCGTCCCGAAATTAATTTATCAATTGCCTGTTGGATCATCAATTCAGATTCTGTATCAACAGATGAAGTTGCTTCATCAAGAATTAAGATAGAAGGGTTGTATAATAATGCGCGAATAAAGGATAATAATTGTCTTTGCCCGAGTGATAAACTGCTGCCACGTTCCATGACATTATAATCATAATCTCCCGGCAAACGCATAATGAATTCGTGCATGCCGATAAGTTTGGCTGCTTCGATAACTTTTTCTCTCGGAATTTCTGTGTTCCGTAAAGTGATGTTATCCATTACCGAACCCGAAAAAAGAAAAACGTCCTGGAGAACAACTCCTATATTTTTCCGGAGAGTATCCAAATTATAATCTTCAATTCGAACATCATCAATATCTATTTCTCCGTGTTGAATGTGATACGAACGATTTAATAAACTGATGATGGAAGTTTTTCCGCTTCCGGTGTGCCCAACAATTGCTATTGTTTCTCCCGGTTCTACTTTAAAAGAGATGTTTTTAAGCACATAACGGTCATCAACATACGCAAATGAAACATTATTGAAAACAATTTTTCCTTTTATTGTTGCAGGATCATACGCTCCTTTTGGCGATGGTGGCGTAAAATCTTTATTATCCAGAACTCTGAACACCCTTTCACTCGCAACCATTCCCATTTGTAAAACATTAAATTTATCGGCAATCACTCTTAATGGCCGAAAAAGTAAATTGAGCGCTAAATAAAACCCCATTATTTCACCCGGAATTGCATTTGCATTTTTTCCATCTACATGAAGAACGTGGCTCGCCGCCCACCAAACAAGCAAACCGGTTGATGCAGCCAGCACAATTTCAACAATAGGAAAAAAGATGGAGTAAGCAAAAATGGCATTGATGTTTGCGTTACGATGTTCCTGGTTTATTTTTTTGAATTTATTAGATTCCTTTTGTTCCGCAGCAAACGCTTGTACAATCTGCATTCCCGTCAAATGTTCCTGCACAAAAGCATTTAAACTTGCTACTGCATTACGCACGCGGATAAAAGACTTATTTACACTTTCTTTAAAAATATATGTGGCGAAAAGAAGTATTGGAAATGGCGCAAGACAAACAAGCGTTAATTTCCAATCTATCCAAAACATAAAAATTAAAATGGAAACGATAGAAAGCAGATCCGCAATGATGGGAATTAATCCGTCGGAAAAAATATCGTTGATGGTTTCTATATCATTGATTGTACGAGTGGTTAACGTTCCAATCGGTGTTTTATCGAATTGAGAAAGATTTAATCCCAGAATTTTATTGTACACAGCAACGCGCAGATCCTTAACTACTTTTTGCCCAAGCCATGAAGTGATGAACGAAAAATAAAAACGAAAAACAGTTTCAATTAATAATAACACAATCTGTATAACTGTGACCGAGATTATCATTTCGACCATTTTGTTTTTTAATATAGCATCATTGGTTATCCCGTTTTTTATATAATTATTTACAGTGAGTTGAATAAGATATGGTCTGACCGGAGTAATTACCGCAAGCAAAACAGATAATGCAACTGATAAATACAAACGGTTTTTATAAGGAGCAGCAAAATGAAATACTCTTTTGAGTAAGCTAAAGTCAAAAATTTTTTTCCGCTTTATATCCGACATAGAGTTTACAAAGATAAGTTAGTTTGTAGTTTTTAGTTTGGGGGTTGTGGTTATGAGTTTTGACCATTCATCAAAAAAGATGGAACGCAGATTTTTATGATGATCGTGATTTGTTATGATTATCATCTTCATTTATCATAACAAGATCTTAATAGATCTGCGTTCTATTTTCGCCAGGGAGACACGAAGAAATACAAACTCGAAATTAAAAACTAATTTCCCATCGCTTTTCGGTATGCTTTGATAAAAATTGCGCCGAGGTTTTTATATGGCGGAATATAATCGTCGAACCTGTCTTTTGCAACCGCATCTTTTCGGAAACGAAAACTTAATTCCTTCCACATATTTATCCAGTTGATATTTTTTCCGGCGATAAGCGTGTTATTTATTTCCTGAAGAATTGGTTCATTAACAGTTCTCGTTCCGGTTTGTTTGGATGAAATGATGTGCGCGTCGTTGCTGATTTTTAATACTTCACTTAAATTATTATAGCCACCGCAGGAACCCAAAATTACAATTCTCGCTGTTGGCTGAATTCTTTTTAGTGTTGAAGAAACATGATAACTGTGTCCGCGATGAATATAAATTGTTGGCTGCATGTGATGCTCTTCGAGATAAGCGCCGAGATCGTCCTGCGCTTTTTCATCAGGATCATTTTCACCATTGAGCGGTTTGTTGGCAAAAATAAAAACAGGTTTTCCTTTGGTTGATGTAATGCTTACCCACTCCTGGTTTTCAGCAATTTTCCAGGTCGGCTTACCGCGGAACAAAGCCATGAAATCTGCAAAGGAAGTTTGCCCGTCTTTATCTTCATCGTTGCCATAAAAAAATGCTTCCTGTATAACTCTGCCGCTGCTATCTTTTAAAGAATTATAATCAACAGTGTAAATTGGCGGAATTCCCAATTCTTTAGAAAGATCAATTTTTTTCGTTGTATCTGCGGATTCAAATAAAGTTTTCAGCAGGTTATAAATAATGATCCCTCTTTTATTATTGTTCTTTACATTTTTTGCGTAATTCCATTTCACCGCATTCAATACAAATTTTGCAAGTGGCGGGTTTTTATCAAAAATGCTGCTGTAGGAATCAGCAACATCAACTGCATCTTCTTCATTTGCTTTTTCAAGACCGATGATAAATGCCTTCATTACTGTGTTCGCATTTTCTTTATCCATCGTTCCTAAAAAATTATCTATCGTGTTGTAAGCTGCAGCCATTTTAATAAACTTGCGAAAATAATCTGCATGAACCAACATTATCAAACTATCGCCGCGCGGAATTTTCATGTGCTGAAAAATTGCAGGATACACGCCGCGTACATAACTCGAAGTATAAATTTCGTCTTCACTCAACACTACTAAATAATATAATTCTTCCGGAGTTAATGGTTCAAGAATTTTAAAACGAACCGGATCGGGTTTATCGTGAAGCGCATTTATTTCATTAATAAAAATTTCAAGCGCTTTGCTGCGTAACATCTGCGTTAATGCAGCCATTTCTAATGCCGTGTCTTTTTCTAAAACTCTTTCAGCATAATCTAACCTTGTTTTTACAAGAAGACGATAATAATTAAATCCGTCATTCTTTACTCTGTCAATATCTTCGATGGTGATTTTTCCTTTTATTAAGTTATCAAGAAATGGAAAATATAATTGTCCGCTCCGGCTTGTTGCAACTTCTGCAACAGTATGCACCAACCGATCTTTGCTGCTGCGCATTCTTGCAGAAAGTGTTGTTCGCGCAGAAGCATAATCATATAACTGACGAATATTTCTGTGACCGGCAACGATTATCAAACTATCCGCAAAAGAATAATAGGGATTGCCGCTGAGCACGCTGAAAATTTCATCCAGATGCATCTCGCAATATTTTTTTACAAGCAGATCACGCGACGGGCGAACACCAGAATTTTCTGTCGGATATAAAAAACATTCCACTAAAATTTTTCCGACAGCATAACTGTTTGCTTCAATTATTGGTTCGATGCTTTTATTCTGTCTGTCCAATTGCACGCAGGAAATATATGCGCTGATAAGATTGGGGGCAATCGCGGGAGAAAAATCCCGTTTGTTATAATCGTCTGCAAAATTCATCACCAGAGTTTCCATCGAACGCAGATATTTTGTTTTTACCTGCCCATTCATTGTAGTATCCAATTCAATTTGCTGCTCCAATTTATCAACCCGTTTAAGCATTGCTTCAGCAACAAGTTTATTAACGTTTGCGTCTTTTGAAACGTTAACCGTATCTGTATTTGGAATAACAAGCCGTTTTTGTTGTTTGGCAATATTATCGTGCCACAGTATTCTTTCCTGTGCTATTTTATATGGATAGGAAGTCGGTTGAGCTTCAACCAACAAAAATTTGCTGAGGGTGAAAACGATAAACAATAATCGCAGAGGTAAAGATTTCTTCATAAAATATCTCATTCTCCTATTTCCTGGTTCACAAAAATACTATGATTGATTGTGTTTAACGCAAAAAGGATGCAATAAGTATCATAATAAGCCGAAGTAAAAGACTATTTATCAATTGAATTGGTTGCTTTTTGATGATTGTCTGAACCATGATTCTATCCTTATTTATCTGATTTTCCTGAAAAGTCTCATTAGGTGAATAAGTAAAATCAGGTCAAAATCGTAGTTCAGACAAAAGTTCAATAAAGAACTAAAAGTACAAGAGTGCGACGCAAGGATGCTTAATAGTGATTCTGAGGCCGGGTACCAAAAAATATTTACGGTTATTTTTATATTATCAAATTGTAAAGTCGGTTAAGCCTTCTTCGATGCCACTTTTATTTAAAGTAGTTTTGCAAAAATTTTTACATGTTTGCAAAAGGTAAAAAAATATTGATAGCAGATGATGAACCGGATATTTTGGAGATACTTCAATACAATTTGAATAAGGAAGGTTATGATGTTATTACGGCAAAAGATGGCGAAGAAGCGCTGACAAAAGCAAAAAATAATAAACCCGACCTGATCATTTTGGACATCATGATGCCGAAAAAAACCGGCGATGAAGTTTGTGAAATATTGCGGTCGCAACCTGCTTTTAAAAATACGCTGATCATTTTTTTAACTGCATTAAATGATGAAAGCTCACACATAAAAGGACTGGAAACCGGTGCTGATGATTATGTGAGCAAACCGATAAGCCCGAAGGTGCTGGTGAGTCGTGTGAATGCGTTGTTCAGAAGAGTGAATTCGGAACCGGAAGGCAAAATTTTGAAAATTGAAAACCTGACTATTGATCCGGATAAATTTGAAGTTATTGTTGAAGATAAAGATGTGACGCTGGCGAAAAAAGAATTTGAATTGCTCTATCTTCTTGCATCGCGACCCGGAAGAGTTTTTTTACGTAATGAGATATTGAACCAAGTTTGGGGAAACGATGTTATTGTTGGAGACAGAACGATTGACGTACACATTCGCAAGGTTCGGCAAAAATTAGGATTGGATTGTATTACTACAGTGAAAGGAGTTGGATATAAATTTAGTCTTTAACACAAATTAGGCGAATTACGCGAATTAATATAATTCGTATCAATTCGTGTAATTCGTGTCCTAAATTCGTGTAATAGTTCTCTCAATGTTATCCACTAAAAATTTATCACCCCGCCAGATATCAGCATTCACCGCAATTATCTTATCCATACCAATTGCAGCAGGCATTTATTTATTTACTTCCAAATGGCAAATCGCATTAGCTTCATTATTCGTGGTTTTGATCGGAAGTTATTTTTTGGTTTTGTTTACACTTGAGCAATTTATTTATAGAAAGATAAAGATCATTTACAAACTCATTCATCAAACGAAAGCGACAAAGCGCGAAGAAATGTATTTTAAATATATCCTTCCGCAAAAAAGTATTGATGAAGTTGCAGAAGATGTTGAGAGATGGGGCGAAAGACAGAATGAAGAAATTGCATTGCTGAAACAAAATGAAGCGTACCGGAAAGAGTTTTTGCAAAATCTCGCGCATGAATTTAAAACGCCAATATTTGCGATACAAGGTTATGTTGATACTTTGCTCGGCGGCGCAATGGAAGATCCGGAAGTGAGTAAAAAATTTTTAGAAAACACGGCAAAAAATGTAGAGAGATTAGCGAACCTGATGAATGATCTTGATGAAATTTCCAAATTAGAAAGAGGCGAACAATTATTATACAAACAGAATTTTATTATCCAGGATCTGATCAAAGAAGTTTTTGAATCACTTTATATTAAGGTTAATGAAAAACAAATTCAACCATTCATTAAAAAAGGATGCGAATTTCCTATGACCGTTTTTGCGGATAAGGAAAAAATAAGAATGGTATTTTTAAATCTTATTGAAAACGCCAATAAATATGGAAGAACGAATGGCTCCATTATGGCAAGCATTTATAAAACAGATAATGATCATGTGCTGATTGAGATCAGCGATGACGGAATTGGAATTGATGAAGAACATTTACCCCGCATATTTGAGCGTTTTTACAGAACCGACGCTGCGCGCAGCCGCGATAAGGGCGGCACCGGTTTAGGTCTCGCCATTTGCAAACACATTATTGAAGCGCATAACCAGCGCATTCATGTACGCAGCACACCTGATGTTGGAACTACCATTGGATTTACGTTAGAAGCGAAGAGGGATTAATCATGAACGGTCAATGGTGAATCGTGAAAAGTGAAACGGCAAACGTTAGTCTACACTTCGCCACCTTTCACGTCTCACATCTCACGTTTCACTTATCACATTTACGTATATTTGCAGCTTAATTTTTTTACAGTGCAAACTACCACGCAAATTTTTGATTTCACTAAATGGAATAGCAAACTTCCGGAATTGAGTAAGCAATATCAAACAGCAAGTCCTTACGCGCATATTGTGCTTGAAAATTTTTTGAATCCTGAAGCGCTTGATGAATGCATTGATGAATTCAACAAATTGAACGAAGCCGATGGCTGGATAAATTACACACACTACAACGAAAAAAAGAAAGGGCTTAATAAACTTGATTTGTTGCCCGATGCAATTAAGTCAACGATCAATGAATTGAACTCGCCGGAATTTTTACAATTTCTCAGCACGCTTACCGGAATAAATAATTTGCAGAAAGATGATTTTCTCGAAGGCGGCGGTATTCACCAATCAACCAAAGGTGGTTTCTTAAATATTCATGCAGATTTTACTGTGCATCCGCATCATCGCAACTGGCAGCGGCGCGTTAATGTTCTTGTTTATTTAAATAAAGATTGGAAAGAAGAATGGGGCGGAAAATTAGAATTGTGGGATACAAAAATGAAAGCCTGCGAAGTAAAAGTGCTTCCGGTTTTTAACCGCTGCGTAATTTTTAATACGGATGCAGATTCTTATCACGGGCATCCGGAACCGATGAGCTGCCCGGAAGGACAATTCAGAAGATCAATTGCTTTGTATTATTATTCCATAGAAGACAAACCATTTCGCCGCGCGACATATTACCAGGCCCGCCCCGGCGAAGGCAACAAAAAATTAATGGTGAAAATAGATAACGCCATGGTTGCTGCTTACACAGAAATAAAAGGACGCCTCGGCGCGAATGACAAGATCATCAGTAAAGTGTTGAGGTGGTTTGGCGGGAAGAAGAAATAGAAAAAGATTTTTTTTATTTATTCGGCATCTCCCTCTTCAAAAAAATAAATCCATTCTTTCTGTACAATTCTTTTAGC
>Ga0210396_10007302_pt1 | contig 10519 bp, 16 predicted proteins | sample IncBWH17OmetaG_FD_155466 | JGI IMG/M metagenome (GOLD analysis project Ga0210396, IMG submission 155466) | Forest soil microbial communities from Barre Woods Harvard Forest LTER site, Petersham, Massachusetts, United States - Inc-BW-H-17-O ... | reverse complement strand
TCGGCGCCCATGACCTACGTCGGAACTCGTGCCAAGCTCTGCAGGAGAAGTGGTGGCGATCTTGAGCAGATAAAATTCTTGCTCGGGCACTCTTCGATCCAGACGACCGAACGATATCTGGGATCGGACCAGGAGATCGCCATCGCGGTGAATGACAATTTGGGATTATGAAATGGCCGGCGAGGCGTGCGCCAATTATCTCTGAAACACACAGCAAGTGCTGCAAAATTAGGTGCGTCATTCTTGGAGTCTATTGATCCCTAACCATTTGCCGCGCCACGCAGGCAGCGGCGAACGGCCTTGGCGGGTCGCTCCTATCTGGGCTTGTGAGTGTGAAGGGCTGCACAGACTTTGCCGACGTGTGTGCCGTGAACGCGGATGGCCTCGTGAAGCTGTTCGCCCGTAACGCCGAGCGCCTTAGACCAGTAAGCGACGTCCGAGGCCATGTTGGGGTTGATCTCGCGAGGGTCGAGGGGTCCACTCTGTTCCGGATGCTCGAAGGGTACGGCGCTTGTAATGACGTCTGACATTTTCATTCCTCTTTCCGCATGCTTCCCTAAATAGATGTGCAGGGTGGCATCGAGGATGCGCTTGTAGAAATAAAACGAAGGCCTAGTGATGCACTGAGGACTCGGTACGCGAAACAAAATCTCCGGCGCGGAGTGACTCAAAAGTAGGAGAGAAAGAATATTCCATCGCACGATGCGTGTGCGGACGAAGTGCGTCATTATCTCCTTACTGATGGCGAAGCAGTCAGTGCAAGACTCCACCATGAGTGTTACAGCGACAGGTGTTTTAACTGTGCTGCGAATGTCCGAAATTGCTGTATCGGCGTCATGGCACTCTTCGAGATGGCGATCTAAGCTGACCTAGTCAGACGCAACACCCAAGGAGACACATGAAGAAACTTACGACAGCATTCGGCGCCCCCGTCGACGACAACCAGAACATCGCAACGGCCGGCGAGCGGGGTCCGGCGTTGCTCCAGAACATCTGGCTTCTTGAGAAGATGGCGCACTTCGACCGCGAGGTGATTCCAGAGCGGCGTATGCATGCCAAGGGCTCGGGAGCCTTCGGCACCTTCACGGTTACCCATGACATCACCAGGTACACCAAAGCGAAGATCTTCTCCGAGATCGGAAAGAAGACGCAGATGTTTGCGCGTTTTTCGACCGTGGCCGGCGAACGCGGCGCCGCGGACGCCGAGCGAGACATCCGTGGATTCGCGCTCAAGTTCTACACCGAGCAAGGCAACTGGGACCTGGTGGGAAACAATACTCCGGTCTTCTTCCTTCGCGATCCGCTCAAGTTCCCGGATCTCAACCACGCGATCAAACGTGATCCGAGGACGGGCATGCGAAGCGCCGACAGCAACTGGGATTTCTGGTCGAACCTTCCGGAGGCGCTGCATCAGGTCACCATCGTCATGAGTGATCGCGGAATCCCGAAGTCTTTCCGCCATATGCATGGGTTCGGGAGCCACACCTACAGCTTCATCAACTCTGAGAACAAGCGGTTTTGGGTGAAGTTCACCTTCAAAACGCAACAGGGCATTCAGAACCTGACGGACGCAGCGGCGGCAGAGATCATCGCGGGTGATCGCGAGAGCAATCAGCGGGACCTTTACGAATCCATCGAGCGGGGTGAGTTCCCAAGGTGGAAGCTTTATGTCCAGATCATGAACGAAGAGGATGCGAACACCTATCACATTCATCCCTTCGACTTGACCAAGGTGTGGCCGCACGCGGACTATCCCTTGATCGAGGTCGGTCAAATGGAACTGAATCGCAACGCAGAGAATTTCTTTGCGGACGTCGAGCAGGCTGCCTTCTCGCCGGCGAACGTCGTTCCCGGTATCAGTTTTTCTCCCGACAAGATGCTTCAGGGCCGGCTGTTCTCGTATGGAGATACACAGCGGTACCGGCTCGGGGTCAACTATCCGCAGATCCCGGTGAATGCGCCGAAGTGCCCGTTCCACAGCTACCACCGCGACGGAGCCATGCGAGTCGATGGCAACAGCGCGGGAGCTACCAGCTATGAGCCGAACCGCCACGGCGAATGGCAGGAGCAGCCTGACTTTGCGGAGCCGCCATTGGCCATCGACGGGGATGCCGCGAAGTTCAACTTCCGCGAGGATGACCATGACTATTACTCTCAGCCCGGCAATCTCTTCCGTATGCTGAAGCCGGATGAGCAGCAGCGTCTGTTCGAGAACACCGCTCGTGCGATCGGAGATGCCTCGAAGGAAGTGCAGGATCGTCATATCGGCAACTGCTCGAAGGCTGACCCGGCATACGGAAAGGGTGTAGCCAAAGCCATCGCGGCGCTCCAGCAACATCGAGAGTCGAAGGAGACTGTTTATGCAGAAGTATCTCGCTGAATTCATCGGGGCCTTCTTTCTGGTTCTGACAATTGGGTGCACGGTGATCGGCCAGGGTGCCGGTCCGCTCGCCCCGCTGGCAATCGGTTCCGCGCTCATGGTGATGATTTTTGCGGGTGGACATATCTCCGGAGGTCACTTCAATCCGGCGGTTACCCTGGGCGTCTGGCTTCGCGGGAAGTGCGAGACCAAAGATGTAGTGCCGTACATGATCTTTCAGGTCATGGGAGCGGTGTTGGCAGCCTTGGTCGTCAAGTTCCTAAAGGGAGGGGCCGCTGTTGCGCCCCTCCAACCGGCGACTGTACCAGCGTTTCTGGCGGAGTTTCTTTTCACCTTTGCGCTCGTTTACGTCGTGCTGAACGTGGCTACTGCCAAGGGCACGTCGGGTAATTCCTTTTATGGGCTGGCGATCGGATTCACGGTCCTGGTGGGAGCGTTTTCTGTCGGCAACATCTCCGGTGGAGCGTTCAACCCAGCGGTCGCGACGGGCATCTCGGTTATGGGACTGTCGTCGTGGGCGAACATCTGGATCTACCTGGTAGCTGAATTTGCCGGCGCGGCGGTGGCGGCGGGAGCTTTCAAGGTACTGAATCCAGCTGAACGTGAAGAGACTTCTCGACTCAGTTCAAGAGATCAAGCACGAGAGCAAAGGGAAGCTGCCTGACCGGCTGCCTGCCAGGACAGCTAATCGCATAAGTTAGATCGTCTCTTAGGCCTTTCCAACCTTCGCTAGTGTGGCGCTCTTGCCGCCACATTAGCGGCAGAGGGAAAGCAACGCTCATTTTTGATTTCCTTCACGGGCGGCACGAGGCGAACGAGCAGTAAGAGTTACAGAACCCAAAAGGCAACTTCGAACATTGGAGGATTGAAAGGAATGAGGGGAGCATCGATCGTATTGGTAATGTTGGCAACAACTCTGGCAGGCAGAGCGTCGCTGGCCCAAGAGCAAGAGAGCAGCGCTCCACAGGCGCAAGCGCAAGAGAGCAGCGCACCGCAAGAACAAGCGCAAGATAACAGCGCACCGCAGGCGCAAGCGCAAGCCAGCAGCACGCCGCAAGCGCAAGTCAGCAGCACGCCGCAAGCGCAAGAGAGCAGAGTGCCGCAGGAGCAGGCGCAAGCGAAAAAGGGCCCGACTGTGGGAGGGCATATCGGCTTCGTTCTCCCGCTGGTGACACACTCCGGAGGCCAGACCACAAGTCTGGCAGACCAGCCTGCCGTTGGATTTCCGGTTGGAATCACCGTCAAAGGAACCGGCCGCACCGCCTTCGACCTGGAATTTGTCCCACAATACAATGCAACCGGGCAACGGCTAACTACTCTCACAGTTCATCCCGGTCTTATCTATAGTTTGGGACATGGCTATGCGGTGGGATTACGAGCGGCGTTCGTCGTAGATAATCCCACGGTGGGATTTACGCCCCTGGTTAACAAAAGCTGGCCCATCAAACATAACAACAGCTTGTTCAAAGCTTACTTCGTCGAGGCAGACCTGCCAGTCCGTTTCAATCGGCCGGTAGGCGCCCCTGCGACCAACGCTGTTACATTTGCCATGCACTTCGGAGTGGCTTTCTGAGCGCGCCTGGGTGCGAGTCTCTGAGCGCACCCAGGTGTGTCGTAAACACGGTTCTTTCTGCAATGAATGCGAAGCGGGTGGAACGCGGTTCCACTCGCTTCGCGCTATGGCGAACTGGAGGGTGACTGTGCGGTCTAGCTACCTGTCCTAGCCCGTCCCACTCAGGAGCAAGGACGCCTGGTAGGAACGATTGAGGAAACCCATGATGGCTGGTGATATTTGTGGAGAGGCTTAAACCAAAGCGGTTTCACACTGTTGGTCCAGCGTGAGAAGCTAAGAAAGAAAGCCGCGCTTCAAGGCAATCGTCACAGCATGCGTGCGATCATTGGCGCCGAGCTTCGAAAGAATGTTCTTCATGTGCGCCTTCACGGTGGCTTCGGTCAAGTTGAGTTGATCGGCAACGATCTTGTTGGACCTGCCTGCCGAGACGCGGCGAAGTACCTCGATCTCACGTTCGGTGAGGATATCGTCGGTAACGTGCTCTGCAAGTTCTTTCGCGATTTCGGGCGGGATGCGGCGCTGGCCCTGATGCACCCCCCGAATGGCATCAACAAGATCTGTTCGGAGCGAGGTCTTGAGCATGTAGCCGGTAGCGCCTGCCTTGAGAGCTCGCAGAGCCTGAACATCTCCACGATAGGTTGTCAGCACAATGAAACGAGCGGAAGGGAATTCGAGACGTATCGACTTGATGGCCTCGATGCCGCTGATGTCGGGTAACTGGAGATCCATCAACGTGACATCCGGGCAGAAGGCACGAAATCTCTCGATAGCCTCCCGTCCATTCGCCGCCTCAGCTATCAGTGAGATCTTTTCCTCGCCTTCGAGGACAGCCGCAATACCTTCTCGAAAAAGAGGATGGTCGTCGACGACCATAACCCTGATTACGCCGGGAACCCGCATAGCTTCACCTTCGACGCCAAATCACGCGTTTCCACCACGAGACTTTATCTGATCGTCCGCTCTCCGCATAAGCGAGCTTTCCAGGTATCAGTAGTTCAACTTCGGTACCGGCACCGGGACGGGTCCAGATGGACAATTTCCCGCCTGTCAAGTTGGCTCTCTCGCGCATTCCCTGAAGTCCCCAATGACCCAAGCGTCCCCCGCTTACCGTCTGTTCGTCAATGCCGGTTCCATTGTCGCGGATTCTCAGATTGAATTGTGTCCGGTCATAAATGAGCTCAGCCTCGACCTGGCTTGCGGAAGCATGACGGAAGGCGTTGGCCAATGCTTCGCGAGCGATGCAGTATACCTCGGCGCAAATGAGTGGTTTGAGCGCCACAACTGTTCCTACAAGAAATAACCGAAAGGAGCTCGATTCGGATGCCTGGCTATCTCCGAATGCCCCCAGGAGGTGATGGAGGTCGCGGGATGGCTCCGCCCGAATTTCACGTACGCGGTCCCGGCCCTCGATCAGGACCTCATCCGCTCGGAGAAGGGCGTTCACTACACTTGCACGAAGGGGGTCGTCTTCAGGGATGCGGTTGAGAATAGCCTGAAACCTAAGCGCCAGCCCCTGGAATCCCAGCGCAATAAAGTGTCATGCAATTCGCGCGATCCGCTCCCGCTCTCTCTGGCGCTCATTGAAGCGACTGTGAATCTCCGCACTTATCTGCCTCAGGCGATAGAGATAGAACAGCCACAACAGCATGACGGCGGCTGTCCACAATGCCGCTTTGAACCATAGCGTCTGGTAATATGCGGGCAGAATAACGAAGCGCATACAGCCGGAGTCGAAGTCCACACGCCATCGTTGTTGCAGACCAGCACCTCAAAGGCATAACGACCAGGTGCGAGGTTGGTAAAGAAGGCCTGCCGCCGACCGCCGGCGTCGACCAGCCCTGGTGAAGCCCCTTGAGCCTGTATCTGAATTTCACCCGTTCCGGAATAGTGAGGCTCATCCCATCATAATCAAACCGCACCTCCTTGGTGAGAGAGGGCATACTCGCATCCGCATACGCGGAATATTGCCTGCCATCTGCGGCAACTGATCGAATGGATACGGGAGGTGGAAGTTGGTTGTTCACAACGTGTGCAGGATCAAGGCGCGCCACGCCGCTGGTCGTCTCGATCCACAGCACTCTGTCGCTGCTCTCAACCATCGGCTTCATATATATCCGTTACTGTCAGGAGCCTCAGGCAGGTCGCTCACGATGTCGAACACTTCATATTTGAGCGGATGACCTGGATCTTTAAGCGCCTTCTGAACCTCATCCTCGAAGATATGGATGATGCCGGCGGTGGCGGTCAGCCAGAGGCCGTGACCCGATGTTGCGACCAGCCCGGTGACAACACCGAAATCGTTTTCGTCGCTCCCCCGTACTTGCCGAAACCGGTTACCACATAACAGAGCCAGGCCATTCTCCTCACCTATCCAGAGCTGCTGCCGATTTCCTCCGATCACGAGGATCGGGCCCAAGGCTAGGCCTTGCTCGCTCGAATAGACCTCGATTCGGCCATGATCGATTGCAGCCGCATATTCCTTCAACGCAAGCCACACACGATCGGAAGCGTCGGTATATGCAGCCGAGGCCGTCCAGCCTGGGTGCGCCTGCAGGACTTTGACGAACTCCCACTTGCCGTCTTTGCGGTAAAACTCGCCACTTCCTGCAATCGATGCCCAAAGAGTGCCGTCCCGGTTCATGGTGAAGGAACCAACGCGATCGCTGATGGCTTCTGTTGGGAGCGGCACTTCCTTGAAGCTTCCGTTTTGCCAGTGGAAGAGTTTGTGCACGGGATAGAACCAGATGGTTCCGTCAGGCGCATGATAGGCCGCCATCGGCGGTCTCGGGGCTACCGGGTACTACCTTCCCGTCAGGGATATGGACGATTCTACCGGGTTGCGTGCCCGTCATCGCCGGCCACCAGACTGAAGAGGTGCGGACCGGGGACCACGGAGTACCAGGAGAGGTTGCGATGACGAAAGCGATCGAGTCCGCTATCGGTTCCAACCCATACGTTTCCTTCGCTATCCTCCAAGACACAGGATGCGCTGTTTGAGCTCAGACCTTGTTTCGCATTGAAGGTCTCAATGGAAGGTCCAGATCCGTTTAGCTTCAGGCGCGGCAGTTGTTCCTGCGAAAGAAAGCGCCAGATTCCCCCATACTCGTCGGCGTGCCAAAAACCTCCATCGCGATCGAAGATTCCCACCCTAGAGGAACTCGTACTGGTCACCCATGAAGAATCGCGCCAACCCGGTTGTTGCGGAAGGGGTTCAAGACGCACGCGAATCAAGTCCAGGTACCAGACCCTGCCATCAGCCGACTCGGGCGCAGCGAACTGCACCACCTTCTTCCACTCGGCAGCATCTTGAAGAATAGGAACGAAGTGCACCCGCTCTGCCGGGGACATCTGCTTACGAATTCCTTGAAGGATAAGTCCGCGCACCAGAGTGGGCACATCCGCTAACACCGGCATCTGGTAGTACACAACTGACGGTCAGTTCCGTAGTCCCGTAAAACCGAATCGCCCCAACCCTTCGTTTCAAGCGAGGACTTCTTGCTGAAACCAAGGACGAGGACGCCGATCCTGCCGCTCAGGTCAGACGGCAAGTTGACCAGAGTGCCGCCAAAGGATTGAGCGCGAGTGACCGAGGATAGACTGTACGGGAGATACTTTATATACCAGTAGAATGCGCGAGAAGTGCAAATTTCATCATGGCGGTAGCCCCCCGTCGAGCTAATTGCGGACGCGCTCTAACCCAATACTCAGTTTGGATTGCGATGTGGGCGATGAGGCTATCCAACTTCTTTCCACCGAGCTTGCCTTGGTAGCCCAAGCCGCGAAGTTGACTCATCATGGCATCTGCGGTGGCTACAACCTCCAGATCGGCGCGAAAAACTCCTTCTGCGATGCCGGCCTCCGAAATGGAAGTGAGATGGCCGCGCCAGCCATCGTCAAGATATTGAAGCATGCGAGCGATTGCTGGGTCCCGCCAGGCGCGGACGGCAAGTTCTGTAAGAACTGCCAATTGCTCTGGGGCCTCCTTGAGACGCAGGCGTAAGTCGGCGAACTCAGCACGTAGACGATCCAGCGCCGACTGTGGGTCTTTCGGCTTTGCTCGAGATGTTCTCAGTTCCCGCATCAGGTGCTCGACCACGTCCTGAATTAACGCTTCTTTGGTGGGGAAGTAGTAGTGCAGCGTAGCGCTGTTGATGGCGACCTTATCGGCAACTTCTCTTGTGCGTAATCCTTCAAAGCCCTTCTCCGCAATCAGAGAGTAGGCGGCACTAACCACTTCCGAGGAACGTTCATTTTTGGATGCGCCTGAAGCATGCTCACCGTGGTGGTGTGCATCATCCAAGGAGGGGTGGGGAACCAAGGTAGTGGACCGGCTGGCCAAGGATCTCGGCAACGAGTTTCCCGGGGCGGAGGGCTTCAGCCTCCGCAATCTTCGTTCCATGCGTTCCTTTGCCGAGGCATGGCCTGACCCCCCAAATTTTGCAGCTTGCCGCAAAATTGCCCTGGGGGCCACCACATGGTCCTGCTCGACCGGCTGAAAGACGGCCCGAGCCGAGAATGGTACCTCCGGGCGTCCATCGAATACGGCTGGAGCCGCAACGTTCTTACCCATCACATCTCAACCCAGTTGCGTGAACGGGAAGGGAAAGCCCTCCACCAATTTTTCCCGAACGCTGCCGGCAGAGGAGTCAGACCTGACCCAACAGATTCTCAAAAATCCATATTCGTTTGAGTTTCTGACCTGAACTCGACCGCCAGAGAGCGAGAGCTCGAGCGTGGTCTCCTCAAACATCTTCGCGACCTTCTCCTGGAGCTTGGCCGCGGTTCTCCTTCGTCGGCAGCCAAGTGCCGCTCAAGTCGGGGGTGAGACCTTCTACATCGATCTCCTCTTCCATCATCTCCGGCTGCACTGCTACTTTGTCATCGAGTTGAAGACAGGAAAGTTCAAGCCCGAGTGGACGGGCAAGCTCAACTTCTATTTGTCGGCCGTCGACGATCTGTTCCGCAATGGACCGGATGCCCCGACCATAGGTCTGCTTCTCTGTGAGACGCACAACAGTGCCCTGGCCGAATATGCCCTCCGCGATGTCACCAAACCGATCGGCGTCTCTACCTATCGTGTGACCATGGAAAATACCGGCACCGGTCCGGGACGAACTGCCCACGGTGGACGATCTGCAGGAGGTTGCGGCAAAACTCCGCCCAGAGATGGAACAGCTGCCGCAGGAGCGGCTGGATGAATAGTTTTGTTTGGACGATCACTGAGAGTCGGATTGTCGCCACGCTCTCACGACAATTGTGCAATGAGCTATTGCACAATGTTTATCTGACGCGCGTTAGAGAGGTTGGTTGGCAATGAGCACCTCTCTTGTTCCCATCAAGCTGCCGCCTGAAGAATCGCAAATTGCACTTACCGAGGCTCAAACAATCCCGCGTCGCATGGTTATGGATTCGGTGCAGTCGATCCACTCCCAGTGTAACTACGCCAAAGTACTGGATGACCTGTTTGCCTTCTCTGCCAGCCGACCTCTCTCACCGCGTTACTGATGGAATACCGAACCACGATCGATCATCTCTCTCCGTCCACTATTGACGTCCGGTTATCTGCAATGCGAAAGCTCGTCGGCGAAGCGCGGCGCAACGGAATGATCGGTCTCGAAGAAGCTGCCAATCTCAGCGACGTGCCGAACGTCCGGCAGAAGGGAATTCGGCTGGGCGATTCGCTTACTCGTGAACAGGCGAAGGAGCTCATGGCGGTGCCTGATCGCTCGACCCTCAAGGGCAAACGCGATTATGTTATCATCGCTCTCTTGGTCGGCTGCGCTCTGCGCCGGCAAGAACTCGCCTCCTTGAAGATCGAAGCTATTCAGCTCAGGGAGGGTAGGTGGGTCATCATCGATCTCCACGGTAAGGGCCGGCCGTATCCGCACGGTCGCAGTCCCGATCTGGGTGAAGCAGGGAATCGACGTCTGGATGACCGCAGCCAGGATCGAGAAGGGCAGGCTGCTCCGTCCGATTTCGAAGTCCGGTAAGATTGTCGGCGATGAACTCGGAGACTGGGCGATCTGGTCGGTAGTTGAACAGTCATCGAAGCAAATCGGGGTCGAGCACTTCGGCGCGCATGACCTGCGCCGAACCTGTGCCAAGCTCTACCGCAAGAGCGGCGGCGATCTCGAGCAGATCAAATTCCTGCTCGGGCATTCGTCGATTCAGACCACGGAGCGTTATCTTGGGTCCGAGCAGGAAATTGCGATTGCAGTTAACGACAGCCTGGGCCTGTAGGGCCTCTTCTGATCGAATCTAATCGCGTAATGAGCGAGCACGCGTGAAACGAAGGATCTGTTCTTTCGACATGGTCGTAGTTCCCGAGAACGCCTTCGTCCTGACGGACGATGCAAGCGAGATCCACCTACGGTAAGGATTCGTGTTGGATTGTCACACTGCAACCAGAACCGTAATCGCCGTCCGAACTTCGAGGTCATCAAAGATCGCATGAGGTAATTTCCTCCTGGCTGAATCATCCGCCGGGATGAATAGCCTTCTGTTGACTCACGGCCCTACCGTCCTCACTCTTCAAACTGCCAAAGACAGTCGTCGAAAGGATCGTC
>Ga0210396_10007299_pt1 | contig 10520 bp, 9 predicted proteins | sample IncBWH17OmetaG_FD_155466 | JGI IMG/M metagenome (GOLD analysis project Ga0210396, IMG submission 155466) | Forest soil microbial communities from Barre Woods Harvard Forest LTER site, Petersham, Massachusetts, United States - Inc-BW-H-17-O ... | reverse complement strand
GCGGGTAGTTTCCCAAAGGGTTCGGACAATTCCCAAGAGTTCAGCCAATCAAGAGAACTGTAGGGTAGCCAGGGATAGGCTCATGTTAGTGTTCACTTGCCGAATGGCGCACGTCCAGAGCGTACAGGTGCATACTATTTGAGCGAAATGAGTAGCTGCAATGCAGGATGATGATGCGGTTGACGCTCCTTATCGAGTCCTCCATGCGATCGTAGGACACCAGCTTCCTGTCTACTTCATCAACGCCGTTAATTCCGTGCTGCTGATGGCAGGAAATGATGACATTATCGTTGTCGACAATGCGAGCAACCTTCCGAAGCTGACACGTGAGCTTCAGACTATTGCCGAGAAAGAGCCGCGGGTGCGCCTGCTGTTGCGCGAGAGCAACGATATTTCGCGTAACAGCAAGGTTGGGGGACTCTACGATGCTTACAACGAGATCGTCTCCTATGCGCTGCAGCAGAGCTACGACTACTTGCACATAATGCAGAACGACATGCAGATGCTCTGGTGGGACAACAGTGTCATGCGGCGCGCCAGGGAGATCTATGCAGAGTACCCTGAGTGTGTAAATATTTGCATGTTCGCACAACCACGGTATTCTCTTTTTCTCTCCGGAAACGTAGAATACGTGAAACCGGATCTCGCATATCTGCAGAACTATGGCCTGACCGACTCGGGACTATATGACCTGGAAAGATGGCGCAAGCTCGATGTGCGTTTTCTCCACAGCGAGAAGGCCCACTCGCAAAAATATCTGATGCAGGGACTGCGTGTGTTCTTTCACCCGCGGCCCACGGTGGCACTCATTCCATGGCCGGCCGTAGTTCGCAGTGGACGGGTAGTAGGCCGTGAGGTTGAGTCTACTCAGCAATTTCTGCTCCGACCGCTGACCCCGAGTGAAACCAGTCAGGTTAAAGAGGCTACTGAGCTCATCCCCCTAGAGGACCTCGCCGTTCCATGGGGCTGGACGTGCTTGACGCCCTACTGGGTCACGGACCTAAGGTCCATAAATTACTGGGTATATCTTTACCGTGACATGCGTGCCCGTGGCCTGCGCGCGGCGTGGCCACGATGGGAGCGACGCGGCCTGTCCGGTGTCGGCTCGCGGCGCCAGATCCAGAGACGGCCGCGGTTCGGGTTGTTGCCGGTTATAGTCCAGCCAGTCTGGCATGCTTTGCGCCGCAGGCTAACTGCCTGGCACATAGTCTCGTAGATCCGCCCGACAACTCCCGTCCGGCTGGGTCATGCTCTGGCCGCTCTAAAGATGCTACGTATCTCCGACTCCTCGAGCGTCCCCCAGGACCGGACGGAATGAGTTAGCAGTTTCTTGTTGGCAAGCAGCTCATCTGGATGTGCCGGAAGCCCCTTCCATCTCAAGGCCATAGGATCTTCAGGGCGCCCGAAATCAGCTACACGGTAACCAGCGGCCACCGTAATCAGCGCCATGATATGATCTTCGCCGAGCTTGCTCGTCGCAAGGGACGGCTCGTTGAACCAGCCCTTTGCGTAAATGTCCTGAGCAGCCTCGTGGCTATGAATATAGCTGCCGCCAAGCGCGTGTTCCCCGTAAACGTATGCGTTTTTTCTGGCTAGCGTGGTCAGTCTACGTAGGCGCATTCTGCGGGACGGATAACGGAGGCCGCGGAATCCTGTTTCAATACGGATCCTGCGGGCGGGCCACGACCAGTCGCGTAGGCCGCCGTCTGTGCCAACTCGATACGACCCGAGGAGGCCTACTCGCTGGTCTCTAGCGAATTCCTGTATCGCGCACTCCTCAATTCCTGCGCCGATGATCAGGGCATCGGCATCCAGCCGCAGGATGATCTCAGGCTCGTATCTCTCCAATAGCCATTCATAGCCAGCGGCGATCTTGACCCAGAGCCCGCCAAGGCCGCCGGGAGCGCGGGCCGGAGCGGCGAGTACGACAATATCCGGGGAGAGCTCTCGCGCCCGCTTTCCGAAGTCGGTATGACCGTCCGTGTCATCAACAACGACAATGATCCGCGACTTATCAAGATAATAGAGTGCACTTGCCAGCGTATCGAAGGCACCTTCGGCATCCTTCGCTCCCACCGGGAGGACCACCGCGATCCGCTTATGCTCGCGAACGGCCATTTCACTTCCCATCTCTGAAGATCAACGCGTTAATTTGTCCGCATTACGTTTCAGCAGTTTGACGCTAAGCATCTCGCTAGCTCGGCAAGTGTCGTTTCAGCGATTTGGCTCCAGCTCATCGCGGCGCAATACTCGTACGCGGCAGAAGACATCTTGGCTAGCACTGACGCATCGGCGCGGATGATGCTGGTCAGCGCGCCGCTCAGGCCCTGTGTCCTTCCGTCGTATCGGACGACGGCATCATCCGGGAGCTCGGCTAGACCTGGCAGATCGGGCACAATGAGGGGACGGCCATGGCTCAGTGCCAGCACCCCGCTCCCACTTGTGGTGATCTTCCTGTAAGGCAGAACCACCGCGTCTGCCAGATGCAGCAGCCTCGAAATCTCCTCGTCAGAGATCCATTCAAGACGCAGCGTGACGCGCGACCCGCTGGCGAGTTCGGTAAGTTCGGCAGCCAACGAACTGTCGCCGCAATCGCCAGCCACGGTGAGGTGCGCGTCCAGCTCCGGAGGGAGCGCGGCAAACGCCTCAAGCAGGGTGTCGACCCCCTTATAGGGCCGTATCTTGCCGAGAAATAGGAGCTGGCGAGTCTGCTGGCCGTCGCCCGGTGTGCGGAGCGAGGCCGATTCTACGGCTTCCGTAAACGGCCCATGGGGAATAATCGCGCTCCTGCGCGGCACGATTCCCAGGGCGGCGAGCTCCTCGAGCGTCCCCTTCGAGTGGGCGATCACGAGGTCGCACGCGGCGACGAGGCGACGCCGGCCACGGACGTCGTCGGCGAACGCCGGTGCTTGGGGAAGCACGTTATGTGCTGTCCACACGAGGCGCATATCGAGCAGCCGCAGTAGCAATAGCCATGCGCTGAACCACGATTCCGCAGCGCGCCTGACAGCAGCGGACCTGCCCGAACCGTAGAGACCAAACGCGTAAACCCAGTGAAGGTGCACCACTCGTGCGCCGCCGAGCCGTCTGATGGCCATCTCTAGCGGAAGCAACAGGAGGTTGAGCGTATGTGAGCGGGTGAGCTCACCAAGATAGGTAATCCGCGCACCCCGACGCCGCATCTCTCCGTAGAGGAGTTCCTGATAAGGGTTGGTGTCCTCACGGGGAAGGACCAGGATCCTCATCGCCCGACCAGTTCCGCGAGAACGCCGGCACCGAACCACAGATGATCGACAATCACCCGGGCCATCCCGAGGGAACGGTTCCGCCATGCCGGGATGAGAAGCAGTAGCAGGTAGGGAGGAAAGATCAGCGTAACCGGCAGCCCAAGCAGGAACAGTGGGTACACGACCGCTATCGGGTCATCGCGGAGCACGTGCTTTCGCCTCGCCTTGTGCTTGAGGTAGAGGCGGGCGCGCGCCTTACCGTAGGCGTAGGAGCGGCGCCGCTGGCGCTGCGGTGTTCCGTAATCGTGCTGGATGATCGCGTCAGGGACGCACCGGATCCGATAGCCCATGTCGTTGACGCGCCACGTGAAATCAACATCGGAACCGTAGGCGAAGCTTTCGTCGAAGCCCCCCACAGCGTCGAACACCTCTCGGCGAAAGGCCAAATTTAGGGTAGGAGCCTCCCGCAGGTACGTATTCTCGCCGCCCTGTTCGGGAGGGAGTTCGTACAGGATCTGGCCCGACATCTCCGCGGAAACCCCAGCGGTCACATTTTCGCCACCCTGCAACGGCGTCACCAAGCGTTCTAGCCAGCCTGGGCCCGGTCGGCACCCGGCGTCGGTAAAGACGATGATGTCGCCTTTCGCCTCCCGTATACCGGTATTCCGCTGATGCGGGATCGACACCCGGACGCCGTCGGGCGGCTGGAAGTCCACCCACCGCACGGTGTCCTCGTGGCTGCGCCTTATGTGGTCGAGCCGCCCATTCGACGCATCGACCACCACGATCTCGCCGTCTTCGGTCGAGGAGGCAAGCTGGCCGGCGACATCGGTCAGGGTCTCACTGACGCTTAGCTCGTCCTTACTGATAATCACGACCGAAATCACCGGTGGAATACCTCCGAGCTGCCGGTTGTGTAGACGAGGTTAAAATTGGAGGTAAGGAAGGCTTTAGGAAACGCATACGTCGAAGAGTTATTGCCAGAAAGAGCCCGGACGATGTTGTCGTCCACGTTGGTAACCGTGCCGTAAACCCAGGCGTGCTGGTCGAGAGTTTGCGGTGCAATGGCATCAAAGACGCCGGAACGGTTGCCCGCCACTGTGTCGAGAAGGAGCTCCGCATAATTATCCGCGTAGATGAGCTGACCAGGCGGCGCCGCCTGGTTGACCCAAGCGGCGGCGGCGAGATCTGGCGAAGTCTTGACGAACTCCTGATAGTCAGTGCCACTATCGGCCAGATTGGCGGGGGTCCCGCCACCGAAGGCCACGCCAGAGACCCCGGATGAGCCTACAAAGAACAAGCCGAAACTTACCACGCCGATGGCAAGAATCGTCGATCGCGCCCTCTTCCATCGCCTGCCTACCTGCTGGAACGCCCAGCAAATGCCGATGGCGAGGACAATCATCATCTGTAGAAAGGCGCGCTGCGGGTTGTACTCCTGCGCGATAGTCCCGCTGAGCCTGGCAAGCGTGAGGATCACCATTCCCGCCAGTCCAAGCACCCCTATCTGGCGTACGACGACCGGCGCCTTGCGCTGCAGCGCGAGAACCAAAGCGCAGATGCCGGCTAGTGCGTTGAGGAGTTGCTGAATAAGCAGGTCGGCCAGGTTCAATGCGGATGAGCCGCTTTGTGAGGTGACGGGAGGGTCTTGGCTGGCGGCAGGCTTGAGCGCGTACTGCGGTTCGCTCGCATCTGGCAGTGGCGTGATGAATTTGTCGTTCTGGCTGAAAGAGCTATGGGTGTAGGTCTGGTACTGGGTGGGGGTCATCTCCTGTTCCGCCTCCCCCTGGAGGTAGGTCGCCAGCGGGTTGGCGCCCTGATTGGGCAGCAAGTTGATCCCCTGCCCCTTAGCCGTCTGGACGAACTGCGACACGTTCGATGACGAATTGGTGAGCGCCCCGTACCAGATAGCCGTCCCCGTGATGGAAATGGCACAGGCCAGCAGCACCGCCCCCGTTATGCGCGGCACTTGCCTGAACCAGGAGACCGCCCACTGGAACACGACCGCGATCCCGAACAGCGCGATCGCCAGGTATGCGGTCGAGTAGTGCGTCACGACCACGCCCAGGCTCAGCAGGCACACGAATGTCCAATGGGTGCGCCGCGACCGGTACGCATCGAGCGCCACCAGCACGAGCACGGCGAACAGGAGCGTGCCGACCTCCTGCCGCGCCAAGGCCGGCATCTGCTGGAAGAACGTCTGCTGCATGACGACTAGGAGCGATGCCATGAACGCCCATCGCCCGCCAAGGAGGCGGCGTGCCAGATAAAAGACCGCCACTGGGAAGAGCGCGCCAATAACTGGGTAGACGACCTTGAAAATAAGCAGTGCCGGGATGCCGGACACGGCGTGCAGTTCGGCGGGCAGGACGGTCAGGCTGAGCATCGCGCCGTACGCGTCGTTCGCGTGATTGACTTGCCAGATGCCTGACGTCACGGTCTGCTCCAGCGAATAGTACTCGCTGGAGATGTCAAAGCCGTAGACGAGGTTGCCGCGCAGGGAGAAGGACCACATCATCGCGAGCCCGATCGCGAAGATGACCAACACGAGCAGGCCGTCGTCGAACCACGCCGCGAACAGGAAGACCGCGATTGCCGTGATCAGCACTGCGACGACGGCGATGTCCGCGACGAGGCCGTTATGGCCGCTGTTCAGCCGTAGCGCACCGGCCGCGGACAGCAAGGGAATGAGAAGCGGCCAGGCCATCCTGACGGGCCGTGACGGCAAGCTCCAGGGAATCTCGGTCTCTGGCGGCGCGCTAAGCGAGCAGGCGAGCAGGGCGACACAGACGACCTCAAGGGTGATCAGCAGCGGGGCGACACGCAGCGGAGCCGCTATTCCGACGCGCGGCCCGATCAGGTCGATGGCAAGGCCAGAGAACAGCAGCACCAGGATGGATGAAGCCGGTATGTAGACCGGATTGCTGGCGATGGTTTTGCCTGGGACACGCATCGCTCGCAGCAGGATCGTGCCAGGCACGATGAACAGCACCGGCACGATGAGCAACTGGACAGCCCAGGAGCCATGCAGCGGCGTTAGAACCGCGAGCAACGCTAGCCCTGCCGCGGGCATCGTCAGTGGATGGCGAAGCCCGGCAGCCTCCCGGGCCGGCTTGGCCGCCCGACCCAGTCCGGCCTGCCGGCGGTCCCGGGCCGGCATCGGCTGCTGTGCTGCTCTCACTGCGTTACTTCCAAAGCGAGGACCCCACGGGCGTGGCAGCAGGCGGCACCTCGGCTTCTGCTGTTGCCATGGCGGGCTCGGGCACCAGGTGACGGTACGTCCACAAGCCCTGGATGTAGCCGACGTTCCCGTACGCTTCTTCAGCGAGCTGCACATAAGCGTCAAGCGCGCACGCTGGTTTCCTGAGGCTTGCCGCGAGGCGCAGCCCCTTCGGGTACAAGAGCAGGGGAACCACCACGGCGGCGACGAGTAGCAGCGGGACAAAAACAGCAGCGATAAGCAGGGCGGCCACAAGCACCGGGCCAGGGAAGATGGTCGGCCGCATGGTCGGCCACTTCCGGTACAGCCTGGCGCATCCGCGTCCGTAGCTGCGACTACGCCGGACGGTGTCGCGCAGACTGGGCACGAAATGATGTCTTACCACGGCATGCGGTGTCACGACCAGGCGGGCGCCGGGGAACTCGCGTGGCAGCCGCAGGCACACGTCGAGATCCTCGGCGCCGAATCGGAATCGCTCGTCAAAGCCCTTCCGGCGCAGTGCACTACGCAGAAACGACATGTTCGCCCCGACCAGCGAGTAGACGTCTCGCTTCTCGTGGTGTTCCTCAGGCCGCCACTGCCTGAGCACGTACAGATACAGCCGGTAGAGCAGCTTCTCGCTCCGCCCGAGGTTAAGCTCTAGCGGGAGAAGCGGGTTGTTCCGCCGGAGGAAGCCGAGCATGAAGCCTTCCGGGCCGCAGGGCACGATGCTGCCTCCCACGCCGATGACGTCGTCTTCGTACGCGTCAAGCAACTCCCTTGCCCACTCCGGTTCCGGTTCGCAGTCGTCGTCGAGGAAAGCCACAACGGTGGCGGTGGCGGCCTCGCAGCCCGTGTTGCGAGCCGCCGCCAGGCCGCGGTTGGTCTCATGACGGATCACGGTCACGCCGTGCTCGCTGGCGGTCGCACTGGTGTCGTCCGTCGAGCCGTCGTCCACGACGATGACTTGGAGTTCCACGTCCTTTTGCGCGGCCAGGGCACGCAGGCACCGGTCGACACCCGCAGCGCCATTGAGTGAGCAAATGATCACGCTGAGGTCAGGGGACATGTGGTGCGCCTTCCATGTTGATGCCGAGCGCTCGTGCGACCTGGTCGGCGGCAAAGTCCCAGCCGTGCTCGTTTAGCCATGTCTCCTGGGCGGCAGGCTCGTCCTGCGTTCCGTGTGGGTCCGTGAGCACTACCTGGATCGAGTCCGCGATGGCCTGGGCCGACGGTCCGCAGACGGTCCCGGCCGCTGACCGGGCCACTAGGTGCTGCGCGAGGTTGTCGGGAGCTGAGGTGGTCACGACCGAGACGCCGCACGCGATAGCCTCAAGTACGGCGATGCCGAACCCTTCCCGAGCGCTCGGGAAGACGGCCACCCGTGCCGCTTTGATAAGCGAGTAGACGTCTTTTTGCTCCCAGACGTCGTGCCGGAACTCGACCGCATGTTCTATCTCAAGCTCTCGGGCACGCTCGTACAGTGCCGCTCGCTGTGGCCCGTCTCCGATGACTAGGCAGGTGACAGGGAGTCCGGCCGCGTGAAGCAGTGCCACAGTCTCAAGGAGCATGTCAATGTTCTTGTGCGGCAGCAGTCTGCCGACGGTTACAAGATCGACCCGCTTGTCGTTGGGATGGGAGTTCTGGATCCCGTCTAGGTCGATCCCGTTCGGGATCACGGAAATCGATGCGTGCTCCCCGAGTACTTCGCGCAGCCGGATTGCGGTTTCCGCCGATGCAGCGATGAGGTGATCAGGAGCGCGCATCGCAAGCCACTGAATGAGCCATGCGAAGTTGCCCGCAAAGCCAAGGTATTCACGCCAGTACTTGCGATCCCACACCTCATGCCAGGTAACCGTGAGGCTTTGGCGTTTGACCCAGGTAACGAGCCGGAGCGTGAAGATATGGAACGTGGGAAACTGGTCGGCTTCGATCGCGTCAAAGTGGAAGCGGAATAGCCGCAGGCAAGAGAGCGCAAAGAAAATGGCTTCGCGATATGACCGGCGATCTCCTGAGTACATGGGATACAGCCGAGATGTCGCGCGGAAGGTAACGCCGCCGTCATGCATTGTCGGCGGACCGTCCCACCACTTCATGGTGAAGACGTTGACCTCTGCCCGATGCGCGAGCCGTTGCGCCACCTGGTGATAGCGAACTTCCTTGCCACCGCGGAAGTAGGGATAGATCGCGTCGGTGACAAGAGCGACTATCGGGCGCTCGCTCTTCCTCATCTGGATCTCTTAACGGCTGCAGGGCACGTCACCCAGAAATCAACTGACTCGGCCGGGCTGGCCAACCGAACCAGAACCTGAAGCCGTCCGCCCACGCACGCCATCGACACCGACCTAGTGATGGTGACGCGTCCTTGAGCTGACGCCGTCACGGCACCCGAAGCCTTTACCTGGCTCTTACCGGCCTTCGCCAGTACGACAGACCACTGGTAGGCGCGCGGAGCCTCAGAGGCGTTGTGGATGCTGAAGGATACGTTAATAGGGGAATTCGGTGAAGCCATCGTGCTTGGAAGATCGCTAGGAGTTTGGAACGTCAGTTCCGTATAGCTGGAAGGCTGCTGATACAGGCCAACATCGCTCAGCAGCACGTGTCCCTGACTCGTCTGCGCGAGGCCGACGCAGAGCATAATCAGGGCAACAAGCAGCACCAAGCTCCTCATCGCAGGACCACCGAGTGTGACGGTCCGTAGATCGCTACCGTCTTATCGGCATGCTGAATTTCACGCAAAGCTTCCCGCTCCATCCACCCAGGGCACGTCTGACATGCAGTACTTCTTGCTAAGGAAGACCCGGGGAGAAGGCTAATTCGGGCGATCGAAATTGATGATCTCTGCCAACGCCTACCCCACCTAACCGACCGTCGCACCAGACGTCCAATGGCATATCGCCTCTGCGGTATGCCGTAAACCGTCAACAGTCGGGGCCGCCCGCCCCTGTGAGCTCTCCATCAACTGGACAGCTCAGAGGAGAGTCTAGTGGCCACGGGCAGCGCGCGCTGCTATATACCACTTTTTAGTAATTCACTCGAGGTAGTCGAGGTCGGACGGTTGGTCATTCCGCTATTTGAGGGAATTCATGTTCTTGGTCAGCTGTGCATCAGCTGTGCATCAGCGCTGGGGAGCGTGACTGTAGGTATGGATGTGATTACGAGAGACTGATGGTGACGGATTGCGGGAACGATAACCTCAGTGCGCCGTGCTCGGCTCAGCCGGCCTTGCGGCACAGACCCTCTCGGCTAAGCAAGGTGAAGCCAGTCGGGGCGTTGCGCGATGGTCGAGATATCCGCGCCGCCCTCGTGAGCGGCGGCGAGACAGTCACCGAGCAGTGACAGCCGGTTGCCGCCACTAACGATCCAGTCGTGGAATGTGATCATCGACAATCGGCCGGGAGTGACGGCGGCAGCCCGGACGACCGCCTTCGTGTATGCAAGTGCCTCCGGCGAAGTATCGTCTGTTGGCTTGGGCAGTCCTAGCAAGTCGCAGTCGAGCGGCGAGTAGACCGGGACTTCTGCCAAGCCGTCGCGGATAAACGGCGAGCGCTGGCCAAGCAGCCACCGTAGCCGTCCGGCCGGGGAACCACCGAAGGTCTCCTTTGCCACGAGTCCCGCGTTGAGCGGGCCGAGCAATGCTCGGTTACGGACCAGGCGCGCGGAGCCATCACTCGCCCGCCATGCGCCGGGCGCGGGGAACAGGCCAGGGCGGAGCAGTTCAACGGGGTAGCGGATCTCCCGGTTGGATACCCACCGGAATCCCTGGGCCCGAAGCATCGCGTACACCTCGGTCCGGTAGAAGTGCGGCGCGAGGAGGTAAGGCGCACGGAAGCACTGTGGGCGCGATCCAGTGATGTCCTCAAGCAGTGAGCCCACCCTGGCAAGGTTCTTGTCAAGGAGTCCGAGCGCCTCGGCATCGTAATTCGCCAAGTCGTCATGTTCGTAGCCGTGCAGGCCGATCTCGTGTCCCGCGCTCGCGATGTCGCGCACTACATCGGGGTGATCTTCGACCATCCGGCCGACGATGAAGAAGACCGCCTGCGCTGAATGCCGTGCGAGTTCATCGAGGATGAGCCTGCCGCTCCTTCGAACGT
>Ga0210396_10007296_pt1 | contig 10521 bp, 11 predicted proteins | sample IncBWH17OmetaG_FD_155466 | JGI IMG/M metagenome (GOLD analysis project Ga0210396, IMG submission 155466) | Forest soil microbial communities from Barre Woods Harvard Forest LTER site, Petersham, Massachusetts, United States - Inc-BW-H-17-O ... | reverse complement strand
TTCGGCGGGCGCTGCGAATGGTGAAGCTAAAGTCCGGGTTCCTCAGACCGTGCTAGAGCTTCGCGAGAACGGTTCGCCCCGGGCCAAGTCTGCGATCTCAGCCGCACTAACTAGCCAAGGGCTTCGCCCTTGATATCCCGTTGAATTCCAACGGATGCAGCAACTTGACGTTACAACGAGAAAAAACAAAATTCTCGTTGTAACGTGCATAATCGACTAATATCGCCGCAGCTGGCCATGTGCCGGCGCGGGTAAATGGGAGTACAGAACGGGGTCGGAGAAGCGTAGAGCTCCAAGGCAACAAAGTGCTCGGTCAGGAGGAGCACCCGTTGCCGGTCCGCAATTTCCTCTTCCCGGGACTGGCAAAACATGCACTCACCGTATTCATCATCGTGATTCAGGGCTTGCTGGAAACGCTCCCGCACCGGATGGGAGATGACTGGAGTGGCGATCAGTTGGGAGTGGGATGCTCCAGGCTGGCGCCGGCGTCGGTACCCTGGTTGTCGAAAATAGTGACGTGGGCAATGCGATGATCGAGGCTCAATGCGTCGTAGCGAGACTTGTCGACGCGCAGGACGTTGGCCACGTGCGCATCTGACATTTGGGCAATCGAGTGCGAGTGGTCGGGCGTGTCGACAATGACGTCGCGGACGCCAAAGCCTCCCATGCTGCGGCGGGAGCGATGGATGGTCCGGGTGGGCTGGATGTCGAGCGACAAGGCGGCGAATTTGTTGGCCACGACGCGCACCGGCCAGGGCTCACTGCCGTTGGCCGGAAACCGCATGACCTCGGGCGGAGTTTTGCTTTCGTTGCCCGCACAGAAGGGACAAGCTTCCACAAACGGAGGCACGACCTTGGCGGGGCGTTTGCTGGCCAATTCTTCAGGCGCTTGGCGCGCTCGGCGGCGATGATGACCGACTCCTTGGGGAAGTAGTTCTGGCGTAGCTCGGCATATTTAGTCCTCCGGTTCTCTATCGGCGGAGGTTGGATTTTCGGTAGTTGATTCTAACTAACGGCGTTTTGCGGCACTTCATCTTGGCGGAGGTTACGCCAGGCTGGTCGATTGCCGGGTTGGGCTTCTGGCCTGTTGTAAAATGCAAATCAACTATGTCGACGAAGACTCCTGTGGGGATCCTGGGCGCGACCGGAATGGTGGGGCAGCGCTTCGTGCAAATGCTGGAACACCATCCGTGGTTCGAGGTGGCGTGGCTGGCGGCCTCCGACCGCTCTGAAGGCCGCTTGTACGGCGAGGCGGCGCGCTGGAGGATGAAAACTCCCTTGCCTGCGCCCGTGGCGGAAATGCGCCTATCTCCGGCTACGTCAGAAGGCGCTCCGAAGATCATTTTTGCCGCGCTGGACGCTTCGATTGCGGCTGAAATGGAACCGCACTTCGCCGCCGCAGGATGCGCCGTGGTCACCAACTCCAGTGCGCTGAGGATGCAACGCGACGTGCCGCTGGTGATTCCGGAAGTAAACCCTGATCACATTCAGATGATCGAATGTCAGAGCTGGCGGAAGTCGTCTGGCGGCTTTGTGGTGACGAATCCGAATTGCTCGGCGATTGGGTTGGTCATGGCTCTAAAACCTTTGCAGGATTTATTTGGGCTCGAGACCGTAATGGCGGTCACGATGCAAGCGGTCAGTGGGGCGGGGTATCCGGGCGTGGCCTCGCTCGACATTATGGGCAATGTGATCCCTTACATTTCGAAGGAAGAAGAAAAGATGGAGGAGGAGACGCGCAAGCTTCTGGGCGGCCTGAACGGGTCTGGTTTCATACCGGCGGAATTTAGCATCAGTGCGCATTGCAATCGCGTAGCGGTAGAGGATGGGCATACCGAGTCGGTTTCCGTGAAGCTGCAAAGCCAGGCGCAGCCGCAAGAGATGATCAAGGCGTGGAACGACTTCCGCAGCGTGCCCCAGGAATTGCGGTTGCCCAGCGCTCCGGAGCAACCGGTGCGCTATACCGCGTCGGCAGACCGGCCGCAACCCAGGTTCGACGTCGAATCGGGTAAGGGGATGACGGCCACGGTCGGTCGTTTGCGGCCCTGCGGCGTTCTGGATTGGAAGTTCACCGTGCTCTCCCACAACACCATTCGAGGCGCGGCGGGGGCGGCCCTGCTGAATGCTGAATTGCTCAAAGTGCGGGGTTATTTGGGGTGAAGAGCCGCGCGCCTTCATGCACCAGATTTGATGCGACTGATCGCCAAGATCCGCGTCCGAGGTACGTCTGCCAATGATCGTGATGAAACTTGGTGGGACCTCGGTGCAGGACGCCAAGGCCATCGAGCGAGCCGCTGACATTGTCAAAGGACGGCTGGCACAAAAACCGGTGGTTGTGGTCAGCGCCATGTCCAAGGTCACGGACCAGTTGCTGGCGATGGCGCGCGCTGCCGGAAATGGCGATCGCAAGAATGCACTTAGCCTGTCCCGCGCTCTGCGTGAACGGCACTACAACACTGCGGGTGAACTTCTTGGAACGGCACTGTTCACAGAATTTCACGGCGATCTGGGGGTTTACTTCGAGGCGCTGGACGAACTCTTGCGCGGCATCGCCGCCGTAGGCGAGTTAACCCCGCGCACCACCGATCACGTCGCGGCATTCGGCGAGATTCTCTCCAGCAGGATTGTTGCCGCCGCGTTTGCCGCCCAAGGCCTTCCCTCGACCATGGTGGATTCGCGCGAGTGTGTTGTAACCGATGCCGAGCACATGCGGGCCGCTCCCTTGATGGAAGAGACGAACCAGCGGCTAAAGTCGAAGGTGCAGCCAGTGCTGGACAAAGGCCGAGTGCCGGTCATGGGTGGTTTCATCGGTGCCACCAAGGCGGGAATCACCACCACGATTGGGCGTGGCGGATCCGACTACTCCGCGGCCATTGTCGGCGCGGGGTTAGGTGCTGAGCGCATCGAAATCTGGACCGACGTGGACGGGATGATGACGACCGATCCGAATGTGTGCCCGGAAGCGCGGCGGATCAAGGTCATCAGCTTCGATGAAGCGGCGGAGTTGGCCTACTTTGGCGCCAAAGTGCTGCATCCGGCGACGGTGCTGCCGGCGATTCAACGGAACATTCCGGTTTACGTGCTGAATTCACGGAATCCAGGATGCGAAGGGACCCGCATCTCGGCTCGAGTGCCCCAGTGCAGGAATTCTTTCAAGGCGATTGCTGCCAAGAAACGCATTACCATCATCGATGTCGCGGCTCCGCGGATGTTGCTCGCCCACGGTTTTTTGCGGGCGATTTTCGAGGCTTTTGACCGGCATCGAGTCGCCGTGGATGTGGTCTCCACTTCGGAAGTGAGTGTGTCGCTGACGGTGGATTCCAACGAGTCGATTCCGGCACTCGCGGCCGATCTGGCGAAATTGGCGGATGTAAAATATGAAGGGCGCAAGGCGATCGTTTGTTTGGTGGGTGAGAACCTCAGGGAGACGCCAGGAATTGCGGCGCGCGTTTTTGGGGAGCTTTCTGATGTGAAGATCCGCATGATCTCGCAGGGCGCGTCGGAGATTAATCTGACCTTCGTGATCGAAGAGGATGAAGTGCCGCAAGTGATTCGGCGGCTGCACAAGACGTTTTTTTCGGACCTGGACCCGGAAGTATTTGCTTGAACAAAACTTTAGAACGCAGAGTACGCTGAGAACTGCCTCAGAGCGTGCCGAGAGATTTTACCTTTCATGAACATTCTGGTCTTAGGTCGGGGTAAGACGGGTTCGCAGGTCGCAGAGGTGGCCAGCCAGCGCGGCCATCCGGTGAGGGTGCTGGGCGCGGCTGACAATGCGAAAGCATCCGCGCTCACGGCGGAAACTTTGGCTCCGATCGACATGGTCATCGATTTCACTACTCCAGCCGCAGTGCTTGGGAATGTTGAAGCTTGCATCCGAACCAAGAAAAATATTGTAGTTGGAACCACTGGCTGGTACGGCGAGGTGGCGCGAATCCGGGCGATGGTGGAAGACCCCGGATGTGGAATCGGTTTGCTGTATGCCGCGAATTTTTCGATTGGAGTAAACCTGTTTTTTGAGGTTGCGCGACACGCGGCCGCCGCTCTCGGCCACCAGTATTTCGGACAGATCTTCGAGCGCCATCACGCTCAGAAGAAGGATGCGCCTTCTGGAACCGCTGTCGCGCTGCAAAGAATCATTCAGGACGCCTCGGGAACCGAACTTGAAATCACTTCGTTTCGCGAAGGGGATGTAGTCGGAATGCACGAACTGGTGCTCGATTCGCCCAGCGACAGAATCTATCTTTGCCATGATGCCAAGTCCCGCCGTGGATTCGCGGAGGGCGCGGTACGCGCCGCCGAGTGGCTCGCCGGGAAAAAGGGTTTTTTCGACTTCAAGGATGTGTGGCGGAAGCTCTAGGCAGCAAATCTAACCCGGCCGTAACCTCAGTTCCCTGCTACCGAAGTCCGAACGAAATACGTCAAATATGCGTATCCTTAGATTATGCGGATGCTGCTGGACATCTTCGCGCAAATCTTCCGCACCCTGTGGGCACACAAGCTGCGCTCATTTCTGACTATGTTCGGCATCGCCTGGGGCGTGGGTTCGTTACTGCTGCTGGTGGGCCTGGGCGAGGGTTTCCGTTCCGGCAACAAGCGCGAGATGGCGCAGTATGGCAAAGACATTATGTTCATCTTTCCGGGGCGTGCTCCGGTCGTGGAGGGCAGTATGAACTCCGCGCGGAGCTACTTGCTGACCTATCAGGACTATCTGGATATCCGCAAGGAAGCGCCACACGTGCGCAATGCTTCTCCCGTGCTGATTCGCACGGATGTCCGCGCCGTCAGCGAGTTCGCCAGCGCGAATGGGGAGCTTGCCGGAGTCGAGCCGCAGTTCAGCGAGATCCGATATTTGCCACTCAATCAGGGACGCTGGCTCAACGGCCTGGATGAAACTCAGCGACGCAACGTGATCGTTCTGGGAGACGAACTGGTCAAGAACCTGTTTCCGGGGCGCCCCGCCGTGGGCGCAACCATCATTCTGAACGACATCAGCTTCGAAGTCATCGGCACCGTGCAGCGCGTCGGACGCGGTGACGATAACTCTACCAATATGCGGGGTTACATCCCCTACCGGGTGATGGCGACGTTGTTCCCACTCAAGGGTGAGAACCACGAGAACTCCATTTCATTCATTAATTACCAACCGCGAGTTACCGATGAACACATAATCGCGCAGGATGAAGTTCGCAAGCTGATTGCGCGCAATCACGGTTTTGACTATCGCGATAAGAATGCCTTCGAGGGCTGGGATACGATTCAGAACTCCAAAGCGATCGGGCTCATCTTCGACGCCATGAACATGTTTCTGGGAGCTGTGGGCCTGGTAACACTGGCACTGGGCGGGATTGGCGTGATCAATATTATGCTGGTGACAGTCAGCGAGCGCACCCGGGAGATTGGATTGCGCAAGGCTCTGGGCGCCACCAACCGCAGCATTCTGCTGCAGTTTTTCCTGGAGGGCATACTGCTCACGCTGTTCAGCGGACTTGTGGGTATGGGGTTTGCGGCTGGTTTGATGGCGGTTTTGGGCACGCAGCAGGGGCCGGGAGGTTTTGATCCTCCGAAGATTGTGCCAATGTCGGCGATTCTGGCGATTGGCAGCCTGACGATCGCCGGAGTGATTGCCGGACTTTATCCGGCGCGCAAAGCCGCAATGCTGCAGCCAGTGGAAGCGCTGCGCCAGGATTAAGAAATGTTTCGTGATCTATTTCATGAGGCCTACGGAGCCATGCGGCACAATCGCCGCCGCACCGCGCTCACTATGCTTGGCATGGCGTGGGGCATCGCCACCGTGGTGATGCTGCTTGCCTACGGCGACGGATTTGGCCGGGCCTGCGCTAACATCTTCGCCAACTTCGGCACCAAGCTGATGATTGTGGTGCCGGGACGCACTTCCATGCAGGCTGGGGGGCAGAAGGCGGGCGTTCCGATCCGTTTCACGATGGAGGATGTAGACACGCTCACCACCAATCTTCCGCAAATCACGCACATCACTCCTGAAGTCAGCAAGCAGTCCAACATTCAGTTCGACACTCGTACCTTTACCTTCGGCGTCACGGGAAATTATCCAAATGTTGATTCCGTGCGCGCACTCAAACTGGGCCAAGGGCGCTTTTACAACATGCAGGATGAGATGCAGCGCGCCCGGGTCGCGGTCATCGGCTCCGAAGCCAAGGGAAAACTCTTCTCCGGGCGAAACGCCTTGGGTGAGAGCATCCGCATCGATGGCCTCAGCTTTGAGGTGGTCGGCATCCTTAGCGCGAAAATGCAGGAAGGCGACGACGACATCAATCGCGCCATCTACGTCCCTTTCACGACGATGAGTGATTTGAAGGACACCCACTATCTCGATTCCATCTGGTTCAATTACGAGACGCCCGAGTACGAGAGGTTGGAGCAGGCGGCGCGAAGTGTCTTGGCTGTTGAGCACAAGTTCAGCGTTACTGATCGCCGTGCCGTGCGTGTGTTTAATCTCATGGAGCAGGTTCACCAGTTTGAAGTCATCACCATCGGCCTGAAAATTCTGCTGGGCTTCATCGGCACGCTTACGCTGGGAATTGGTGGCGTCGGACTGATGAACATCATGCTGGTCTCAGTGACGCAGCGCACGCGCGAGATCGGCGTGGAAAAAGCACTGGGGGCGCGCCGCGGACACATCCTGCTTCAATTTCTTGCTGAAGCTCTCACCATTACGTTCATCGGCGGAGCGCTGGGAGTCATGCTGGCTTATGTGGTTTCGCTCTCGGTCGGACGACTCACGCTGTACAGTGCGATGGCGAAAAATGCCGAAGGCGGCGACATCCGCCTGATCATTGCGCCCGGCACGCTGCTCGTCGCCACTCTCATCCTGACCGCAGTGGGCCTGATCAGCGGCATGGTTCCGGCCGTGCGCGCGTCACGGCTGGATCCTATTGAGGCTCTGCGCTACGAATAGGTATTGGGAATTTCCTGGCTCGATTTAGGTTGTTGAGCCGCAAAGAATTGCATCTTTCGGCTTTGCCAGTGCAACTTAGCTGCCGAGGAATTGCAGAAAGCGCGGACAGGCGATGTTCGCGGTGCTGCTCACCCTGCACTATCGCGGCAAGGATTCCGTCGACCTAGCGCCGGGCAAAATCACTCTGGAATTCGTGAAGCCCCTATCACGATGTGCAGACCGCGCGGGATCCAGATAGTCTCGCAACCAAGTAGCAGAGCGATGCAGATGCTTTGGCGGAGGAAACCAAGCGCGAGATTCGCAAGCATCCGGAAAAGAAGGAAGAGAAAGAAACTCTGCTAGCGGCCGGTCAGAAAGATGCTGCGGAGATGATCGAGTTTCTGAACGCTCGCACTCTGCGCAGCACGACGCTTAACAGTGGCCATCCCGACACCGGCGGCTGGGTCCTGTTCAGCACCAAAAGCAAATGGATCGACGACTTGCAGAAGCAGGAGGAATTTGTGTTGCGGGCGCCCTTCGAAAACCGGATCGTCGAGTTCCCGTTCTCGCTCCCGCCCAGTGAAGGCGATTTAATTCTGCGGCGCCGACCGCAGAAAATTAAGAAGCTTCGTTTGCGCTCAGCCGCAACACTTGAACGGTGATGTTATCGGGGCCGCCTCGATCTTTCGTCGTGTTGACGAGATCCCTGCACGCTTCGGGTGGATCATTGCTACTCACGATGCTCTGGATCTCGGGTTCACTTAACAAACTCCACATACCGTCCGTGCAAAGAACCAGCACATCGCCTTTCTGCAACGCGATGGGATGTTCCGGAGTTTCGGGCGAAATCTCTGTACCCGCGCCGAGAGCGGCAGTCAGGACGTGTCTTTGCGGATGAGTTTCGGCTTCTTCAGCACTGATCACCCCGTTTTGCACCAAACGGCCTACATAGGAATGATCGTGGGTCAGACGAGAGATATTCGCTCCCCGCACCAGATACAAGCGGCTATCGCCGACGTGGGCGTAGTAAAGCTGGTTCCCCAGAAGGGCAATCGCAGTAGCCGTAGTCCCCATACCGTGGAGTTCTGGGTGTCCTGCAGCGTAATCGAGAATGCGCTCGTGTGCGATCTGGAATCCGGTGAGCAGCAGCGACTGTGCATCAGCATCGGAAGTCTCGGCAAACACTTCCTGGATTGACTCGACCGCAATGCGACTGGCTTCCTGGCCCCCCTCGTGGCCGCCCATGCCGTCCGCCACAATGGCGAGTCTGCCCTTGCGCGCGAACTCTTCGTCGGCGGCGGGTTCCCAATAAGCGTACTGGTCCTCGTTATTTTCTCGCTGGCAGCCAATATCGCTCATGCTGGCCAGCTTAACTCCAGGGCGTATTCGCATCACACCTCGCACCTCTTCCTCGACTAAACCGAGAACTGCTCTACGTGAAGCCACATCGAATTCCAATCTAAGGCGGAGCGGCTACCGCTCAAACCCGAGCCGCCTCGTACAACGGCCAGGGTCCCGGAGAGCGATACGCCGATCTCTAGCAAACCTGGGATTATACCGAACCTTGGCGATTTATTTGTCCTAAGGAGGCGCTTGTTACGCCATCCGGACAAAGCTTGGTCGGAAATGACATTTGTCACCATAAGCGGATGATGATCTCCACTGGCGGGTTGCATGCGATTCCCTGATGATGAGTTCACTCGCTGGATCGACCAGATCTTGCGCGGTGCGGGGGAATCGATGATCGCGCGACTACAAGAAACTCTAGAACAGCGGAAGAAAGACGCTCGCAACTGCGGGGCGGTGATTGCCAGCCTGCACGGAGCCAGCAAAAACTTCGGCGAAGTAAAGGCTTTGCGTCAAATCAACTTCGCCGTCAGAGCCGGCGAGCTGGTCGCGCTCCTGGGACCGAACGGCGCCGGCAAGACTACCGCAGTCAAGCTATTTCTCGGGCTGGCCAAACCGACCTCGGGCAGGGTGAGCGTGTTTGGCGGGGATCCCATCCATGCGGAGGTTCGTACCCGCATTGGAGCCATGTTGCAGGTGGCGAAAGTGCCGGAGACGTTGCGAGTCAGGGAGCACATCGATTTGTTCTCATCCTATTACCCGAACCCGTTGCCCCGGGCCGAAACTCTGGCGGCGGCTGGTCTGCAAGAGATCAAGGATCGGGTGTTCGGAGAACTCTCGGGCGGACAGCGACAGCGGGTACTATTCGCACTGGCTCTCTGTGGCGACCCCGACATGCTGTTTCTCGATGAACCCACAGTAGGCCTCGACGTCGAGTCCCGTCGAGTGCTGTGGGAGGAGATTCGCAAGCTGATCGTGCGCGGAAAGACCGTGCTTCTCACCACGCATCATCTCGAAGAAGCGGACGCCCTTGCCGACCGCGTCGTGGTGATCAATCGGGGAGAGATCATTGCCGAGGGAACACCGGCCGAGATCAAGGCCAGCACTGCCGGGCGCCGGATTCGCTGCGTGAGTTCTCTAGATATCGAAACCGTGCGCAGCCTGCCTGGAGTAAACGACGTCCGCAGGGATCGCGATGCACTGGAAATCCGCGCCGCTTCGGCTGAGCCCATTCTTCGCGAATTGTTGACGCGAGATGCCGGACTCTCCGGTGTCGAGGTCACGAGCGCCGGACTGGAAGAGGCGTTTCTGGCGCTGACGGTGGACCATAACAACGCTTGAGAAACCACGCTACGAATCTGCACTACACCTCAAGGAGGTGAGGGAAATGGCAACGGCTTCGACGACCCTCGCACAAAGCGCATGGGAGCGTCCACTGAACAGAACACTTGCGATCTATCTCAAAGAAGCCAAATATGAGTTTCTAACCCGACTGCGACTTCGAGCGTATTCGGTTTCTACGATTTCCTTTCCTCTGATGTTCTATGTCCTGTTCGGCCTGGTATTGAATCCTAAAGATGCGCCAGTCGGCGGCACTACGATTGCGACCTACCTGATCCCGAGTTATGGCACGTTCGGAGTCATGGGGGCGTCGTTGTTTGGCACGGCGTCGGGCGTGGCTGCGGAGCGCGGCTTGGGATGGCTCCAAGTAAAGCGCGCCAGTCCCATGCCTCCCTTTGCCTACTTCACGGCGAAGGTCGCGCTGGGAATGATCTTTAGCACGGTCGTAGTGCTGCTCTTGTTGCTGCTGGGATTTGCCTTCGGCGGAGTGCGTATGCCGTTCCTCGATGCTGCGAAACTGGTAGCGATTCTGGTCGCCGGTTCACTTCCCTTCTGCGCCATGGGCTTGGCCATTGGTTACTTCGTCGGTCCCAACTCTTCGGTCGCCACCACGAACCTGATCTACCTGCCTCTGTCCTTTTGCTCCGGGCTGTGGGTTCCGATCATGTTTTTGCCCAAGCTCTTGCAGCAGGTTGCCCATTTCCTGCCGCCTTATCATCTGGCCCAGCTTGCATTGAGCGTGGTGGGAGCCGGACAGCACGAATCAAACTGGGCGCACTGGGAGGCCCTGATCGGATTCTTCCTCCTCTGTCTTGGCGTGGCACGCCTTGGATTTCACCGCGACGAAGGAAAGATGTACGGCTAAGGCCGAAGTACCGAAGTAGTAAGTTAAGGAGACGGTATGAACGTTAATCAAT
>Ga0210396_10007295_pt1 | contig 10522 bp, 7 predicted proteins | sample IncBWH17OmetaG_FD_155466 | JGI IMG/M metagenome (GOLD analysis project Ga0210396, IMG submission 155466) | Forest soil microbial communities from Barre Woods Harvard Forest LTER site, Petersham, Massachusetts, United States - Inc-BW-H-17-O ... | reverse complement strand
AAACTGCGCGGCGCCGGCAGCTTGCCGACATAGCTCTTCAGCCGCACCTGCCCCTTCAGCTCGATCACCGGGCCGATATCGTGCAATACGACGCCGGCGGTCGCGGTCGGATGCGCCACGCCCATGAGCATGGTCAGGAGCCCGCCCCGCGAACTGCCGATGAAGACCGCAGGCCGCACGCCGAGCGCGGTCAGAACCGTCGCTACGTCGGCGAGCTCGACCGCGAGATTGTAGTTGTCGGGATTGCTGTCGTAGTCGGATTGGCCGCGCCCGCGCGAATCGATGGCAATGACGCGACGCGGCAGCGCCATGTCGTTCGCCAGAGCCGGCGCCAGCCCGGCGAAATCGCTTACGGTGCGCGTCAGTCCCGGCAGGCAGACGACCGGAACGCCGGGCGCGGTGCGGCTGCCGTATTCCTTCACATGCAGGCGCAGACCGTCCTGCGCGGTGACGAAGATGCTCCTGCCATCGCGCACCGCGCCGCCAGTCATAATCCTGCCCGCTCCACGAAAGTCCGCCGAGCCTCGGCGCGCCGATCAGCCAATCTAGTGGCCTGGGCGGGGCGGCGCAATTAGCGCCGGCTCTCGGGCGGCGGAGAGTTTCTGCATCAATTTCAGTGCCTTGCCGGGCATGCCGGATTCTGTTTGACTTAACCCTCAGTCTCGGTTGCCTAGCGCGAAAATGAGCCTGTCGCCGATTTCCGATTTGCTCGAAGAGGGTTTGGCGCTGCACCGCCGTGGCGCTGTCCGCGACGCCGCCGCGCGCTACGCCGAAGTTTTGCGCGCCGATCCCGCCCATGTCGATGCGCATTATTATCTGGCGACGATTTCCTGCCAGCAGGGTCGCTTCGACGAGGGCGCCGATCACGCCCGCAAGGCGCTGATCGGCGATCCGCGCCATGCCCGCGCGCATGTGCTTCTCGGACGTTCACTGAGCGCGCTCGGCCAAAGCGAACCCGCGCTGGCAAGCTTCGAGCGCGCCATTGCGCTCGCGCCGGATCTGGCGCAAGCGCACGGCAATCGCGGCGACGTTCTCAGCGACCTTGGCCGTAATGCCGAGGCGGTCGAAAGCTATGACCGCGCGCTGGCCTTGGCGCCGGGATCAATCGAAGATTGGTTCAATCGCGGCGTGGCGCTCGCCGCCGTCGACCGCAAGGCCGATGCCGTCTTAAGCTTCGATCGTGCGATCGCCGGCAAGCCCGATTACACGGATGCTCTCCTGTGGCGGGCGAAGCTCCTGACGCAACTTCATCGGCATCACGAAGCGCTCGCTGCCGTCGACAATGCGTTCGTGATCGAGCCTAGTCTCGCCCAAGCCTGGCTCGGCCGCGGCAATGTCTTGCTGGCGCTCGGACGCTTCGACGACGCATTGGCCGCTTACGACCAGGCGCTGAAATTAAAGCCCGATCTTGGCGAAGCCTGGATCGGCTGCAGCAGAGCCCACGTCGGACTTGGCAAACCGGAACTGGCGATCGAAGCGGCCAGCCGCGCGCTCGAATGCGGCGAAACCGCACAAACCAAGGCATTCTTCGCGCAATGCCTCGGGCTCGGCCGGTTAACTGCGGACAATGACGGCCGCTTTCGCGGCTTGGCGCTGCGCGCGCTTGCGGAAGGCTGGACGCACCCGCGCCAGCTGGTCCAGGCCTGCGTTAGTCTCGTCGCGCTCGACGCCGCAATCAGTGCGTGCGTGGCGCGCGCCGAGCGGGCCTGGCCGGCACGTCTTCCCGCCGTGGAGCTATTCGGCGCATCGGGATTGCAGGCGCTATCGCGCGACGCGCTGCTACATGGCCTGCTGCAATCCACGCCGATCGCCGATGTCGGCTTCGAACGGCTTCTGACCAACATCCGCGCCGCGATGCTGACGGCGGCCGAGACGGACAGCGCGTGCGACGAATGGTTGCTCGGCTTTTACTGTGCCGTGGCCCAGCAGTGTTATGAGAACGATTACGTTTATTCGCTGACCGATGACGAGGCCGATCGCGCGCAGCGCCTGCGCGTAAGGGTCGAACAGGCGCTGGCGGCGGGAAGCGCATGTCCGCCGCTCTGGCCGGTGGTGGTCGGCACATATTGTCCGCTGCATGCGCTGTCCAATGCCCAGGCGCTGCTGGAGCGATCCTGGCCGCAATGCGTGAAAACCCTGCTGGTCCGGCAGGTCGAGGAACCGGCTGAAGAGCGCCGCATCGCCACGACCATTCCGGTCTTGACCAGCATCGACAGCGAAGTGTCGCGCTCGGTGCGCCAGCAATACGAGGAAAACCCCTATCCGCGTTGGGTCAAGGCGGCGCTTGCCGGCGACCAGACGCTGTTTGCCGGCCAACAGCCCGGGCAGATTTCCGACGTCCTGGTCGCCGGCTGCGGCACGGGACTTGCCATGATCGCGCTGGCGCAGCTCGTACCGGAGGCGCGCATCCTTGCCATCGATCTCAGCCTTGCGAGTCTAAGCTACGCCAAGCGCATGGCCGACAGTCTCGGCTTCGGCACGATCGAATTCGCGCAAGCTGATATCACACAATCGGCCACGCTCGGGCGCACATTCGATTTCATCGACGTGTCCGGCGTGCTGCATCATCTTGCGGATCCATGGGAAGGCTGGCGCACGTTACTCCCGCTGCTGCGGCCGGGCGGCGCGATGCGGGTCGGCCTCTACAGCAAATTGGCGCGGCAGAACGTCGTCGCGGCGCGCGCATTGATTGCCGCGCGCGGTTATCGTGCGACGCCTGAGGATATCCGGCGCTGTCGCGAGGAGATTTTGGCGGCCGAGGACGGCTCGTTGCTGAAGTCGGTGATCATGTTCGGCGATTTCTTCACGACCAATGAGTGTCGCGATCTGATCTTTCACGTCCAAGAGCATCGGGTCACGTTGCGCGAAATCAAGACCTTCCTGGCGGCCAACGATCTGCAATTCGGCGGCCTTATCCTCGATGTGGCAACAACGCAGAGGTTTTCGGCGCGGTTTCCGGAGCCGGATGCTTTGCTCGATCTCGATCGATGGCAAGCTTTCGAAATCCTTGCTCCCGAGACTTTCGCCGCGATGTACCGGTTCACGGTGCGCAAGCAGGCGTCGCGGCCGATTTGAAGGGGCATGACCAATCGACCGGGACAGCCGGTCTCCCCCGGCGGCGCAGGCGGCGAAGCGCTGCTGCGCCGGCCGCCGCGCGATCTTAGCTCGGCCGCCAATCAGCGAACAGACCGACGCGGCCTCAAGCGCCCAAATGTGCGCATTGCGGGGATCTGCGAAGCTAGCTGCCGCGGCGCAGGTCGGCGTCGATCAACAATCGCGAGCCATTGTCGAAGCGGGCGCGGTAGACCTGCATGTTCTCGAGCACGCGCTGGACGTAATAGCGCGTCTCCGAAATCGGAATGCGCTCGATCCAGTCGATCGGATCGACTTTTGGATCGCGCGGATCGCCGTATTGCGCGATCCAGTCCCTGGCCCGGCCGCGGCCGGCATTGTAAGCGACAAACGCCAGAATGTAGGAGCCGCGGTAGAATTCGAGGTCGTTGCCGAGCTCGGCCGAGCCGAGCTGGGCGTTGTAGGTGGGATCGTTGGCCAAGCGGCGCTGATCGTACGTAACGTTGAAACGTTTCGCAGTGTCGCGGGCGGCGGCCGGCGTGACTTGCATCAGGCCATAGGCATTGGCGCTGGATACGATCCTGGGATTGAAGGCGCTTTCCTGCCGCGCGATCGAATAGACCACGTAGCGCGCGACGTCCGGCCCGATCGGCTGGAAATCCGGCACGCCGAAATCGGGGAAAGCATATTGCTCCAACGGAAAGCCGCGGCCGAGCGCGGTCTTGCCGATGAGCAGCGTCGCGCGCGCGTCGTTGTGCTGTTTTGCGATCTCGGCGAGCGTCGTCAGCGCCGCCGGATCGTTCGCCTTGTCGGCCAAGTCTCCCGCCATTGCAGCCACGACGTCACGGGCGTCGACGGCATAGAGCATCTCGAACACGCGCGCGACTTCGAGGCCATGCAGGTCCGCCGCCGGCGTCGGCAAGGGGCGCAGCGTGACCTCGTTGAGATCGAGCCGTGCCCGCGCCAGCTGGCCGTAATAGGCGGTCGGAAACCGCGCCGCGCTGTCGTAATAGCCGCGCGCGTCGTGCTCGTGCCCGGCCGCCTCCGCCGCGCGGCCCTGCCAATAGAACGCCCGCGCAAGCGTAATGGGATTGGAAACGCCTTCGGCGATGCGGGCGAAATGAGCCAGCGCGACGGCCGGCTCGTGCAGGAACGTCAGCGCGATCCAGCCCGCCGTGAACTGCTGATCGGCGCGGTAATTCTCATTCATCGGTGGTGCGGCGCCGTTGGCGACCTCATAGGCCATCTTGGCATTGCCGAGGTCGAGCAGCTTGCGCGCGAGGAGCCGCCGCTCGACCCACCATTGATCGATGTCGCGCAGCACCGCCGGATCGTGCGACGCCGAGATCATCCAGCGGCCGGCCTCGTCGATCTTGTCGCCTCGGCGCAGGAACTGCGCGCGGCTGTAAATATAGCCGGCGTCGTGCTGAGCCGCCGCCGGCACGGCTTCGAGCAGCGCCTTGGCGTTGCCGGCCTTATTGATGACCGCGGCGCGCGCTTTGGCGATCGCAAGCTGCGTGCCGTCGAGATGATGCGCCGCCCGCAATCCGGCGTCGTCGTCCTCGGCATAGAGGCGGGCGTCCATGCGCGCCTTGTCGTCGTCGGCGGTGATGAGGCCTGCGAACATATCGCGGGCTTGCTCCTCGAGATCGGCGGAGAAGCTGTCGCTGCGCCAGGCGTCGCTGATCGCCTGATGTGCACCGGCGCTGTCGCCCTGCGAGAGCAGTGCCCGCGCCAGCGCGAACTTGCCCTTGGCGGTGTGCGGCTGGTCGGTCTTGAAGAAGGCGAGCACGGTCGGCGGATCGCCGTGTTCTTGCCACAGCACCGCCTCCGCCCGCCGCCGCAACGTGACGATGCTCGGCCAGCTCGGATTGGCGGCGATGAAGGCCGAGTAGCGCGCGAAATTGGCGGTGCCGTCGTCGCTGCGCAGCACCAGCCATTCGACGAGCTTGCGGGCCAGCGGATCGGAAATCGTGCTTTCGAGATTGGCGGCTTCGTCGCTGCGGCTTTTGCCGACGAGATCCACGGCCTGTTTGACCGCGGCAAGGTCCAAGGGCGAGGTCGCCGAGCTCGTTGCCATGGCCAAGGCGGCCGTCGATCGCAACGCCGGCGGCGGCATGGCCGGCGCGGACGGCGCGGCACTGGCGTGGCCGGACGGATTGGGCGTTGACGCGGTCGTCGCGGCCTGAGGCGCGCCGGGCGCGAGCGACAGCGGTGCGGCTGGAGTGGTGTGGCCGTGCACCTTGTGCTCGGTTGCTTTGGCTTTCGGGGTGGATTTGATCGCCGCCGGCTTGGTCGGCGGCAACGGGATATGACCGGACGTTTGCGCAGCGCAAATCTGCCCCGCTGCGACGACGAGGACCGATACCAGGGCCGTAATGCGAATAGACGTCACCAGCACCGATCCTCCGCGGCACTCACCGCCAGCGATTCGAGGGAACCTCTTCGGCTGTTAAGATTGAGGAATTACTAAGCTTTTTGAAGGCGGCCGGACAAATGCCGTATTTCACGGCAAAACCGCGGCATTGTCCGCTCAAAGGCCTTTCAAGGCCTCTCTCGACCCGATATTTATGCGATACGGTCGGGCCTATGACCGCAGGCGTGCCGCCTGCCCCACGAGGACCCTGCCAAGGATCGTATCATGACTGCCAAGACCAATTTCCGAGGCTCATTCACCGCGCTCGTCACCCCGTTCAAGAACGGTGCCGTGGACGAAAAAGCGTTCCGTGCCTTGGTCGATTGGCAAATCGCCGAGGGCACCAATGGCCTTGTTCCGGTTGGCACCACTGGCGAAAGCCCAACGCTGTCCCACGAGGAGCATTACAACGTCGTTGCGTGGTGCATCGATCAGGCCCGCGGCCGGGTGCCGGTGGTCGCCGGCGCCGGCTCGAACTCGACCAAAGAAGCCATCGATCTCGCTCAGCACGCAGAGAAGGCCGGTGCCGATGCAGTGCTCGTGGTCACGCCTTACTACAACAAGCCGACCCAGGAGGGGCTCTATCAGCACTTCAAGGCGATCAACGACGCGATCGGCATTCCGATCATCGTCTACAACATCCCGCCACGCTCGGTGATCGACATGTCGGTCGACACCATGAAGCGGCTGTTCGAGCTCAAGAACATTGCCGGGGTCAAGGATGCCACCGGCAATGTCGTTCGCGCCTCGCTTCAGCGCGGCGCTATGGGCCCTGACTTCAATCAGCTCTCGGGCGATGATGCGCTCGCTCTGGGCTACATGGCCCATGGCGGCCACGGTTGCATCTCGGTGACATCAAACGTGGCGCCGCGGTTGTGTGCTGAATTCCAAGCCTGCTGCCTCAAAGACGATTATGCCGGCGCGCTCAAGCTGCAAGACAAGCTGATGCCGCTGCACACCGCGCTATTCATCGAGGCTAATCCGGCGCCGGCGAAATATGCGCTCTCGGTTCTCGGCAAGTGCGCCGAGACCGTGCGGCTGCCGATGGTGCCGGTTGCCGACAAGACGCGCGCCGCGGTGCGCGAAGCCATGGTGCATGCCGGCCTGATCAACTGAGCTAGCCGTTCGCCGCGGGCGGATTTTTGCGCCGCGTTTGCGGCGACGAGCCGTATCGTCCACGGGTCTTGGGAGGGATCGATGCTTGAAGAATTCAAAAAATTCGCCATGCGCGGCAACGTCGTCGACCTTGCCGTCGGCGTCATCATCGGCGCCGCCTTCGGCGCCATCGTCAGTTCGCTGGTCGGCGACATCATCATGCCGATCGTCGGCTCGGTGACGGGCGGCCTCGATTTCTCCAATTATTACCTGCCGTTATCGGCGAAAGTTACGGCGACGGCTTTGGCGGACGCAAAAAAGCAGGGTGCGGTATTGGCCTGGGGCAATTTCCTCACCCTGGTCATCAACTTCTTGATCATTGCTTGGGTGCTGTTTCTCTGCATCAAGGGCATCAACCGGCTGAAGAGCGCGGAACCGCCGCCGGCGCCGGCTGGACCTTCAAAAGAAGTGCAGTTGCTGACCGAGATCCGCGACCTGCTCAAGAGCCGCTGAGGTTTTGAGACTGCGTATGGCGACCAAGCCTGAACGAAAGCTGCGGGTCGTCGCTGACAATCGAAAAGCGCGATTCAATTACTTCATCGACGAGACCATGGAAGCCGGCGTCGCGCTGACCGGCACGGAAGTAAAGTCGCTGCGCCAGGGCAAGGCGACGATCGGAGAATCCTACGCCGATGCCCGCGGCGGCGAGATCTGGCTGATCAATTCCAACATCCCGGAATATCTGCAGGCCAATCGCTTCAATCACGCGCCGAAGCGCCCGCGCAAATTGCTGCTGCACAAGCGGCAGATCAGCAAGCTGATCGGCGCGGTCGAGCGCGAGGGTATGACGCTCGTTCCGCTCAAACTTTATTTCAACGAAAAGGGCCGCGCCAAGGTCGAGCTGGCGCTGGCGCGGGGCAAAAAGCTCTACGACAAGCGCGAGACCGAGAAGAAGCGCTCATGGGAGCGCGAGCGCGGTCGGCTATTGCGGCAGAAGGGATAGCCAACCGAACGCGTAGGCCAGGTAGATTAGGAGCAGAACGCCAGTCAGAGAGAGCGTGACCCACTCATGATCTGCAATATAAGGATAATCGCTTTTGTAGATTGAACGGCCAAGTCGACTGGCAAATCGATAGTGTCCAATCAAGTTTATAGGGTACATTCCCATCAGAATGAATCCGACGGAAAGGGCAATATTTGAGAACCTTAAGTCGTTGATCTTGTTTAATGGGGGCAAGACGCAGAATAGGACTACAGAAATTAGGCTGATTACGTTGCAGTAATCCGCGACCGGAAACCAAGTTCGGCGGCCAGCATCACCCAAAGGAATCTCTCGATTAATTCTCCAGCCTAGCGTTGCAATCTGCATTGCAATAAGAATGCCGGGAGAGTTTGCGATGATAGAGCTATTGGAAACCTGTGTGCTGTCCATCTCACACCTATCATATAATGCTCGGCCCATCGCCATTTTGCAACTTTCAGTAGAATAAGCAAATGCCTATTCCGACAAAGCTCGACCATTGCGTCATCCACGTCACCGACTAGGAACGCTCCAATGCGTTCTACACCACGGTGCTCGGTGCCGAGCTGGTAACGCGGCCGGTGGGCTACGCCTATCGCTTCGGCGACAAGCAGCTCAACGTGCACGGCCCCGGTGTCAAACCCGCCGAAGTGGCGCGATTGCCGGTCGCGCCCGGCAACAGCGATCTGTGTTTCGAATGGATGGGGCCAATTGCCGACGCCATCGCCCATCTCGGCCGCTGCGGCGTGCGCATCGAAAGCGGTCCGATGCAGCGCTTTGGCGCCAAGGGCGCCGGTACCAGCGTCTACTTTCGCGATCCGGACGGCTCGTTGATGGAATTCATGTCGTATACCGGAGGCAATCATGGCTGAGGCCCCTGGCACGCACGATCCGACCTTCCTGCCGCCCGATATTCCCGCGCCGCAGGACGACGGCCGGACGCGGCATCTGACGGGCCTGAGGATGCCGGACATGGCGCTGCCCGCGACCGGCGGCGGCATGGTGAACCTGTCGAAGCTCAAGGGTCGCACGGTGGTTTACGTCTATCCCCGCACCGGCGTGCCGGGCGTCGATGCGCCGCCGGGCTGGGATCAAATCCCGGGCGCGCGCGGCTGCACGCCGCAATCGTGCGGCTTTCGCGACCATTTCGCCGCGCTCAAGGCGCTCGGCGTCGCCCAGGTTTTTGGCCTGTCGACGCAAGACACCGGCTACCAGCAGGAGGCCGCGGATCGCTTGCATCTGCCGTTTCCGATCCTCTCCGATGCCGACTTGAATCTGGCGACCGGCTTGCACCTGCCGATGTTCATGACGTCGGGCATGACGTTGCTGGCGCGCATGGCGCTGGTCATCGAGGACGGCACGATCGTCAAAGTGTTCTATCCGGTGTTCCCGCCGGACAAGAATGCCGAAGAGGTCATTGCCTGGCTGCGTGATCGGCCGGCATGATCCCGAAAAGTGGGAACCGGTTATCGGACAAGATCATGCGCACCTAAATGATGTTCAGCGGAAGATCGTGCTGGCGGCGAAATGCTGCGCCATGAAGTCGTTGAAGACTTTGACTTTGGCGGAAAGCTGGTGGCCCGCGGGATAGACCGCGTAGATCGTCGCCTCGGGCAGTTGGTAGTCCGGCAACACCCGTTGTAGGCGGCCGGCATCGATATCGGCGCGGAAGAAAATGATCGGGCCATAGGCGATGCCGAGGCCGCGCACGGCGGCCGTGTTCAGCACCTGGCGTTGGCTGGTGACGATCGGCCCGCTCACCTTGACCACGCGTTCGCCGTCGGAGCCGATGAGGTGCCACTCGTCGGGTTCGGCGATGTAGCTGTAGCAAAGGCAATCGTGTTGGATGAGGTCTTCGGGAATTTGCGGCGTGCCGCGGCGCGCCAGATAGTCCGGCGCGGCGCATAAGATCCGCCGCGCGGTATTGAGCTTGCGCGCGATCAGGCTCGACGCGGTGCCGCGCGGCATGCCGACGCTGATGGCGATGTCGTAGCCGGCTTGGATCGGATCGGTGACGTGATCGTTGACCGTCAGATTGACGCGCAGCTTCGGGTAGGCGACGACCAGGTCGGTGATCGCCGTTCCCAATTCGGTGAGGCCGAAATTGGTCGGCGCGATCACCCGCAGTTCGCCGCGCGGCTCGTTGTGCAACTCGCTCGCCGAGCGCTCAGCCTCGTCGAGCTCGGCGAGAATACGCCGGCATTGCTCGTAGAACCTGCGGCCGGCGTCGGTGGCGCTGACCCGCCGCGTGGTGCGGTCGAGGAGGCGGGCGCCGAGCCGTTCCTCGAGCTGCAGCACATGCTTGCTGGTCGCCGCGCGCGACAAACCGAGCCGCTCGGCCGCCGCGGTGAACCCGCCGGCCTCGATTACGGCAGCAAAAACTCTTGCATTTTCAAAGCGATCCATTGATTGCCCTGAGATTGTCAACCAATTGTGGACAATCTATTTCGGCCCGCCCTGATTATCAATTCGAATTTGCCCGTTATGGATGAGGCATCCGCCGCAACCAGAATCGCCGAAGAGGAGGAACCCGATGTCGGAATTCGTCGTCGCGCCGCATTTCCGGCTGCACGAGTGGGTCGCCGAGGAAAAAGGCTATTTCGCCGTCGAAGGTCTCGACTACGAGTTCCGCGAGACCATGGATTCAAGCTCGGGCAGCGGCCACCACATCGGCAACAAGGTCGGCGCCTATCAGACGCTGGAAGCCGGCCGCACCTGCAATGTCAGCGGCGCTTGCCACTGGACCATGAACGTCGCCGCCTCGAACGGCCACGGCAAGCTCTACGCCGATGCCTACTCGGTGGCGCCGGCAGGCGTGTTCGTGCCGCCGGAATCTCCGGTGAAGACGCCGGCCGACCTTGCCGGAGTGCCGATCTCGGTGGGCTACCAGTCCGGCAGCCACTACGCGACCATCCAGG
>Ga0210396_10007294_pt1 | contig 10522 bp, 8 predicted proteins | sample IncBWH17OmetaG_FD_155466 | JGI IMG/M metagenome (GOLD analysis project Ga0210396, IMG submission 155466) | Forest soil microbial communities from Barre Woods Harvard Forest LTER site, Petersham, Massachusetts, United States - Inc-BW-H-17-O ... | reverse complement strand
ATCCATTGGGCGGCGTTGACGCGGGAGTTAGGGTTGATCGAGTGGCTGCTGGAGCATGGCGCGGATGTCGATGCCGTGCGGCCGGATGGAGCGAGGGCGATCGATCTGACCAATGGAGACTATCATTATCGCAGCTGGTATCGTGATCTGCCGGCGACAGCGTTGCGGAAACATGAGGTAATTATAGGGTATCTGCTAGCGCGAGGCGCTTTCTGTTCGATCTCCGTGGCGGCGAAGATCGGCGGGCATCAGCAGGTGTGTGCTTTGTTGGACCAGGATGCTTCGCTGGTGAATCGTCTGCCTTCTTATGTGACTTATTATAGCGGGCTGCCGCTGCGGAACGCAGCGGCGGCGGGGCATATGGAGGTGGTGAAGTTGTTGTTGGAGCGGGGTGCGAATGTCAACGAGCCCGAGCCGGGTATCGCGCCGTACGGCGGCGCCTTGCATTCGGCTATCGGCGGGAAGCATTGGGAGATTGCCAGGTTGCTCCTCGAACGTGGCGCCGACCCTCTCGCGACGGTGGAGTCGTCGGGCGATATCCTGCATATGGCGAGACATGTGGACGCACCGGCGGAGATCATCTCCTTGATCGAGTCGGCGATTGCCGCGACGGGGCGGGCGCGTGACGCGGATGTTGTCGGATACGAGTCGGATCTCGAGGTGCTCAGTTCGCTGTTGATGCTCGATCCGCAGGCACCGGTGGATCATTATCTGGGTTATCTGATCGCCGAAGACCGGCGGCCGCAGCTCGAGCTGGTCCTGCGTCATCAGCCGGAGATCCTTCGGCGGCAGACGCAATTATCGGCGGCGTGGTGGGACGGGGCGACGTTCAAATCGCCTGAGCAGGCGAGGTGGTTGCTGGAACAGGGGCTCGATGCGCGGCTCAGCAACTGGCTGGGGATAACGATGCTGCATCGATGTGCGGCGAAGGGACTGACGGACATTGCGGCGGTCTTGCTGGAGTTTGGCGCCTCGATGGATGCGATCGATGCGGAGTGGTCGTCGACTCCATGTGGTTGGGCGGCGAGACATGGGCGTTTGGAGATGATGGAGTGGTTGGTCGCGCGGGGGGCTGATCCTACGGCGCCGGCGGATAAGCCATGGGCGTGGGCGGCGGAGTGGGTGAGAAGGAGACAGGCGGTGTGAGATAATCTTAATTAATTGAAAAAGGATTCATTCAAAAGTCCGGCACAACCGGCAAGGGAACTACCTATATCTTTCGAAGGAGAAAGACATAGGGGCCATAAAGGGGCCAAAGGGGCCATATAGGAGCGATTTGTGAGGTAGTAGGCGCAATTTCCCTTGAGATAGTCGTTTTTACCCCCTCCCGGTTTACCGTTCAAGGAGTAGATTTGTTGAAACAAAACAGCTCAATCATGAAAGCATTGAATGTCACCTTGATGTTTGACGGTAATACGGAAACCGTTTTTAATTTTTACAAGTCCGTGTTTGGCGGGGAGTTTGCCAGTCTGCAGCGGTTTAAGGATATCCCCAACGGACCGCCGCTTCCAGAGGACCAGAAGGACAAGATCCTGTATATGGGGCTGCCGCTGGCGGGGGTGCTGTTGTCCGGGATGGATATACCTCCGCAGATGCCGAGTCCGGTGACCGGCACGAACTTTACCATCGCGCTTGACATGGATAGCGAAGAGGAGGTCACCCGTATTTACAATGGGTTGGCGCAAAATGGGCAGACGCGTTTTCCGCCGGGACCGCAATTCTGGACGACTTTTTTTGCGATGGTCACGGACCAGTATGGGATCACGTGGATGCTTAGTTACAGAAAATAGGGGCTGCGCGATGCGCGGTTAGGCCGGATGCTAACCTTTCCATTTGCGGAGCTGCTGGAGCAGGGCGCGCATGTCTTTGGGCAGCGGGGCTTCGAGCGTGTGCGTCGTGCCTTGGGGATCGGTGAACAGGAGGAGATGCGAATGTAGCGCGAGACGGGCGAGCAGGGGCCGTTCGTGTTCTTCGTCGCGGGAAAGTTTGAAACCTCTTTTGAACGAAGAGAGAAAGACCGGTTTCGGGTCGCCGTAGAGCTCGTCGCATACGATGGGATGACCGAGCGACTGCATGTGCACGCGGATCTGGTGCGTGCGGCCGGTGTGGATCTGGAATTGGACTAAAGAAAACAGACCTAGTTCTTCTTCCACCTGATAGTCGGTGAGCGAAGCCTTGCCTTTTTTGGCGGTGATCATGACGCCTTGTTTGGCGGGATGCTCGACGATGGGCAGGTCGATGCTGCCTTGTTTTTCCGGCAGTGTGCCCTGAACGAGTCCCTGGTAGATCTTCTCCACTTCGCGGTCTTCGAAGATGCCGCTTAAATATTTATGGGTGGCCTCGTCTTTGGCGAAGATGATCACACCGCTGGTCTCGCGGTCGAGCCGATGGACGGTGAAGATATTACCGTATTTCTCTCTGAGCCAGGATTTGAGGGACGGTTCTTTGCCTTCCCGATCCGGTATGCTCAGCATTCCGGCGGGTTTGTTGATGGCGACGAAGGCTTCGTTTTCGAAGATGATCTCGGGATGTTGCTGGTGCATGGATGGCGTTATTCGGCGTCGGGACGGAATTTGGGTTTGCGGGGGCGTAGGGGTTTACCTGAGGCGGCGCGGTTTGACGGGCGCGCGGCGGGTTTGCCGGGGGCTGCGGGTCTGGCCGGGGCGAAGCTACGCTTGGGGCCGGCGGATTTGTATGGGCGATCTGCGGCGGATCTGGCCGGGGTGGTGCCACGCGGACGATCTGCGGGTTTGAAGGGGGCGGAGCTGCGCGAGGTGCCGTTAGCCGGTCTTTCAGGACGTTTGGGGCCGGCGGATTTGTATGGGCGTTTGGCGTGGGGCGCGAGCGGGCGGGTTGTAGCGGCAGGGGCGGCTGCGGCTGCGGCAGCAGCCGCGGGCGCGAAGGCTTTTGGCGCGGGAGCTTTTGCTTTGGGCTGCGGGCGGTCCGCGGCGGCGATGGTTTCGGCGGCGGCCCACTCTTTCGCGCGGGCGGCGGAGCCTTTGATCGAAGAGTTCAGGTATTTCAAAATGCGGATCTCCTTTTCCGTGAGGAGGCGCCACATACCGCGTTGTACATTCTTTTTGGTGAGACCGGCATACATCACGCGATCCAGTCCGCGTACATCATACCCCAGGTGTTCGAAGATGCGGCGGACGATACGATTACGGCCACTGTGGATCTCGAGGCCGACCTGCGCCCTGTCCTTAGGATCGGCATAGGCCAGCACATCCACATGCGCGGGGCCGTCTTCCAGCGTCACGCCGCCGACGATCTTGTCGAAATCGCCCTTGGTGAGAGCTTTGTCGAGGGTGACATGGTAAACCTTTTTGATCTCATGACTGGGATGGGCGAGTTTCTGGGCGAGGTCCCCGTCGTTTGTCAACAGGAGCACGCCCGACGTGTTGCGGTCGAGCCTACCTACGGGAAACACGCGTTCCGTAGTGGCGGCACGGATGAGGTCCAGGACGGTGCGGCGGCCCTGGGGGTCGTCCATGGTGGTGAGATAGTCCTTGGGTTTATTCAGTAAGATGTAGACGAAGTTTTTGGAGATCGTGACCTTCTTCCCGTTGACCTTTACGAGATCGGTGGGCAGCACCTTGGTGCCGGGTTCTGTCACGGGTTTGCCGTTGACGGAGACCTTGCCCTGGCGGATCAGGTCGGCGGCGTCGCGGCGGGAGCAGATGCCGCCGTGTGCGATATACTTATTTAAGGGGAGCTGTTCGCCTGTGGGGGCGCCGGAACTCTTGGCGGCGGGGCCTTTTGCGCCGGGTCCGTTGGCGGTTTCTTTGGCGCCCGGGCCTTTCGAGATGGGGCCGTTGGCGGATGAGTTTTTGCCGGTGGGGCCTTTGGCCGGGATGCCGGGGTGGGCCTGGTGGCCCTGGGTCTGGCGGCGTTCTTCGAAGCGGCGTTCGATGGCTTCGCGGCGTTCTTTTTTGGCGGCTTTCTTGTCCTGCCGGAAGGCTTCTTTGATGGCAGCGTTGTTCTTTTTGTTATAGAACTTGTTGAAATTGTCCGTTTTACGCTTCATGCTTGATGGTTTTGCTGTTTTACAACAGTAGTTTTAATAACCGAATCGGCAAATATACGATAAAAAGGTGATTCGTGGTTTTGTCGTATATTTCCTTATATGAATAAAGTAATTGCCATCATGATCCTTGCGGTCTGGATATCGGGCTGCACGGAGGGGCCGCGTCCTCCTGCTGATGCGGCTGCCGCTGCCGCCGGCGCAAAGGACACGCTGACCTATGCTTATAAAGCGACTTATTCCTCCGACGTCACCGTTCCGGGCAACCCGGTGTATGCTCAAAAGGTATTGCAGGTCTGGAAGATGTTCGAGACGGCCAACATACAGGCTATGCTGCCTTATTTTGCCGATACCGTTATCTACAATGATGCGAGCGGGATGCATTTTCACGGGCCGGTGGCAAAGCTGCTGGATTATGCCAAACAGGACATCGACGGGTTGGATTCGATGCGATTTGATATTGTGGAGTGGCAGAGCGCTCATGTCAATGACAAAAATGAGGATTGGGTGAATATCTGGTCGAGGGAGAGAAGATATGGGAAGAATCACGGGAAGGCAGATACGGTGCTGATGCAGGAGAACTGGAAGGTCAAAGACGGAAAGGTGGTGGCATTCGATCAGTATGTGGCGAAACAATAGGCAACCATTATAATTGGATCATTATGCTTGCAATGCCTGATGGTCCCATCCCCATCCTCCCTTTGAATGGAGCGTCGCAACGGCTGTTCAATGGATGTTCGAATGCCGGCCCCCTACTACTCCACTTATTCTTTAATTAATTGTATGCTTCGACGGCCGTGTTGCTCATCGTCCAGAGTTATCACATAGCTTCCGGGCGCATATCCCTGCAAGCTGATGTCTATTTTGTTTAGTCCGATAGTGGCCGTGCCAGCCAGCAGGGTCATGAGTTTTCCGCCCGCATCGGTGATCCGGATGGTATAGGTTGCCACCTTTTCCGAATTGAACAGCAAGCTGGTCCTGCCGGTTGCGGGATTTGGATAAGCCTGGCAATCTGCGGGCAATGCGGCAATCGCAATCCTAACGATCGGGCTATAGGTAAACCGGCCGTCGAGGTCTTGCATTTTTAAACGATAGTAATTGTTCCCAGTCTGTGGATTGTTGTCGGTGAATCCATATGTCTGCTCGCCGATGGTATTTTTTGCGGGAACCGTACCGATCGGATTAAAGGAAACGCCATCTGTGCTTCTTTGAACGATGAATTGGCCGGTATTTTCTTCGTCTGTCGTTTTCCACTGGAGGTCGACTGTATAACCTTGTGGAGCACCCGTGAATTGCAGCAGTGTAAGAGGTAGAGGTGTGCTGCCGCTGCTGAGGAAGAAACCGCTAAATCCGGAGACGGGAAAGGTGACGGTCCACCAGCCATCTATGGCATCCCAGGTCACCGTGGGCGTAATGATCTCGTAGCCCTGGCTATAATTCGCGGGACTCGAGGTGCCTGTGAATGCGCCGTGATATTGGGTGATGACGACATTCCCGTTGTCAACGCCGTTGGTCGGTAATAAGGGCAGGTTCAGGTTGTTTGCCGTCACGTAGGTGTTATAGGTATCGAAATCCTGCTGCGTAAAGTACAACGTGATCGTCGCCTGGGAAGTGGTAGGGTTGGTCGCGGGCGTAATATCGTAATGCCGGGTCACATAAGGCAAACCGTTATACGTTTGTGGAGATGGGTCGATCGTGACCATGGCAGTGACATCGCCGCTGAGGGCTCCGGGACCTGTGGAAGGGGTGATTGCGACGAGCCGGAAGATGGTTGTATTGATGTCGGTGGTCGTGGTGCCGGTAATCGTTTGGGTCATGGAAATAGACGAGTCAGGGAGAACCAGGCCCAGCCGCAAGGTGTCGGAATATATAGTCAACTTTGGGGCGGCCGGATTCGTCGTGACGATATTATAATTTCCGAGGCTGGCGATAGTGAATGCCGAATCCCCGGCTTGCGTGGCGACGGAAGCGCCGTCTTTAAAGAGCGTATAGGTGGTGTTGGCTGAATTGCCGCCCGTCGAAACCGATAAAGTCGATTCTACACGGGTCAAGGGCACGGGCTGCTGGGGTGCATAGATATAGGTGTTCAATGTCGGGAGCAATAGGGGAAAGGTGGAATAGGTATACTTGTTACCGGAGACGTTGATTGCAAAGAAGTTTAATTTTGTGAAATCTGCCTTTATAGTACCCGAAAGATTGTTATTCTGCACTTGTACGTTCAGTATTTGCGGATCGTTGCCGAGCGAATCGGGAAGCGTGCCGGTTAATTCATTGTCATATAGGTAGAGATGGGCAAGCTGTGGCATATAGCAAAGCGAGTCGGGTATGATTCCGGTTAGGTGATTGCTGTTCAAATCCAGATTAGCGAGGTTTTGTGCTCTGCCGAAGGCGGCAGGGATGTGACCGGTGAGCTGGTTATTGTTCGCATCGAATTCAAAAAGAGCGGTGCAATTGCCGATCGAGGAGGGAATGGTGTCACTGAGCTGATTTTTTCCAAGGTCGATAAAACTTATATTTTTGAGATTGCCCAGCTCCTGTGGGATACTGCCGGATAATTGATTTCCTTCCAATTCGAGCCAAGATAGATTCGTCATATTGCCGAGGGAAGAAGGGATGCTGCCACTCAGCAGGTTACCGGAAAGATACAGGAAGTTCAGATTGGGAAGATTGCCAAAAGAAGCGGGAATACTACCCGTGAGTCGATTACTATTCAATTTTAGATTTGTCAACAATTGAAGATTGTCAACCGTAGTGGGAATGGACCCTGATAGCTGGTTGATATAGAAGTTCAGGATGTTGACTGATGTCAAATTGCCGATCGAGGTAGGGATGGGGCCTGACAAGTTATTACCCTGCAGGTTCAGCTGGGTGACCCGGCCTAACCTGGGAGTCACGCCGTACCATGTGGCGACGGGCGCTGTCGTGGCCCAGTTCGTGTTGTTCACCCATCCGGGACCGTTTGTACTATTGTAAAGGTCGATCAGCGATAAGGAGTCCTGGGTGTTGACGTTTTGAATGCTGTACAAGGTCAGTCTGGGGACCTGCGAATTGGTGACAGCCACGCCATATGATCCTGCTCCGGTGCTTAGATAAGTGGAGTCGCCGGTTTTGGTGGCCACGAGGGTTCCGTCTTTGTACCAGGTATAGGTGTTATTCGTTACGGTGCCGCCGGCGGCTATCGAGAGCGTATTCCCGTTTTGGATCAGCGGCAGGTCGGATTGTATGGAATCGTATAAAATTCCGATAGGGGAGGTCTGGGATGCAATTAGAATCGGCTCGAGCATGCTAAACGTGTAGTTGTTGTAGGTAAGATCAAGCGGTGTAATCGAATTAAATGGAAATAGCGGGATAGTGCCACTAAGTTGATTGTGCGCCAGGTTTATTCCGCAATACGAGTAGTTAAGGACGGACGAAGGAATCGAGCCCGAAAGCCGGTTAAAGCTTAGATCTAAGAAGTAAAGTGCGGTTAGATTGCCGATGGAAGAGGAGAGGATCCCGATAAGGTTATTGTTATTCAGGGTAACTATATTGACTCGAATGGAGTCCTGCGAAGTGATGCCGAACCAGGTATAGACCGGTTTGCTGGTAAGCCAATTGGTATGGTTAACCCAATTGGGTCCGCCGGTGCTGTTGTAGAGGTCCACAAGCGCCAGGGAGTCGTTGACGTTGATCGCTTGCGCGGACGAGCGGCTAGGGCCGGCTGAAGCAACCAAAGCTATGGCAAGGGCCAGGGTGAAATTTTTCATAATCCGGTCTATGAGTAGGGTTAATGGCCAGAGGTTCCCGTGAGGGCGAGCAGGTCATCATAGACGGGATCTTAGGAGAGCCTTTAAATTTAGGGATTTTGGGTCAAAGATCTTATAAAATCGATCTCTTTTGGGTCGAAGGGGGTGCCGTCGGGGCGGAAGATGTCGTGGAACCAGACTTTGGGTTCGGCGCCGTCGGGCATCGGGGTGTCCCAGGCGTACTTCGTGTTGGTCTTGCCTGTGACGAGGCCCCAATTGATCGCGGCGACATTTTCTTTTTTCAGCATCGGCATGATATTGAAGAACGTGCTGCCGCGGAGGCGGGCCATGTACTCCGTGCAGATCAGCGGGCGGCCGTATTGTTTGAGCGTGTCGATCGTATGTTGATGTTTTTCGGGCGTCTCGTAGTCGTGATATGTGATGACGTCGCTATGCGACAGCTGATAGGCATTGAGCGTGCTCAGCCGGTCGCTCCACACTCCGGCGCTTAGGGGTTGGTCGGGATCGATCTCGCGGCCCCATATAAACGCTTTTTCGAGAAGGGTCAGGCTTTTGTCACCATAGTCCGAATTGCCCGGCTCGTTATAGAGATCCCACAATAGGATGCGGTTGTCGTTTTTGAAGGTCGTGAGGATATCCTTGACATAGGTTTCGAGGGTGTCGACGAGGTGCGGTTCTGTGTAGTAGAGCGCGCCGGGGTCGCGGAGCCAGCCTGAGTTGTGAATGCCGGGTTTGGGTTTCGGTTGGGCGCCGGCGTGATACGTGGCGTTCCAGCAGTCGTCGAAGAAGACGAAGATGGTTTTTACCTGGTGTTTGTCCGCGATGGATAGGTATTGGCGGATCCTTTCTTTGAAGCCTTCTCGGTCCTCCTGCCAGGCTACGTGATGGAGGAATACGCGCATGCAGTTGAGGCCGATCCTTTGGGCATAGCCGAGTTCTTTGTCGATGGTCGTGGGGTCGAAGGTCGGGGCCTGCCACATCTCCAACGCGTTGATGGCGGTGCTTGGGATGAAGTCGCAGCCGCGGAGCCAGCCCATTGTGGAATACCACTGGTTAGCTTTTTCTTTGGGCCAGACGGGGCGGGGGGAGATGGGCGTATGGGCCCGGGATGCGACGCGCGTGGGTGGGGACGGGGCGCTCGTGGGACTGGGGACGGCGGCTGTGAGGAGGATTGCCGTTACAAGGAGGGTGGTGCGCATGGGCGTTTTTTTTGGAGGGCTAAAGATAGGGGGCTTACAATGAAAAAACCGGCACGAGGCCGGTTTGATCGAAAAGATAGGTTTGCTGGTGATTGGTATCAGATCGCATCCGTTGCGCCGGGACCTTGCGGGGCGCCGGGTCCGACGGGGCCGCCGAAGCGATGGCCACCGAAGCCGCCGGGTCCGAAGCCGCCGCGGCCGTCGTGTTCGTGCATTTTTTCGAACTGGGAATATTGGTCGGGCGTGAGTACGGCCTTATAGGTATCGTTTCGTTTAGCGAGGAGGGCCTTCATCTGCTCCCTTTTTTGCTGGGGTAGGAGGTTGTCGTTCTCGTGGATGGCCTTGAACTGGCTATGGAGATCTTCCTGGCCGGCTTTGATCTTGGCCACCTGGTCGTCGGTGAGATTGAGCCGGAGTTTCAGCCGTTCCAGATGGGCTGCTTCCATGACCTGGTGGTTCTCGTCCATGCGTTTTTTGCGCGAGGCCAGCTGATCTTTCTGCTGTTGGGTGAGGAGGGCGGCCGTCTTTTCCTTTTTCTCTTTTTGCAGGGTGATGAGACCGGCCTTGTATTGCCGGAGGGTGAGGTTGTCCTGTTTAAAGAGATCCTCGGATTTCTGGCGATATTCCTTGTTGATGGCCATCAGCTGTTTGCGCTGTTCGGGGGTGTAGTGGATGGCTTCGCCGTGGTGGCCTCTGAAGCCGGGGCCCCGGTGGAAGCCGTTTGCCTTTGCCAGGCTATCGCCGCCGGGACGATGGCCCCAGCCATGATGCATACCGTATTGATGATGGGTGGAATCGGCGGGGGTATTGTTGGTGCTCTGTGCCTGAGCGGCCCAGCACAGGAAAAGGGCTCCTAAAAGGAGGCCGGCTTTTTTGAGCAGGGTGGGAGATTTTCGATCCATGGTTTTATCTTTTTTTGTTGGATATAAGATAGCACAGGATGCGATATGTTTAACCGGGGTTAAACGTAAACACCTGGAAATTCGGGGGTTTTACCGAATTCCAGGTGCTGGCGGACGGCTGAGGCTGATTACTTCTGTTTTCTATATTTTTCTACGACTGCGCTGTTACCGTCGTTATCGATTCGGACGGTGATCCAGTGTTTGGGACCTTCCAGCTTAACATAGTAATTGATGTCGTCGGGCGAGGTGATCTCTGTGACCCCGAAGATCTTGTGGTCGGGATACTTCTGTTTCAGCATGTTAGTGATATAGAAGGGCAGCATCTGCTCGGAGTAGTTGCGAAGCGAGCCCGTGAATTTTCCCTTTTTATCATAGCTGATGCGGGTCAGGATGCTCTTGACGGTGAAGCTTACGGTGTAGCCGTCGGCATCGGTGTACCAGTTCACGTTTTCGGCGTTGGGGAAATTCTGTTCAATGGCCTGTTGGAGGACTTTCTGGATGTCTGGGCCGGACCAGGCGAGGGAATGAAAAGCGATCAACAGGGCGAATCCGGCGAAAGCGATCTTTTTCATATACTTTGGTTTTGTACTGTAAAAGTAAGCCGATCTCGGACTACCTGATAGGTCCAGTTTCGAGAAGGTGGATAGTCCA
>Ga0210396_10007293_pt1 | contig 10522 bp, 13 predicted proteins | sample IncBWH17OmetaG_FD_155466 | JGI IMG/M metagenome (GOLD analysis project Ga0210396, IMG submission 155466) | Forest soil microbial communities from Barre Woods Harvard Forest LTER site, Petersham, Massachusetts, United States - Inc-BW-H-17-O ... | reverse complement strand
CATCGCTGATCAAGGAAGGTGAACCATTAGCCAAAAATGGAGCAAGTACGTCCGTTATTTGCCGCAGCGACGAGTGGATACTATGCCGGCTAGATCAAAAAAACAGCAAATGGCCGCTGGCGCAGCGCTAGCAGCCAAGCGGGGAGAACGCAGCAATTCGAGCCTGAAAGGCGCGTCGAAAAAGATGGCGGATTCCATGTCGGAAAAGCAGCTCAAAGATTTTGCCAAGACCAAACGCAAAAAGCTTCCGACCAAGCGATCGTAGTTAGTTAGTTAGGCGATCCGCTCTCTCCGGCTGCGAAAAATGGGTTCTCAGGTGAGCGCAGCGATGAAAAGGTCATGAAAATCGCGCTCTTTCACAACCCACGGGCCGGAAACAGCATGCTGAACGCCAAGAAGCTGGTCCGCCAATTTGAAAGCGCCCGGTACGAGGTACTTTACGCATCGATTAAAGAAAAGGATTGGGAAAAGACCCTCTCAGAACCGGTCGACCGAGTAGTCATCGCTGGGGGCGATGGTACCGTCAGTCGACTTGCTCCATGGCTCGCCGGCCGGAAATTGCCATTTTGCATTCTGCCTCTTGGGACAGCCAACAATTGCGCAAGATCCTTAGGCCAAATGCACACGGTCGAGAGTATTCTTACCGGCTTAAGATCGAAACGAATTAAAGAGCTGGATCTAGGCATTGTCACCAGCTCAGCAGGCCACCGCATTTTTGTCGAAGCCATCGGGTTCGGTCTCCTCGCGGCATTTATGCGAGAAATGGGAAACTTGGAAAAGGAAAAGAGATCAAGGATTCAACTAAGTCCAGAAGAGCGGTTAGCCGACGCTCTCAGAAATCTCAGGCAGATGGCAAAGGATTATCCGGAGACAAAATTAGAACTCCAACTCGATGATGAAATTGTTGGCGGCCATTTTCTGCTGCTTGAGATTGCCAACATGGGGCTGGTAGGCCCAAACCTGCAGTTAATTCCGAATGCAGACCCCACGGATGGCTGGTTTGATGTGACCTGGGTTGAAGGGTCTCAACGGAAGGAGTTGCAGGAATACCTTGGGGTTGCCAGGAAAGAAGCACCGGCGAAGACTCGCCGCTGCCAACGCGTATTGCTTCGATATTTGGACGCCCCTGCTCACGTGGATGGAAAGGTGTTCCTGACCATGGTCGCCCCTGTCAGCATTAGTCTCCACGCCAGGGCGCTTCAGCTACTCGATTTTCAAAGCGTCGACGCAACCAAAAACATTCGAGGACCACAAGAAGACCTCTCTCATCCCTCAGCGCGATCTTTCAGCAGATGAGCGAGAAAGCTTCCGGGGAAACCTGTGAAGCAATGAAGGGCCTGATCAAAGAGGGTGAAATTCTGGTGAAAGCGGAAGGGAACCCCGATGTGCGAGACGCCGGCTTGATCGGTGCCGCTCAGCGAGTTGAGCACTATGAGATGGCCGGCTATGGGACCGCACGCAGCTTGGCTCGGCGCTTAAGCGAAAGTCAGGTGGCCGATACCTTACAACAGACGTTGAATGAAGAGGCGGAAGCTAACAAGAAGCTGACTTCCATCGCGGAAAGTCAAGTAAACGTTTCGGCAGCCTCAAGCGCAAGCCAATAAGGCTAAGGTCGGTTTGGGAAGGTTTTCTCTGCGGTAACCATCACTGTGGACGGGTAAAGCAGGAGAGACCTGTTTCCATTCGTACCACCCCCCTCAATCACAATCACTCTCCAGGACATGGCAAATTTCGGAAACTAACTGGTTGGGATCAACGGGTTTCGTCAGGAATCGGGCAAAACCCGCGTCTAGAGCTTTCCGGCGCTCTTCCGCACCGGAGCATCCAGTCAAAGCGATGATCGGAGCATCCCCACCTTCTTCAGGGGCTAATTGCCGAACATGTTGCAAAAGTTCATAGCCGTCCATCTCTGGCATCGACAGATCGGAGATAATAACTTTCGGACGATGCCGGGTTACGAGATCCAGACCGTCTTGACCGGCGGTTGTCGCCAAGACTCTTGCTCGCCGAAACTCCAGGAACAGCCGAATTGCATCAAGCGTATCCTTATGGTCGTCCACCAAGAGAATAAGGCACCCGATAAGTTCGTTCTGTCCGTGGTGAGAATACATTCTGTACTTAGTTCGCCACCCGGACGGATATTGGTCGCCCTGGGCCGCGCAATCGCGAAAAAAATGGGTCCGGAATCCTTCCATGAAACGAACTTCAGGACGGAATTCTTCCATGCCTAGAAGCAGCGCACCGAAACCCGCGGAGGACGCTGGGTGCAAATCCCACTGGGAGTTTGGCTAATCTGTGCATGTTTAGAGGAAACTGTGAGAACTTTGATCGTACCTTGCGTGCTGACTGTCCTATCGATGGCACAAAGATTTGCCGGGTTGATGCCTCGCCTTTTGAACGATCGCGACTTCGTAGCGCTTCCGTGGAACCGCGGGTACTACATGAATCTCGTCGGATTCTCTTTGGTCGACCCGTAATCCAAAGTCGAGTTCGCGGCTACGAGGTTTGTATTACCAGATCCGGGTTTACAACCCATTTGAAGAATTTCCCGACGGCCTTGGGCATTGAGAGGGAAAGCCGGATCTTTCGTTCCATTTACGGCTATCGGTTAGTGCTTTATGAATTCGGCCATGCAACTAAATCTATCGAATTCCACTAAACAACCGAATCAATGGTTCGCTGGCGCACTGTTTGTTTTCAGCCTGCTTGGTTCCATTCACGTCAGCCACGCAAAGGGGGGGCGCTATAACACCCTGTATTCACACCAGATCCAGAAGAGTAACGCCGATTTATGGTATACTCCGCCGCGGAGCCCTGCGTTCAACGAAATGTTAGGATCGTAATTTGAATTTCGATATTGTTATTATCTGCCATTTTCTTAAGATTGGCGCCACTTTGGAGCGTCGAATCCGCAAACATTGCCGAGAGGAAAGCGACATTACCCGGGTTCGTATTTTTGTTTTTTCGTTGACGGTTGGCCCGGGTTGGTACTCACAAGCGCTAAGATAATTGTGAGGCGCCTCGATGGGCGAATGGCTTTTGTCCCGCAGGGACAGCACGATAGTAGCCAGGCACGAAGTGCCTGGAATCAGGAGGAAAATAGCCCGTCCCAGCGGGACGATTGAACCGATCTCAGCTCAGATCAGACGCAAGTAGGAAACACTTAGTAAAGCAATGTTTTAGTATTCGGAATGCCAGAATATAATCGGCCATGGCCAACACCTCTTGCTCTCTTCTTGGGCGGAATTGCCAAACAAAACGGTATCACGCCCAGAGGCATCGGCGGGGTTGCGGACCACGTTCATCTGCTGCTGTCATTGCCAACCACAGTTCCCATCGCCAAAGCCATTCAACTCGTAAAGGCTGGATCATTAACAGCGCCCCCGGGCTTTCGCGGCCAGCTGTGCCGGATACACAGCGCTAACCGTTCGTGGTATCAAAAAGTCGGACAAATGAGCCCAGTTTTTGCTGATTCGGATGGTCTTTGCCCCGGCCGAGGGGCTGCAGGACTCAGCCCGGCGTTTCAACGCCGGGAACACCCGATGAAAAGAGTTCGCTCTGAAAGGGCGTGAGATCGGCGGTCGTTACCAGGATTGTACGGTATCTCCGTTCTTTTGGCGCCCCTGCAGGGCGCGTCGTCGTAATGGGGAGATTCCCGGCGTTAAAACGCCGGGCTGAAATAGGGGTAGGGACAAAGGTGGGCTTTGCCCCTCCCTCCGAACCGGACAGGCATATTTCATGCATCCGGCTCTCCAGTTGGTGGTTAGCTTTCAAGAAGATCAGCCGACGCATTCTCCTGTGCTTACGGGTTCGTTCGGGAGTTGTCTCCCGTTACCGGGGCGGCCAACAGACTCTGGACTGAGTCGAAGGTTCGCGTACTTGTTTTGCTCTTCACCGAACTGAGTCCATTGGACATTTACGGTGCTGTTTTCCTTCGTGCTTTTGTTCAGCGTCTCCACCTTCCTGCCTCCCTTGACTCCACGGGCATTACCCCGCTTCTTCGCTACTACGAAGGCTCCGTCACCTCCCGGGCACAGTTCTTCGGGCCTTCTACAGACCATGAACGCTGTTCCCTTTCCCGGTTCGTGATCCCTGATTCATATCGCTCCAACTTCTGACCATTCTGTCTCCAACCACCCTATGCATTCCTCTCTGCTGCTCACGGTGCTCTCCAGGGATAGATCGCGAAATTGCCGCTCTCCCTTCACGGGACGGTTTCCGTTCTTGGCTTCGCCACATTGGCAATAGGGGCATTCCGTGATGCTCTCGTAGCGACATTCTCTTTTAAATCCAGAACACCTTTCCACTGCGAACTTGCGTGTGTTTACCGAAAAATACGCTGGGCCGTCGAGCACCGGCCAGAGTGTACCGAGAAGAATTCTCTGCCAAGAACTGGAGCGAGCGCAAGCTTCGCTGCTGACTCTCAAGATCGGATTCTCTGTCTCGCACGCAGAACTGCAACAGAAGGGCGCGACAACCAAAAAACCCCCTTATCTCTGCTGCCGCTACAATTCGGGAGACTTGGGCAATGTGAACATCATCGCGTACTTCCATCCACTGCTCGGTGACTGGGAACTCATGGAGAATGACGCGCAGCGCTACCTGCAACGTGTCCGCTCTGCCATTCGAGAAGAAATGATCCACGCGTTACAAATCACTACGGCGAGAAAAAGATATGAGCAGTGCGTCTGGCGAAATCGTCGCTATCGGACAGCCGAAAACTATTATGAATATCTCCTTGGAGCGATTATTGATGAGCTGGCGACGACCACCGAGGGCAAACAGGCGGTCTTGATCGCCGCGCAACTTTATTACGAAGATTGGAGCATCACCTCAATGGAGCGTCTCAAAGAAACCGACAGAAGATTGCACGGCCGGGACGGATATCTCGCGATTGAACTAATTCGCCAACTGGTCCAAATCAGATCCGGAGAGTTGACCAGCGAAGAAGCCCGGGGAAAGGCGTGGGACAGGCATCGCGTTTTTCACGTCGGAAGCTTTGGCACCACGGAGAATCTCTTAAAGTCCATGGCAGAAACACTGCGCCAGGCAGTGCCTCGATTGGTCACTCTCAGTCCTACCCTGGCAGACGCGTTAAGCGAAATCGAAGAGACTATTCTGACCATTGATGAGACTCGGAGCACCCGGGTAAACAGTCACGTTGAAGAGCAAACGTTTCGCGTCAACAAACGAGCTCGTTGGGATTACGGCCAACCGTGGACGTGTCTGTCGTATGAGGCCGCGCGGCCATCCGGTTGAACATCGCTATTCGATGTTAAAAAAAAGTTCGAGCGAAGACGCATCCGTGAGTGCGGCGTTTAAGCTTAAGGCTGCCACGAAGAATTCGTCGGCCCGGTGTTTTTACTGGAACAACCTACGGAAATGGAAAAATATAGGGAGACTGATCGAATGGGACGAAAAATATCAATGGCCAGCATATTTCGGATTTTGCTTTTCCTCGGCGTGGTGTTCTTTCTGGGGTCGTGTACCGCTGAGTACGACTGGCCCCCTGAATCTTCACCGACCAGGCCGGCCGAAGGCACAACGTCTCATTAGAACCGTCAAGGATTTAGCCGTACGTCTTTTTCTGGGGCCATCCTGGCGGGGAGTCTTCAAAATCCTCCTGGCGTCCGTAGGGCGTTGTATCAAGAAGGCTGTACGCGTCGGAAAGCGATTCAGTGCCACGCGCGTACGTCGAGTAGGCGTGAAAAAGATCATCACCCAAACGAAAGAATACGCTTAGACCCGGTTGTTCCCCCCTAAAACTGTCTTCGCCGTACTTCAGGTCGAGTTCAGCCGCGCTTCGATAGTTATACTCGCGGGGCGCCACACTTTCATCCAACGTGACGTGAAAGTCGTAGTTGAAGTCGCTGTCGAAAGACGAATACCAAGGGAGGGTCCATCCTCGGAGCGCCTCGTAGACCCTCAACTTGGACAGAGGAGCTCGCGAGATTACCGCGAAGGTTGTGTTTCGCTCGTTCAACATTGAGAGATCGCCTAATGAATCCACGTAAAGAGTGCACCCAGGGCAACCTTTTTCCCACTGCGGGTCGAACATGAAGTGATAGACGATGAGCTGTTGGCGCCCTTCAAACAGGTCGCGGAGGGTCCGCTTGCCGTTTGGGCCGTCGAAGACGTAATTCTTTTCAATTTTAACCATCGGCAATCGTCGACGTTCGCCCCGAAGACGGTCGAACTGGCAGGTGATCTCCTTTTCGCGCTCCAGATGTGCCTTGCGAGCAACGAGCCATTCGTTTTGTGTAACGATTTTCGGATGGGGAATGGAAGTGTCAGACACGAGGTCCTTTCAGTTTTCTGGTTATCGATTTCCTTAATGGCAGGCGCACACGCGTGCGTTGTTTCACGTCGATACAACGAATGAGAACGCGCGCAAAGGACATCCCAGTTAAGATCTTTGGTCTTTTATCCCTGTCCGAGAGCGATTCGTTGGGACAAGTTACTCGGTTTAGAGAGAAGAGATCGAGTCGACGATCTCAGCTGTCGTCACAATGGCACTGGCGTAGTTCGGGATATTGATGTCGAGAGAGGCATGCATCTCCTCATCCGAGTAACTCGCCGTCGCATCTTTTACCACCGTGACCTCGTAGCCAAGCTCAGCGGCGTAGCGTACTGTCGCCTCCACGCACGTATGCGCGATGAGTCCGATGACGATCAGCTGATGAATGCCGTGCCTCTTGAGCTGCAAATCCAAATCGGTGTTGGCAAAACCGCTGGAACCCCAATGCTCCTGGGCGACGATTTCGCCCGGTTGAGGCTCGAACTCGCGGCGGATCTCGCCACCCCACGTGCCGTATTCGAAGGCCTTTCGCAACCAGGCTGCCTTCTGAATCGGCGCAATGTACTTCCAGGTCTCGTAGTCGCCTGGACGGTATCGATGATGGAGCGCATAGAAAACGCGAAGCTCGGCCTTCCGCGCAGCATTCAGGATTTGCAGCATATTCGGAACACAATGATTTGCTTCTGCAACACCCTTCAGGCGATCCCATAACTTGCCTCCCTCGGAAATGAAATCGTTATACGGGTCGATCACCAGAAGGGCAGTGAGCTGTTTATTGTAAGTCACTTTCATCACGTTCTCTCTCTCCATCGATGGTATGCAGGTGCCATCCCTCTCTGTTGGGCATCGTGGGCCATCGACTGGGGATGCACATTCGATTTCAAAACAGAAAAGGGCAAGAGCATCGGGCAGGGCGTTCGATTATCGACGCAGGTATGACAAATCCAAAGGGCCGGAGGTGTGCTCAGCTTTCTCAATCAAGGGCATCGAAGAAAATAAGCACAGGCAGGATGCCCTCGTGTCTGCCGTCGCCGCACGGGAAGGATTTGAAGGGCGGTGGTCGACTGATCTCGGCAAAAAGCGAGATTCTTGAGTACCTCAGACGGTGAGAACGATGCGGCGATTACGGAGTTTTGGCCGGCGTGAGGAGGTGCAGATATCCCAGGGGACAGCTGTCGGGGAGTCCGGTCTCTACGATATCGCGACATCCGTGGAACGTCTCAAGGCCGCCCGCGCCGCAATCGACCAATCGGGTGAGGACGTTATCCTCGTCGCTTACCTGGCCTTGCCGTTCATCTGCGCCCACTGGGCCATTCTGCGCCGCTGGGCCGAGCCGCACTACCTGGCCTCTTACGGCTTGATGCCGGCTCGGCACGGTGGTAGTCTAGAGGCCCAGGGATTGCGCGGAGCTGGAGGCGTGCGCTTTCTTTTTCGACTAAGCCTAGCTGGATCGGAGCGATGCTAGGAAGACAGTACGCCTTCTTCGTTCCCGCTACCCCACCCATTTAAAAATCGACAATGATGGTGGTTCGAAGCAAATGAACACGGGTAACTTAAATGTAAGCGAAACTCAAGAGCGTAAAACCGCGCCTAAAAGACTCTGGAAGCAACGAACACTAATTCTCGTTCTCGCCGGATGCAGTGCCTTTATTGCCATCGCCATCGGTTTCCATCAGGTGGGTTCCACCCAGACTCACCGTCTCCAGTCTGCAAACCCCGCCGCCGAAGAGATAACAGTCAGCGTTGTTCATCCGGAACCAGTCGGAGGAGTCAGCCTCGAAGAGTCCGGTTACACAATGGCCTACACGGAAGCACCAATTTATGCTCAAACCAGCGGCTATCTGAAAAAGTGGTACTTCGATATCGGTGCGAAGGTGCACGCTAACGATATTCTCGCAGAGATCGATACTCCGGAGGTCGACGAAGAATTGGCTCAAGCCAAAGCGCAACTCCAGGTTGCGCAGTCAACAGCGCAACTTGCCGAGGTAACCTATAAACGTTATCAGACTCTCTTTAATCAGCTGGTTCTCGACGCGCAAACCCGCGACACGGCAGCGGACACGTATAACGAAGATCAGGCCGCAGTAACCGCGGATGAAGCCAACATCGATCGACTGAATGCCCTCGAAGCTTTTAATCTGGTGCGGGCGCCATTCGACGGCATTGTTACCGCCAGAAACATCGATATAGGAACGTATGTTGCCAATGGCTCGGGCGATCAGCTTTTCGTGGTGACGCGGATCTCGCCATTACGCATTTATCTGCAATTACCGCAGGCCTACGCGCCGTTTTTAAGAATCGGCATGGAGGGAGATTTAGCCCTGCCTCAATTCCCCGGCCGAATATTTCAAGCACACGTTACCAATACCGCCGGCGTGATCGACCCAACCTCCCGATCGCTGCAAACCGAACTGCAAATCCCAAATGAATCAGGCGAACTGCTTCCGGGGGCCTATGTTCAGGTAACATTTAAGTTCACCGGCGACTCCCCTTTCCTGACAATTCCGGAGAATACGTTGATTTTCCAGCGGCAGGGAGCGGCCGTCGGCGTAGTCAATCCAGACGGAAAAGTCGAGATTCGGAAGATTACGATCAATGAGGATTTTGGAACCAAACTAGAGATTTCCCATGGTTTATCGGTTTCGGACCAAGTGATCCTCAATCCCTCCGACAGTTTAGCGGACGGCATGACAACGAGGATTGTGCAGCCGAACGCGCCGGCGCGTGGGAAGGAATGAAATTTTCAGATGGCTGACGGAAACCTTACACCACAACTCCAGAACTCCGTTACCCCTGCTTCGAGCACGAGGACGACACGCAATGCATCGCAAGGAGGAACCCATGAGTGAGACGACCGCGACTACCGTCGGGCCCAGCCCGCCTTCCTCGCCGAAGAAGAAATCCGCGAAAGTGATTATCTTCGCCCTGGCCGTTGCGGGAGCACTGTTTGTCGGTCTTGCAGTCTTCGGCATTTACACGCGCCACCAATGGACGGCAACTGTCCAACAACGTACCAATGTGGCAGCGAGGATACTGGTGGACACGGCGCATCCGCAAAAGTCCATTGGAGTGATACATCTTCAGCTACCGGGTCAGGCGATGCCATTCACTGATTCACCGATCTTAGCTCAGACCAGTGGCTATCTAAAGAAATGGTATTTTGATATCGGGGCGAGAGTCAAGAAGGGCGAGGTGCTCGCCGAGATCGATACTCCCACGGTGGACCAACAACTCGCTCAAGCACAAGCTCAACTTAAAGTGGCCCAGGCGGCCTCTAATCTAGCACAAATCACTTACAAGCGGTACCAGGACCTCTTTAAGACCAGCGTTATTTCCGCGCAGGATTTCGATACCGCCGCCGACAATTATGCCGGCGCTCGCTCCACGGTCGTTGCTGATCAGGCTGTCGTAGGCCGCTTAGAAGCTCTGGAAGACTTTAAAACCCTTCGCGCTCCATTCGATGGAGTCGTCACTGCCCGAAACACCGACATCGGAGATTACATTCCCGCCGGCTCGGGAACGGCACTTTTCCGGATGGCAGCGACTTCGGTTCTCCGCGTCTACGTCACCGTCCCGCAGGCTATTTCAACTCTGGTGAAAGCGGGCCAGCAAGCGCAGCTAGCGGTCAACGAGTTCCCTGGCCAGACGTTTCAGGCCCATGTGGTGAGCACCGCCGGGGCCGTCAATCCGACCTCCAAACGCCTGTTAACCGAGCTGCAGGCGCCCAATCCCACCGGCGCTCTCTTGGCCGGCGCGTTTATTCAAACGACTATCGACATTCCCATCGCCGGAGCCGGCGTAATGATTCCGGCCATGACGATGCTTTTCCAATCTGGGGAACCAGCAGTCGCGTTGGTCAATCCGGACGGCAAGGTCGAAATTCGCAAAGTTACTATTACCCACGATTTCGGAACGCGGCTGCAAATTGCTGACAGTCTGTCCGAGTCCGCTCGGCTGATCATTAACCCTCCACCTGGGTTGGTCGGGGGAACTCACGTCACGGTTGTCAAAACGGTCGAGCTTGCCGCCGTAGAATGACCAATGGCGAAAGATTTCATTTTTCATTTATTGCTGGAGGCCTAACTCATGTGGATTGTCAATTTAGCACTACGGCGCCCTTACACTTTCATTGTTCTGGCGATCTTCATTTTGATCGCGGGGGTACTTTCGATCCTGCATAGTCCCAAGGACATTTTCCCGTCCATTAACATTCCGGTTATTGCA
>Ga0210396_10007292_pt1 | contig 10522 bp, 6 predicted proteins | sample IncBWH17OmetaG_FD_155466 | JGI IMG/M metagenome (GOLD analysis project Ga0210396, IMG submission 155466) | Forest soil microbial communities from Barre Woods Harvard Forest LTER site, Petersham, Massachusetts, United States - Inc-BW-H-17-O ... | reverse complement strand
CGCTCGGCATCGTCGTTCGCTGGAAGCCGGTCGAGGCTGAGCCGATTGGCTGGAACCCCAATTTCGACGACGGGGTGAGGCTCAATATTCGCCCATTCATGCGCGCTGAAGTCCTGCGCGATACGCCGAGTATCCATTGGCGCAAAGACCGCGGCAGAGACGTGCCGAGCGCTCCCTGGTACGAGAAATTCAACGGCGAGCGGATCAACGATCACACGCTGACGCTTGCCACGAAACAGGCGGCTCGCGAGGCAGCCGCCGGCCGCGTCGCGTAGGCTCTGCGGGAGTGGGCTAACGTGCGATCCGCCATTCCCGCGACCCCTCTTGACGCACTGGTCGCCGCTTTGGTGCGGGCGGCCGATTACGATCCGCGCGCCGAGGCCGCACCCGAGGCGGTGCTGTGGTGCGATTCAGGGGCAGAGTTTGCCTCGCTCGTCCCGTTGCTCCGAACCAGAATTGCCGGCTTTCTGACACTGGGTGACTATGACCCTGCGGCTTGCCAGGGACCGGCGATCTGGTTGCGCAGCGCCGCCGGACGAGCGCTGGCTGAGTCGAGTTGGCCCGCCGAGCAGCCGGCCATCATCTATCTGCCCGGCGTCGGACGCGAGACCCTCCGCGCGACCGAGGAATGCCCGGCGCATCTTGTCTTGCTCGCCTGGTTCGCGGTCTCCGGGTCGCTGTTCGGCCACCCGAACGGCAAGGACTGGACATTGCGCGGGTTTCTCGCTTCCAAGCCTGCCTATGGCGGTTTGGGGCTCGAAATCGGCCAGGACGAAGCGACGCGAACCGCGCTTGCCAACGCCGCTTCCAAGCTCTTCGGCATGCCGATCGATGAACTCCGCGATCGGCGCCTCGACGCGCCTGCTCTTCATGCGATGCTGGCCCCGGACGTAATCGCCGACACCCTCGATTGGATTGGCGGAAACCTGACCGAAGCGACCGATCCGCCGCGCTTCACCGGGTTTCGCGAGCGAGCGCGCGCCGAACTGAATTTGGATCCGCACCGGATAGCGCCGGAGGTCGCGGCGCGCCGCCTTGCCGGCGGTGATGGACGCTGGGCTGATGTGTGGCGACGTTTCGCTTCGGCGTCACCCGCATTCTATCAGGAAGTCGCCGCCACACTCGAAGGTCTGGAAACGGACCTGCTCGCCGATCCGCAAATATGGCCCGCTGCAAATGCCCGCGCCGAGGCGGATCTGCGCAGCGCTTTGCTGAGATTGCCCGAGCAATCCTTGTCTGCGGCAAGCGAGACGGTGCTCAACCTGGCGAGCGTACACGGTCCGCGCCGCGACGGCCCATGGGCCGCGCGCGGCAAGGCACCGCTGGCGCATGCGGTCGTCCACCTTGCCGCGGTTGCTGCAGCGCCGAGCTTACCCAGCGACAGCGCCTCGGCTTTGGCCGAAGCCTACGCCGCCGAGGGCTGGAAGGCGGATTGGGCAGCGCTGGCAGCGCTTGCCGCTGCTCCGGCACAGGAGGATCGGGCGGCGGTCGTGGCCGGCTTGCGATCCATCTACTGGCCCTGGTTGCAGGAGGGTGCTGCCGCGCTGCAAAAGTTAGGCGGCACGCCGCCACCTTCCGAGCCGGCTCGGGCAGATGTGCATGCCACGGTCTTCGTCGACGGCCTGAGAATGGACCTTGCGCAGCGCCTGGCCGCGCAGTTCCGCGATGCCGGTGCCACCATCGGGCTGAAATGGCGCTGGGCAGGCTTCCCGACGGTGACGGCGACATGTAAGCCAATTGCGAGCCCCGTTGCAGCGCGTTTCTCCGGCGATGCAGCGGCGATTGACTTTTGCCCGATGGCGCCGGATGGGCGTTCGGTGACGAAACCCGTGCTCGAACGCGAGTTGCTGGCCGGCGGCTGGCAACCGGGTCTGACGCTACTATCCGATCAGAAGTGCTGGGTCGAAACCGGCAATTTCGACGCCGACGGCCACAACATGGGCGTTCGCTTGGCCGATCAGATCGAGCGCGGGCTGGAGGATCTGCGCGGAGAGATCCTGCGTTTGGCGCGCGCCGGCCGACGGGTTCGGGTCGCGACGGATCACGGATGGCTGTTGCTGCCCGGCGGCCTGCCGGTCGCAAAGCTGGAGACCGGCCTTACCGAAACGAAGTGGACCCGCTGCGCCATCGTCAAGGAGGGCGCACCGGCATCTGTCCCGCAGCTCCCCTGGAGCTGGAACCCGAGGGTCATGGTCGCCTCCGCACCCGGCATACATGCGTTTCGAGCGGGGCAGGACTATGCCCATGGCGGGTTGAGCCCGCAGGAAAGCATTGTGCCCGAGCTGGTCGTCGAGCCGCTCGCCGCCGTCCGGCGCGCGGTGATTCTCGATATCGAATGGGCCGGTCTTCGGCTGCGCGTTCGCGCCGAGGACGGCGACGGGCTCAGCGCGGATCTGCGGCTTGGAGTGGAAGGCGACGTCGGCTCCGTTGCGGATCGGCCGCCCGCGCTCGAGGCCGAGGGGCGGACCAGCCTTCTCGTGCCCGACGATACTCTGGTCGGCAAGTGGGCGTTGCTCGTATTGGAGGACACGGATGGGAAGGTGGTCGCGAGCCGCCCGACGCAGATAGGGGGATAGAGAAGCCATGGAGCTCGATCCCCTCGATCGGAAGGCCGCCGACGCCTTCACCGGATTGGTCGTGCGCAAGGATCTTGTCCGTCAATTTCGCGGGCAATTCCCGGTCCCGACCTATGTCGTTGAATTCATGCTCGGGCGGTATTGCGCGAGCACCGACGAGCAAGAAATCGCCGAGGGTCTCGAACTAGTGCGCACACAACTCTCCTCGCGCACCGTACGGGCGGGTGAGGAAGAAGGGGTCAAATTCAAAGCGCGGGACGCTGGCGCGGCCCGCATCATCGACATCATCACGGCGCGCCTGGAGGCGAGAAGCGACAGCTATCTCGCGACATTGCCGAGCCTGCGGCTAAACGATGTGCGGATCGCCGATCCGCTGGTGCGCGAGAACGAGCGGATGTTGACCGGGGGCTTCTACGCCGAGATCGATCTCGGCTACGACGCCACCATTGCCCAGGAAAAGGGCGGTCGGCCGTTTCAGGTGAACGCGGTTCGGCCGATCCAGCTTTCGACTCGCGGCATCCTCGACCGAATCGGCGAGGGCCGGACAAAGCTGACTACCGAGCAGTGGAAGGATTTCCTGCTGCGCAGCATCGGTCTTGAGCCCGAAGCAATGTCGGCGCGCGCGCGAGCCGTCACCCTCCTGCGCATGGTCCCCTTCGTCGAACGCAACTACAACGTCGTCGAACTCGGGCCGCGCGGCACCGGCAAGAGCCATCTCTTCCAACAGATCTCCCCTTACTCGCATTTGGTCTCGGGCGGAAAGGCGACGGTCGCCCGCATGTTCGTCAACATGGCGAATGGGCAGCGCGGGTTCGTCTGCCAATACGACGTGGTTTGCTTCGACGAGGTGTCGGGCGTTTCCTTCGACCAGAAGGACGGCGTCAACATCATGAAAGGGTTTATGGAGTCGGGCGAATTTTCCCGCGGTCGCGATAGCATCCGCGCCGAGGGCAGCATCGTCCTCCTCGGGAATTTCGATGTGGACGTGCAGCACCAGCAAAGAGTAGGCCACCTGTTCGGTCCGCTGCCGCCGGAGATGCGCAACGACACGGCGCTGATGGACCGCATCCACGCCTACCTGCCCGGATGGGATATCCCCAAGGTGAGCCGAGACTTGTTTACCGATCACTTCGGGCTGGTCAGCGACGTTCTTGCCGAATGCTTCACACACCTGCGATCACAGAGCCGCATAAATTCCTTGCTCGGTCGCGCCCATTTCGGTGGCGCCCTCTCCGGCCGCGATCAAAACGCCGTCAACAAGACGGTCAGCGGGCTTTTGAAGCTGCTGTACCCCAACCCGGAAATCGAAGTCCCCGATGAGGATCTAGAGTGGGCAATAAAGCTCGCGCTGGAGATGCGCCGGCGGGTCAAGGAGCAGCAGAAGCGGATCGGCTCGGCCGAGTTCCGCAATACACAGTTCAGTTACAGCATGGGGCTCGACGGCATCGAGCACTTCGTCTCGACGCCAGAGCTTCAAAGCGAGGGCAGCATTGGGGGCGATCCGCTGCCGCCCGGTCAAGTGTTTGCGATCGGTCCGGGCGGGCACGACGAGGCCACCAGCCTATATCGGATCGAGGTGACCGAGGGGCCCGGCGGCGGTGTCCGGATTCTCAACCAAGCCCCGCCTGCCCCGTTCCGCGAGAGCGTCCGGCTCGCCGAGCAAAACCTCTACTCGCGTGCGCGCGATCTCGTTGGCGACCGCAACCCGCGCGAGCACGAGTTCGTCGTTCAGCTGCGATCCTTCGACTCGGGCAAGAGCGGGGCGAATCTCGGGGTAGCTGTGCTGATTGCCCTGTGCTCGGCCTTGCTGGGCCGATCGCTCAAGGGCGGCCTCGCTATTGTCGGTGGCCTGAACCTCGGCGGCTCGGTCGAGCTTGTCCATAACCCTATCGAGGTGATGGAGCTTGCGATGGAGAAGGGTGCCGGCATGGTCCTGCTCCCCGTCTCGTGCCGGCGCGCGCTTGTCGATTTGTCGGACGACGTGGCAACGCGGGTGCAAGCGTTCTTCTACCTCGATGCCGTAGACGCGTTGCGGAAAGCACTGAACGACACTTAACGTTTCAGCAGACTCACTCGGCCCTTAGGGACAGCAAAAGAGGCCTGATCAACTCGGCGGCACGATCACATTGATTCCTGAAATATAGACGAGAACCTTGGGCCATAATCAGATCGTCAGGTAACTCCGCGGGAATCCCATGTGCAATTTCGGGCGGTAGCTCATAATTGATCGTTTTCAACTCCTCGCACAGGCTTGCGCAGCTCGGGATCTTGGCGGTTATCGAGTGCAGGCAAGCTACCAAGCGGCGATGCCAATCCGCGAATTGCTCGCTGATCCCACCATGGGCTCGGAGCGCGCCAAGCTCGTCGCGCAAACTCGTTATCACGGAAGCGTGTTCAGTTCCGCGTTTCATTCTTCGCGAAATCGCTTCTTGTGCCCTTCCAGCCGGTGGCGAGGAAGATAGACACCTTTCGTCGGATCTTGGATTACCTCGCCAATAACCCATGCCTTCCGGCGGTGCTGCTCAAGTATCGACAGCACCAGACTCACGTCTGATTCACCGACAACGACACAAAACCCCACACCCATGTTATAGACCTCGAACATTTCGGCGGTAGGGACGTTCCCATACTCTCGGATTAACTTAAATATCTCTGGGACCGGGGGCAGTTCATCGATTCGGAAGCCAACACTCGTATTGTCAACACGGCTCAAATTTAGAAGGCCATCGCTAGTTATATTTATCAGTGCCTTTACATCAGGAATTTTCCTAAGAATCTCCATAACCTCGCGCACATAGATAAATGTTGGACAAAGTAACTCTTTACCTAAGGGAACGCCTGTTCTGGGCATCGGATAATCCAATGGAAGGGGACGTTCTCGCTTAAAGAATGCTTTACGGGCAAGGGTTAGCCCATTGCTGTGAATCCCGCTGCTCTCGATGCCGATGACACGATCTCCTGGTTCCAGATGACGACCGGTAACGATCTTGTCCAGCGGGACTATGCCGACGGCGGTTCCCGCCAAATCAAAGCCGCGGACGACATCTTCGAGCTGCGCGGTTTCACCACCTGATATTGAAATACCTGCTTGCTCCGCGCCCTCAGCAAGACCGATTGCGATGGAGTCAAGGATCTGCGCATCGACATGCTCGAATGCGATATAATCAACGAGCGAGACGGGTTGGGCGCCCACGCAGATCAGGTCGTTCACATTCATCGCGACGCAATCGATTCCGATTGTGTCATACTTGTTCATGAGCTGTGCAATGATCGCCTTGGACCCTACGCCATCAGTACAGATAGCAAGTCCCATTCCTCCAATGTCGACTACATTAGCGAAGTAGCCAATTCGAAGCTGGACGGCACCGAAATCACCGCGATGCGGCCAAGTACGGGTGATTCGTTCGACGAGCCGGTTGAGGCCAAGATCGGCTTCGTCGGTGTCGACTCCCGCGTCCCGATAGGCGGTGTGTGGCATGAGAGAATGATCTGTTGTCATAGTGGCGCTCTCGTGCGGTGCGCAGGACCTCGCTTCTCCAAGGCGCGTTAAAGGCGTTGGCGCTGTGCCTCCGCCAAGTCGGCGTCTGAGCCCCCGAAGCGATTTTCGAGAAATTCCCCGAGCGCCCGGCGTATAATGCGGGCAATGGACTTATCTTCAGCCTGGCACAGCGCAACCAGCCGCTCGTACGTCTGGTCCCCTACGGTAGCCGAGACGCTATGCGTCTTTTTATCCATCCTTGGTCGTGCCATTGCGCGTTCGATAGCTCGCTGCCAAATTCGTGTATCTTGCATCAATTTAGTGGATGCATGGGTGGTACGCTACGGAGCAGAAGTCTGCTTTGCTAAATTGGCGGTGGTTTCCTTGAAAACCGACGGTTTCAGCGGAAGCGAGATGGTCGCGTTCAAGGCTACCCTATGGCGTACCGCATGGCCGCCTGAGAATCGCGGAGCGACACCCTATCCCTTTCTCTTTTATCGGACGATGGGCAGCTAATAACCTCGGAAGCCCGCTCGGGCGCGGACGCCGCCCATACCTGTCGCCACGAGCTTGGGTCCTCTGAGCGTCCGCGGGCGCGAACGGCTGCTTGTCGGGTCCGCAAAGGGTCCGCAATAATTGTGCGAGCCGCGATGAGACTTGCTGCGTGTAAGTAAGCCATTGAAAAGATTGGCGCGCCCGAGAGGAGTCGAACCCCTAACCCCCAGATCCGTAGACCGGTGGCAGAAGCGGGTCTCTACCGCGCCCGTACAAGCATCTCGAAGAGACAGCGTTGGAGCGCGCCGATCGAGGAGCGGGTCCTCTTCTTTGGGGCAACAGGTCATCGTAGTGTTGGGCGTCGGGCTGTTGCCGGTGTCCTCATTTGCATCGCCTGGGAAGGAGACGATTTTCCGCCGGTTGCTTCCCCCCTGCTTCCCTAAAAACCGGAAGAGCTTAGCTGTTTCCATCTAAGCTCTTCATTTGATTGGTGGAGCCAACCGGGATCGAACCGGTGACCTCTACAATGCCATTGTAGCGCTCTCCCAGCTGAGCTATGGCCCCACGGGTTTGTCAGCCGAAATTAGGAACAGTGCGACAGCGCGGCAAGCGGAAAATAGTGCGTCTCAGCGTTCCTCCTCCTCGACGTTCTCGATGACCTCGGCCATGTCGTCCTCGTCCTCGCCGAGTTCGGAGGCGTCTTCGAGAAGCTCCTCATCCTCCTCCTCGGCTTCTTCCAGAGGCACCGCCTCCTCTTCCTCCTCCTCCGCGGCTTCCGCCTCCTCCTCGGTTTCAACCTCGGCGTCGATTTCGTCGGCGCCGACCGGCTCCAGCTCTTTCTCGACGGGCGGGGCGGGGCGGGTGCGGCGCGACCGCAGGAACGCCTCGGCGTCGAACGGCGTCGCGCATTTCGGACAGATTACCGGCTCGCGCATCAAGTCATAGTAGCGCGCTCCGCAACTCGGACAAATCCGCTTGGACCCCCATTCGGGTTTGGCCACCATTCGCTCCCACTGAAGTTCTGCAAAGTCTCGCTGGCGGGGCATTGCCACAGGGTGCCTACCCTGTCAAAAGCAAAATTACGAAAGTAGATTAAAGAAACCGCGCCGTGCGGTGCCCGATATGGGCTGCGGCCGACGTGACCGCAACCGCATTTTCTTGCATTGCGAGGCATTCGTTTTGCCATGGCTCACCCTGCCCACCCTGCCTCCCCAACCGTTGCACGGCGCTGCGGCCCGCTCGCCGGCGCGATCCGTGTCCCCGGCGACAAATCGATCTCGCATCGCGCGCTGATGCTTGGCGCGCTTGCGATCGGCAGGACCGAAATCACCGGCCTGCTCGAAGGCGAGGACGTGCTTGCGACGGCGGCAGCGTTGAATGCGCTCGGCGCGCGCGTGACCCGGGGCGGTGACGGCCTGTGGACTGTCGACGGCATCGGCGTGGGCGCGCTCGCCGAGCCCGAAAACCTGCTCGATCTTGGCAATTCCGGAACCGCGGCTCGGCTCCTCCTCGGCATGCTGGCAACGCACCCGATAACGGCCTTCGTAACCGGCGATGCGTCGCTGAGGCGCCGGCCGATGGGCCGGGTCGTCGAGCCGCTGGGCCGCTTCGGGGCGCGCTTCGTCAGCCGCGAAGGCGCTCGGCTGCCCCTCGCCGTCAGCGGCGCCGTCGATCCCATCCCGATCGTCTATCGTCTGCCGGTACCCTCGGCCCAGGTCAAATCCGCGGTACTGCTCGCCGGGCTCAACACGCCGGGGGCAACCACCGTGATCGAGCGCCAGCCGACCCGCGATCACACCGAGCGGATGCTGCGCCATTTCGGGGCGGCGGTCTCGACAGAGCCCGAAGAAGGCGGCGGCCTCCGGGTCACCGTCGAGGGTTTTCCGGAAATGACTGCCGCGCCGATCATTGTCCCGGGCGACCCTTCTTCGGCTGCCTTTCCGCTGGTTGCGGCGCTGATCGTTGCGGGGTCCGACGTGACGGTCGAAGGCGTCGGGATCAACGCGCTGCGCACCGGTCTTCTCGAATGCCTCTCCGAGATGGGCGCGGATATCGCGCTGCTGAACCGCGGCGAGGAGGGCGGCGAGCCGGTTGCGGACATTCGCGCCCGGGCCGGTACTCTCACCGGTGCCGAAATCCCTGCCGAGCGGGCGCCGCGAATGATCGACGAATACCCTATCCTCGCCGTCGCCGCGGCCTGCGCCCGGGGGCGCACCGTGATGCGAGGCCTCGCCGAACTGCGCGTCAAGGAAAGCGACCGCCTTTCCGCCATCGCCGCCGGCCTTGCCGGCTGCGGCGTTCATGTCGCGGTCGACGGCGACGACTTGATCGTCGAGGGCGTCGGCCGCCCGCCCAAGGGCGGCGCGTTGATCGAGACGCAGCTGGATCATCGCATTGCCATGGCGTTTCTCGTCCTCGGGCTGGCTGCTAAAGAGCCGGTGCAGATCGACGACGACGCCCCGATTGCCACCAGCTTCCCGGGGTTCATCGCGATGATGAACCGGCTCGGCTCCGCGATCGGCGAGGCATAGTGAGCGCGGATTCGCCCCTCACCCCGCCCCTCTCCCCGCAAGCAGGGCGAGGGAGTCTTCAGAGTCCCTCGCCCCGCGCTGAGGGGGAGAGGGAGGGGCCCGCGAAGGGGGAGGATGAGGGGCGGCGGCCGTTTGTCGTCGCGATCGACGGGCCGGCGGCTTCGGGAAAGGGTACGCTGGCGCGGCGTATCGCCGAGCATTTCGGCTTGGCCCATCTCGATACCGGCGCGCTTTATCGCGCAACGGCATTACTCGTGCTCGACGAGAATGGCGACCCCGCCAATGCGGTGACAGCGGAAAGGGCCGCGCGGCGCATCGATCCGCGGCTGCTCGGCGACCCGAGACTGCGTGCCGATGCGGTCGCGTCAGCGGCCTCGGTGGTCGCCGCGATCCCGGAAGTCCGCCGTACCTTGCTCGGCTTTCAACGAGATTTTGCCGCGCACCCCCCGGCGCCGACCCGCGGCACGGTCCTCGACGGACGCGACATCGGCACGGTCGTCTGCCCGGGGGCGGCTGTTAAACTGTTCATCACCGCCAGCACCGAAACGCGCGCCGCCCGCCGGGTCAAGGAGTTGCGCGACCGGGGCGCCCCCGCTATATACGAATATGTCTTGCAAGATCTTAATGAACGCGACGCGCGCGACAGTGGGCGCCGGGCGGCCCCGCTGATGGCGCCTCACGACGCTCTCACCATCGACACAACGACGCTCGACGCCGATGTGGTGTTCGAGCGCGCCTTTGCACTGGTTGCGCGTGCGCTCGAGGAGAAAGAATGGCAGCAGTAGAATTACAAACCCGGGAGGCGCCTGCAAAAGAGAGCTTTGCCGCGCTCCTTGATGAATCGCTCGGTGTCGTCAACAGTCTCGAGGGCACTGTCGTCAAGGGCCGGGTCATCTCGGTCGAGAACGACGCCGTGCTGATCGATGTCGGCCTAAAATCGGAGGGCCGCGTTCCGCTGAAGGAATTCGCCGCCGGAGGCGCCCAACCCGAGATCCATGTCGGCGACACCGTCGAGGTCTACCTCGAACGGATGGAGGACAAGAACGGCGAGGCCCAACTGTCGCGCGAGAAGGCGCGGCGCGAGGAGGCGTGGACCCAGCTCGAGAAGAGCTTTCAGACCAATGACCGGGTCACCGGGACCATTTTTGGCCGCGTCAAGGGCGGGTTTACCGTCGACCTCAGCGGCGCCGTCGCGTTTCTGCCCGGCAGCCAGGTCGACATCCGTCCGGTGCGCGACATCACCCCGCTATTGGGATCGCCGCAACCGTTCCAGATCCTCAAGATGGACCGCTCGCGCGGCAATATCGTCGTGTCGCGCCGCGCCGTGCTCGAAGAGAGCCGCGCCGAGCAGCGCTCCGAGCTCGTCGCCAGCCTGAAGGAAGGCCAGATCCTCAACGGCGTCGTCAAGAACATCACCGATTACGGCGCCTTTGTCGATCTCG
>Ga0210396_10007289_pt1 | contig 10526 bp, 6 predicted proteins | sample IncBWH17OmetaG_FD_155466 | JGI IMG/M metagenome (GOLD analysis project Ga0210396, IMG submission 155466) | Forest soil microbial communities from Barre Woods Harvard Forest LTER site, Petersham, Massachusetts, United States - Inc-BW-H-17-O ... | reverse complement strand
TTCTCGGCCGAGTACGTGAGCTGCCAGCCGCTCTCCTTGAGCCCCTCCAGGAGCGTCTGCGGACCCAGCGAATCGAGGTGCCGATGAATGAGCGCGCGCCAGTCCCCCGGGACGACGCTCGCGAGGGTGGCGTAGACATCGGCCTCGACGTAGGGCTTGAGCGCCGGCTCACCGCCGGCGCCGGCGTAGAAGCGCTTCACGTAGTCATCGAGCGAGGCGCGACCCCCGGACTTCGCGCGCAGCTCCGTATCGACGTTCAGCCACAAAAACTCCGAGGCATCGTAGAAGTCCACGTCACGGCGGCTCAGGGCCCACGCCGGCGGTGCGTCGTAGAGGATCTGTGCGGCGACCGCGGTATCCGCGAGCGGGCGCCAGCGGTCCCCGGTCTGGATGTCGTAGAAGCCCGCCAGAGTGGCGAGCATCTCGCGAGAGCTCTCGGGTGGGATGAGACCGGCGCGCACCGGCAGCACCGTGCCCCAGAACTGCGTCATGCCCTCGTACACCCACAAGAGCGAGCCGTCCATCGGCCGCTGGTAATCCGGGCTTAAGAGCCCGGCGGGGCGGCGGTACTTGCCGTTCCAGCTGTGCACGTACTCGTGCGCGAGCAGCTCCGCGACCCCCTCGCGCAGCGGCACATCCGAGAGGGAGTTCTCATCCGTGCGATCGTCACTCGATTCGTGGTGCTCGAGGCCGAAATGCGCCACGTGATCCGAGAGCGTTAGGATCCAGGTGTAGTGACGGTACATGCGCGTGCCGAACAGCATGCCCGCCTGCGCCACGAGGCGCCCGTAGCCGGCGGCAAAGTCATCCGGCACGGCAAGCGCCTCCTCGCTGTCCGCCACCAGGGCAATCGTGTGTTTCAGCTGCGGCAACGGCGCGGCACCGGCCAGATCGATGTGCCGGGCGAAGCGTCCCATCTGCAGCGGGGAGTCGATGAGACGCGCGAGTGAAGCGTCCTCCAGGCGCACGCTGCCGTCGGCCTGCGCGCGCAGCTCAAGCGCGCAACTCAGCTGCCACCCGGGGGGCGCGAGCACTGAGGCCTCGGTACTGATGGTGGCAGCGTCGCGGCCCTTGGGCAGAAGCACGAACTGGTTCCATGCGATCACGGCGAGCTGGGCACTGCTCGAGGGGCCGGCCGTGAATTCGCCCCCTTCGGTCGGCAGGCCGGTGTCGAGGCTGATGTCGAGGCGCGTAACGCCTGCGGGTACCTTCAGGTTGATCGCGAACATGTCGCGCGGGTCGCGCTGCCAGGTCAGGAGCGCGCCGTTGGCGCGAATCCGCAGACCGACGAGCGTGTCCAGGGGGCCGGTGGGCCCGTGCTCCCCGGGAATCCACTGCGGAAACACCAGCGTGAGCGGACCGCCCGTCACTGCCAGTGTCAGCTCGGTGTGCACGTGCCGACGCGCGATCTCGCGCGCATCTAAACGCACGCTCAGATCGGCCGCCTGCACGCCCGCGCACGCGAGCAGCAGCGCCGCCCCCGCCATCGCCTTCAGGTACGCCACGCTCATTGAGGACCTCGGCACCACAGTTAAAGGTGCGCGATTGTTCACTGAATGGAGCGGCGAGGCAACGAGTGCTAACGTAACCGCATGGCCACACCCGAGTACGCCGGCGGCTGCATGTGCGGGGCGCTGCGCTACCGCGCGCAGGGCGTCGCGCGCAATCTGTGTTTCTGCCACTGCAGCAGCTGTCGGCGCTCGGCCGGCGCGCCGCTGGTGGCGTGGGTGAGCTTCGCGCGCGGGGATTTTGCGGTCGCCCACGGCACGCTCACCGAGTACCGCTCCTCCGCCCAGGTGAGCCGCGGCTTCTGCGCCCGCTGCGGTACCTCCCTCACCTATCGCCACGCGGCGCGTGACGGGGAAACGGATGTGACACTCGGCAGCTTCGATGACCCGCGGCAACTTGTACCCGAGATGCACGTGTGGGTGGCCGAGAAACTGCCGTGGCTGTCGATCGATGACGGCCGGCCGCAGCACCGTGGCGGCTCCGCACCGTCCTAGCCGCAAGCGTGCCTCAGCGCGCGCGCGCCAGGAGCGTGACGGTCACCAGCGCAAGCAGCGCCGTTGGCAGCAAGGCGAGCGTGATGGGATTGAGGTTAAAGACGATCGTGCCGCTCTCGATCAGCCGCTGCAGCAGGAAAAAACTGATGCCGAGAATCAACCCCATCAGCATGCGCGTACCGGTGCCCGCCGAGCGCAGCGAACCGAGTACGAAGGGAATGGCGAGCAGCACGGTGAAGAGCACCGCCACCGTACGGGCGATGCGCGACCAGAAGGCAAATACGTACTCGCGGTCGTCCAGGGAATTGGCGCGGTAGTAGCTGATGAGGCGCCACAGGGCGCGGTTGGTGAGCTGCTCGGGGTTCTCGATCGCAAGGCCGAGGAAGCCGGCCGTCACGTTCGACTGCAATACCCGCTGCTCGGGTGAACGCTTGGATACCGTGTCGCCGGCGAAGCGCGACTCGGTGTAGTCGCTGAGCAGCCAGTGCCCCTTGCTGCCGGCGGTGGCGTGCTGCGCGTGCGCGAGGGCTACGAGCTTGTGCTCGGGGGAGAGTTCGAAGATCTGCATGCCGCCGAACTGACTCTCACTGGACTGGCCGGCGACGTGCAGGATCAGGTTGCCGTCACGCACCCAGGCGCCGCCGCTGCCGAAACTCACGTTGTTGAAGCGGCTGAAGGCCTTCTGCTCGCGCGCCGTCTGCTGCAGCGTCGGCCCGAAGAACTCCCCGAGCAACACCGCGACCCCCACCAGCACCAGGCCAGCGAGCAGGCAGATGCCCGCCAGGTGCGCGATCGAGATGCCGGTGGCGCGGATCACCGTGATCTCGCTGCCGCGCGCCAGCGAGCCCAGCCCGATGAGCGCACCCATGAGGGTGGCGATCGGCAGCAGGTCAAAGGCGAACGACGGCAGGTTGAGCAGCGTGAACCACAGCGCCCCGAGCGCGGTATAGCCGCCGCTGCCGATCTCGTCCTGCTCGCCGATTAAGATGATGAGCGCGCCGAGCACCAGCAGCACCGCCGTCACCATCAGCACGGACCCGAGGATGGTGCGCACGATGTAGCGGTCGAGGATGTTCACAGGCCCGCCCAGCGGTAACGCAGGCGCTGGGCGAGCACCGGTCCGAAGATCACCGCGAGCGCGATCAGCACCACCACCGCGTGCGTCCACCACAGTCCGAGGAACAGCGGCAGCGTGCCGCGCGCGATCCACACCTTGCCGACGGAGATCAGCTGCGAGTACACAAGAAAGATCAGCAGCGCCACCCACACGCGCGCATAGCGACCCTGACGGGGCCGCAGGCGCGCGAGCGGCACCGCGATCAGCGCGAGCACCAGGCACATGAGCGGCATGGCGATGCGCCACTGCAGCTCGGCGCGCTGCGCGGGGTCGGCGGCGCGCGCCAGCTGCGCACTCGAGCGCGCCTCAAGATCGCGCACCACGTCGGTAATTCCCGGCACCTGCACCGGAATCACGTGCTCGGCAAAGCGCACGATGCGAAACTCATCGCTTCCCGGGACACCCTCGAAACGCTCGCCGTCGTAGAGCGTCAGGATGTGGGTCATGCCATCGGCGGTCACGCTGTGGCGCGCGCGCTCGGCGAGTGCCACCTGCACCAGCGCGCCGCGGTTGCGCTCCACGAACACGTTATGCAGCGTGCCGTCGCGGTTGACATCTTGGGCATACACCACCGCAGCGCCGCCGCCGAAGCTGCGGAACTTGCCGGCGGCAATCGGCGCAAACTGGCCGGCGCGCGTGGCCGCCAGGCGCAGGCTGAGGGCCTGCTCGGTCGCCTGCGGCGCGAGCACCAGGGTGAGCCAGGCGAGGCCGGCGGCCACCGCAAGCGCGAGCAGCACCACCGGCAGATACACGTTCGCCGGGCCCGCGCCGCAGGCGAGCGCGGCGGCCATCTCGCTGTCGGCGTACAGACGGCCGAACGCGAGCACCACCCCGAGCAGCAGTCCGACCGGCAGCAGGATGGAAAGGTACTGCAGCGCCCCGAGCCAGATCAGCTGCAGCACGACGTCGGGGGGAAACTGGTTGACCGCGGCGCGCTCGAGCACGCCTACCAACTGGTAGGCCAGCAGGATCACCAGCAGTACGCTGGTGACCAGCAGCCAGGCCAGCACGACCTCGCGCAGGATGTAACGTCCGAGGATATTCCTCAACGTGCGACCGTCCATTCGTCCGCCGGAAACCCGGCGGGCTCTTGAGTTACACTCGCCCTCGCCTGCGCGCGCGGGGGGTGCTGCAGCAGCACGCGGCGCAGCGAGGCGCTCAATAAGGTAAATGACAGTCTAGCGCGCCTCTACGGGGAGGGGATACGTAATGGAATTTGGCGTCTGGACCAAGGGCCTGGCAACACTTACGGTGGACTGTCTGGTGCTTGGCGTGTTTGAAGAGGGTGAGCTCAGCGGTGAGGCGCGCATCATCGACGGCGCCTGCGGCGGGCGCCTGAAGAAGCTGCTCGAGCGCGGCGATTTTGCCGGTCGCGCGGGCGACACGCTGCTCGTCGGTGACCTGCCGGGAATCGCCGCCTCGCGCGTGCTGCTCACCGGGCTTGGCACGAAAAAACTCTTTCAGCGCAAGGCCTGGCGGCGCGCGTGCCAGAACGCGCTCGCGCTGATCGCACGCACGCGCATCGGCAGCTGCGCCGTGGCGCTCGATCGGCCCGAGAGCAAACAGCTGGATGACTATTACTTCGGGCGCCAGGTCGCCGAGCTCACCGGGGCGGCGCTCTACCGCATCAATGACCTGAAGACCGGCAAGAAGCCCGCAGCGGCGGCGCTGAAGAAGGTGCTCGCGGGACCGGTGCGCAAGGTGAGCGCCGCGCAGCGCGGACTCAAGGAAGGCGCCGCGGTGGCCGCGGCCGCAAACCTGCAGCGCGACCTGGCGAACCTGCCCGCCAATGTGTGCACGCCGCTGTTCCTCGCCGAGCAGGCGCGCGCGCTCGGCAAGCGCCACGCGGGCCTGCGCGTGAAGGTGCTCGAGCAGGCGGCGATCCGGCGCGAGAAGATGGGCTGCCTGCTGGCCGTGGCCCAGGGCAGCCACCAGCCGCCGCGCTTCATCGTGCTCGAGTACCAGGGCGCGAAGAAGGAGCAGCCACCGGTGGTGCTCGTGGGCAAGGGGGTGACCTTTGACAGCGGCGGCATCTCGCTCAAGGACCCCCCGGGCATGGACGAGATGAAGTTCGACATGAGCGGCGCCGCCGCCGTGATCGCCGCTCTCACGCTCGCCGCGCAGCTGCGACTTCAGATCAACCTCGTGGGCCTTGTGGCCGCGGTCGAGAACATGCCGGGCGGCAAGGCCGTCAAGCCCGGCGACATCGCCACCAGTGCCTCCGGTCAGACGGTGGAGATTCTCAACACGGACGCCGAGGGACGGCTGATCCTGTGCGACGCGCTGCATTACGCACGCCGCTTTCGCCCGGCGGTGGTGGTTGACGTCGCCACGCTCACCGGCGCGTGCGTGATCGCGCTCGGCCATTTCCATGCCGGCGTCATGGGCAACGATGAGAGACTCATCCAGGAACTGCTGGCTGCCGGCGTGCGCGCCGACGATCGCTGCTGGCAGTTGCCGCTGACGGAGGAGTACGGCGAGTCGCTCAAGAGCAACTTCGCCGACTTCGCCAACGTCGGCGGCCGCGACGGCGGCGCGATCACCGCAGCGGCCTTCCTCGCAAAATTCACCCAGGGGCTCAAATGGGCGCACCTCGACGTTGCGGGCGTTGCTTACCAGAGCGGGGCGCAGAAGGGCAGCACCGGGCGACCGACGCCCCTGCTCGCGGATTTCCTCATCCAGCGCGCGGCTCACTGATCCGCCGCGGCGCAAGTCACGCGCGCACCGTGCGCCACGTGCGTTTCTGCCGTCCGCGGCGTCCCGTGCGCCTGAGCGGGCGGCTGCTGCGGGTGCGCTGAGCGCCCGCGAAGGCCGCCGCTCGCGTGCGGCTGCGCGCACGGCTCGGGCGTACGCATGCCGCTATAATCCCCCGCCCCCCTGCGGCAGCCTCGGTTTGTCTAATGGATAAGGTGTACGCGCCCGCTGAGATCGAGCGGCGCATCTACGAGCGTTGGGAGTCGCACGGCTGGTTCGCGCCGAGCGGCCACGGCGCGCCCTACTGCATCATGATCCCGCCCCCGAACGTGACCGGCACGCTGCACATGGGGCACGCCTTCCAACACACGCTCATGGATGTCCTCAGCCGCTATCACCGCATGCTCGGGGATGAGGTGCTGTGGCAGCCGGGCACCGATCATGCCGGCATCGCCACGCAGATGGTGGTGGAGCGGCAGCTCAATGCCGAAGGGATCAAGCGCACGGATCTGTCGCGCGAGGCGTTTCTCGAGCGCGTCTGGCAGTGGAAGGGGCAATCCGGCGGCACCATCAGCGCGCAGATGCGCCGGCTCGGGGACTCGGTCGACTGGTCGCGCGATCGCTTCACCCTCGATCCGGAGCTCTCGCGCGCCGTCACCGAAGTGTTCGTACGGCTGCACGAGGAGGGGCTCATCTACCGCGGCAAGCGGCTCGTGAACTGGGACCCGGTGCTGCTCACCGCGCTCTCCGACCTCGAGGTGCAGTCGCAGGAGGAAGAAGGACAGCTATGGCACCTGCGCTACCCGCTCGCCGATGGCGGCGGGTACCTGGTGGTCGCCACCACGCGCCCGGAGACGCTCCTGGGAGACGCCGCGGTCGCCGTGCATCCGCAGGATGAGCGCTACCGCGCACTCATCGGCCGGCGGGTACGGCTGCCGCTCGCCGAACGTGACATCCCCGTCATCGGCGATCCCTACGTCGATCCGGCCTTCGGCTCCGGCTGCGTCAAGATCACCCCGGCACACGATTTCAACGACTACGAGATCGGCGCGCGTCACCATCTGCCGCTGATCAACATCTTCACGCCGCGTGCCACGCTCGCCGACACGGTGCCGGAGCGCTTCCGCGCGCTCGATCGCTTCGAGGCCCGCCGCCGCGTGGTGGCGGAACTTCAGGCCGCCGGGCTCGTCGAGAAGATCGAGAAGCATCGGCTCGTGGTGCCGCGCGGCGATCGCAGCGGCGCGGTGCTCGAGCCCTACCTCACCGACCAGTGGTACGTGAAGATCGCACCGCTCGCAGCCCCGGCGATCGCGGCCGTGGAAGCCGGCCGCACGCGCTTCGTGCCGGAAAACTGGTCGCGCACCTATTTTGAGTGGATGCGCAACATCAAGGACTGGTGCGTCAGCCGCCAGCTGTGGTGGGGACATCGCATCCCGGCCTGGTACGACGCCGCGGGCCACATCTACGTCGGCAGAAGCGAAAGCGAGGTACGCGCGCAGCAGCAGCTGCCCGCAAGCCTCGTGCTGCGCCAGGACGAGGACGTGCTCGACACCTGGTTCTCCTCGGCGCTGTGGCCGTTCTCCACCCTCGGCTGGCCCGAGCGCAACAGCGCGCTGGAGCGCTTCTATCCGAGCAGCGTCCTCGTGACCGGCTTCGACATCATCTTCTTCTGGGTGGCGCGCATGCTGATGCTCGGGCTGAAGTTCATGGGCGACGTGCCGTTTCGCGACGTCTATATCACCGGGCTCATCCGCGATGAACACGGCGACAAGATGTCCAAGTCCAAGGGCAATGTGATCGACCCGCTCGACATCGTCGACGGCATCGACCTGGAGACTCTGATCGCCAAGCGCGCAAGCGGGCTCATGCAGCCGCAGCTGGCGCCGCAGATCGAGAAGGCGACACGCCAGCAGTACCCGCACGGCATCGCCGCGCACGGCACGGATGCGCTGCGCTTCACCTTCGCCGCGCTCGCCTCCCCGAGCCGCGACATTCGCTTCGATCTGGCGCGCGTCGCCGGCTACCGCAACTTCTGCAACAAGCTGTGGAACGCGGCGCGCTTCGTGACCATGGTCGCCGGCACGGCAGCCGCGGCGAGCGACGCGTCCGTGCAGCTGTCGGTCGCCGACCGCTGGATCCGCTCGCGCTTCGGCCGCATGCTCGCAAGCCTCGAGGGCGCCCTGCGCGACTACCGCTTCGACTTTGCCGCCAGCGCGCTGTACGAGTTCGCCTGGTATGACTTCTGCGACTGGTACCTGGAGCTCACCAAGCCCGTGCTGCAGGGCGCCGATGCCGCCGCGCAGCGCGGTGCACAGCGCACGCTCATCGAGGTGCTCGAGGCGCTGCAGCGCGCGCTGCATCCGTTCATGCCCTTCATCACCGAGGAGATCTGGCAGCGCATCGCACCGCTCACCGGCGTCGCCGGCGCCACCGTGATGCTCGCGCCCTATCCGCGCGCCAGTGACTTTCCGGCCGACGCGCTCGCCGAGCGCGAGGCGGCCTGGATCCAGGCGGTCATCCTCGGCGTGCGCCAGATCCGCGGCGAGATGAACATCAGCCCCGGGCGGCGCATTCCGCTGCTGCTGCGCGATGCCAGCGCGCAGGATGAGGAGTTCCTCGCCCGTCACCGCGCGCTGCTCGAGCGCCTCGCGGGCCTCGCGAGCGTGACCCTCCTCCCCGCCGGTGCCCCGGCACCGCAGGCCGCGGTCGCCCTCGTGGGCACGCTCGCACTGCTCGTGCCGATGGCGGGCCTCATTGATGCGGCGGCGGAAGTGGAACGACTCACGAAGCTCCTCAGCAAGAACCAGGCAGACCTGGCCAAGACGCGCGCCAAACTCGGCAACGAGAATTTCGTGCGCAACGCACCGCCGCAGGTGGTGGCGAGCGAGCGCGAGCGTACCGCGGACCTGGAACGCGCCGCGGCGGGCTTGAGCGAGCAGCTCGAGCGCGTGCGCGGGATGCTCACGCCATGAAGCCGCCGGCCGAGAGCGACGCGGATGCCGCCACCCTCGGACGTGCCCTCGAGTCCCTGGAAACCGTCATCCTCGGCAAGCCGGAGCAGATCCGCCTGTGCTTTGCGTGTCTCCTGGCGCGCGGGCACCTGTTGATCGAGGACGTGCCGGGTGTCGGCAAGACCACCCTCGCGCACGCGCTCGCGCACGTGCTCGGTCTTGCCTGGCAGCGCGTGCAGTTCACAAGCGACCTGCTGCCCGCCGACATCATCGGCGTCTCGATCTTCGATCGCGCGAGCCAGCGCTTCCACTTTCGCCAGGGTCCGATCTTCACCCAGCTGCTGCTCGCCGATGAGGTTAACCGCGCCAGCCCCCGCACCCAGAGCGCGCTGCTGGAGGCGATGGAGGAGCGCCAGGTCAGCGCCGACGGCACCACCTACCCACTGCCGGAGCCGTTTTTCGTGGTCGCCACGCAGAATCCGCACGAGCAGCTGGGCACCTTCGCGCTGCCCGAGTCGCAGCTCGACCGCTTTCTCATGCGCGTCACGCTCGGCTACCCGGACGCGCCGCACGAGCGGGCGCTGCTGCGCGGGGGCGAGCGGCGCGAGCTGCTGCCGGGGATCGCGCCGGCGCTCTCGCCGGCGGCGGTACTGCGCCTGCAGCACGCGGTGCGCGCCGTGCACATCGCCGATGCGCTCCTGGACTACACCCAGAGCCTCATCGCACGCACGCGCGCACGCCCGGAGCTGAAGCTCGGACTCTCCCCGCGCGCCGGGCAGGGCCTGATTCGCGCCGCGCAGGCGTGGGCGTACCTCAACGCGCGCAACGCCGTGCTGCCCGAGGACGTACAGGCCGTGCTGCCCGCGGTGGTCGCGCACCGGCTCGAACGCCGCGACGCCGCCGAAGCCGGCGCGGGCGAGGATCTCGCGCGCGACATGCTGCGGGCAGTGCCTGTGCCGCCCTAGCGGTGTCCGCGCGCGCCGCAGCCGGGCAGCCCCGGCGTTGGAACCCTTTCACGCCCCTCTCAGGCGCCCTGCGCGCGCGCCTGGCCGCCTGGGTGCGCCAGCGCCAGGGGCTCGATGAGCTGCCGGTGAGCCTGGCACGGCGGCGGCTGTACATCCTGCCGACCCGCGGCGGCGTGGCCTTCGCGGCGCTGCTTTTTGTGATGCTGCTCGCGGGTCTTAACTACGCCAACAGTCTTGCGCTCTTTCTCACCTTCCTCCTCAGCGCCTTTGCGCTCGTGGGCATGCAGCAGTGTCATCGCAATCTGCTCGGTCTGAGCGTCATCGCCGTCGATGCCCCGGCCGTGTTCGCACGGCGTGCGGCGACGCTGCATGTGACGCTCGGCAACGCGGCCGCGGCGCCGCGGCCACGCCTGGAGGTGGCACTCGAGGAGTCTGCCAGCGCATCTGCCGACCTCGCCGCGGGCGCCCGCGGCGAGTGGCAGGTGGCGCTCGGGCCCTACGCGCGTGGCGTGCACCCACTCGGGCGTGTACGCATCGCCAGCGCGCACCCGTTCGGACTCTTTCGCGCGTGGACCTGGGTGCACAGCCCGCTTGAGCTCGTGGTGTATCCGGCCCCGCTCGGAGCGCTGCCCATGCCCACGCACAACGCCCAGCGCCCGGGGGCGCGCGCGCGCGGGGGCTCAGGAGTGGACGAGTGGCTCGGACTGCGGCCGTTTCGCGACGGCGACTCGCCGCGCCAGGTCGACTGGAAGGCCTATGCACGCGAGGCGCCGCTCTTGGTGAAGGAGTACCAGCC
>Ga0210396_10007288_pt1 | contig 10526 bp, 14 predicted proteins | sample IncBWH17OmetaG_FD_155466 | JGI IMG/M metagenome (GOLD analysis project Ga0210396, IMG submission 155466) | Forest soil microbial communities from Barre Woods Harvard Forest LTER site, Petersham, Massachusetts, United States - Inc-BW-H-17-O ... | reverse complement strand
GCAACATAGTCAGCGTCCACCGTAAACACCGGGCTCATTAGATTCCCGAGGGCCGGCCACGTTCAGAATTTCAATCTTTTCAATCTTGTTTGAGCACAGGAAGTCAGTCAGAGCTTGAATCTCGGGGCGAAGCGAATCCTGGTTTAATATTCGTTCTTGCCGAGTGTCATAGATGTGCAGCACCGGCTTCCCAAGCTTGTTAGCATGTTCCCAAGTCAGCTTGGTGCCTCCGCTCAGCAGGCGCTCAAGGCTGAAAATCACGGTTGCGTCGCTTTCCTCGATGTTGTTCCTGGTTCGCGCAGGATACGAATCGGTTGAGAGCTCAACCAGGTTGTACCGCTCATCGATTGTCCCGTCCTCCGCCTTCCGGCCCCTGGGGACATATCCCCCATGTTCCAGGCCTGCATGAATCGCGAAATCCAGCCCGGCTCGATCCGCTCCTGTTTGGCCGCCTGATATGATTTTTCGAAGCATTTTGAGTAGATCGTCGCGTGCTTTGTCCTTACAAACGCGGGGTGCCTCGAGCTCCGTGCCAGAAGCGCAAGATTTCGACTGTGCGTTTGCGTTGGGATTCTGCGATGCGGTAAAGAATCAGATAGGGTCGGCAAACGAGCTTACGAACATTTCCCCGTCGCCGCATGAGCCGGCCTCGATGAGGGAAGCGAACCAAGGTTTCGGCTTCTGCAATCAAGCGATCACGAAAGGTGACCGCCGCCTGAGGATTGTCTTGAGCGATAAAAGCGACGATTTCACGAAGGTCGTCGCGAGCTGGTTCAGTCAGGATTACTTCGTAATCCACGACTGCATTTGCGTTTTGATTTCCTCAAGAGTGAAAACTCTTCCCTCCTCGGCTGCTTGGATACCTTCGTCGACCGCAGCCACTAGTTCATCGGTTTCCTCGGCTTCTTGAAACCAAGTCCACAGTTCAGCCCGTTCTTCTGGCCCGAGCTTTTCAATTGCCTCCTGGATTTCAGCCAAACTGCTCATGATTGAAAGGGTCGCTTCAACTCCTCTTCGAGTTTCTCACAGTAGTCATCGTGCCTCAAGTCTTGAGAGGATCGTGATACAAACAATTGCATTTCAGTTTGTTACGCAACAAAGCGACCGCTCTTCATTTCCCGCTCCTCTCCTCTTTAGGTGCTCGAAACGCGGGTTATGAAGGGTAATCGTTAGGTCGGTCACTCTTCGATTTCAATGAAGCAGTTGCTGCAAAGCTTGATTCAGAGCATCGACTAATTGCTGCCGGTCCAGTCCAGAATATTTGTCCACCAAGGCTAGACCCGCCCGAAGAAACCCCTGGGCCTGCGTGACATTATGCTTACCTCCAATCTCCGCCGTAGTCGTGCCTACTTTATAGAGCGTCACGATTAGATCCCGCTGCCAGCCGGAGTTGGCTTTATCTTGCTCGGCGAGTGTTTGCGTAGAACGTACCCGGTCGGCCCGAAAACAGAATTTGAACACCCGCTCGGTTTTGAGCCTCTTATCACGTCCCAGCCAGACCTCGCCGAAACCCCTTCGCCCAGTTTCTTCTCCAACACGCAGCCGGTGCCGGGCACCGCCTGGTCGATGGCCGGCCTCCACCCAGGCACCGGTTCGCTGTCAGCGGAAATGAACCGGTGCGCTTTCTTGCTATCGGGCGGCTGCCTCAGTCTGGCTTCGCCTGCTTCACCGACCTCGCAGATTTCTAAGGGTTCCTCGACCCCCTTCATGCGGTAGGGACCGTGATTGAGCCAGGAGAGCGCCTCGATCCCGTGGAGTTCTTCGCCTCTGAGTGCTTGGCGTGCATCAGCCAACGGGTTCTAATATGTTAAAGCTCGAAGCAAAAGACGGCCCATCGGATTTCGGGAAGAAACACGACAAGCTGCTCTTCAGGGCTCAGCTCTTCTATTTCATGGGCGAAGTCGAAGCGGTTTTCGGTATCTGGTTAATCCCGCTTTTCGTTGCGATTACTGCATTCCACTGTTGGGCAACGATGGTTGAATATGTCGGAAACGTAAACGTCGCGCATGCGATTTTTGTACGGGATGGGCGATGTTTTCGGGCCAGAGCGCTTATGTTCTCAGGCCGCTACACATACATGTACACGCTGCGGTAGTTCATGCCCATGAACGGGGTCCGCAAGCAGCACATCGAGGAGTTTGTGCTGGCCTTGAGCGGGACCTGCTCCACAATGCTCAGCGAGCGGTCACGCAGCGGGTGATAGGCAAAAGCGAGGACCGCAGGCTGAAGACCCCGGCTTTTCACGCCCAGGCGAATCTGTTGACGGCCAGGATCTTGAGCCAGCAGCGAGCCTTTTTCGACACCCTGAGGAGACTCCATGATCGAAGCGGACAAGCGCAAAGCAGTGTTTCTGCTCCACCGGGAGGGCATGAGCGCCCGCGAGATCGCTCGCCGGCTCCAGCTCAGCCGCAACACGGTGCGCACGATGCTCAAGCAAAAGGGGGAGATGCCGGTTCGGGTGCGCAAGGACAAGATCCGCCTTGAACCCGAACGGCTCGAGCGACTAAATCGGGAATGCGACGGCTCGGCGCAGCGCGTGCACGAGAAGCTGGTCGAGGAAGAAGGCATCCAAGTCTCGTACCCGACCGTGACGCGCTGGCTGCGCCAGTTGGGCATTCCGAAGAATCAGTCAGATGTGCTGGGCACCCACTCACATGCGACGGAAAGCCGGGCAGCGCATAGAGGTTTTATCGCCGCTGCGAAAGAATGGCTAGCCGAAATTACGTACGGATGGCGCCCAGCGAGACTCTTCACAACGGAGTTCAAGGACCCAATCGAGCTTACCCATTTGCTCGAAATGGTCAGGAATGGAACTCTGCTCGAACGTAAGAAGGCGGCCACCATTCTCGCAAGGAAACGCGGGATTCCGAACACGATCACAGCAACTATTCTTCATGCGTCACGACAAACTACGAGGCACTATTTCAAGGTTTACATGGAAGCCGGGGCAGCTGGGCTTTTCAGTGGGAGACCTCGCTTAGGAAAGCCAGCGAAGGACGCCGAGAAAACAAACCGCATCCTTGAACTTCTTCATTGCAGGCCAGACTCGATTGGATTTAGTCGGATGAATTGGACTCAACGTGACCTTACCCAAGCATACGAGGCACGTCATCACGAGACGATCTCCAGAAGTACTCTCGCCCGACTAATCAAGAAGGCCGGCTATGGATGGAGAAAGGCACGCAGGGTGCTAACAAGCCCTGATCCTAATTACCAGGAAAAGATTGAGCGGTTGGTGATGACGCTGAGATCACTCAAAGCGAGCGAAATGTTTTCGTTTATCGACGAATGGGGCCCCGTTCAGGTGCGGAAACGTAGTGGGAGAGCGTACAGAGACAAAGACAGTGTCCCGAGAATTCCACGCCATCAGGTGTCGAGGGGAACGGTGTCGCTTGTCGCCGCATTGAGCGCCACCACGAATCAAACGACATGGATATTTGTCGCATCGAAGGATACGCGATCCATAATGGACCTCCTTGAAATTCTCTTTAACCAATACCACGGAAAATCCAAGCTATACGTCACGTGGGATGCTGTGGCCTGGCACAACTCAGCCATACTGACCGAATGGTTGGATGACTTCAACGAGGAGAACAAGAGAGAGCCCGCGGGCCCCATGATCGAATTGGTTCCCCTGCCGACTTCGGCACAGTTCCTCAACGTGATTGAAGGAGTTCTCAATGGCATGACTAGAGCAGTGATTCATAATTCCGATTACAAATGCACGGAGGATATGAAGCTCGCAATCTCAAGACATTTCAATCAAAGGAACCAGCACTTCAAGGACCATCCAAAGCGGGCAGGAGGGAAGATCTGGGAGATGCACGTCTTCCAAGAACTCGATGTTCTCAGGGCTGGAGACTAGCAACTAGGGGAATGCCAGAGGCACCGAACATATTCTTGATTGATAGCACGAGATTTTTGGAGGCCAGCCAGAGATCGCTCCTAGGCGCGCCTCTTTTGGTGGTCGATGGTGAAGATCATACCTTTCTATTCGGGGTAATCAGAGACCTGCTTCGGCTCAGGCAGAAGCTTGGAATCAACCAGGGCGTATTCGTAGTTGGTGAAGAGGCCCATCAAATCACAACCGACGCGAATATCGAAAAGACCGTCGCTTTCCTCAAGCAACTCGGAATCACCGTTGTACATGATTCCCATGTTCATCTTCTTGACCTTTGTGTCGGCCTTGCATCACTGGTAACTCACGTAGTGACGCAGGACCGAAGCCTTTTGCAGTTTGCTAAGGATGGTCGCAGTGTCATTCTTTTCGACAAAGAGGCGATTGATGTTTTTACCTGCGAAACGGTGATTTCTAGGTTCGGCGTCACGCCCGACTCGGTGCCCGCTTTTCTGGCACTCACCAGCGGTCTAGAGCACGCGGTCCTAACCAAGCGTGAAGCAATTGCAGTGCTGCAACAGCCTGGAGATCTGGCCGATAAGATAGCTGATCCATCCGTTGTCTCGTCTCGCAAAATTCGAAACAAACTCAAGGCAAATGGCGACGCTTTTCTCCGGCGTCTCAAGCAGTTCTTACCGAGTGGTCGTTACCCTTGCTTGAACGTAAACCGCGAGCAACTGAGAATCGAGATCGACAACGACGACAATGGTCGGCTCCTTGCGACTCACGCCTTTCATTCGCTCAAGCGATTGCTGCGAAGACCTGCCGAGGTTCCTCTCGTTCCGCAAGAGGTCAATGTAGGTTCCCCTAATTTTCACGTGATCAAAAGGGAGGCGGATCTCCAGAGTGCTGTGGCAGAGCTCTGCGCGTCACAGTGCTGTGCCATCGATACTGAATCAAGCGGCAGGGATCCGTATTCGGCAGAGCTATATGGCATGTCGATTTCCTGCAAGCACGGTGAGGCGTTGTATATCCCCACGCTTGAGCTTAATGGGGTTGAGCGTAGCCGAGTAATGGCGGTTCTCAGGGAACTATTTGAAGGTCCCATCAAGGTGTTCGGGCATAACCTCAAGTACGACTACGTCCTACTGAGAAGGAATGGAATCAACATAGCCAACATCGGTTTTGATACCATGCTTGCTGCCTACGACTGCTTTGGCGATGCGGATTTCCTTAATCTGCAGTATCTAGCCAAGCGGCTACTCGGCAGGACCATCAAAGCCCACAAGGACATCGTGGGTCCAAGCGGCAGCCTACTCGATGTGCCATTCCATGGTGTTGTTCATTATGCTTGCGAGCATGCTGACGCGACATTGCAGTTAGCTGGTGTTCTGCAACAGGAACTCGCGCGCCGAGGAATTGAACAACAATACAGGAACGAGACACTGTCGCTGGTCAATACCCTGGGCGATTTGGAATGCGATGGTGTACCTATTGATGTCGATAGGTTGCGCGCCATCCGATATTCGTTGGCGGATCAAGTATCGCGCGCAAAAGAAGCCGTGATCGGGAGGGTTGGTTCTTGTTTCAACTTGGATTCGGACGAGGAGGTCACGGCTGTACTTAAAATGGATCAAGTGTTGGCGAAGGTCATAGGCTTCCGGAAGGTCACTGGTAAATTGCTTGAGGAGTTGGCTATTGCCCACGAGACTGCACGATCGTTGGTTAGATACAGTCGCTGTCAAAAGAGACTTCGCAATATTGAGACTCTTATGCAGTCTGTTCAGAAAGGCCGGGTGCATCCTGTATTTAGTCAAACCAGGACGGACCATTGCCGACTCTCTTCCGTCAAGCCAAGATTGTTCGATAGCGACGACTTTAGGGACCTCCGCTCATGCCTGCCCGAGAGTTTGCGGCAATTCTTCCCTGACTCGAGAAAAGCTTTGGGTATTGTTGCCGATGAAGCAAGTGATAAAGTGCTCCGAAGCGACCTCGTTGATGCGGAGGGATGCTGGGGACCACGACTTTCGGCACTGATCCCGACCAATCTGAAGTGTCATTTAAAGAATGAATTGGCCGTTTCTAAAGCATCGCTTGGCCGCTTGGCCTGTCGTGCGTACGGCGCGCACGCCGGGAGATCACCGAGGACCGCAACACCAGCGACCGAGGTGCAGCATGAGGATCATCGCAATGCTTTGGACGGGAAGGTCTTGCAGAAGACGCCAGTGCTGGCTATGGCGCAAGCGCAAACACTCCTCGTAGCAGCGCGCTGCGTCCCGGTGAGCTGATCTCCGGTTTCATGAAGCACACATGCCGACTGGCCGACCAATTGAACTACCTTGGACCCGATAACATCAGCCAACGGGAACTAATCTAAAATAGCGCCTGACCAAGAAATTCAGGTGCAAATCCCCCCACACTCCCTGCCGTGCCTACTCGCGTGCAACCTTATCCACCTGTCGACTGGCTTGGCGGCGGTGAACGGGGCGTGCTACTTTTCCGCGCATGAGCACGCTCTCCGAAATCCAAGCCGCCGTGGACAAACTGCCCCATCCGGAACAGGAGATCCTGCTCGAACACCTCGCCCGGAAACTCGGTGCGCGCCCAACGATAACGGAGGGATCGCGGGTGCAACGCGAACGCTGGCTCCAAAAGCTCGACCGGCTGCGGCATCGCGGGGCTACCGGCAAGACGGGCGTGCCACTCCAGGAGATCCTCGACGACATCCGCGCTGAGCGTTGCTGATGAGCTATTGGGATTCTTCAGCGCTGGTAAAGCTTTACGTGCAGGAGTTGGATTCCACGGAATTCCGCGAGTTGGCTCTAAACGCACGCCGTGTGGCGACTGGGTCGCTTACTCGGCATGAGGTGCGGACCGTGTTTAGGCGCCGGGAGGCGGAAGGCGTTCTCCCGAGCGGCGAAGCTGCCGCGCTCTATGACGAGTTGACTGCGGATATTGCAGCAGCCGACATCTTGATTCAACCGGAGACGGCGGATATGGAACGAGAATTTGGCACGGTGCTTGAGGCGTGCTTTTCGCAAAAACCGCCGACCTTTATCCGCACCAACGACGCGCTGCATCTCGCTTCGGCGAAAGTCGCGGGAGAGCTGGAATTTATCACGGCGGATATGAGGCAGCGCGCGGCGGCGCTGCTGATGGGATTCACAGTGCTACCTTAATACGCTTTCGTGTCCTTCTCGAAGGCTATCTAGCTTGAGCTTAGCTTATCATCCGACGGAATCCATCCGCCGACCATGGCCAAAGCTGCTGCCCGATCACGTCTTCGGATTAACACCCACTCGAACGTTGAATTGAAGTGTTACCCCCGCTCGCGGAACCTGAAGAAGCCGAGGAAGCGAATCGATAGCGAAAAGGAGTCTTATGGGAAGCAAGCTTCCATACAACCGGCAAGTCACCTTGGCGCAGCTGATCGGTAAGCGCTGTTTGCTGATTGCGTTCGGACATGCTGTGTGACTCCGAAACCGACTCTTCTCTATGGATCAGTTTGTAATGTTGATGTAACTAATTGATGTACAGTAACTTATGCAGACAAGCGAAATCCGATAACTGACCGGAAAGGGGTTATGAATGGCTAAAATTGGAAAACGCCGGCATTTGTCGAAGGCGAAGTTCAGAAGCTTCTGGGCGTGATCGAGGCATCCACGCACACGGGGCTCCGCGATCGCGCTCTGCTTGGAGTCCTTGCCTACACTTTCGCCCGAATCGGCGCCGTCGTGAACCTGAAGGTAGAAGATTATTATCCTTCCGGGAAACGGTTTTTGCTCCGTTTTAAGGAGAAAGGAGGCAAAGAGAAAGAGCTTCCCGTGCACCACAAGTTGGAATAGCTCCTGGACGAATACCTCAAAGCGACCGGTCTCGGCACCGAGCCAGGCTCTCCTTTGTTTCCGGCCGCGTTGGGCAAAACCGGAAAGCTATCGCGCCGACCGCTGGTGCGTACCGACGCCACGGATATGCTCAAACGACGGCTCAAACAAGCGGGGTTGCCGGCTCACTATTCGCCTCATTCGTTCCGGGCGACCCTATCACGAATTTTCTCGAAAATGACGGCACTCTTGAAGCCGCTCGACGAATCGCCGGTCACGCCGACAGTCGGACGACCAAGCTCTATGATCGTCGTGGACAGAAAGTTCTGCTCGAAGACGTGTGTTCATATGAGTATATACGGGAATGCAGCCGCTCACAGGCGATGGTACCGGATTTCAAGGCGCATGCCGAGATCACGGTCAGAGCCGACTTCAACTACCGCATCATGCCCGACGCCATCTCGATTATCGATACAGGCAAGGGTCGGCACTCCGTGACCGCAGATATCGAAGCCGTCCTGCGCAAGATCGAATACTGGTGTCGGACTGTACTTAAATCGTAGACTTTGGCCGTTTACTGCACTTAATTCGGTTCTGACGCAACTTTGGTGCAATCCGGAGAGTGTTTCTCAGCGCAGATTTTTCACTTCGGCGCGTGCATATGTCATCGAGCGCTGGCCAGGACGCCCTCCGAGGGCACGCCACACCACACCCAATGATCTCGCTGGATCGCTTGGCCTGTTGTGCGTACGGGGCGCACGCCGCGCGCTCACCGAGGAAGGCCAACACCAGCGACCGAGGTGCAGCGTGAGGATCATCATATGGACGGGAAGGCATTGCAGAAGACGCCAGTGCTGGCTATGGCTCAAGCGCAAACATGCCACAGGTCCCGCAAGTGCACCAAAGTTGCGTCAGAACCGATTTAAGGAGACCGGAAAAAACCTGGGGGGTCAGGCGGCCGAGCGCCAATACCAGGACATCGCTTCCATTCGCGTCCCTGGACGCTGCCGTCCGAAAAGGCAACGACGCAAATGCGGATCGGCATCGGCTATTCGAAAGAAGAGCGGCAGCGAGTCATTCGTTGCTGTCGTCAGGTGCTGCATCAAGAATCTAAGCTTCTCGGTGAACGCTTTGGCGCAAAGCCGTCCGGACCAGCGAGGATCAGGCGATTTCGCCAAAACCGCCGCCAAAATCGCGCTTTCTAAGTCGAGTTCCGCCACCGTCGTCGAGGACGTCGAGTGCAAATTCCACTAATTAAGGGCTTCGTGACAGTTAAACCCCTTGTGCGCTTTTTGTTGTTAGGGGGATGTCCCCGCAGGGTTACGTTCGCTCGTCCAGCGACTCGATCTCCGCTTGAGTCAAATCGGGACCTTGCGGCAGCGTCTCGATATCTTCCTGCGACGCCATAGATAGCTCGCCGTTTTCTTCGACCGCGCAAAATGATGCGTCCACTGAAAATCGCAGTGTTCTCATATCTCCTCCCCGAGTTTGGTTTACCGCTTCATCAAACCATCCGATCAAAACCTCGTCCTGGTACTCGCCATTCGTCGACGCACACTGGCGACGCTCGCCGAGTCGCGTAAGTTTTCTACACAAGCTCGATGGCAGCTGCTGGATAGCAAAAACGCTCCTACTGTGGGGAATTCAGACCGCTACCCGGAAAATTCTCAAGCTTAATTATTAACCTCCGGACCATGATCACAGCCCACCAAGCGGGAGCCTGTTTTCCGGTTCTGATCGCGCTGTCTTTGCCGCGCTCCCAGCCCTCACAAGCGATCGCGGACGATCCCCGGATACGTACCTGCCTATACTTCCCGTCACGGCCACCGACGATATGGCCGGGAAACCGGCCTCAGCGCAGAGGTTATGGGCCTGTGCGCGCATTCGCTGCGCGCCACGGCAGCGACTAACGCTCTTTCGCATGACGCCGATATAGCGAAAGTTCAGGAATGGCTGGGGCACGCCAACGTGTCCACGACCCGCCTCTATGACCGGCGCAAGAGCAAGCCCGAAGACAGTCCGACTTTTTCGGGTGAAATACTAACTTAACTTCCTTTAGTCTCAGAAAATCAGGCTAACTAACGAAGACTATTTCGCCGCAATTCCGTATCGAAGCGGCGGACCGAGTGGACCGGCGAAGCGCAGCCGGTGGGCCGATGCCGGGACGCCCAAGGGAGGCAAAACCATTTCGCCCTTGGCTTCTCTCGCATGGAACTGTTCCCTGACCGGACCAAGCCCGTGGCGCTCCTGAGCGAGTTAGCCACACAACGGAAGCTCACCGCGTTCGCCGCGGCTCACGATCTCGTGGCCGAGCGCGGCGTCAGAGATCTGCGTAAAACAGTTGCCTTTATGCCAAACGTCCCTTTGGCGGACCGAAGCAGGTCTTAAGCTACCTGGCCAACTACACCCACCCCGTCGCGCTGAGCAACCGCCGTATCCTCGCCGTCGATGCGCAGCATCAGAGCGTCACCTTCACTTACCGCGACTACCGGCATGGCTCACAGCGCAAGGATTTAACCCTCTCCGCCTTGGAGTTCATCCGGCGCTTCAGTTTGCATATCCTGCCTCCGGGACTGGTGCGTATCCGACACTATGGAATCCTGGGCAATAATCGCAGAAGACGTGATTTAGAAGCAGCCCGCGCGATCTTTAAGCGCCGCGGGTGCGCCGTGGAGCTTCAGCCGCAGAGCGTTGTCGATCCGCCCTGTGGCGCAACGTGTTGTCCGTTGTGCGGAAAAGTCGGAATTCGTCTGGTGGCCTTTACCGATGCCGCCGGCGTTCTGCACATGATCGGCGCCGGACCAATGCCATGCGATTCCTCATGGACACTCTCCTTGCACACCCAATACCGCCCTTGATGAATG
>Ga0210396_10007287_pt1 | contig 10527 bp, 7 predicted proteins | sample IncBWH17OmetaG_FD_155466 | JGI IMG/M metagenome (GOLD analysis project Ga0210396, IMG submission 155466) | Forest soil microbial communities from Barre Woods Harvard Forest LTER site, Petersham, Massachusetts, United States - Inc-BW-H-17-O ... | reverse complement strand
CAGGCAACGACACCCACGCACCCTGACTGAAATCACTAGACAACACAGCAGTCTGCCCATTCACAGTAATCGTCTCCCGACGACCAGCTTTATCCCAATCCACCGCATAGAAGCTGATGTTCCCGGTATAGGCGGCTTTGAGCGTCAGCTTAACCTGCACCTGGTTTGGAGATGTATAAGCGGTGGCATTGCGTGTCTGTTGACCGGGATCAGAAAGAGCTCGAGCATCAGTCGTATTTGTCGCCCACTGGAAGCGTGTGCCTTGGGCAAGGTTCAAGGTGCCTTCAGGTATATATGAGAGATCGCCTGCAGTGCCACCCCAGCCTGCCAGGTCGTAACCACTTGATCCCACTCCTCCGACCCAGCCGCCTTTCGAGAGTTCTTGTCCCGTAATTGCTGGCGGAGCGCCGGTGGCTCCCAGAAATACACCTGAGAGGACTGCGTTCACACCAGCTACCCTCGCGACAGCGATCGTTACTGTGCCTCCTGCCGACACATTGATCGGGAACGAGGACCAAGCTCCCTGACTGAAGTCCGAGTTAAGTAGAACCGTGCGCGGACCTGAGCCATCATCCACCGTGAATGACTCTTGTCGACCTAGTTTTGTCCAATCGATTGCATACAAGTGCAGGTTTCCGCTGTAGGCAGTGGCAAAGCTGAGCCGCAGCTTGATCTGATTCGCGTCATAGTAAGCCGCGGCAGCCCTGGTTAGGCCATCGGGTCCTTGCAAAGCACGTGGGTCGGTCGTACCGCCCCATTGGAATCGGCTTCCCTGCACCAGGCTCGCTGTCACACCCGGCATGTTCGACAGATCTTGCGTTCCATCCCAGTTCGCCAGCAGATACCCCGCCGAGCCGACCTTCCCGACCCAGGATCCCTGCGGTTCCTGCTGTACCGGTTCAGGCGCGGTCGGCCAGCTGCTAGCCGCCGTATAGGTGCTCGCCGCCGTCGGCACGCTCGTCCACCCCGACTGGATCCCGCCGTAGGAGGACCCCACGCTGGGGACACCCGTAAGCGGCGCGTTGACCGCTTCGGCCCCGGAGTTCTGCACCGTGACCCGGTTGCCTTCGATGTACCCGCTGACGTTGCTGGCGTTGGCCTTGCTCCAGGCCTGCTGCTCGGCCAGCAGCTGCCCGATCTGGGCCATGGTCAGCTGTTCCATCGAGACGTTGAAGTACTGGTTGTACTCCGCCAGCAGCGGGTTCATCACCGAGTAGAACAGTCCGTCGCCCTGTGAGGGCAGTGTGGCTGGAGGAGTCCCGGTGGTGGGCGGCCCAGGTGGCGGGCTGCCCATCAGGTTCGGCTGGTGGAAGTAGCTCGGGCGTGGGTCGTTGCCCATCACGTGCTGGAACATGTTCGTGTCGACCGAAGCGACGATTTCGGCGAAGTTGACCGGTTTCGTCTCACAGGTGTTGGTCGGCGACGCGACGCATTTGCCGCCTTCGGCGACAGGCGTGTACACGTTGTTGAACTCGTCGACCTCCTGGGCCTCGGTGGAGACGTTGTAGTAGATGTTCGTCGGGTAGCGCGGGACCGCTCGGGCAGACCCGTCGAGGAATGTTTCTCCGTCCGCGAACGCCGGGGTTGTGCTGCCGGGGATCGTCGGGTCCGGATAGGGCTTTGAGGCATCCGAGCCGAAGTATTGGATCCCGACCCCCGCGAACGCCGGGATCAGATTCGGGTTCTGCGGGTAGGGGTTCTCGAACGCTTCGTTGGCGGCCGGCGGTCCCGCAGATGTCGTGCCTTCGCCGCCGTTGTCGGTGAAGGTCTGCTCGAGCGCGCCCCCGTTGGTGACTTCGGTTTTGATGACTTCTTTGCTCGCGTTGGTCGGATCGCCGAACCAGCTGTTCGGCGGCGCTTCACTCGGCGCCGGCGAGGTGGCGATCAGCTTCCATTCGGTGGTGCCCACCTTCTGGCGGTAGATCTTGAACTCCGCGGCATGGCAGACAGCCGCCCAGGTAAGTGTGATCGCTCCGGTCGAGCTGTTCACCGTGACCGGCGCAGACTCGCTGGCCAGCGACTGTCCGCCGCCTGTGGTGAAGTCGTCGGTGACCGCGTAGATGTAGCTGCCGGCCGCCAGCGTTCCGCTGGTTTCCGCGACTTCGGCGCTGTCGAGGTCCGGCGGGTCGACCGCGCCCGGGTTACCCGGGATCAGGTTCGCCAGGCCGGAGTGCTCGCCGGTGACGATCGCGGAGGGGTTGTCATTGCCGTAGGCCGCCGTCGGTTCTTTGCTCTCGGTCAATCCGAGCGCGGTCGCGGCCCAGCTGTTGTTCTGGTTGAGCTCGGCTTCGATGTAGCTCTGGGTGGCACAGCCGATGTCGATGTTCGGGTGATCCCATGTGTGGCTGATCCAGCCGAACGAGTTCTTGTATTTCACGAATTCCGCCAGCAGCGGATCGGTGCCCGTCGTCGAGCCGCCGCCGGAGGTTGTTTCCCCGGGTCCCCCGCCGCCTCCACCGACCGTGGTCTGATGGTTTTCGGCATAGGACACGCTGCCGCCGCCGTTGAACAGCATGTCGATCCGGAATTTGTTTTCCTGAGACCAGTTGGCTGCGTAGGCGACGTCGGCGGGCACCTCGCGGATCGCGTCTTCGGGATTGAAGTCGGTCGCGTGGGTCGCGGTGTCCCACGAGTCGTCGTACAGGAAGTTGTCGTCGATGTGCGCCTCGTAGTAGTTGCGCTGATCGCCGAAGTAGACCCCGCGCGTGACCCAGTTCAGCGCGCCGTGGCGCAGCAGCTCGGCCTGCAGCTGGTTGGCGTTCTCGTTGAAGGTCTCGACCATTTCCTGGACGCCGTTCGGGTGCGTGTAGACGCCGGCGAGCGCCGAGCCTCCGGGACCCGTGAGCAGCGTGGTGAAGCTGGCGCCCGTCGCCTGAACGCTCAAGGGGGTCGCCTGATAGCCGAACGTGCCGGTGTCCATCGCCACGGGCCCCTTCAGGTAGGGGAAGATCGCGTTGCCTTCGGTTGTGAGGGTCCCCTGCACGCCGTCGAGCGCACCGGAGGTGGTCGGGCCGTTCAGCCCATAGGTCGGGCTCGGGAAGGTGTCGCCGGTGATCTGGCGCACGTTGAATGCCTGCTCGTACTCTTCAAGCGCCGTCCATTCGGTCTGCGAGAGCGTGGAGGTGCAGGTTTCCGCGCACACAGGCAGCGCGGCGACGGACACGATGACCGCCTGATACTTGGCCTCCTGCGTGCCGTTCGGGAGCGTGTCCGAGAGCGTCGCTGCCGTGATCGGCGCGTGCCCGGAAGATGTGATGATCGTTTCGAAGGGAACGCCCTCGCGCTGCAGCGCCGCCTGCCAGGACATCAGGTCCGGCTCGGTGGAGGAGGTTCCGAGCACCAGCACCTTCATGTCGATTCGCTGGGCGGCTCCCGCCATGGCGGGAGCAATCGCGGCCGAAGCGGCTGCGATCGAGACGACGGACATCAGCATTGCAAGCAATCGGACCGTCGATTTCCTCAGCACCTCGAACCTCTTTCCCTGGACACCATCTTGTAGATCGAAACCTGTGCTCATCGTTTTCATGCCACGCTCTGGACGAGCTCGGAAGGCGTCTCATCGCCGACGGACGCCCCGTCAGCCGCCTCGGCAGTCGTCGCTGCCAGACGCCCGGAGGTGACGGTCTCGCCGGGGCGACTGTGAATGTCGCCGGCGAGAGCGCCCAGCCTCCCGCGTATCCCTTGCATCGCCTGCTGGACCTCCTGGCAGGCCTGCATCAAACCGTCGCGCACAGCCATGCACTCTGTGATCGCCTGCGTGGCGTCGGCCACCTGCGCGGACTCTCCGGCCTGTCGATCGGTGGATTGCGGTCTGAGCGAGCGCATCCGTTCGATCACGTGACCGGCGTCGGCGGGACGGTGACGCTCGACCTTCAATTGCGCGTTTTCCTCGCGCAGGAGCGCCAGCTCCGTTTCGAGATCGCTCGTTGCCGCCGTGTCGCCGGATGAGGTCGCTCCGTCGGAGACCCCCATCCGCAACAGTCGCGCGACCGCCGCGCGGCGCCTCTGCGCAGCGGCGCGCTGCGAGGTCGGGGCCGGCGTGGCCTCCTGCTTGACCGGATCGCCGATCACCGCAGACGCTTGCACGTCTGGCGGCGGGCATCCTGCCTGCTCAAATCTATTCGCTTCCATGCTGAACCTGTGCCCGTCTTACTGGTCGGAGCTTTCACCGACCTTCCCCTGCATTGAGCAAGCCACGGATTTCGAACCGGGCTCGGCACAGAGCGGAGAAGGGCTCGGTGCTGTGCTCACTGAGTGTCTTGGTTTTGGCCCAGATACCCAATGGTCCGGGTGCCCCATCTTGCGTTCAGGCGCCTGAACGCAGGCTCCGCACGGGTCCTACCAGCAGGGTTCGAACGTGCCTCCGGCGAGGTCCAGATCGAAGCGAGCGCCCATGATTCCCGCTCGGTTGTCAGCTGCGCAGAAGGCGCCTGAGGATCCATACTCGGCGTTGAGAACCGGCTTGCCCGCTCTCAGATACGCCCGGAAGCTGTCGCATTCGCGGTACTGGTTGCACTGCTCGGTCAGAGCCCCATCGAAATGAGACTCGAGCTGGGGGGTCTGCTCACCGTCGTTCTTCTGGAACACCGCCATCCCCAGCGAATGGACCTGGCCGGCGACCCATCTGTCGTAGGTCAGCTGCTGGGCCGCGATGATCGGGAAACCGGGATTGTTTTCATAGCTGTCGATGTTGTCCGGCTCGACGGCATCGAACCCCTTGCGTCGACACATCTGCAAGCGCGCAGTCATGATTGGCTTCAGGACGGCCAGCCTGCGTACGTCGAGCCAGCGCTCACCGGGCCAGCCTTCCACGCCGCTGCCCAGAACCGAGGCGGGGAAGCGGCTCGAGTCAGAACGACCCTGCTCGTAGGTCCCCACGTCGATGTAGCAAATCGCCCGCTTGCCACCGCGGTGCAACTGCGCCACCTCCGCCGCACTTGTGTCGAATCCATCGATGTCATAGGCCGCGACCGGCCTGTCGTTCTTGATGGTCCCCTGCAGCTGCCAGTACCAGGTGAGGCGCCGCGAAGGGATCCAACGGCGAGCGGCCGCGTGGGGGGAGCTTGGAGCGTTTGTCGGGTGGGATGCCCGCAGAGCCACCGCCAGCCCGCCGAACACGAGCGCCAGCGCCGTAGCCGCCAGGCCTGCTACCAGCAGGGTTCGAACTTCGACCCGTCGAGTTCGAGGCCGTAGCGCGCGCCCATGATTCCTGCCGCGTTGTCGGCGGCGCAGAAGGCGCTCGTGGAGAGTTCGTACTCCGCGTTCAGGACCGGCTTGCCCGCCGTCAGATATGCCTGGAAGTTGCTGCATTCGCTGTACTGGTTGCACTGCTCGTCCAAGGCCCCATCGAAGTGGGGCTCGAGCTGAGCGGTCTGTTCACCGTCGTTCTTCTGGAACACCGCCATCCCGAGCGCATGGACCTCGCCGGCGACCCACTCATCGTAGGTCAGCTGCTGCTGGGCGCTCAAAGGAAAGCCACTGCCGTTTTCATAGCCGTCCATGTTGTCCGGCTCGACGGCATCGAAGCCCTTTTCCTTGCACATCTGAAAGCGCGCGGTCATGATCGGCTCGAGCGCGCTCAGGTTGCTTATGTCCAGCCACTGCTCGCCCGGCCAGCCCTGAACCCCACTTCCACGCACGGCCGCCGGAAAATTGCTCGAGTCGGGGCGACCCGGCTCGTAAGTGCCGACGTCGATGTAGCAGATCACATGCTTGCCCTGACCATGCAACGTCGACACCTCGGCGGCCGAGGTTTCGAAGCCGTCGATGTCATAGGCGGCGACCGGCTGGTTGTTGTTGATGGTCCCCTGCAGCTGCCAGTACCAGGTCAGCTGCTTCGGTGGGATCCACTGGCCGCTGCTCGTTCCGCCGCCTGAGCCTTCTGTGCCCCCACCGGTGCCTTCAGTGCCTTTCGAGCCTTCTGTCCCGCCAGTGCCTTCGGTCCCGCCGGCGCCTTCCGTGCCACCGCCTGAGCCTTCCGTGCCGCCACCGGTGCCTTCTGTGCCGCCAGAGCCTTCCGTACCACCGGAGCCGCCAGTGCCTTCAGTGCCTCCACCGCCTTCGGGCGCTTTGGAGCCTTTGGTGCGTTTGGTGCCTTTGCTGCCTCCGCCGGTGCTTTTGGGGCTTTCCGGCGCTTTGGGGCTTTCCGGCGCCTTGGGAGCTTCAGGAGCTCCAGAGCCGGCGCCTGAGCCAGTCGAGCCGACGGTGGCGCCGGTAGAGCCGCCGCCTGCGGAGAGACCGGGCGCCGCGCCGACAACGGGACCGACTGGAAGCACGGGAGCGCTCAACGGGGCGCCAACGACCGCGTTGCCGGCGGTACCTGGCTCCAAGACCTCAAAGCCGGTCGCCGCGCGGCGGAAGCGACGGATGGCCCCGCGGCGCCCACGAATGCGCTGCTCGCCGACGACGCGCAGCCGCCGACCGGCGGCTGCCGGCACGACGAACGTGACAAGGAAGCCTCCTCTCGAGCCGGCCCGGAAAGATGCGACGGGCCGACCGCCGAACAGCACGATCCCCCGCAGATGGGGACGAAAACCGTATCCCCGCACCGTGACCCGGGCCCCTGCTTGGGCGGATTGAGGAGCGATCGTCAACCGTGTACCAGGCCCGGATTGGGCGAGGGCCACACCGCAGATCATGAGGCCGGCGGCGAGCGCCGCAAGGCCTACGACAAGCCCCTTGACCCGGGGGGAGCGAGCACGCATGCGCAGAGAATGGCACATATTCAGGACACGAGGTTATGTAGACGTGAACATGGGTTATGTAAAGACAGGCGCAGAAACACGGTTCTGAAGCACAGGATCGGCAAGGACCCGGCGATGACTTGAGCCGGGCCCGCCGGACCCCAAGCGAGTGCAGCGTTGGGGACGCGCTGACGGACGCGCCCCCAACAACATCAGCCCGCTGCTACCAGCAGGGTTCGAACGTGGATCCGTCGAGTTCGAGGGCAAAGCGCGCGCCCATGATCCCGGACGCGTTGTCAGCGGCACAGAAGGTGCTCGCCGCCAGGCTGTACTCGGCGTTGAGAACCGGCTTGCCGGCCGACAGGTAGGCCTGGAAGTTGCTGCATTCGCTGTACTGGTTGCACTGCTCGTCCAAGGCCCCGTCGAAGTGGGGCTCGAGCTGAGCGGTCTGTTCACCGTCGTTCTTCTGGAACACGGCCATCCCGAGCGTGTGAACCTCGTTGGCGACCCACGTGTCATAGGTCACCTGCTCGGCTGCGGTGATCGGAAAGCCGGTCTTGTTTTCATAGCCGTCCATGTTGTCCGGCTCAACGGCATCGAAGCCCTTTTCCTTGCACATCTGGAAACGCGCGGTCATGATCGGCTCGAGCCCGCTCAGATCGCGCACGTCGAGCCACTTCTCCCCCGGCCAGCCGTTGGAGCTGCCCTCGGCCGCGGCGGGGAAGGACGCAAAGTCAGGACGGAAGTTCTCAGAGGTGCCCACGTCGATGTAGCAAATGACGCGCTTGCCCTGAGCGTGCAGCGCTGCCACCTCGGCAGCGGTGTTCTCGAACCCGTCGATGTCATATGCCGCGACGGGCTCATTGTTGTTGACGGTTCCTTGCAGCTGCCAGTACCAGGTCAGGTGCTGCGTCGGGATCCAGGTGGCGCCGGCAGAGCCGCCGGAACCGCCGGTCGAGCCACCAGTAGAGCCGGTGCCGCCGGAGCCTTCAGTGGAGCCGCCACCCGTGGAACCACCGGTGGAGCCTTCGGCCCCGCCGGTTGAGCCACCCGTGGAGCCGCCCGTCGAACCGCCGGTTGAGCCACCTGTGGAGCCGCCGGTCGAACCGCCGGTTGAGCCTCCCGTGGACCCACCGGTTGAGCCGCCTGTAGCTCCTCCCGTGGACCCGCCGGTGGTGCCCCCGGTGGAGCCACCGGTCGAGCCGGTTGTACCGCCTGTTGAAGTTTTCTTGGAGCCCTTCGATTTGGAGCCCTTCGATTTGGTCGGACTCGTTTTGCGAGTTCCGCTCTTGGTTGAGCTCTTGGTTGAGCCCGCCTTCTTGGAGGCTGTGGAGACGGCGCTTGAGCTCCGCACGGTTTGATGAGCTGCCTTAGCTGCTTTGTGTGCTTTGTGTGCAGGGCGTGCGGAAGCGACGCCGGTACAAAGTGCAAGTACCGCGAGCAGCGCCATGGATATGACGGCATGCTTCGCGGTTCGTTGAGAACGAGCGAGCATCAGTTACCTCCGTGACAGGCGCGAGGTGAGGGGGTTGGGTCGCGCCTAGTTTGGGTGAGCGTGAGCGCCGCAGCGACATGTTCCCGCCGCAGCCCTCAAGTTCTCGACTACAACACGGCTGACGCATCGCGTTCAGGCGATTCCTGGACGCATTGACATGCATCTCGTTTACAGGGTCAGCCAACTAGGGGCTACCCGCCCCATCCCTGCTCAACCGATTAATTCAGGAGCGAGCGTGCAGTGCGATCGACCAGCCGCCATGCGAGGCGACGCGCAGGCCCGAGTAGACCCCACGGGCAAGCTGAACGGTCCCACTCGAGGAGTGGCTGCTCACGAGCAGGAACCCGTGGGTGGTGAAGATCTGGATCGGGGGATGCTGTGCGCTCCACGCCAGCACCTCCGGCGAGCGCACGACGATCGTGCCCAAGTGGGCATTCCCGGATCCTGTGAAATGGCGCAGCACGTGTCCGCCCACCTGGGGCAAAGCCGAACCGTTGCTCGCCGCTTTCGTGGAGCCTGTCGAGGCTTGCGAAGTGGAGGTCTTGCTCGGGCCGCTGGAGCTGGAGGTGGCGGTGGCGGTCGAGCCGCCGCTCGCTGCCGTGGCCTGGGTGGACGAGGTGGACGAGGTGCCGGACGAGCTGGAGCTTCCACAGCCGGCGAGGGCGCCCAGTGCAAGCAATGCTGCAAACAGCCGACCGGCCCCTCTCAGAGGAGTGCCGCGGGAAAAGCTCATTCGAGAAGCCGCCAAGGCGGCGAGCTTATTGGATCCACAGGCTGGTGGCGAGCACGCGACCGGGACGCAGCAGCAGCTTGAGCAGTGGGGGCAGCGCCACCACGATGCCGACCAGCGTGCCAAAGATCAGCGCCGTGCCGGGCACCGCGCCGGGTTCGAGCACCAGCTTGCTGAGCGCCAGCTCTGCCGTGACGCTGGCAAGCGCGGCGAAGAACGCCCAGCGCGCGTAGGCCATCGACTCGAGCAGGTTGACGAGCATCGTGACGAGCGCCACGCAGCCGAAGCCCACGAACAGGCTGAGCCTGTTCGTGCCGGAGGTCCACTGCCCGATCATGATCACCACACCCGAGAGCACGATCGTGGTGCCCAGCAGGCGCAGCATCGCACCGAGGAAGATCCCCATTGCGGAACCTTTGAAGTTGCGCTCGTTCGCCTCCTCCAAGCCGACCCCTTGCAGGCCGCGGGGGACAGCGTCATAGAACTTCCACAGGTAGTAGCCGCCCCAGAAGCTGCCGAGCACCGACGGCAGCAGGGCAAGCGCCGGGAAGGCGCCGTGCACGCCCCAGCCGAGGCTCGAGTCGCCGACGAGCAGGCCGCCGAGGGCCAGGCCGATTGCGCCCGCCCACAGAGCCCGTCCGATGCGACCTGCGGGTTCGTCCGAGCGTCCTCCACCGGTGGCGACGCCGACCACGGCGCTTATGACGATCACCGCCGTCAGGGCCTCGAGCAGCGGATAGGCTGAGACGTCGGCCTGCAGGCCGACCACCGCGCCGACCAGCAGCAGCCCGTAGGCAAGCGCCCAGCCTCTGCGGGCGAGCACGGTGCCGCCGACCCAGATCGCCACAAACATCCCGGCCAGCGGCCCGTATGGGTGCAACAGCAATAGGGGAACCTCGATGACCAGCAGACCCAGCGCACAGACCGCCATGCGATCGTGGGCCAGGCAGGCGAGGCCGGAGCGACGACTGAGATAGCGGCTGCGCAGGGCCCACTGCAGCGCCAGTGTCAGGGGAAGCGCGATCACGATCGCCTGCTCGAGCACAGAGGTGCCGATCTGGCGGCTGAGTGGGCCCGCCCACGAGGCCACCGCCAGGATCGCCATGATCAGGGCGATCGCCTCAGTGAGAATGCTGTCACGGCGACCTGACTCCTCGGTCGTGAATCTCCCGGGGGTCCAGCGAGGTGGTTTCGGGGGAACGACCCTCGATCCCAGACTGAGAGCAGCGTTGGCGCGCATCCCGCCCCATGCCTCGAGCACGACGGCGGCCTCCAGCACGTCCTGCGCGCCGCGCCCGAGACGCGCCTCGATCACGCCCGTCGCAAATGTGGGCCCCTGTGGCTCCAACGCCCTAGCCTCGCTCAGCGATCGTGGCCAGCAGGCTGCGCACGGCGATGGTAGTCGGCAGGCTGCGCACGGCGATGGTGGTCGACAGGCTGCGCATGGTGTTGTGCCTCATGCCGTCATCGCATTGCTGGTGAGCTCGCCCAGCAGGTCGCGGTAGCCGTCCAGGCAGGCGGTGCGGGTGTAGACGCGCTGCACGCGATCGAAGCCGCGCTGGCCGAGACGGGCCGCCAGTCGCGGGTCGCGAAGCAGCGTGACGACGCCGGTGGCAAGC
>Ga0210396_10007286_pt1 | contig 10527 bp, 8 predicted proteins | sample IncBWH17OmetaG_FD_155466 | JGI IMG/M metagenome (GOLD analysis project Ga0210396, IMG submission 155466) | Forest soil microbial communities from Barre Woods Harvard Forest LTER site, Petersham, Massachusetts, United States - Inc-BW-H-17-O ... | reverse complement strand
GGTGCCGCTGCCTGGGTGCGGTGCGCGGGGGCGGCCGTCGTCGCGTTCGCGGTGGCGCCGGCGACTCCCAGGCCGACGGCGGCGAGGGCCGCGGTTACGGCAGCGCGCTGCAGCTTCTTCATGACGGATCTCCTTCGTGCTCTGCCCTGGGGACCTTGACTTGATCGTTCACGTAAACACTGAATCAAGTTACTTGATTTGTCAAGTCATTTCGAGAGCAGGCCAGGCAAGTGGTCGAGTGTTCGCCAGGTTTTGACTTGACAGTTCAATTCAAATGTTTGTGGGTCACGGGTCGCCCGCACCGGCTCGCCATGGTGCTAGTGCAACGCGGCCAGCAAGACGACCAACTCTTCTGGCTGGCACGGTCTCAGGCCTCCCGTGACGGGAGAGTCAAGCCGCCGCTGGCCGCTTGACTCTCCCATTGAGGGAGGACCCACGCTGGCTTCAGCGGCCGGGAACGCCGGCCGCACGGCACCGACACGCAAGGGAGTCACCCTGATGACCAGCGATGCCAGCGCGGCCGCCGCGCTGCCGCCCATCGTGGCCGAGCACATCAACGCGGTCAACGCCCTCGACACCGACCGGATCGTGAACACCTTCGCCCCCGACGCCTACGTCAACGACAACCGCCGCGAGATCTGGGGCACCGACGCCATCCGCGCCTTCATGGCCAAGGAATTCGTCGGCGACCACGTCACCATGGACGTCCGCGAAGTCATCGACCACTACGGGGACATCATCGTCCGGGCTAAGTACGACGGCACCTACGACAAGACCAACCTGCCCGACGAGCTGATCATGACCAGCTACTTCGGCATCCGCGACGGCAAGATCACCAGCCTGGCGGTGATCTTCAACCAGCCCTCCCCGTACTGAGCCGAGGCCACGCCACGGGCGGCGGAGAGCTGGCCAGGAAAGTAGCACCAGGGCCCGTTCGGAATAGGAATTTGAATTATCTCGAACGGACCGTGGTGCACCCAGATCCGATTGGAGATCTTTACAGCATCGCCTTCTGGGGTTGCGTGCGCACCACGATGACCGTCGTGGTGTCGGCGCTCAGGGCCGTCTTGAACTCCTGCTCAAGCTCCTGCGTGGTCTCGACGTCGACAGCGCGGCATCCCCAGCCGCGGGCCAGGGCGGCGATGCCGAGCCCGGGCAGGTCAAGCCCGGGCACTCCCGGTGTCTCCTCAAGCACCGCGAACGACTTGAGGATGGAGTATTCGTCGTTGCGCATGACCACGTACACGATCGGCAGCTTGTGCTGAGCAGCCGTCCAGAGGGCCTGCACGGAGTACTGGGACGAGCCGTCGCCGATCAGGCCGACGACCGGCCGGCTGACGCCCCGGTCCCGGTCAGCCAGCGCGACCCCGACCGCGGCCGGCACGGCCCAGCCGATGCCCCCGCTGGCCGTGGCGAAGAACGATCCGGTCCTGACCGTCGGGAGCCATTCGATCTGCTGGGCCATGGTGGAGGTCGATTCGTTGACGATGACCGAATCCGGTGGCCTGACCCGGCTCAGCACGGCGTAGACCTCCGGCGGGGTGAGCGGGCTGCTCGGCACCTGCGGCAGCAGCCGCGGCCGTGCCATCGGCTCCGGGGCGGTCCGCGCGGAGCCCGCCGCGACCATATCCACGAGCTGCTCGATCGCGATCTTGGGGTCGGCCAGCAGGGCGTCGCCTACCCGCGCGGCCGCGGCCGCCTCGGGGCTGGCGGTGACCTGCAGCAGTTCCGTGCCCGCCGGAAGGAAGTCGCCGGGAACGTAGGGGTAGTACCTGAACACCTCCGCGCCGATCACGACGGCCAGGTCGTGCCCGGCCAGCCGGTCGCTGATCGTCTTCACCGACATCCCAAGCGGCCCGCGGAACAGGGGGTGGTCTTCGGGGAAGGAGGCCCGGTCAAGCAGCGGCGCCCCGTAGACGGCGGCGCGCAGCTTCTCCGCCAGGGCGACGGCCGCATCCCACCCGCCGCTGCGGTCCACGTCGGGTCCGAAGACCAACGCGGGACGGCGGCTGGCCGAGATGCGGTCGGCGAACAGCCGCAGGCGCTCGGCTTCCGGGGCCACCCTGGTGCTCACGGTGCGGATCCGGGCCGGGCCGGACAGCGGTTGGTTCCAGTCATCCAGCGGTATCGACAGGAAGACCGGGCCGGCCGGCGGCTGTACTGCCATCGCGTAGGCGCGCATGAACGCCTCAGGCACGTCCTGCGCTCGGTACGGCTCATAGGACCACTTCACCCACGGCTTCGGCATCGTGGTGGCCTCGCGGTTGCCCAGGTACGGTTCCCCGATCATCAGCTCCCGGTGCTGCTGTCCCGAGGTGACGATCAGGGGGGTGTTTCCGTGGTAGGCCGCGACCAGGTTCCCCATGGCGTTTCCCAGGCCCGCCGAGGAATGCAGGTTGACCAGGGCCGGGCGCCCGGTGACCTGAGCGAAGGCGTCCGCCATGGCGATGGCGGAGGCCTCCTGCAGGGCCAGTACGTAGCTGAAATCGTCGGGGAATTCCTGCAGGAAGGTCTCCTCGGTCGAACCGGGATTACCGAAGACGGTCGTCAGTCCGAGGGACCGCAGCAGGTCGTAGGTCACACTTCGGACAGTGGATTTCTCGGCCATGTCTTAATGTCTCAGCCACCCGCCGGCCGGGCATCGGGCCAGGCACACGAAACCGAACGGGCTGTTCGTGCCCGGCTGACGATGAACGCGCGGCCAAAGTGGCGTGGTATGAAGAGAGGAAAGGCAAGCGCGAGTGTGGAGGTCGCGTTGTGCCGAACGACAGCAGCATGCGGACCGTATTGGTCGCCCTTGGGTCAGGCCTCGCGGTCGCGCTCGCCAAGGCCGTCGTCGCAGTCGTCACCGGTTCGGCCGCGATGGCCGCCGAGGCCGCGCATTCGCTCAGCGATACCGCCAACGACCTGTTCCTCTTCGTCGCTCAGCGTCGCAGCACCCGCCGCCCTGACGACCGGCATCCCTTGGGGTACGGGCGGGAAGCCTACTTCTGGGCGCTGATCGCGGCCCTCGGCGTGTTCGTGGCCGGCGCGGCGTTCTCCTTGCGCGAGGGCATCGATGAGCTGATCCACCCCAGCGTCACCTCGTCGTTCGCCGTGGCCTATATCGTGCTGGCCATCTCTACCGTCTTTGATCTGGTGTCATTCCGCCAGTCAGCGGGCCAGATGGTCGGCCGGGCGCGCCGTCACCATCAAGACGTCATGGACGAGGCCAGGGCGACGTCTGACCCGACGCTGCGGGCGGTCTTCGTCGAGGACGCGGTGTCTGTGTCCGGAGACGTGATCACGCTGGCCGCCTTGGCCCTTAACCAGCTCACCGGGTCATCAATACCCCAAGGGATAGCCGCGGTGCTCATCGGGCTAGTGCTTATCCGCACCAGCCTCCGGCTCGGAAAGCGCAGTCACGACTTCCTGGTCGGCGTCTGGCAGCTCACCCCCGCGACGGCGCCGCGGCCAGATGCCGATGACTTCACCCAGCCACTGCGGTCCGCTGACGAAGACAGGGTGCGCGCCTTCCTCCGCGACTACCCGGGCGTGACCGGCATTCGCGAGGTCTTGGTCACCTTTACCGGTCCGGGCCGGGCGTGGGTTACCGCGCGCCTGGACATTGACGATAAGCTCACCGGCGCTCAGGTCAAGTCGCTGGTCCGCGGCATCGAGTCGGGTATGAAGCGCGAGTCGGCAGCCATCTACCGAGTCGACGTCGTGCCCGTCGGCGGAGCGCCCGGTTAGGTCGGGTTGCGCTGGAGCCGCACCACCGGTGCTAGGTGAAGGCGCCGAGGCCGGTGATGGCGCGGCCGACGATGAGGGTCTGCATGGTCTCGGTGCCCTCGAAGGTGTGGATCGCCTCCAGGTCCACCATGTGCCGCATGACCTGGTAATCCAGCAGGATGCCGTTGCCGCCGAGCATGTCGCGCGCGTCGGCGGCTATCGCGCGGGCCTTGCGGGTGTTGTGCATCTTGGCCAGCCCGGCCACGGTGGGAGTCAGCCGCCCGGCCTCGGCCAGGCGGCCGATCTGCAGGCAGTACAGCTGCATCGCGGTCAGGTCGGCCAGCATCGACACCAGCCGCTGCTGGATGATCTGGAAGCTGGCCAGCTGCGCGCCGAACTGCCGCCGTTCCAGCGCGTACCGCAACGCGGCGTCGTAGGCGGCGGTGGCATGGCCCAGCGCCGCCCAGGCGCAGGTGCTCCGGGTGGTGGCCAGGACCCGGGTGGTGTCCTTGAACGAGCGCGCCTCGGTCAGCCGGTTCTCGGCCGGCACCCGCACCTCGTCCAGGGTGATGTCGGCCTGCCATACCGAGCGCAGCGACACCTTCCCCTCGATGACCTGCGCCTGGTATCCAGGCGTTCCCTTCTCCACGACGAACCCGTTGACCTGGCCGTCCTCGGTGTTGCGGGCCCAGACGACGATCAGGTCGGCCACGGTGCCCAGGCCGATCCACCGTTTGCGGCCGTTCAGCACCCAGCTGTCGCCGTCCCGGCGGGCCGAGGTTTCCAGGGCGACCGAGTCCGAGCCGTGCTCCGGCTCGGTCAGCGCGAAGGCCCCCAGCTTGTCCATCCGGGCCAGGTCGGGTAGCCAGCGCGCCTTCTGCTCCTCCGAGCCGCACATCGCGATCGACAGCATGGCCAGGCCCGCGTGCACGCCGAGGAACACGCCCAGGCTGCCGTCGCCGCGGTGCAGTTCCATGGTGACCAGCCCGCACGCCATGGGGCTCATCCCGGCGCACCCGTAGCCCTTGATGTCCTCGCCGACGATGCCGAGCTCGGGCAGCCGCCTGACCAGCGGCCAGCAGATCTCGGCCCGTTCCCAGTACGAGCCGACGACGGGCACGACCTCCTCGTCGACGAACCGGCGGACGGTTCTGAAGCGGTCCCACTGCTCGTCGGTGAACTGCTCGCGGACGGAAAAGAAGTCCGTCCCGAGGGACTCGCCGAGATGTTCGCTGGTGATCTGGGTCATGCTCAGCTCCCCTCGGTAAGGAATGCCTCCACGACGGGAGCGAGGCGTTCCGCGTCCACGGCCAGCTCGAGGTGTCCGCCGTGATAGACGTGCACCTGGCTGTGCGGGATCAGCCAGCGCATGATCCGCGCGTTGACCACGGGGATGATCGGGTCGTCGTCCCCGGCCAGGATCAAGGTGGGCGGCCGCAGCAGCGGCAGCAGCGGCAGGCTGGTCCAGCCGATGGTGGAGACCAGCTGGTAGAAGTAGCCCCGGGCCGGACCCAGGCGGGTCGTGGCGTGCAGCAGGTCACGGGCCACGACCGGGTCTTTCCGCGCGCTGCCCCCGTACAGCTCGCCGGCGATGCGGGCCGCGTATCCGGGGTCCCGGTGCCGCCGCGGCGTGAGCATGCGCAGCAGGACCCGCGGATTCCCGGGGACCATCAGCGCGCCCGGCGCGGTCGCCACCAGCACCAGGCGCCGCACCCGCCCCGGGCACCTCAGCGCGAACTGCTGTGCGAGCCCGCCACCCCAGGAGATGCCCAGGACGTCGGCCTGCTCATAGCCGAACTGGTCGAGCAGGCCGGCCAGCAGCGACGGCAGCGTGGCCAGGTGGTAGGGGACGACCGGGGCCGGCGATCCGCCGACACCGGGCATGTCGAACCGGATGACTGGACGCCGCGGATCGAGGGCGTCGACGAACGGCTGGAACAGCTCCAGGCTCGCGCCGATGCCGTTGCACAGCAGCAGCGGCGGCCAGCCCGGGGCCCCGTCTCGCACCGCGACGCGGATGGCGCGGCCGCCGACGGTCAGGACCCTCATCCGCGCGGCCGGCCCGGCCCGCCGGGACGCGTCAATGGTCATAGACATACGTTCCCGGCGCGTCGCAGATCGGGGCCAGGCCGCCGCCGCCCAGTTCGTCGGGAGCGGCCTGTTCCTCCCCGCAGCGCTCGGCCAGCCAGCCCGCGTAGTCCGGCCACCAGGAGCCGTGGCAGGTCTCCGCGCGGCGCAGCCACTCCTGCGGATCCTCCGGGCACTCCTTGGCCATCTGGTACCTGGCCTTCTCGTTTCCGGGCGGATTGACCATCGCGGCGATGTGCCCGCTGGTCGACAGCAGGAACCGGGGCCGGCCGCCCAGCAGCTGGGTGGACCGGTAGCAGCTCTGCCAGGGGCAGATGTGGTCGGTGATCCCGGCGACGATGTAGTTATCCCGGTCGACCAGCCCCAGGTCCACCGGCGAGCCGAGCATGGTCGCGCCGCCGGGCTCGACCAGTGCGTTGGCCGCGCCGAGCTCGAGGAAGTCCCGGTGCAGGCCGGCGGTCATCCGGGTGGTGTCCGCGTTCCAGAACAAGATGTCGAACGGCGCCGGCTTCTTGCCGAGCAGGTAGTTGTTGACCCAGTAGTTCCAGATCAGGTCGTTCGGGCGCAGCCAGGCAAACACTTCGGCGAGCGACCGGCCGTCCAGGTAGCCGCGGGCCTTGGACGCGGCCGCGGCCAGCTTCGCGGTCCGCTCGTCGATGACCGCGCCGGCCAGGCCCGCATGCGCCTCGTCCAGCACGGTGACCATGAGGGTGAGCGCGGCGAGCCGGTCCTGCTGGCCGGCGCGCGCCAGGTGCGCGGCCACCATCGCCGCGACGATGCCGCCGGAGCAGGCCCCGGCGAGCACGGTCTGCTCGCTTCCGGTGATCCGCGTGGCCGCGTCCATGGCGTCCAGGATGGCCTGCCCGTACGTGTCGAGGTCCCATTTAGCGTGCCGGGCGTCCGGGTTGCGCCAGGAGATCATGAACACCTGCAGGCCCTGGCCGACCAGGTACTCCACCATGCTCCGGCCGGGGGCCAGGTCCATCACGTAGAACTTGTTGATCACCGGCGGGACGATCAGCAGCGGGACCTGCCGGACCGCGGGCGTGACCGGGCGGTACTGGATCAGCTCGAACACCGGAGTCCGCAGGACCACCGCACCCGGTGTGACGGCCAGGTCCACGCCCACCTCGAACGCGTCCGGCTCGACCATGGACGGCACCCGGGGCGGGACCGCCATGTCGGAGAGGAAGTGCCTTAGCCCTGTCAGGGCGCTGCCGCCGCCGGTGTCGATGGCGGCCTTCGCGGCTGCCGGGTTCAGCAGCGGGTTATTGCTCGGGGCCAGCGCGTCGATCAGGTTGGTCAGCACGAAGCCGACGCGTTCGGAGTCCCGCTCGTCCAGGCCGGCCTCGGCCACGACGCCCTCCGCGGTCTGCGCGGCGGCCAGGTACGCCTGCATCGCGCGGCGCAGCAGCGGATTGCCCGCCCATCCCGGGTCGGCGAACCGGCGGTCGCGCCGGGCCGGCTGCACCTCGGAGCTGCCCACGGTGATGCGGGCCAGTTCGCCGAGCAACCCGGCCCCCCGCCCGGCGACCAGCCGGGGCCGGCTGGCCAGCGCCGCGGCCAGGCGCAGGCCGGAGCCGCCCGGGTTCGCCCGGCGCAGGATGCCGACGGCCGCATCGGTGAGCAGCAGGTCCAGGGGCGCCACCGCGGCATCCGCCGCGGCGGATCTGATCGTGTCGCTGTCCGCGCTCATTGTCTCCTTGTCTCCGTCTCCTGTGTCTCCTGTGTCTCCCGGCCTCCCGCCGAGCGTAAGCCGCGGCGCGGGTTCGGAGATAGGTCGCGCGTCACGAACCTGGAACCGGGAATGGTTCCGCGGGCACAGGCTCCGCGCGGGCGTTGCCCCCGGGTCGGTGGCCAGCGGGTGACGCGTGGCACCGGGATCCGGGTGACGACCGGGAATCACTGGGATCCGGTGATGACCTGTCACCTGCCCGGCGGCCAGCCTGGGTCCGTCGCAGGGACCCGCTGCGGAGGCTCGGAGGTCGTGGTGAAGCTGAGGTCAACGTTCCCGCTCGGCCGGCTGCGGGTCAGACGGTCCGGGTACGGCGCGATGCAACTGGCCGGGCCCTGGGCCGTCAATCCGCCCGCCGACCAGGCATCGGCCATCGACCTGCTCCGGGCCGCCATCACGGCCGGAATCGATCACATCGACACGGCCCAGTACTACGGACCGGACCTGGTCAACGAGCTGATCCGCGAAGCGCTTCACCCCTATCCGCCCGAGCTGGCGATCGTCAGCAAGGTCGCGGTCGGCTCGGACGCCGCCGGCTCCGTCATCCCGCACGACGACCCACGCCAGCTGCGTCAGGGCATCGAAGCCAACCTCCGCAGCCTGCGGGTCGGCCAGCTGGCCGCGGTCAATCTCCGCCTGCCCGGCGACGGCCGCGTCGACGCGCGCTTCGACGATCAGCTGGCCGCTATGGTCCGGGCCCGCGACGAGGGCCTGATCGCCGGGGTCGGCCTGAGCAACGTCAGCCTCGGCCAGCTCCGGCACGCCGCGGACGGCACCGAGATCGCCTGCGTGCAGAACCTGTTCCACCTCGCCGACCGCAGCGCCACCCCGGTCCTGCAGGAGTGCATCCGCCGTGACATCGCCTTCGTGCCGTTCTGCCCGCTCGGCCTGCCGCGCGGAGCGGCCAACCCCGTGCTCACCAGCCCGGTGGTCATCCAGACCGCGGCCCGCCTCGGCGTCACCCCGCCGCAGGTCGCACTGCAGTGGCTGCTGCAGCTGGCACCGAACATACTGCTGATCCCCGGCACCGCTTCCGTCGCTCATCTGCTCGACAACCTCGCCGCCGAGGACGTGGTACTAGACGACCAGGCCCTGCGCCAACTGGACGGCGTCAGCGGATGACCGTGGCCGTTCCTTCGGTGACGCGCCGTGCCGTGACGAGAGCCGCCACCGTGCTCGCGCGAATCGGTCGGCCGAGTCGTTCGTATAGGGCCTCGTATTCACGCTCGAGGGCTTGACGTTGGCCCGGTGAAAGCCGGGCGTAAAACGACATCGTACGAAGGAGAGCATTGAGCTGGTCAGGAGTGTGCTCGATGAGCTTTGGCATGACTGCCGCCCGAACATCGCCGAACAAGCGGCCGGCATAATCTTGCCCGATGTCGTAGCTGCCGAGCCAGGCCCACACCTCTGAGACGTTGCCGCGGCGTTGCTCCATCCCAGCGAGCGTGGCGTCGAGATCCCGGTAGACCGGCCAATTAGCGGCAATGTCCGGGGCGATCTTTCTTATGGCGGCGAGTGCTGCTTCCTGATCTGGCTTGCTGCGCGGCTCCTCAAGTCCGAAGTATTGCACGAGGGCGAGCGTTCCGCCGGCAACAAGTACGTCAGCGGCCCGCTGCCAGCTGATCTTAGGATCAACCCAGTGAAACGCGGACGCAGAGAACACGGCCGCAAACTGCGCGCGGGGAAGCAATGCATCTTCAAACTGAGCGTTCACAAATTCCACCTCTCCAGCACCTTCCAGGTTTTGCCTGGCCAGTGCGATGAGGCTTTTGCCGGGTTCGAGAACTGTGACGTGCAGGCCCCGGGCGACAAGGCCGCGCGTCAACTGGCCGCTTCCGCACCCGACCTCAAGCACACGATCACCGCTCCCGATCCCTGCGACCCGGCAAGCTTGGTCGATGAGTTCGTCAGGATAAGCCGGACGGCGGCGGTCGTACTCATCCGCGATCTCATCAAAAACCTTGCCGTAACGACGCGCAGTAGATTCTGGTATCTGTGTCATTCAATGGCCTCCGCTCGTGCTCGTTACCGTGGCCGCCCCGTCATGGTCGCTGCCGCGGCGACGGCGATGTCGTCTCGCGCCGCCTGAATTATCGGCCGGGCCACGACGCCAGCGCCGCCCGGCGCGCCGGCGCCACGTCGCTGTTCATCCACATTCTGGCCCTGCCCACCGCACAGGCTGGGCCGTACTCCTTCGTATCGGCCTGACCCTCACGGCGCGGTGGCCACACATCCGACGTTTCCGCGGACGCGCTTTGTGCAAAATTTCACAAGCTGCTTCTGCCTGGTTCGGGCCGGGGCCTGCGGGTGCATTTCTCTGCGGGCGTGTCCTGTCGGCTGCGGGTACGGCAGCATCCCGGAGCCAGGCCGCCGGTACGGTAGTGGCCATGGTCAGCGACCACCGGAGCCGGACTCGCATGCCCACGGCGACTCTCGGGGCCGGGGGACCGGTGGTCTCCCGGATCGGGCTGGGACTGGCCGCTTTGGGCCGCCCGGCGTACATCACCAGCGGCCGTGAGCAGGACCTGCCCGACCGCAGCGTGGCCGGCCTGCGGACCCGGACCTTCTCGATGCTGGACGCTGCCTACGCGGCCGGGGTCCGGTACGTCGACGCGGCCCGTTCCTACGGCCGGGCGGAGGAATTCCTGGCCGGCTGGCTGGCCGAGCGCGGCCATGCGGACGTGATCGTCGGTTCGAAGTGGGGATACCGCTATACCGGCGGCTGGCGGCTCGATGCTCCTGTGCAGGAGGTCAAGGAACATTCGCTGGCCATGTTCACGACCCAGCTGGCGCAGAGCCGGGCCCTGCTCGGTGACCGGATCACCTTGTATCAGGTGCATTCGCTGACCGCTGATGACGGATTGTTCACCGACGCTGCGCTGGTGGCGGCGCTGTCCCGGCTGCGCGCCGAGGGTGTGATCATCGGGCTGAGCGCGACCGGCCCGCATCAGGCGGACACGATCCGCCGGGCGCTGCCGGTGACCGTTGACGGG
>Ga0210396_10007285_pt1 | contig 10528 bp, 10 predicted proteins | sample IncBWH17OmetaG_FD_155466 | JGI IMG/M metagenome (GOLD analysis project Ga0210396, IMG submission 155466) | Forest soil microbial communities from Barre Woods Harvard Forest LTER site, Petersham, Massachusetts, United States - Inc-BW-H-17-O ... | reverse complement strand
TCACTCGCGTTTACGCTCACTGTGACGCAGTAGGCAGCGAAGACAAGCAGCGCTCCGTATCAGCGGAGCGCTCTTTATCTGTCACATAGGTTCAGTCTGTCGCATACCTTCAGGCCGCCGCCTGGTAGTCATGTCCTCCTGTGCAAAAACGCTCCCACTTTGCCCCTTGCGCGCTCGCGCAGGGACGAGTACCATTGGTTTGTTCTCATTGGCCTCGTTCCCGCGTGGGCCTTCCGCGCCCCAGGCCGTTCCCGGCGGCGCGACGGATTCCGATAACGGATAACCGATACGCAAATTTAGAAGTTTTTTTGTTAGTACGAGTTTGCATCACCAGTGAGCGGTCGATCGCGATTGCATTCCAGCCCAACCCGCAATTCCGCATGGAAAGTGGGCCCTGTCCCTTGAGTGCATTCGCTAAGAGTGCATTCGCGAAAGTTGATGGTTGACGGGTGTGACCGAGTAATGGATTGAGCAAGTGGAGAGGCCCCGCAAGAAGAGTGGCGATGCGCCAACGCTGTGAGAGCCTGCCGCAACCAATGGGGAACCTGGACATCGTAAGATTTTGCAGCCCTGCACCGGGTCAACAACCCGGCCCAGCAGGTTTGAGAGGACTATGAACGCAGGACCATCAGGACAAGGACCAGGAAGACCCTCCGGTGGTGGAGGCAGAAGCCGACGGCGTCGCGGACGCCGCCCTAACAATCCCCGCGGACCCCGCTCCGCCGGACCAAGCCAGGCGCGCCACAATCAGGATGGCATCTACACGGCGCCCATGGACCACAGCTACCGCGCCGCATTGGCCGGCAACGGCAACAACGGCCAGGGAGGCCGCCGCCAGCGTCCCGGCTTCGCTGCGCCTTTTGCGCCCGCCGATCCCGAACCGCTGCCTGCCTTGCGTGAAGATTCCAACTCACGCATCTTTGCCTTCGTCGACGATTTGTTCTTCGCCGCCAAGATTCAAGAGACCGCGCGCAAGCTCAACGTCAAGGTCGAGTTCGCCAAGAACGACAAAGACCTGGCCGAGCGCATGGAACAGAACGGCGAAGAGAAGCCTTCGCTCATCATCTTTGACCTCAACAACGCCAACGCCAAACCGTTGACGTTAATCCCCAAGCTGAAGGCGAAACTGAAGAAGGGAACCTCGATCATCGGATTCCTTTCGCACGTGCAAGGCGATCTCAAACAGAAGGCACATGAGGTAGGGTGCGACATGGTTCTGCCCAGGTCGGCTTTCTCACAGAACCTGCCTCAACTTCTGCGCCGCCACGGAGCTCCGGAAGACGAGAATCCGACGGTACAGTAGGCACCTGCAGACGGGAAACTGAGAACTGCCCTATCCCGGCGGCCAGCTCAGGTGGCGTCCTCCCAAAAGGTGGACGTGCAGATGAAACACCGACTGCCCCGCTCCCGGACCCACGTTCAGCACAGTCCGGTATCCCTGCTCGATGTTTCGCTGGCGCGCAATCTCAGCCGCTGCCAGGTGGCAGCGGCCGATCACTTCAGCGTCTTCGGCCTGCGCTTCTTTCAATCCAGCAAAATGTTTCTTAGGGATGATCAGCACATGGGTGGGAGCCTTTGGGCTGATGTCCTCAAAGGCGAGCACGTGCTCGTCTTCGTAAACTTTCTTGGCGGGAATCTCGCCGCGGAGAATGCGGCAGAAAAGGCAGTCGCTCGTGGCCTCGGTCATCCGTTGGTCACCATCCTCCCTCACTCTGACCGAAACGATAACACTTGATTGGAGGGACTGCCAGCCGGAGCGAATCAGCGGAACTTCGTGACCAATTCGGCAAAGGGCTCAGAGCCCACGTTCCAGGTGCCTTCGAACGGATTGTCGAGGTCGGTCAGCACGAAGTGGGCGAAGAACAGCAGCATGGTCGTAATCGCGATCGATACCAGGCTCAGTAAAAGATTGCGGAACGGGAGGAAGAAAAGCAGAAAAAGGATCATGGACGCTGCGAGGGTCACGAACGCCAGGAGCGTCTGCGGCATTCGCTTTACACTCAGCGCAAGCCGATCATCGCGGTGCGCGCTCGCCTGATTAGCGATCTCAAGCAGCCTCTGGTAGAGGATGCGCTCGGTATCGTCGTCGGACTTCACCTCGGTGACGCTGGTGACGACTGCAGAGAACAGTTTATCGGTTTTGTCAGTTTCTTTACGCGCTGACAGCGTCTCCCATTCCGTCTCCGCAACTGCGCGGGCGTAGATCTTCACCGCCCGCACGACCGGTTCACGCACAGTTTCTCTCAAGCGCTGGCTGAAAAGGAGCAGGTCTTTCAACGCTCCTGACTCTTTCTGTATTTCGTTTTCGACGGAAGTGAACTGTCCCCAGATGACGTAGATGGCGAACGCGTAGACGACGCTGTAGAGTGTGCCGATGATCTGCAGAAGAGCACCGATCCCCTCGGCGTCGTTCTCGAACAGCTTCTGAAAGCCCAGTAGGTGGAGGGCGAAGTAGAGCGCCACCGCTCCGGCAATCAGCTTTACGCCACGCAGGCGTGCGGTTCCGGGAATGACGTCTAGCATCATGAAAACTCCACGAGAGGATAGCAGAAGTAGTAAGTGGACTAATGGTCAGTGGTTGCGATCCCTCGCCTTGCTGACCACTGACCACTGATCACTGACCACCGGCCACTGCCCTAGTCCAGTCTTACCAGAAACACCGCGCCCTCCGGCGTTTCGGTTTCAGCGACCATTTCCTGGGCGCGCTGGCGATCGTCGCCCAGGACGCGCACCCGCACCCACCAATCGCCCGCAGGACTGGCGAAGCGTTGCACTTTTGCCGTGCGATAGCGGTGCGTAAGGTGATCAGCAAGTTTCGTGGCTTCGTCTTCGTCGGGAAAACCGCCAATCTGCACCGCCCACTTTCCGCCGGTATCGAGCGGCGCCGGGGTCTGCATCACTTCCACTTTCACTTCCGCAATCCCAGGCAGGTAGACATCGAGCTTGCGCGCCGCGGCCAGTGATAAATCAAGAACCCGGCCGGGGATAAACGGTCCGCGATCGGTAATCCGCACTAAAGCCGTGTGCCCGGTCTTCAGATTCGTGACCCGCACGATCGACCCCAGAGGCAGAGTGCGATGCGCCGCCGTCATGGCATGCATGTTGTAGACTTCGCCATTCGATCCGCGTCGATTGTGATACGGCGGGCCGTACCAGCTGGCCCGGCCGATTTCGGTGGCCAGTGGCACAATACCCGCGGGAACTGCAGGCTCGGCAAGGTCTACGGCGCTTTCCTTGTTGCTACCTTCGGTTCCCGCCAGATGGTTATTCTTCGCGGCGCTCGCGGGAGGGGACGTGGCCGGCAATTCCGTCGAGGACGTCTCGGGCGTCGCCGCCGGCGGCGGCGGCGCATTCACGTGCGCCTGCTTGGGATGGCCGCAGCCCGTGAGGAAGAGCAAAATCGTAAGCAGCAGAGTCAGGATCACAGTACAAGGGGCAAGGGCGGCGGGGCGCAGCCTCACTTTTGCGAAGCTTTTTGTTGCTCCTTTTGCTGCTCCAGGAAGTCGGCCAGCTCGATCAGCTTCACGCTCGCCGTGCGCAGGGCCTTGGTCGAATGCTGGCGCACCGCAGGAACGACCTCGTCGTTCAGATACTTGATGAACTCGGGAATCTCTTTCTCGATACGTTCGGCAGCTTCGGCGACGGTCTTGCTGACGCGCGCCGATGCGTCTTCCACCTTGCGGTTGAAGTCGTTCATGGTGCTCCTCGATGCTGCTGGGCGTGGATAAACTCACGCAATGTTGCGGATGCCAGGCCCGACCATTATTTCGCGCTTTTGAGTGCGGGGTCAATGGCGAGGCATATCCGAGAGCAGCAGGGATGGGCGACGGTTCATCATCAATTAGAATCCAGTCAGCTGTGAGACCAATTGAACGAAGCCAATGACTTTAGGTAGGCAGATCGAGGGGTTGCAACGGAACGACCGGAAGCAATTCCGGCGACGGTTGCTTGCGTGGTATGGCGCATACCGGCGCGACCTCCCCTGGCGCGCGAACCGCGATCCCTACCGCGTGTGGCTTTCCGAAATCATGCTGCAGCAAACTCGCGTGGCGGCGGTGATCGAGCACTATCAGGAATTCCTGCGGCGTTTTCCTACGATGGAGAAGTTGGCAGCGGCGCGCGAGGCTAGCGTGCTCGCGGCCTGGAGCGGTCTGGGATATTACCGCCGCGCACGCATGCTGCACGCCACAGCGAAAGTCGTAGCGCGAGAGTACGGAGGAAAGTTTCCGAAGACCGCCGAAGCCTGGCGTGCTTTGCCGGGAGTGGGCCGCTACACTGCCGCAGCGATTGCCAGCATCGCATTCGATGAGCCGGTCGCCGCGATCGATGGCAACGTCGAGCGCGTGTTACAGCGAGTATCGGGCAAGCGGCTTGCCGGAGAACGGTTGTGGCAAGGCGCTAACGATCTGCTCGATGCCAAGCGTCCTGGCGATTTCAATCAGGCCATGATGGAACTGGGCGCGGTCGTGTGCACGCCGCGAACACCGGCGTGCTTGACCTGCCCGGTAATCGAACTATGCGTCACGCGCGGAGAATTGGCCGCGACAACCAAGCCAGCGCGGCAGAAGAGGCGGGAGATTCAATATGCTCTGGATCATCGAGATGGTGAAGTTTTTCTGATTCGGCGACCGTCAGACGCGTCCCTGATGCCCGGAATGTGGGAGTTGCCCGAACTGGTGCATCCGAATGGTGGGAGCAGTCCGTCCTTCACGCTGCGTCATTCGATCACGGTGACGGATTACACGGTGCGCGTCTGGCACGCCGCCGCACCAGGGCGCTTTGCTGGGAAATGGATTCCCCAGGAGCGGCTAAGACGGGTTGCTCTTACTGGTCTGGCGCGGAAGATTCTGCGGAAAGCGGAAATGCTCTGACGGGAGATCAATAACCCACGGGCAACCAGGCCGACGCCAACAGCTCGTATCTCATATCAACTAAAATAGAACCAGGTCAGAGCGAAGCTCGATGCGCTGGCTGCGAAAGATCCTGAAAGAACAAACGGGAGGACGACTGATGGCGGCATTGACTGCGGGCACCAAGGCGCCCGACTTTGAACTGAAAGCGATGGATGGCAGGCGTTTCATGTTGCGCGAGGAGTTGGCGCACGGTCCCGTGGTGCTGGCATTCTTCAAGGTTTCCTGTCCCATCTGCCAGTACGCGTTTCCATTTCTGGAGCGGTTGGAGCGGGCGTACGGGCACCAGGGCGTCAGGCTCATCGGCGTTTCCCAGGACGATCCTAAGCACACGGCGGCTTTTACCAAGGAATTCGGCGTGACATTCCCCGTACTGCTCGATGACAGGGAAACCTATCCTGTGTCGAACGCCTACGGGCTGACCAATGTCCCGAGCATCTTCTGGATCGCGCAGAACGGTCAAATTGAGGTTTCCAGCGTCGGCTGGGTAAAAGCCGACTTCACAGAAGTCGGCCGCAAGATGGCCGAGTCAGGGAAGATCCCGCCCGCCGTGTTGTTCAAGCCGGGAGAAGATGTACGGGATTTCCGCGCTGGTTGAGGCTCGAAAAACTAATCCCGCGGTCGCGGGACTCGTAACCAGCAGGAAAACCAGGGCGGACGCCTCGACCCAGAGCGCAACAATCGCAGGTACAACCGGAAACTTGCCCAGAGGTTCCGGTGGTGACTGACCTGCCGTGCATACGGTTCGTGCTGCTCCTTTACAATCAAGCTCCTTCGGTCCGTTACAATTCCCTCAGTCATAACAATAAGGAATTCCTGGCCATAAGGATTGGTCCGCGCCGATATTGCGCTTCGCCGGGGGAAAAGACAGATCTATGCAAGCATTCGCGAGAAGAAGTGTTCTTGGCGGCGTGATCGCCGCTCTGAGCCTCCTGGTGTGGGCGGAGGGCGGCGCGCCCGCAGCCCCGGTGCCGGCCGCGACCCAGCGCGAGGCCGTTTCGGTGCGCCTGCCAAGCGCGGCATTTGCCGCGATGGAGACTATCAACCCCGAACACATTCGCTGGCACGTGCGCTTCCTCTCGCATGATCTCCTGGAAGGCCGCGGCACGGGGCAGCGGGGCGGTGACCTCGCCGCCGAATACATCGCCACCCAGTTTGCGGAATATGGTCTGAAACCAGCAGGCGACAACGGGTCGTACCTGCAGAAAGTACCACTCGTAGGGATCACGACTCTGCCTGAAACTCAGTTTTCACTCGTTCCCAAGCAAGGACAAAGCGCAGCGATGCATCTGAAGCCGCTCGACGAGTACGTCGCCTACGATCAAACTCAGCAGGCACAGTCCGATGTGGACGCCGAGATCGTCTACGTGGGATATGGCATTGAAGCTCCGGAATATAACTGGGATGACTATAAAGGCGTGGACGTTCGCGGCAAAGTGCTGCTCATGCTGGTGAACGAGCCACCGTCGGACGATCCGAAGTTCTTCAAAGGCAAAGCCCTCACCTACTACGGCCGCTGGACCTACAAATACGAAGAGGCGGCGCGCAAGGGCGCGGTGGGCGTGATTCTTATCCACAAGGAAGACATGGCAAGTTATCCGTGGGAAGTGGTGCGGAACTCGAATTCGGGAGAGAAGTCTTATTTGAAGGTGGAAGGCCCGGTGTTGAAGGTCGCGTCTTGGGTGCAGCTTGATGTGGCGCGGAAACTGGCAGCGGCATCGGGCATGGATCTGGAAATGATGATGGCCGATGCGCGCACGCGAGAGTTTCATCCCGTGAATCTGGGGGCAAAGCTGAAGGCGCACATGGTAAGCAACGTCCGGCACTTCGAGTCGAATAACGTGGTGGCGATGCTGCCGGGTTCTGACCACAACCTTCGAGACGAAGCGGTGATGTACACGGCGCATTACGACCACTTTGGCATCCGTCCTGACATGCCGGGCGACAACATCTTCAATGGCGCCGCCGACAATGCCACGGGCTGTGGCATTCTGCTCGAACTAGCGCGGGCGTTCAGTATCGCCAAGGACCGGCCGGGAAGGTCAATCGTTTTCGCGGCAGTTACCGCCGAGGAGCAGGGACTGCTCGGATCGGAGTATCTCGGCAAACACCCGCCGGTGCCCGCGGGGAAGATTGCGCTGGATTTGAATTACGACAACGTGCAGCCGCTGGGAGCGCCCGAGGAAGTAGAAGTTTCAGGGGCAGAGCGCACGACAATTTATCCATGGGTGCAAGCCATGGCAAAAGAGTTTCGGCTGGCGATCCGTCCGGATGCCCGCCCAGAAGCGGGACACTTCTACCGCTCCGATCATTTCAGTCTGGCCCGTGTGGGCATTCCGGCGTTCTCGATCAACGAAGGCATGAAGTTCAAAGGTCACGACGAAGCCTGGGGTCTGGCACAGGATAAGGAGTACACGGAGAAGCGTTATCACCAGCCGAGCGACGAGTATCGCCCTGAGATGGATTTCGTCGGTGATGGCGCGATGGCTCGATTCGGCTTTGCGCTGGGTTGGGAAGCCGCCAGCTTCACGAAGCTCATCGGATGGCAGAAGGGCGATGAGTTTGAACCGGCACGAGTGAAGAGCCAGTAGCGATTATCTAGTACCGAGTACCCGGTACGCAGAGACAACTTCACCTCACCGGGCATGGCGCTCCTGCCGCCTGCCATTGTTTTACTTTCGCGGAAAACTCATCGTGAGGCACGGGGACGGGAGTTCGACCCTCGCCGGGATTCCACGCCCACATCACCAACTTGTCTTCGGTAAGGTGCTCGACGAGTTGATCGAGGTTGCGGTTTCTGTTTTGCTTTCGGTCCTTGATCGATTCGCAGATCTGGGCATCGGTCAGACCTTGCCAGATCATTGGCGTGCTCTCAGGCGGCAGGCTCCAGTTGGGTGCGCCGGGCGGCAGATGCGCGCCTGCGAGATTGTGGTCCTGGTGACACGCACTGCATCTTTCCGCCGTAACTCCGTGACCGTCTGGTCCCCGTCTTACATTCATGGCGTGCCGATGTCCGTCATCGCCCTGCCGCGGATAATCTCCTTGCGAATGACAATTCATGCAGCGCGGGTTCCTTAAAACGGAAACGAACGCGGTGAAGAGCGCTCCTTCATCGCCGACTGCAGCTGCAGCAATTCTCTTGGCGGCCGGCTCTGCGGCGGCTGCGGGATGCGAGAACCAAATCGTGCCAGCAATGACCAACACGATCAGGCTCACGAGAAGAAAACCGGTTCCGACCTGTGCTTGCTTCATATAGCCTCCGTCATCCGGATCGGCAACCGGCGAATTCGTTTCCCGGTCACTGCGAAAATAGCATTCGCGATCGCTGGCGCTGCACACGGAACGCCCGGCTCCCCGATTCCGCCGGCCTTTTCGTTACTTTCCACGATGTGCGTTTCTATTTCCGGACATTCATTCATGCGCATCACTGGAAAAGTATTGAAGTTGGTTTGCTGCAGGCGTCCATTCTCGAAGGTGAGTTCCTGAAAGAGTGCCGCCGACGCGCCGAAGATCGCACCTCCTTCGGTTTGCGCCGCGATAATGCCGGGGTTCACATATTGTCCGCAGTCGATGGCACAGACCATGCGATGCACCCGAACTTTGCCATCAGTCACCGAAACCTCGGCCACATGGGCGGAATAGCTTCCGAAGGCAAAGTGCACTGCGATTCCGCGCCCCATCCCTTTGGGCAGAGGTTTGTCCCATCCCGATTTTTGTGCGGCGAGATCCAGCACACCAAGATGTCGAGGCTGTTTCAGCAGGAGCTGACGTCTAAACTGGTAAGGATCTTTCTGCGCCAGGAAAGCCAGTTCATCCATGAAACATTCAACTGCGAAAGCCGTGTGAGAATGCCCCACCGAACGGAGCCACTGGACCGGCACATTGATCTCCGCCTGATGCGACTCAACCGTCACGTTCGGGATCGCGTAGGGCAGATCGTCAACCCCCTCGACTGATGCTGGGTCGTAATCTTTCCCCTTCATTAGCATCGCCGCAAACGGCGTCCCAGCCATGATCGACTGACCCACCAGTCGCGATCTCCAACTCACCGCATTGCCGCCCGCATCAACCCCGCCCTCGATGGCATGCAGAAAGGCCGGACGGTACCACCCGCCCCGCATATCGTCTTCGCGCGTCCAGATCACTTTCACTGGGGCCCCGGCCGCTTTCGCGATGTGGACTGCTTCCACCACAAAATCTGACTGCGGATTCGCCCGCCTTCCAAAGCCGCCGCCCAGGAAAGTTGTATGAAGTTGGACTTTCTCGTTCGGCAATCCCGCTACTTTGGCTGCGTTTGCGCGATCCACGGTCTGGAACTGCGATCCGGTCCAGACCTCGCACGAGTCCGGCCGCAAGTCCACCGTACAGTTCAACGGCTCCATCATCAGGTGCGAAAGGTAGGGAACCTCATAAACCGCTTCGACCTTCTTGGCTGCATTCGCCAGCGCGCCCGCCGCGTCGCCGTCCCTGCGGACGCTCGTACCCGTCGATTCCGCGCGTTCGCGGAACTCCTGCATCATCTGACTCGTGCTGAAGTTCTGCATGCTGCCTTCGTCCCAATCCACCTGGAGGGCTTCGCGCGCAATCTTCGCCTGCCAGAAGGTGTCCGCAATGACCGCGACACCAGAGGGCACCGCGACGATCCTGCGCACTCCCGCCATCGAACGCGCCCGCGAATCGTCAAAGCTCTTCATCTTTGCGCCGAAAATGGGAGGGCGGGCGACCACTGCCGTCAGCATCCCCGGCAATTTAACATCGATTCCGAAAACCGCTTCGCCGTTCAACTTAACAGGGGTATCGAGGCGCTTGATCGGTTTGCCAATCAGCTTGAATGTCTTCGGATCCTTCAATTGAACGTGCTCAGGTGGAGCGAGCTTCGCCGCGGCGCCAACCAGTTGTCCGTAAGTCAACTTGCGATTGGATCCGTTAAAGACTGCGCCTGATTCAGTGCGGCAACTCGCTGGGTCCACGTTCCACTGCTGCGCTGCCGCCGCGACCAGCATGGCGCGCGCCGCCGCGCCAGCTTGCCGGAATTGCTCCAGTCCCGACCACACGCTCGAGCTTCCTCCCGTAATCTGCATTCCGAACGCGGGGTGGTTGTACTTGGGGTCAACCGGAGCGGACTCATAGCCAACCTTCGTCCAATCGGCATCAAGTTCTTCTGCCAGCAGCATGGGCAACGAGGTGTATACTCCCTGCCCCATCTCTGAATGATTCACGATGACCGTGATCCTCTCATCGGTTCCGATCCGCACGAAGGCGTTTGGCATGAACGTACTTACGCGGGCCTGCGCCGACGCCAGGGGGCTGATTCCGGGAAACTGAAACCCGATCAGCAGACCGCCGCTTGCAGCCACCGAAACCTTCAAGAAGTCACGACGTCGCATCCCACTGCGCTCTCTGACGGTGCTCGCATTTAGAGGGTTCATAGCGTACCTTCCTTTGCCACCATCTCGGCCGCGCGGTGGATGGCTCTTCGAATGCGCAGATACGTTCCGCAACGGCAGACGTTGCCGGTCATCGCTTCATCAATATCGTCATCGGTGGGCCTCGGTTTCTCGCGCAGCAGCACCGCCGCGCTCATCAGTTGTCCTGACTGGCAATAGCCACATTGCGGA
>Ga0210396_10007284_pt1 | contig 10528 bp, 9 predicted proteins | sample IncBWH17OmetaG_FD_155466 | JGI IMG/M metagenome (GOLD analysis project Ga0210396, IMG submission 155466) | Forest soil microbial communities from Barre Woods Harvard Forest LTER site, Petersham, Massachusetts, United States - Inc-BW-H-17-O ... | reverse complement strand
ATCCCTCACCGATGGCAATGGCACAGGTTACCTTGTTGGCCGCGACCCGCGCGCCTAGCAGCCGGGCGTTGGGTCCGGCCGCGACCAGGGCGGACGCCTCCGCGATCGACGGCACGCCCTTGATCTGCTGGACGCGCAACGAGCGCGTCAAGACCTGATCGGCGACCCGGCCGAGATCCGCCACCGGACAGCGCAGAACAGGAATCGACAGCGACTTCGCCGCGCCGGCGATGCCGCGCTCGTCGGCCTTCGAGCTTTCGGTCGCAATCGCCGTGAGATCCTCCTGCGCGATGCCAAAATTCGACAGCGCCGTGACAATCAGGCTGACAATATCTTCGGAGGACGTTCCATGTCCGCATCCGACGCCCGCAACAATCATGGCTTCCTCACTCGCCACTGCGTGACCGGCATCGCCGGCCGCCAACCCGACATGGCGCCTACTCTATCGGCTCTGGCGACCTGCAGTCGAATGAGATCTCCGCCAAATTGCTGGAAATAGCCGGCCAGCCGGGCTTCAGTTTCCAGCGAGACAGCGTTGGCAACGAGACGCCCGCCGGATTTCAGCGCCGACCACGCCGCGTCGAATACGCCCTCATCCATCATGCCGCCACCGACAAAGACCGCATCCGGCCGGGCAAGCCCCGCGAGTGCTTCCGGCGCGTGGCCCTGCACGATCTCAAGTTCCGGCACTCCCAGCGCAGCGGCGTTGCGCGCGGCCCGGCCCGCGCGATCGCTCTGGGCCTCGATACCAATAGCGCGCAATGAGGGATGCTGCAGCAGCCACTCGATCGCGACCGAACCCGCGCCAAGCCCGATATCCCAGAGCAATTGACCGTGTAGCGGCGCCAGCGACGACAACGTCACCGCGCGAATTTCCCGTTTTGTCAGTTGGCCGTCATGCTCGAATAGATCATCGTCGAGGCCGGGTGTGAGGGCAATGACGGCCGCTTCGGGTTCCGCGACCACCTCGATCGCGATCGTATTGAGCGGCTGGATCTCTTCGATATCAAAATTCGAAGCCGTCGCATGGCGCATCCGCTCACGCGCACCGCCCATCGCCTCCAGCACCGTCATTCGCGTTTGTCCCATGCGGCGCGTGGCGAGAAGTTCGGCAAGCCTGCGCGGCGTCGCGCCGTCCCAGGAGAGCGCCAGAATCCGCGCACCGGGGTGCAGATGCCGAATGATGCCATTGAGGGCGCGGCCGTGCAGCGTGACCAGCGCAACGTCCTGCAACGGCCACCCCATCCGCGCCGCGGCCAGGCTGAAAGCCGAAGGCTGCGGCAGGCAAACGAACTCGTCGGCCGCGACAAAGGCCGCGATCTGCTTGCCGATACCGAAATGAAAGGGATCGCCACTCGCCAACACCACGACCGCGCGTCCACGATGGCGCTCGATTTCGGGGAATGCGTCACTGACCGGGCTCGGCCACGCCAGACGCCGGCTCCGAATAAGCTCGTTCGCCAGTTCCAGATGGCGCGCGCCGCCCACCACCAGCTCGGCGGAATTGATGAGCTGGCGGGCCACCGAGGAAAGTCCTTCCACGCCGTCCTCACCAATGCCAACGATGGACAGCCAGCGCTGCCCTGTGCAAATTGCGGGCTCAGCCATCATGGAACAGGCCCCGATGCGCGTTCTCATTCTCGGAGGTACGACGGAAGCCTCGGAACTCGCGCATCTGCTGGCGGCGGACCATCGCTTTGAGACGACGCTGTCGCTGGCCGGACGCACGTTGAAGCCACGGGCGCAACCGGTTCGTACCAGAACCGGGGGCTTCGGCGGTCCCGACGGATTGGCCGCGTGGCTGGAACAACAATCCATCGAGACCGTCATCGATGCGACGCACCCCTATGCCGATCAAATCTCGTCCAATGCGGTGACCGCCTGCGGACGGCTTGCGATCCCGCTCGCCACCATCATGCGCCCGGCCTGGCAACCCGAACCGGGCGACAGATGGCGGACCGTTGCGAGTGCACAAGCCGCCGCCGATGCGCTCGGGCCGGAGCCGCGCCGGGTTTTTCTCAGCCTCGGCCGTCTCGAACTTGGCGCCTTCGCAACGAGTCCTCAGCATCACTATATCGCGCGCATGATCGAACCTCCCGACGGCGTCGTGCTGCCGCGCGATATGAGCTTGATCTTCGACCGCGGTCCGTTCGACGAGCACGCCGAAACAGCGCTTCTCATCAACGAGAAGATCGACGTGATCGTCTCCAAAAATTCGGGCGGTACCGCGACCTACGCGAAGATCACGGCCACGCGCAGGCTTGGCATCCCCGTCGTGATGATCGCGCGGCCGCGTAAATTGCACGGACATGCCGTTGATAATGCCAAGGGCGCGGTGATGTGGCTGGAACAGCAGTTCGCTCATCGCGCCACCGCGGTTTCCGCGCGCGGCGTATAGACCCAGGGCCGCTGCCCGGTTCGGGGAATCAGCCGCGTGGCTGCGGCGCCAATAATGACAAGTGTGCGCATATCGGCCAGCGCCGGATCGGCTTCGGCCAGAGTTGTGACGGTGACACGCGTTTCCGGCGTCGCGGCTTTCCTGACAAAAAGCACGACAGTGTGCGGCGGTTTGATCGTTCGCAACAGATCGAACGCCAGCCCGAGCTGATGCGGCCGGGCTTTTGACGCGGGGTTATAGAGCGCGATGACGAAGTCGCCAGTGGCGGCAGCCAACAAGCGCCGTTCGATGGTCTCCCATGACTTCAGATTGTCCGACAGCGAGATCGCGCAAAAATCTCCGCCGAGCGGGGCGCCGACTTCGGCGGCGGCGGCCAGCATCGCGGTGATACCGGGCTCGACGTGAATGTCGAGGTCGCGCCAGCGATCATCGCCGCCCTCGACGGCTTCAAATACCGCCGCCGCCATCGCGAATACGCCGGGGTCACCGCCCGAGACCACCGCAACCTGCCGGCCTTCGGCGGCAAGCGTGAGCGCATGACGCGCGCGCTCGATCTCGACGCGATTGTCGGAAGCGTGACGGCGCTGACCGGGAACGGTCTCCGGAATCCGATCGAGATAGGGTCCATATCCCACGAGATCCGACGCGGCGCGTAGCGCGCGCGTCGCGGCCGGCGTCAAGAGGTCGATCGATCCGGGCCCGAGACCGACAATGACCAGCGAACCGCTCATAGCCGCCTCCCCTGACCGGGAATCAGCACCATCGAAAAATAGGGACTGCCGATCTCGGGCCCCTCGGACAAGGGCATGATCTGCTCGCCCTGCATGGTGCCGCGCTCGACATAGATCGCGCGCGCCATCAGACCGGCCGCCTTAACGGCGCGGCGGATCTTGGCCAGGTTGTTGCCGACCTTCATGATCACGGCGGCATCGGTGTCGGCGAGGCGGCGTGTCAATTGCTCTTCGCCCATCGTCCCCGGCAACACCGAGAGGATGTCGTTGCCCCAGGTGATCGGCGCGTTGGCACGCGTCCAGCAGCCCGACATGCCGGTTACACCCGGAACCACCTCGATCGGAAACACCTTATCGAGACGGCGCCAGATGTGCATGAACGAGCTGTAAAAAAATGGATCGCCCTCCGCCAATAGGCCGACGGACTTGCCCTGCCGAAGCAATGCCGACAGCGCCTCGGCGCTTTGCTCATAGAACCGGCCGATCTGTTCCTGATAGCTGGGATCTTCCGGCGGGATTTCGTTGGTTACGGGGTACTCAAGCCGAAGCTCTTCGCGATGCGCTCCCATCAGGGGATCGACGATGCCGCGCGCATTTCCTTGCAGACCTCGTTTGGCAAAAAAAGCAATCACATCGACATGCCGCACCAGCCCGGCCGCCCGCAGCGTCAGATAACTAACGTCGCCGGGTCCGACACCAATGCCGTAGAGCGTTCCAGCACGGGCGGTGCCAGCGATCGCGTCAAGGTCCATCATTCGCGCTCACTCGCCAGTGCGTTGACCGCGGCAACGGCCATGGCACTGCCGCCCCTGCGCCCGCGAACAACAAGGAAGGGGATGCGGGTCTGGGCCGCGAGGGCTTCCTTGGATTCGGCCGCGCCGACAAAACCCACGGGAACGCCGATGACGGCGGCGGGAGCCGGCGCCCCCTGGTCGAGCATGTCGAGCAATCGAAACAGCGCGGTCGGCGCATTGCCGATGGCGACGACGGCGCCCTCCAGATGCGGCCGCCAATGCTCCAGCGCCGCGGCCGATCGGGTATTTCCGATCTCGGCGGCAAGCTGCGCCACGCCGGGATCGTCCAGCGTGCAGATGACGCTGTTGTTATGCGGCAGCCTGCTGCGGGTGATGCCGTGCGCGACCATCTTGGCATCACAGAGGATCGGCGCGCCGCGCGCCAGCGCCTGCGATGCGCTTGCGGCAAATGTCGGAGACATCAGGACGTCGTCGGCGATATCGACCATGCCGCAGGCGTGAATGATCCGCACCACCACCTTTTCCTCGTTCGCCTTGAATCGCGACAGATCGGACTCGGCGCGGATGATCGCAAACGAGTTGCGGTAGATCTCGGCTCCATCCCGAATGTAGGAGCGCAATTCAGTCATGCTTTTGACCTCGGTCGATGTCGAAAAGAGTGCCGGGATCGCCGGCCAGTTCGGCGAACGAGAGACGACGCGCGGATTGATCCTGAGCGGTTCCGTTGCGCACGATGCCATAACGCCCCTCAGAACCGACCAGCACGAGATCGGCCGGCCCCGACTTCGCACACCCCTTGGCGCAACCGGAGACATGAACCGTCCCGGTGAAACCAAAGCGAGGCAGCAACGCCGCAAGCCGGCGCCCATCGCCGCGCGTGTCCAGGGCGGTCGACCGGCAACCGGGTGCGCCCGGGCAGGCTTCGATCTGGAGCAGCGGATCGCACGGATCGGTAATCAAGCCACCGCGTTCCACGGCATCGAGAATGTCCTGTCCCGATTGCCGGCTGGCTGCCCCGGCATATAGCGCGCGCCACGGCGAAAGCCTGACCTCTTCGACGCCATGGGCCGCCATTGTGTCAGCAAGCGTGCGAAGCTGATCGGTATCGACGCGGCCGAAAGGCGCGGCGATTCCCACAGCGAACCGATCGGCGCCGAGTTCGATCAAACCGATGCGACGACCGAGCGGTGCGTCAGTCCTCGGATTTTCGTGCAACCTGTCGAGCCGCGGTCGCATCGTTGAGCGGATCGACGCAAGGCCGTCGCCGGAAAGATCGCGCATGCGTTGCCGCCTTTCACGCGACGCGACGTTGATGAAGGCTAGACCGATCTCGATCGCGGCAGCCGCCGCCGTTCCGGGAGAGGTCGAGCCCAACCATTCCATGCCGGCATGCGTATCGAGGCCGATCGCGATCGCGGCGCCCGGACCATCTGCTACAGCCGCAAGGCGAACATCGGCGCGCTGCTCCGCCAAAGACAAAGCACCGCCGCCATCGGCGACGAAGCCAAACTTGGACGGCAACGCCCAGAGCGATTTGTCCGACACCAGCCATTGCGCAAGCTCTCGGCCGATGGGTCTGATATCGAGCACTTCGGTGGGATCAATCCCCGCCAGCGGATTGATCATGATATTGCGGACGGCTTCGCTATCCGCGCTTGCGTCGAGTAGTCCAAGTGTTGCGATCACGTCGTGCAATGCAGGCAGCGATGCTTCGCTGACGCCGCGAATCTGCAGATTGGCCCGCCGCGTCAGGTCGATGTGACCATTGCCGAAATCCCGCGCGGCGTCGGCGAGCACGCCCAATTCGTCCGGGCTGAACGTCGCGGATTGCGGGCGAATACGGACGATCAATCCGTCGCCGCTTTGCATCGGCCGCAAAGCACCGGGGCACCAGCCCTTCACCTCGAATGCCGCCGAACGATTCACTCGCCGCCCCTTCGCATCAGGTAGCTGTCCATGATCCATCCATTCGCCCGCCGCGCGTCCGCCCGCATTCGTTCGATATCGTGGACCACATCCCTGAGTTTGCCGGACAGCAGAATCTCGTCCGGCATGCCGACATAGGCACCCCAATAGATATCGATATCCTGATCCGCGAACCGCTTGTAGGTATCTTCGGCATCGAGCATGACGACCACGCTATCGGCGTCGGCAGGAAAGCCCCCCGCCATCTTCCGCCCGGTCGTGATCTCGATCGACTGACCGATGCGGTTGAGCGTCGTCTTGTGTTTCGCGGCCAGCGCCTGGATGCTGCTGATGCCGGGAATGACCTCGTAGTCGAGTTGGTGGCGGCCGCTGTTGGCGATCGTCTCGATGATGCGGATGGTGCTATCGTAGAGTGTCGGATCGCCCCACACCAGGAAAGCGCCGCATTCGCCGTCCGCCATTTCTTCGCAGATCAGCCGCTCGAACAAGGCCTGCTTGTCGTGATTGAGGTCATCGACGGTCGAGAAATAATCTTCCGTGCCGCGCGTCCATTGCGGACTAGTGGCGTCAACGAAGCGATGGTCGTCACCCCTGATATATCGCCTGCAGATCTCCCTGCGCAACTCGATCAGCTTGGCCTTGCTGGGTCCCTTGTCCATCATGAAGAAAACGTCGACCTGATTGAGCGCGTTCACGGCCTGCATGGTGACGTAATCAGGGTCTCCGGCGCCGATGCCGATAATAAGGATCTTCTTCATGGCACGACACTCCACTGGCGGATGCGCATCCGATACGGTGCAGCCACGGCGGCGGCTTTGCAAGAAGCCATTCTTCTCCTCGCTGGCATCCGCTAGAATTGCCAATGATATCGCGCGGCGAAAGCGTTCACGGGGCCGCGATCGGCGTTGTAGCCGGGATTGCTGACAAACTGGTAGTCTAGGGAAAGCCGCGTCGACGGCGTCAGCGCATAGCTGTAGTAAGCTTCAAGGATTTTTTCCAGACCGGGATTGGTCAATTGCCCGTCGCCGATGAGAATTCCCAGGCCGCCGGCATTCAAAAACGCGATGTGGACGCTGGAGATGCCATTGACGACACCGGCGACGCCGATGGTGTCATCCGGCCGGCCCCACGATTTGCCGCTCAGGGAAATGCCGCCCGACACCGTGCGGTCGACGTCGGTGAAATCCCAGGGCTCGATATTGCCATCGGCCCAGCCGGCACGGAGAAAGACCCCGAGAGTTTCAGTTACCTGCTGTTCGAGATTGATGCTGACACCCGGCCGGCTGGTGTAGGACCGCACTGCGTTGATGTCGGCAGGCAGGCCGGTAGCCTGCGCCAGCGCAATGGCATCCGAAAATTCTCCGGCGTTACCGCGGCTGAGAAACCCCGTGACCTTGATCTTGCCCGGCTGTCCCCACAGCTCGTGGCGTTCCTCGATTTCTCCCACCATCTGGAACTGCTGAAAGGTGGAATCGAGGCCGTCAGACGTCGGACTCACGCCCCCCGCGGGCGTCGCCGACAGATCAAAAACGCCGGCCCGCAATGTCCAGCGGCCCTGATACCATTCCGCCGCGGCGCCATAGGTGTAGCCCCACCCATCGCCGGCATAGTCGAACGTGCCGGCGTTGATCAACGTCCAGTTCAGGAAATCGACCTTGGGATTGTTGGCGTATTTATTGGTATCGAAAATATCGACAACCGCGAACCTGCCGACCGTCAGGACCACCCGGTCCGAACTGCGTGACCCCGCGAACTGATTGATGTCGGCATCAACCTTCTCGGTGTCGCCGCCGAGGTTGATGGTCTGGCGCAGAAAGGCACGCTGAATACGCGTATAGGGATCCGCGTCGCCGAGCTTGTAGGCTTCGGCACTCAAAAAACCTGCGACACCGTGAGTATTGCTCAGGCCGAATCCCTGATCGATCTCGGGGTTGGCCCAGAACTCGGCGCCCTGCCACAGCCGCACACCAGCAAACAGCGTGAGGTCGGATGTTTCCCGGTTTTGCCCGCCGCCCGACAGGCTGTTGGTGCCCTCATACGGCGAGCGGAATGACGGATAGCCTTGGTCGACGAATGTCGCCTGTCCATGGAAGGCGACGTTGTCCGCCAACGGGGCGAACGGTGACGCTTTAACCGCCAGGGTTGGCGATGAATCGGCACCAAAGCGATAGTTCAGCCCGAGCCGCAGTTCCTGTAGCGAGAAATCGGAACTGATGCGCTGCCCAAGGAATGGATAGTTCACGCTGGTGGTAGGGTAGCCGGTCCACAAATATTCAGCCCTGGCGGTCCAGTTCGGCGTAATCGGAACTTCGACGCCCGCTCCCGCCGCCCAGCCGAACCGCCACAGCAAGGGCGCTTCGCTGCTTCCCGACGCCGCTTGCGTGAGGGTCTGCCGATCATAGGTCCAGGCAAATCCGCCGGTCGCATAGAACAGCCAGCTTCCCGGCGCATATCCGATGCGCCCGCGCACCGTCCCGAACGAGAGCGCCGTCTCGCTCAGGGTCGCCGGGCCTATCACCGGCGAGTTGAAACTGGAGGAGCCGCTGATGGAAAGTCCATCGACATTGGGGAAAGGTGGAAATGAGGCGTCGGCTTCCACACCGATGACGACGCGATTGGACAGCATGTAATTGTAGCCGGCCTGCACGCCCGCCAAAAAGCTCCCCGATTCGGAAAAGATGTCCGGCGGCACGAATACGTTCAGCGAGCCTGATGCCGCCGGCAGCCCCGCTTGCATTGGGTTGGCGGTCCAATCCGAATTGCCCGCAGCGAGACCGAGATGGCCACCTACATAGAACCCGGACCAATCGTAGGATTGAGAGACCGGCAGCGCCTTCACCGGCATCGCGTTGACGACGGACAGATCCGCGGCATGACACGTCATCGTGGAAAGACATATCGTGAAAAGACATGCCGCCGCGACACGACCCAACGTGCGCAAAATTGTTTCAGTATGTTTAATCACAGGCCCGCCGCATTGATGTCATTCGATCAGAAACAGGTCGGTATTAGACGCGTCAAGCTGACGCGACTGGAATCGGTCTAGCCGGCGAAACGGTCGTATCCCCTAAAGCGGTAGACGATGAACGATATCCCCCAACTCACGACGAACAGCGCAACGATGCCGTAGCCAAGCGCGCCAAAATTGCTGTTGAGGTCCGAGATCACATTCCAGAACACGCCCTGCAGATGAAACTGACCCGCGATCAGGCCGAGTGTCTCGATGCCGCCGACCACCAACGCCACCAGCACGGACACCGATGTGATGGTCAGGTTGTAGAACAGCTTGCGCAGCGGATTCCGATACGCCCAGCCGTAAGCCCCCAGCATCAGGACGCCATCGGTGGTATCGACCAGCGTCATGCCGGCGGCGAACAGCGCCGGGAAAATCAGGATCGACCAGGCGGAGACCGTGTTGGAGGCTTGCGCGGAAAGGCCGAACAGACTGATCTCGCTCGCGGTCTCAAAACCAAACGCAAACAAAAGACCGATCGGATAAAGATGCCAGCTTTCCGAAACAAACCGGAACAGGGGTCTGAACAGCCGCGCCAGCCAGCCACGCTGCTGCAATAGCGCGTCAATACTCTCTTCGCTCACCGCTTCGCTGCGCTCGACCAGACGAAAAGCGCGATATACGCCGCGCAACACGATCAGGTTGGCGATCGCAATGATGAAGAGGAACGATGCCGAGGCTGATGTTCCGATGACGCCTCCGATCTCACGATAGGAAACCAGTTTGTCGCTCAGCGCGTTTGCCGTCAGCGCAACGGCAATCGAAGCGAGCACAACGACGGTTGAATGCCCCAATGCAAAGAAGAAGCCGACGGCGACCGGCCGTTTGCCCTCTTGCATCAACTGGCGCGTGACGTTGTCGATCGCGGCGATGTGGTCGGCATCGATGGCGTGACGAAGCCCAAGGCTATAGGCCAGCACCGCGGTTCCGATCAGGACGGGTTGACCCGCGAACGCGATGAAAGCCCAGATCCAGGCCGCCAGATTGGCAACAATGAGCAGGCTGTAAATTCCGGCGATCCGGCCCCGAAGGCCAGACAATGCGGAATCGGACTCGTTCCGCAGAAGTATCGATTTCGCATGCGCAGCCATGGCGGGCCCTTCCTCCGCAAGACATTTCCAATCATGTCACCGCAGCGAAAGAACCGCCCCATGCGCGCGCACCGCACGCCGGAAGGATGACGTGTTCGGGCCGGTCTCCTGGCTCGCGGGTCATAACCCTTCTCCGCCTTCCCGGGCTTTGTCGTAAAAGCCCAGTGGCATTTTCGAAGAAGGACTCACCGCTCACAGTTGCGGGCGCAGCTTTGGAATTGGTTCGCAGACAAACCATAACGGGCGAACCGCACCAAATTCCCTTTGCTGATCGACGTGACCAGCACTCCCAAACTATAACCAAGTAAGGCTACAAATTCGGCTTTGTCAATCGAGCGACGTCAGCCTCGCCGTTCATGCCGATACGCGCGACGGATCACTGCCATCAGGCCGTTTGGCTGTTGGCGGTCGTCGCAAAACCACCGATGGCTCACTCAAATTTTTAACAATTCCAAACTCAGGGGCACTACCTGCATGTTAGAAAGCGCGTTTTCCAGCCCCCAACAGAGGATAGGTTCTTGCTCGTCGCGTTCCTGATCATGCTCCGCGAGGGCATTGAGGCGGCTCTGATCGTTGGCATCATCGCGGGATATCTCAAACAGACCGGCCGCCAG
>Ga0210396_10007283_pt1 | contig 10528 bp, 21 predicted proteins | sample IncBWH17OmetaG_FD_155466 | JGI IMG/M metagenome (GOLD analysis project Ga0210396, IMG submission 155466) | Forest soil microbial communities from Barre Woods Harvard Forest LTER site, Petersham, Massachusetts, United States - Inc-BW-H-17-O ... | reverse complement strand
TGATCCGCGCGGGTGGCCACCTGTTGTTCATCGCCGTCACGGCGGCCACGGACGACGGGTATAGCCAGGTCTTGCCAGGCCTGATACAGGCGGGTGAGGCCATCCGTGTACGGCATGGCCTAGACGTGTACAGGGCGTGCAACAGGCACGCGCTGAAGCTGCTGGCGGCCCACCACGCGCGGCGGCAACAGGAACTCGATGCCGAGTTAAAGGCCGTGCGCCGGGCAGACCCCAGTGTTTAGCGCGTGGCGCTATAGACGTGTATGGCGTGCCGCCCACGGGCACAAGCGGGACATCGACTACTGCGCTCGGCAACTAGCGGACGCCCATGACTACGGGCAGACGGATATGGCCAAGACGTACCGGAATATGCAGCGCCACTACGGGCTGGACTTCGCCCAGCGCATCAAGTGGCGGTTCGTGAAGAGGTTATCACAGACCATGGGTGCCCGGCACGGCAATGCCATCGAGCGCATGCTGTATCACGCGGGGGCCAAGTCGTACGTTGACTACGCTCATAGTGTTAAACCCAGTGTTGAACCCCAGCCAAAGAACTAGGACGTCATGGACACCGTTACCGACAGACGACAACTCATGTGTCTCGCGTACAGCCACTGTTCGCCCCGGGACGTCCGGGACGCGCTGGACACCCATGAGCAGGCAGTGCTAGCCGCGCACCCCGGGGCCATCAACTTCGCGGTTACCGCCGATGGCCAGGGGTGCCTGTGGCTTTCGTTTGTGAGGCCGATGACTGGCGATGAACTGGCTCGGCGTGATCAGGAGCTGGAGCGGGCAGGACGTGAGGAGCAGAATCTCTATCTCCGGCTACGCCATAAGTTCGAGGCCAAGGCCGATCACCCTTGGCATACCGCTGGACGTAACTGACTGTATTCCAGGCGATTAGCTCAGCTGGCTAGAGCGCCTCCCTTACACGGAGGATGTCAGGGGTTCAAGTCCCTTATCGCCTATGTTAACCACCACCAACCAGGAGCTGTCATGATGACAACCATTGTAAATCGCTATGTACGCTGGCACGACTACGCCCAGCGCGTCACGGCCTTGGCCGAACGCCATAGGCTGCTGTCGCTCGTCGAGCGCTGCCAGCGCGTGTATCTCAAGGGCATTCGTGAGTTCGAGCGCATTCCAAATGGCATCTGTGTCAACCTAAAGGCTAGCGAACTTGTTGGGCTTCTTGAGGTTCAGACAGACCTGCTCATGAAGGAAGTCGCAAGGTGTCAGGCCAATCCGTGTGAGACCTTTGTTTTCCCACCGAGCGAGTGGCTCACTACCGAGTACGGAGACTAGGTATGCACTACAGCATCTGTGAACGCCGAGGGCGCGTTGTGTTCCCGTCCTTCCTGGCCGAACGGATCTACATGGAGCCCGTTGTGAATGGCCGTGTGCCACTGCGCTTTGAGCGCTGGCAGACGGCTGTGACCAACATGCTCCGCGGGATTCCCCGGCCTGCCCTGGCCTACCTGATGGTAGACCAAGTCGTGTGCGAACCTGGGCAGACAAGTCGTCGACCTGGCGTCCACTGTGACGGTTATTGGGTAGCCCAGCCGCAGGCTCATAAGGCGGCTCCAAGGCACGCTGAACTACCAAAGAGGGAGCGTGAAGGCCATAAGAGCATTAGCCGCCATCTGGTGTCTCCTGATGAGGATGGCGGCAAAGATGTCCATACGTCTGAAGGCGGTGGGCACGGTTCAGCGTTGCTCATTGAGCCCATGAACTGGCAGTCTGGTGGTAGTTGGCGGAATGCAGAAGAAATCCGTGAGTACGAGCGCACGCATCCCAAGACTCTGCCAGAGCCTCGGGAGCCTCGTAGGATCATCAGGCAAAAGCCTAAGGATCTATCGTGGGAGAACGCCAAGTTTATGCTGCCTGAGGCTGTGTTGTTGACCAGTGACGTTCAGGGCTGCCAGGCGTTCACCGGCTACTGTGCAGGCGGCATCCACGCAGGCGGTGACGCCCGAGATGTCCGGGTTGACCACATGGAGCGCGTGCTCTTTGAGGCCGGCTATTGTTATGCCAACACGACAGGAACTCTGCACGAGAGTCTGCCGGTGGCTACGCGTTGTCTGCGTACAGTAATTCGCCTGAATGTTCCAGGGTGGGCGCCGGAGACTAATTAACCACTAACCACAGGGAGACTAGGTATGACGACAGTTGAAGAAAGCCGATTGCTGTCTTTCGCTAATCATCTTGAGTATGGAAAACCGGCACACGATGTTTTTGATTTTATGCGGATATCGGTCAAACGGCCGTGTGGTACAGCTGGGTGTGCTATGGGTGAATTGCCAGCTTGTTTCCCAGATCAGTTCAAGTTTACTGACTGGATGGTGGACAACTGTGACTTACTACGTGTACCTGTTCCAGTCGACCATGCTGTAAAGCACGATTGGCGCCACATGTATGTTATGGACAGTGAAGACGCCATTGAAAAGTTCTTTGGTCTGACGCGGTACGAACGGAGGCATCTTTTTGGGTTCGATCAAAACACAGCCTGGTATGGTGGCCATCGCCTTGGTAGAGAAACGACGGCTTACCAGGTGGCGCTTCAGATTCGTGAGTTTGTGCGATTTAAATACCATAAAGCGTTAATCAAGGAGACTAGGTATGACTGATCACATGCGTCCATTCAAGGCCGGAGATATTCTTTGGTTTCCGGCGCTCAGCGAGTGTATCTTGGCCGCACATGACGAGGTAGAAGACAATGGTCCTCGGATCTACCCAGCGGGTTGGCCGCCAATCATGGGCGGCATTCGGGCCGACCAACTGGTGTTCATAGAGCGAGCGTCAAGCTGTGAACGACTTGCCGTCCTTGAGTTTGCCACGATTGCCCATAGTAACGGTAGCCAAGGGCACTACGCGAAGACGCAGCGCGAGTTGGACAAGACGCCCTGGTTCGGGAAAGCGGCTCGTGACATTGTCGTAGAGAGTGTGTGCATGCGCACGGCCCTCGCAACGAAGCGCATGTCAGCTGAGCCCGGGGAGACTGATTAACCACTAACCACAAGGAGACTAGAGATGATCGATATTCATGGTGAACGACTACTGAAACTAGCTGGCCACATTGAGTCTGGCAAGCTAGGGCATGACCGGTTCGATTTCGGCCACATTTCGGTCAAGGCTGAGTGTGGTACGCTTGGATGTGCCATGGGTGAACTACCGTTCTGTTTCCCCGAGGCCTTCAAATTCACGGACTGGCGACCGAACGGATTCGGTTGGCCTGTAGCACGCTCACCGATTCCGGTGGGGTGTGAGGATAAGTTCGCTTGGTTACCACTAGCAGTAAAAGAGCTGCATGGGGCCGTTCAAGAGTTCTTCGGGTTAACCACCGACGAACGCCGTCACCTCTTTGAGGCCGGTTATCAAATGGGTGGATTCCGTCTCGATACGAAGGCCGAGGCATGGGTTGTGGCCGGCAACATTCGTGTGTTTGTGCACCGCAAGTATCATGTTAATAAGGAGTTACAACATTAACCACAAGGAGACTTCATGAGAGCGGATATTGCGAAGGTCCTGTGCGAGCGTGAGCGTCGCGGACGCCGGGGTGGTAAGGGCAAGGGCTACGCCAAGCTCTTGCGCAGTCAGAACCGAGAAGACAACGAGGATGTGCACTCCGACCTGGAATACCAGCCCCGTCAAATCTCACACCGCCGGCAGAAGTTGATCGAGTTCTATGAGTTGCGGGACTTCAGTGACAGGCTGGGCGCCCTCAAGGGCTTGGTCAGGAAGGCCGAGGGTCAGCCGTGGGACAAGGTGTATGCCGGTATCTGTGCGGTCGTGCCGCCCATGGGCAACGTGACCGAACGGCATGTCCACACGCATCTCCACCAGTTCATCGAGACCGAGACCAGGCTGAACGAGGCTGGCGAGGTCGAAGTGCACACCTTCAGTGACTCGTGGCAGCCGCTGGCATCGGCCTGGGCCGACTACTACGTCCATCCCAAAACCAGGCTGGTGACGCGCATCAAGCGCCGTAGCCAGCGAAAGGACTACCGAGTGGAACACGCGGAAATGCTGGCGGCGTACGTGCGGGAGACCCAGGATCCCCTGGTCGAGCTGCACAAGGTCTGTGGAACCTGGTTTAGCGTGACCCTGGAGTTCCTGCCCACGGCGTACGACATGGCCTGGCGGTACGACTGGCGATTCCTGGACGCCTACGACGCCGTGGGTTGCCGGATGCGCCAGGCCGATCCGGCGTACGCCGAGGTTTGCCACGCCCATCTCGTGGCCTGGCGCGAGAAGCGGACCGGGCGCAAGCAGTTGGCGCTGCTGAAGAACAAGAAGGCCTTGGGCACCAAGGAATTGGCTGCCCTGGGATTGACGAATTCGTAAGTAGTTCGTGTGCTGGTTTAGTGTTAATAGCAGCATGCCGCTTTTGTAGTGCGGTGGTTCGGGTGCAACTCCTGAAACCAGCACCATTTGTGTTCACCGTTCGTAACCACTAACCCTAGGAGACGTCATGAATTCGCATCTACTGCGTAAAATCATCGTTGATTCTCTGCGCCAGTCCAAGAAGGCTGGTGAGGACGTGGTTACCGGCACGGAGCTGGTTACTGACGTCACCATGCTGGCCTGTCGGTCAAGCCAGGACGCGGCTGAGGACATCTTCGACATCGACGAGTACGAGGCTGTTCTTCAGGGCCTTGTTAAGGAAGGTATCCTGTTTGAAACCGCGTACACAACGCGCGGCTTGATGGCCTTTCGTCAGAAGTATTACTACTCTCTCAATCCACAAAGGATACCCTCATGACCTACACTGGTCTTCCGCAGGTTCCGGCCACGCAGTTGCGTATGGCCTTCAACAGGACGTGGCGCTTGAATCCGGCGTTCGCCAAGGCCCTGTTTGCCGCCAGGGGTGACAACATGGCGTGCCTGACTGGCGCGGCGGCCAAGTGCTACGGGCCAGACATGGAGCGCCTGTTCGACAAGAAGGACATCCGGGTGGTCGTGCCGCCCAGTCCTGTGCAGGGCTGCCAGTACTTCGACGTACCGCTGGGCGCCAGCGAGGGTCTGACCGAGTACTGTCGACTGGCAGCCCTGTTGACCACGGCGGCAGCCGAGGGTCCGATTGACGTGTGGGCCGTGGACACCCGTCTGGGTTATCGCCTGTGGACCGAGGCCGCGAGCGTCCCGAGCATCATGGCCACGTGCGTCCGGTTCGTCGTGGGCCACGTGTCGATGAAGCCCGTGCCGAAACCGGGTGGAACTCATGGCCAGGAGCTGATCGTGTGGGACTGGTTCACGTACAACCCACTGCTTGGTCAGTCGCTGCTGAAGACCAAGTGTAAGTCGTACGATGAGCTGATCACGCTGGTTCAGGCCAGCCCGCAGCTGGCCATGGTGCGCCAGAAGCGGTTCAACATCGTGGACTACCGGTGCGAGATCGTGCCGGCCGAGGACCGTCAGGTTATTGCCACCGAGTTAAAGTTGAGGACTACCCTGGCCACCAAGTGAGGACCCATGCTTGCCCTGTCAACAAAACTAGAGTGCATCGCGCTTGACCGTGCGCTGCACCGGCTTGTCCACGTGGCTGAAGAGAATCATGAACTAGCGGTTATCGAGGTGGCCAAGAACGTCCGGCTGTTCGTCCAACGCTGGTACGCCCAGGCCTTGGCCAGCCATGACGTCGAGAGCGTGCCACGTGAATTCGGTGCCCAGCTGAGGCGCAAAATGGACCTTGTTACCCGGTTAGTGAAAGACAGCCATGCCACAAAGTGAACGGCTTCCAGTATTTGCCCCCGTTGATGCCGACAAGGCGGATGCCCGATATCGCCTGTGGGCGGCCTGGCATGCCAATCTGGAAGATGCGTTTTTCCACGAGGACGGCGCGCTCTTCGCGTGGGCCGAGAAGCAGTATGCGGCGCTGGCGGCCATCGACGACCAGCAGGAGAAGTGGGACGCCAACCGCAGGATCGGCCAGGACATCCAGTACCGGCAGTACATGCTGAAGTGTGTGCGAGACGTGGTCGACCACGTGCTGTACGAGCTGGCGGCGTTGGCCGTGACCGGCCAGGCCTCACCGGTAGTCGACCGGCAGATCGTGTTCACCGCCCTGTCGCTGACGGCCAAGATCGGTCGTAACGACTGTCAGGAGCAGGATATACAGGACTTCTGCAGTCAGCTCCTGGTGTTCCCCACCGTGGTGGACATGGCGTTGGAGTTGATTGGGCGCTCGCTCAGCAAGATGTTCGATCCCAAGTTCAACACCGAGCGCTACGAGCTGTCGGCCGCGGATATCGAGAAGCAGAATGCCAAGTTGTTGTACGTGTATGACCGTCTGACGATGGTCATCAACCGGCTGGCGTGGTGCCCGGATGGCTATATGCCGAGTCTACGCCAGCGCATGACCGTGAGTGCCGGTCGCGTGTACGCCGAGTACCCGCCAGCCCGGTTTCCCATCGATCCGCCTTCACCCGATCCAACCCCCTAGTCTAGGACTACCATGCTTGACAACCCCTGGCGAACCACTGGCCTACGTGTTTGGCTCGATGACGAGCGGGTCATGCCCACCGGGTTTGACCTGCATGTAAAGACTGGCGAGGCCCTAACCGAACTCCTGCGGCACGACCACGTGAGCCACATGAGTCTCGATCACGACCTTGGTCAGCCGACAACTGGTTACGACGTGATGAACACCCTTGAGCGCCTGGTAATGACCGAGCCTCATGTGGTTGGCAGACCCGTGTACATCCTGGTTCACAGCATGAACCCGGCGGGCGCCCTGGCTATGACAAAGGTAGCCAACCGCCTGTACGACTGGTGGGAAACCGTCGGGCAGGCCGATGCTGGCTGGGTATGCCGGCACACGCCGTACGGGTCAGACGCGTTTAACCGGGTGGTGTATGCCACGTAAGCCCAGGGTTTCAGCTGAACTACGAACTCGCTTGCGCCGGTGGGTACCGCCGGCCACACGTGTTCACCGCAACAAGAAGCACGAACAACAGGTACAGGCCTGTCGTAAGCCTGTAGAACGGGAATAACCGTGAACCACAGAGAAACTGGAATGCTGATGATTCTCGTCATGTTGGCAGTGACAGTTGGTATCGCAGTCATTGCCTTAGAATTCAGCGAGCACGACAACCACATGTACGCGGCGAACCTGCGATACATGGGGATCGACCCCGAGCTGTTCCGCACGCACGACCTGTCCAAAGAGTTCCCAGAGCTGAACCCACATGTACATCACAGGGCACCCGTCCAGGACTCGCCCGACATTCAATAGGAAAGACATGCCACCTGCTACAGCCTGGGAAAATCGTGACAGCATCCCCGTGGGCGCCAAGAAAGAGGCCCTGCGGTGCGTTGTCGACCACGCCCTCCGATTCCGCACGGAAGCCGTGAACGGCAGCTACACCGAGGCCGATGACGCACAAGGCGTTATCGACGAGATTACCGAGTTCGCCCAGAAGCACGGGCTGCACATGACTGACAGCGTCATTAGCGACCTCATTCAGGGCATCACCGAGATTCGTGATGGTTGGCTAGAGAGCCAGAGCCATTGGAATCCGTCCAGCGCGGATTGCTGACATGGCTGTCAACCGCAAGGAGAAGACGTACACAGTCAAGATCGACTGTGTGAACTGGACTCATCGTGAGGACCCTGAAATCCTGGCTGATCGTGATGTGGCACTGCGGCTCGTTATGCGCCGTTTGCACTACCTGTATGCGCGAACACGAGAGCCAGCGGATGTGCCAAACCAAGATTGGTTGGCTTCCGAAGTTCTAGACGTATTCGACTACGCCAAAAAGGCACGGTTGAAGATGAAGGACACGATCACCGGTCAGCTCATTTATGACATGGCAGCCACGGTAGACACCGGCGGTGGCACGTGGTATGCGAGTTCAATCGACTGCCAGTACATTCCGTGTGATCCCTACGAATATGTGTTCGACATGGAAACCCATAAAAGGCTAGGCAATGACTGACATTGATCACCTGCGTTGGGCTGACCGTGCCCAGGCGGATACGAAGGACTTGGCGACCAGGTTTGTCCTACACCGCTTGGCCTACCTGTACGTCAGGCGTGAGTACGAACAGACGGGCTGGGGTGCCGCGTGGTACGAGGACGTGGTGTACACCGCGGGCATGCCCGAGGCACTTGCTGAAGTCGCGGCCTACGCGGGCACGCACGGGATTCCACTACGGGACAGCCCAGTGGCCGACGCGTTCGAACGCGTTGAAACCGAATGGCGCCCATCCAGCGAGGACTGCTATGGCTAAGGCTAAATATCATTGGGTTGACCGGAATACCGCGACCACGAAGGAAGAGGCCTTCAGGTACGCCATGCGTGAGCTGACGAAGCTCTTTGCCCAGGGTGCGTTCTATGGCGGTGACGCCGATGCCGTTCGGGCCTACGCACGTGACTTCGGGCTGAAGCTCGCGGACTGCGTGCTTGGTGATGCCCTAGAGCTGGTTGAGGACAAGTGGACACCCAGCAACCTTGAATGCGGGTACAAGCCTGATGCTGAAGAGAAGTATGGCGGTTCGTACTAACCACGAGGAGCGTCCGTGATAGCCATCATCGGAAGTCATGCTATTAACTACCACGTAGCAGGCTTCCGCCGGACGCCTGCTGACACCGACCTGGTCATGAGCTACGACCGGTTCATCGACTGGCTGTTGGCCAACGACAGCTACACGAGCCTGACGCCCCTGAAAGGCGCTAGCAAGTTCGTGGTGGTCCTGCCCGGCCAGGGCATCCATGAGATCGAGATCGCGCAACCCGGGTCAAGTGCGGCGCTCCTATTGGATCTCCTGGGCAGCCAGGGGTGCGGGAGCGTGGGTGGCTATGTCGTGCCGCCCTTGAACTTGCTGTACGCCGTGAAACTAAGCCACAGGTACCTCAAGAACAGCCCGCACTTCGCCAAGACCATGCTCGACATCGATTACCTGCGTGGCCTGGGCTGCCGCGTGGACCACCCGGAGTTCCTAAAGCAGCGGGAGGCCGAGACCTATACGTATGGGCATCCCAAGCTGAATCAGGACAAACAGGGCTTCTTTAGCGGTGACGGTGTGCTCTACCGGTACGACCATGACAGCCTGCACTGGGCAGTCAAGTTGGGCGACCGCCCGGCCTACCAGTACTTCAAGCCCGAGGACCGGGAGGTCATGGTCAGTCGCAAGCTGTGGGCAGCCGCGAGCCCCGGGGTCAGGCTAAACAGTGTGGTTGAAGAGGCGTGCGTGCTGGCCCTAGAGCGCAGCCAGATTCCATTCGAGGGCCAGGTCGCGCCCATCACGAGTTTCATGACGGCCATGATGAAGGTGTGTACGAGCATCACCAGCGGCTGGTGGCGCGAGTTTGCGTACGACCATTACTACCAGGCCGTTGCGGCCTACCCTGCAGACTACGTTGATCGCTTTCATGCCGCGCTCGCCCAGGGCGTGGTCAAACCCTATACCGGTGGCTACTAGCCACAGACAGGAGCTACCCGTGAACGTGTTTGATGAACTAACGGTCATGCTGAATCGCGTCCAAGACCAGATCAGCAGGATCTCGCATTCGCCAGTCGATGTCATCGCAGCCAGGTGCGCACAGGCGCGACTGGACATTGACGAGATCAAGAAGTTCATGGCTTGCCGCCGACGCGATGTCGTCGACTACCATGGAATTCCAACGGTGACTGGCAAACACCCGCCGGCTCGACACGGCTTCAAGCTCCAGCACTGCTTCCCAAGCCGGTCCGGTCGTATTTTCGTGATTGACCACGTGGCCAGTGATGATGGTGGCATCATACGTCACATGCGTGGTGGCACGTGTGATACCAAGACACCGAATATCCGCTGTGCCTGGGATCTGGATGGCCTGGAAATCAACATGTTCGGCGTTGTTTCGACATCCAAGGACAACGATCTTTCGTGGGATGGCCAGCACTTCGCTCGCTAACCGCTAACTTTTACAACCAGGAGCGTTTATGCCTCAGATCTCAGACTATGAGTTCAGTCGATTGAAGGTAGACCTGCGTTCATTGCTTTTACAAGCCGTGCACCTTCGCAGCCAGCCGTTTAGCGAGGCTGACCACCGGTCGAATCACATCCATGGAGTTATAACTGGAATAGTAGAGCGCGTAAATGCCATGGGTGGCACGCCGCAACAGCAGGCGCCATCAGCACCGTTTGATGTCGAGTCGAAGTTCAAGATCGGGGCGTGCTATACCACGCGGTGTGGCAAGGTTGCCAAGATCCACCGTAAGAGTGTATTGGTTATACCGGCCGGCGTCGTGATCCTGAAAGGTACCATCGTCGACAGCGGTAAGGAATGCGAATGGACTTTAGACGGAAAAAGCGGCGAAGTCTACCCTGCTAGTTGGAAGCTAGTCGGGCCTGAGCTTGACCTGACCCATGACGGTGAGCACTTCGCTCGCTAGTCCAACCATACACAGGAGAAACCATGCTACACATTGATGAAGACGATCTTCGAATAATCCGCGATAAGCTCAGCGAGGCCTGGGAAAGCCTCAACAAGTTCGAGGACGTCAAGGCCTCGGACATCGCTGACGTCATCAACAGCATTGCCC
>Ga0210396_10007282_pt1 | contig 10529 bp, 9 predicted proteins | sample IncBWH17OmetaG_FD_155466 | JGI IMG/M metagenome (GOLD analysis project Ga0210396, IMG submission 155466) | Forest soil microbial communities from Barre Woods Harvard Forest LTER site, Petersham, Massachusetts, United States - Inc-BW-H-17-O ... | reverse complement strand
ATGATATGCAGTAGAAAGGGGAGGTCTGTATGGAGCAGTTCGCACCAGTGAAACGCAGCAAAGACGGACAGCCGGTCCGCTATCTAATCGTGGACGATTCCGTATTTGCACGCAAGAACCTGGCCCGCATGATCGAAACGTTCGGCGGGCAGGTGGCGGCTGAAGCCGGCGACGGCTTGACCGCCATCAGCGAGTTCGACCGCACGCATCCTGACATCGTACTCATGGACATTACCATGCCGCAGATGGAAGGGATCGAGGCGGCTGAACGGATCGTCCAGCAGCATCCGGAAGCGCGCATCGTCATGGTTTCCTCCGTCGGATACCAGGAGAACATCGTCGCCGCGCTGCAACGAGGTGCTCGCCATTTCGTGCAGAAACCGGTGAAGCCGGAAGTGCTTTATGAAGTGATCAAGTACGTGCTCGGTGAAGACGGCGCAGTGACGAATGCCGCAGGAGCGGGAGCGTAATTCAATGAAGATGGAACTGATCCAGCCTTTCATCAACGCGGCTGACGCCGTGTTGTCGCAGGGCCTGCAGGGATCGACCAAGGTAGGCAACCTTACCATGGAAGAGGAAGCCTATCGCCGTAAAGGCGTGGCGGGCATGATTGCTTTGACGGGCGACATCGAGGGCCGCATTATCCTCGATCTCGAGCCGCAGACCGCCGTGCGCGTGGCCAGCCATTACGCTGGCGCGGACCTCCCCGAATCCGACGCGCTCATCAAGGAAACCATTTTCGAATTGGCGAATCAGGTCGTGGGCAACGCCATCTCGGCGCTGAACGACCAGGGCTTCCATTTCCGCGTTCATCCGCCGCTGCTGCTCACCGCCGAGCAGGGCGACAAGACCAGCGAAGACACCGAGGCCCTGATGATCTTGTTCGAGACCTCCATGGGCAACGTCTTCATGAATGTAGCGCTGCGCTACAGCAAGCGCCGCATGGCCGATCACGCCGCCGCGCGGGCTTAGCGTCCACTTTGCTGGTGTTTGTCTGACTCAGGATCTGGTTGTGTCGTTGGGCTCCGGGTTGTTGGTCTTCGGTCTTCGGTCTTTGGCTGACGCTCTCCGTCTACCTATCGGGCCACCACTTGCGTTTCATTTTGGGAACCAGATCGTTTTTCGGGGTACCCCTCCCCCCTCCGGTCTAGTGGAATCATTGATTTAACGGAAAATCTTTAGTTAATCTATTGGGCTCAAGCGTTTAGGCGCAAAATATTGAGCCGCAGGGACTTAGGCCGTATCGACCGGATCTTGTTCACACCGCTCTCGCTTTGGCGATGATCTGCTCTACTGATTTTCTGCGCGCAAGGGCGCGTGTCACATCGGGCTGTGATTTCTCTCACGTTCGCTTCAGAAACTGGTGAACGTCCTCAGGTTCCCAAGTTTGTTTTTCCGAAGCGGGAACAAGATGAGGAAATCAAAATCCCCGCCCTCTCGCACAAAACTCGAGAAGGGCAGGGCACCCTCTGCGGCAGAATTCTACGAGTGGTGGCGAGGTCGCGGGCGGTGTCCTGCCTTCGGCGGGCTGGAGTGGGCCACCTGTTTCGAATGGAATTGAGCGCTGCGCTCTCGAAGAGCCCACTCAAGCAAGACTCGCCACACGCCCACTCAAGCCAAACCCGGGCTTGAATGGCCACCGCCGACCGCCACGGGAAGAGATGAAGATAAAAGTTCAACGGCCAGGGTTCTGATCTGGGTTTACTGGGTTTACTGGGTTTACTTGTTTAACTTGCGTGGGGCAGGCTTCCCGTGCTCGGGCTCCGGAACGCCGCTATCGAGCCACGCGGTGTACCAGAGGTTCAACAGCATCTGTGATCCCGCGGCAAGTCGTTGTTCGGTAAACGTCCGCGCCTCAGGAGAACCCTTCTCCTTGAAGCCGCCCGCCAGATCGAGCTCGTACACTCGTTGCACAAGCTTGTGCGAAACTTCGAGATAATCCAGGTACTGGAGAAACGGGTCCACCAGGCGTTCTGGGGAATGCACCATCCCAGCGAAATCGTTTGCATGGATGTTTGCCGCCACATATGGCCCCTCAAACCGCCAGTGAATGCCCGGTTCCGTAGAGTAGTGGTTCGGATTCGGGCCCACCCAGCCGTTGTAGCTCACGGTTGTATGCAGAGGTTGTGAGCCGTCCCCCACATAATGACCTAGCCATCCGGCGTAAAACACAATCGCCCTCTCAACAGGGACAGTTGGCTGGTGCAGTTCACGCAAGTGCCGGTACTCGCGGAATGCGGCCGTCAGGCGACCGAACACCTCCATGGTGATGTAGGGCTGCAGCCCAACGTGCTCCGGGAGGTAGTCGTCCGCGTTGTCCTGAGTACCGGCGCGCTTCTCGTACAGCTTCCGATAGAACTCATACCGTCCTGCGGGCAGCGGCTTCATCCAGTCGACGCGCTCCAGATCGATGAAATGATCCGGTTCCTGCGAGTTCTTCAAGGCGAATTCGGAAGGACTGCGCCACCGGTCGGGCTCGGGGCCTAGATATTCAATTTCTGCGCTGGCGAGTTTCAGAAAGCGCGGCATTGTTGTTGGGATGTTCCGCGCAGCCACTAAATTGACGGCTGTATGTCCCTCGTTTCCCCAACCAAAGGAGAGTGACGATTCCAGAAGACAGAACAGAAGCGCCAAGGTGCTAATCTTTCTCGTGAGTCCCAACTTTCTACCTCCGGTTAGACAACGATACGATATTTCATTCCTCCAGGAGTGATTCAGAAAAATGAGATGCGCCTTAAAAATCGGGTTGGCTCGACTCATCATCACCCTCATCTTGCTCTGCTTCGGTCACTTCGCGCCGGCACAGACAATCACATGGGCTGGTCGCACATGGAAGGTCACCAGCGGAGGAATGGCCGGCGTTGCCCGTGGAGATGCGAAGAACGTCAGCGTCGACGACAAAGGATACCTGCATCTTGAAATCACTCGGCGTGACGGGAAATGGACCTCGGCGGAACTATTTACGGCCGAAAGACTGGGCTTCGGAACCTACCAGTGGGTGATCGAGGGCAACGTCTATGACATGGATCCCACGACGGTGCTCGGTCTGTTCCCCTACGGGCCGACTCATCACATCGGCGTCGATGCAGAGAATGAAATCGACATTGAATTTTCCAAGTGGAACAATACCTGTCATGGCTGCAATGCCGATTTCACCGTCTATCCCGCCACAGGCAACCGCAAGCCCGATGGCACTTCGAGTTGGGAGGATAACTTCCACGTCAGCGGAGGTACTCTCACGACCGCCCGGATGGAGTGGGCCTCGGATCACATCGTATTCACTCTTATGAACGGCGCTCACGCGATCGGCAATACCGCCGACGTCATCAAGACGGAAACCTACTCTTCGACTGCTAAGAACATTTCCCAAGAAGCGCTCCCGGTCGGCATCAACCTATGGTGCTTCCGTGCGCCGCCGAAAGAGAGTCAGTCTGTAATTATCCGGAGTTTTGCCTTCATGCCGAAGTGAGAGAGATTCAGGCGAGCAGTGACATTTGGCCCGGGGCCGGACCTTCGGCATCGTTGGCTGGATCAGCGAATTTTCTGAGCTCCGGATATTTCTGAATCAAGGTCGGCGGCGCGGGCACGCGCTTGCCTTCGATCATCGACTTCAACTCAATTGCGTTCACTCCGGCTTTGCTCTCGAAGTGATTATTAGTAATCACGTACGTGGTCTGCGCCCTGTGGGCAACATTTTCAATGCGTTCCTTCCACTCGTCGAGTTCGTGCTCCTTGTAGAGGTAGTTGTAGCGGTCGTTGCGATTGTCGGAATCGAACCACTGATCATAATTGCGTCCGTGCAGACGAACGTAGGCAATCGGCCCGGTCACATGCTCGGTAGGGGCGAGAGATTTTCCCATCACCGGCTGATCGATGTTGCAGAAGGCGACGTTCTGGCGCGCGAACTCCGCCAAAGTATCCGCGTTATTCCAACTGGAGTCGCGCACTTCGACCACTCGCGGATATTCGATGAACTGCCGCAGCAGGCGTTCGAGATATTCGCGGTTAAGCGACGTATTCTTGAACGACACCGGGAACTGAATGAGCAGAGCTCCGAGCTTGCCTTCGTTGGCTAGTACATCGAGTCCTTCGCGGGTCTTGATCTCGTCATCGTCAGAGGGGCGAATCGTCGCCGCAGAGGTCGGCTCCATCACTGCAATGGGTGAATGAGTGAATGCACGGTAAAGCTTGGCCGTGAACAGAAACCGCGGATTGATGGCGGCAACCTTCTTTGCCCAAAGCTTGGCCAACTCGGGCTTCAGCGGTCCGTAAAAAGAAGTGTTGATCTCGGCGGTATCGAAAAATCGGGCGAGATATTCGAGCGGATGCACCTTCCGCTGCCGCATGCCCGGGGGATAGAAGATGCCCTCCCAGTCTTTATACGACCATCCCGCCGTGCCGATGCGGATAGATGAGCGTGGATCGTAAGCCCCACTTCCCGCTTCCGGGTTTCGGTCTGGATCGGGAGGTCCCATGCCAAAAGCACCCTGCGCCAGCCGAAAGCGTAGCACAGGACGGCATGACCAAAGGAACCTTGTCGCCCATGGCGGGAACGTGAAGAATCTGTGGGGTATGCGCAAAAATGCCCTCATAACCGCCGTGCTATGCATGGCCGCTCTGCCGCTTCTTCCGGCTGAAGCGCAAGAACCAACCGGAACGGGCGAAATTCGAACCCTTGAACTCAAAATGCTGGATTGCTACAAGCACCGGCAGGTCGAGGTTTTTGCGGCTGTCCTGGATGAGGACTTTGTGATCACGTTCGAGGACGGCAGCACCTACAGCAAAACAGGGTACTTGAGCTACAGCGCGAGTTCTTCCACGCACGTGGAATTGGCGGACATTTCCGAGATGAAGATCCGCATGCATGGCGACACCGCGGTCGTAACGGGTGTCTATCACGAAAAGGGAGTGGACAATCTGAGAACGTACGACTATCACGACCGCTTTACGGATGTCTGGATGAAGAAATCCGGCAAGTGGCGCCTGGTAGCGGCGCACTACTCAGTTCCCACGAAGTGACTTGCGCCAGCCTGTACGTTCTCTCGCTTACTTAGCCCCTGACACTCCCGATCATCTAAATACGATTAGCTGCATACGGAGGCGAGACGCCTCCGCCACAGCCGCCGCCGGGGGGACGGCGGCGCTCCGGTCAATTAAGCGTTAGGACGACCCACTGGATGCCGGTTGGATATGTAGGGGTTCGCGCGTAGCAGGCGCCGATCGAGAAGCTGTGCAGATTGGGGCTATGGATGGCATGGGACGCTCCGGCAGGCAGCGTTTCCGGATGCAGACTGGTATAGGTGAGAACGGTGAATCGCTGCGCAAGCTGACGAACCGGCAAAGTTCCAAGTTTGTCGGCGTGCGCCATAGAGCAGGCAGCTTCATCCGCATTTTGTAGGTCACGTCGAAACAGTACATTCCGGCTGACGCGGCGGCGCGCCTGATTGACGGCTACGGCAATGCGACTTTTTACCTCATCGACAGAGTATGCGGGGAGGGCATGCGCGAAATCCTCGACGATGTACAGGCGGTCGCCGCTACGGACCACGCCCAACCCGACCGTGTTATAAGCCGGGTTGAGCAGGTTTGCGCGATGCGGGGGTGAAAGCATGAGATGTTCGTGTCCGCCTTGGGCGCTGTAATCAAGCGCGACGTTTTCTGCGGCCTGATCGAGTTGCAGGCTGCTGGTGGCAGCGAGGCGATGGACGAGGGTAGGTTCCCCGGAAAATTGATGCGAAAGTTGATGAGCCTCAAGCATGGCTTGCGCGTGGGTGCGGGCAGCCGCGGTCAGGCCCGTGTCGAGCACGAGGCTGGGTGCTCCGGCTCGCTGGCGCGACTGGTTGGCCAGTTGAAGCATATCCTGTTCGACCTGGAACTCGTATTCCACGTAAGGAATGTCTGGAGCGTTAGCGGAAGCTTTCTTCAGCGTGGCGCGATGAGCGGATTGCCCAGAGCCATCGGCGGCAGCCAAGTGCACCGCCGGCTGCAAGGTCATCACCCCTGCGCCGACCGCCAATGCGAGTAGTCGTCTGGAGAACTTAAGCATCCAGTTCGTGCCTACTGGATCCTGGGAGGGATCGCGCCTCAGGCCCTTTCTGCTTGAGGTTCGTTCAGGCTCAAAACTATGTTGCTGGTGCTAGGCTAGAGGTTGGAGAAGGACGGAAGAAGTTACCTGTGACTATTGAACTAGGGATCAGTGGGGTCATTGGCCTGTTGTTTGGAAGTTTGCTTGCTTGGCTGGCGCTGCGTTCGCATACGGCCACCTTGCAAGCTCATTTGTCATTGAGAGAGAAGGAATTAGCGGCCGCAAAGGCTGATCTGGCGCGCCTTTTGGACGATCAGAAGAAGCTGCTCGAGAGCCGGGCCAGGCTGGAATCCGCACTGGAATTGGAACGAAAGGCCAGCAACGAAAAGATCGAGTTATTGACCAAAGCAGGCGAGGATCTGCAGAACGCGTTCAAAGCGCTGGCGGCGGACGCGCTGAAGAGCAATAACCTTTCTTTCCTTCAAATCGCGCAGGAGACGCTGAAACGCTTCCAAAGCGAGGCCAAGGGCGATCTGGAAGCACGGCAAAAAGCGGTGGCGGATCTGGTTGCGCCCGTGCGTGATTCACTCACCAAAGTCGACGCACAAATCCAGCAGATGGAAGTCGCGCGCGGTGAAGCCTACGGCGATCTGAAGGCCCAGGTGCAATCCCTGATCGTTACGCAAAAAGAGCTGCAGTCTGAAACGGGCAATTTGGTGCGTGCATTGCGGACCCCCAACGTTCGCGGTCGATGGGGAGAAATTCAGTTACGGCGTGTGGTTGAGATCGCTGGAATGTTGCCCTACTGCGACTTCGCCGAGCAGGAGACAATCTTCGGCGAGAGTGGCCGCTTGCGGCCCGATCTGGTTGTGAAGCTGCCCGGCGGGAAGCATGTCGTCGTCGATGCCAAGACGCCGCTGCAGGCTTTTCTGGATGCCTTCGAAACTACTGATGAAGAGGTGCGCCGGACTTGCCTGGCAAATCATGCCCGCCAGGTGCGCGAGCACATCAACACTTTGAGCAGCAAAAAATATTGGGAACAATTCGACTCAACGCCGGAGTTCGTAGTGATGTTTCTTCCCGGCGAGACCTTCTTCAGTGCAGCGTTGGAGCAGGATACGGGGCTCATCGAGCACGGAGTACTCAGTAGAGTCATCCCCGCGTCTCCGACGACCTTGATTGCACTGCTGAAGGCGATCAACTATGGATGGAACCAGGAGAAACTGGCACGCAATGCCCAGGAGATCAGCGCGCTGGGAAGAGAGTTGCACGAGCGTCTTCGCAAGCTGGCAACCCACATTACGGGCATTGGGACGAACCTGGACCGTGCGGTGGACTCCTACAACCAGGCTGTCGGATCGCTGGAGAGCCGGGTACTAGTGTCGGCGCGGAAGTTCGCCGAATTGGGGGCGTCGGTTGCCGAAGATATCCCCGAACTGGAGCCAATCGAGACGACGGCCCGTGCGTTGTCGTTTGATTGGGATGACGAACCCACAGAGATCTCCAAAGCAAAAGGGTCTGGGTCCGGACAGTAGAGCCTGGTTCGTCTAGCCCACCCCTCTCCGACTGACCGATTTCATCTCCACGCTCTACAATTTGCCATCTTCCGTATCCGGTAGAGCCTCTCTTGATCATCCTATAATTTGAACAGATCTTGCATTCGGGCAAACTGAAGCGGTTCTAAACCCATGGTTTTGTGGAAATGGAAGGCTACTGAATCTCACAGAAACATCCAAAAAGGCATAGCTGCTGTTCGAGAGTGCATCTATAATTTTGGAAGTTGCTTTATCTAAGGCACTTAGCAGGCCTGAGGCTTCGACTGAGGTGGCAGTGAAGTTGCAAAGTGATAGTTTGGGGAAGTTGACCTCCCCGGCTCCTCGGCCGACTTGGGGTTTGTGCCAAAAGCGGAAGTCTATGAAGTGGGAAAGCCAAGCTCGTTCCGTCGCCATCGTGTTGTTCTTGCTCACGTTGGCTGCGGTGATTTTTGCGGGGTTCAATTTTCAGACAGAACGTAAAGCCACCGCACCCAATGATGGTGTGAGCTGGGTGGAGCACTCGGGCGTGCTCGTAGCCGACGATGTTGAACCAGACGGCCCGGGCGCTAGGGCCGGAATAAAGCTTGGCGATCAATTGATCGAGGTGAACGGGCAAGAAGTCAAGAACACCTCGGGCTTGGAGCGGCAGCTCTACAGCACCGGCGTCTGGCAGAAAGCCTCGTACTCGCTGGTTCGGCATTCCGTAGCGCTTGATTCCCACGTGATCCTGGAGCCTGCGAACCGCACTCTGAATAACTATCTCCGCGGGATCGCGCTGATTTATCTGGTAATCGGAGTTTATGTGCTGTTGCGGCGCTGGACGGCGCAGGGCTCGACGCACTTCTATATTTTCTGTCTGGTTTCCTTCATCGCGTACTCGTTCCACTACACCGGCAAGCTGGACGCGTTCGACTGGGAAGTTTATTGGAGCAATGTCGCGGCTTGGGTGCTATTGCCGGCACTCTTCCTGCATTTTGTGCTGACGTTTCCCGAGAAAAGACAGTTCGTCAGAAAGTATCCGTGGCTCCTGACGTTGATTTATGTGCCGGGCGCATTCCTGCTCAGCCTGCGCCTGGCTGCGATGCGGTTGTTGGAAGCGAGCGGCAGATTAAGCCGCGGCGTCGATCGGATGGATCTGTCCTATGGCGCGGTGTTCTTTGTTTTGGCGGCGACATTCCTGTGGTACAGCTATTCAAAGGCCAGCAGCACCATTCTGCGCCAGCAGTTGAAGTGGGTGACGCGGGGAACGATCCTTGCGATTGCGCCTTACACCCTGCTTTATGTCCTGAACTTTGTTTTCCCACACCGAATGGATTGGGTGCCGCAGGCACTGATCAAGCTCTCAGTACTTTCGCTGGTGGTGCTGCCACTGACCTTTGGCTACGCCATCTTCCGCTACCGCCTGATGGATGTGGATCTGATCTTCAAGCGAGGCGTTGTTTATACGCTCTCTGCCGCAACCGTCGTGGGTTTGTACTTCGGACTGGTCGCGGGTGTGGCGACGTTGGTTCACAGCCGGCAGCCAAGCACTGGTCCGGTGGGATGGATCCTCGCGGTTGTAGTCACTGCCCTGCTGTTTGATCCGGTTCGGAAATGGATTCAAGACCGGGTCGACCATCTTTTCTACCGCACGGTCTATGACTATCGGCGCACACTGATCGAATTCGGACGCGAACTCAGCTCCGAGACGGATTTGAACGCGTTGCTCTCGTCGGTGGTGGACCGCCTCTCGCGCACGCTGGCGGTGGATCGCATCGCGATCTTCCTGCATGAATCCAACATCGAGGCTGGATCTGACGTTTCTGAGCGCGCCGCGCCCCGGGGCCGCCGGCCACATGTTCTTCGAGAATACGCACCAGGTTCCACGAGAGACTCCTGGATCACAGGAAGCGATCGCCCGGCTCGATCTCAATTACTACATCCCTTGCCGCGCACAGCAGAAGACGGTCGCGGTGCTGGGCCTGGGAAAGACCACGAAGGGCGACTATCTGTCGAGCGAGGACGTCGAACTGCTCGAAACGCTGGGCGGGTATCTGGGGATCGCGATCCAGAATGGACGCCTATATGCGTCGTTGCAGCAGAAGGTTGCGGAGTACGAACGCCTCAAGGACTTCAACGAGAACATCGTCGAGTCGATCAACGTGGGTGTGATGGCCCTCGACATGGAAGACCGCATCGAAAGCTGGAACGCCCAGATGGAAGTCATGTATGCCTTGCCGCGCTGGCAGGCGTTGACTCAGCCAGTGCGCAGCATCTTTCCGGTGGAGTTTGTCGAAGAGTTCTATCGCGTGCGGCAGAACGCGGGCATCAACAATCTGTACAAGTTTCGCTTGTCGACTCCTGCGGGAGAGACACGCACTGTCAACGTTGCGATTGCGCCCCTGGTGACGCGCAAGTTCCAGGTCATTGGTCGCCTCGTAATCATGGACGACATCACTGAGCGCGTGGAACTCGAGGGCCAGCTTTCTCAAGCCGACAAACTAACATCGATCGGCCTGCTCGCGGCGGGCGTGGCGCATGAGGTGAATACGCCACTGGCTGTGATCTCGTCTTACACCCAGATGCTCGCGAAACAACTGCAAGGTGATCCCCAGAAATCAGGGCTGCTGGAGAAGATTACGAGGCAGACTTTCCGCGCGTCGGAAATCGTCAACAACCTGCTGAACTTCTCGCGTACCAGCGGAACCGAGTTCGCCAACGTGGATATCAACAAGGTTATCACCGACACACTGGCGTTGCTTGAGCATCAATTCAAAGTATCCAAGATTACGGTCGAGTCAGATTTGACCCCCAATCTTTCTCCGATTCACGGAAATCCGGGCCGGTTACAGCAGGTATTCCTGAATCTTTTTCTTAACGCGAAAGACGCAATGGCAGGCGGCGGGAAGTTGACCGTGGCGACTGCGAATGGTGAAGTGATCAGCGTACGCGTAAGTGACACCGGCTCGGGCATCGCGCCGGAGCACATT
>Ga0210396_10007281_pt1 | contig 10529 bp, 10 predicted proteins | sample IncBWH17OmetaG_FD_155466 | JGI IMG/M metagenome (GOLD analysis project Ga0210396, IMG submission 155466) | Forest soil microbial communities from Barre Woods Harvard Forest LTER site, Petersham, Massachusetts, United States - Inc-BW-H-17-O ... | reverse complement strand
TAAAAGCGTCGCGGCCAATTTTCATTACGACCGACGATTTTTCTGCCAAGCGACGCGCGATAACGCGCGCACGCTCAAGAGCCGTTCCCTTCGGAACAACTTCGCTCACTAGACCCATCCGGAACGCGGTTGGCGCATCGAATGGCTCACCCAAAAACAGCGGCCCGAAGGCCTGGTGCTTGCCTACGAGACGCGGCAACTGAACGAAATGAAGAGCCGGGAGCAGTCCAACGTCGATCTCAGGATATCCGAACGAAGCGTTTTGCCCGGCGATAATCATGTCGCAGGAAACCGCAATTGTCATTCCGCCGGCGCGTGCCGCACCATCGATCGCCGCTATGCTCGGCTTTCCTAGCCGGTACTGAACGTCGTTGAGTTCGAAATAGAGGCGTTCCAGGAACCCCTTTGCCTCCGAACCGGATTTCCCGCGAACGATGTCGATGTCTAATCCGGCGCAGAACACTTTGTGCGCGCTGGCGATGATGACGGCCCGCACCAACGGATCCTCCTTTGCCTTCTTCAAGGCATCGAGCAAAGCATCGATTAGCTGCATACTCAGCGCATTGACAGGCGCGCGATCCAGCGTGATCTCTGCTATCGCTTCGGAGACATCATATCGAACGATGTTGTTGCTCATGGTTCGCTCCCGTCAGGACTTGATCGGCGCGGCGTGAACCGCACCTTGAACGATAAACGCGTCGATCGCGTCGCGGCTGTATCCGAAGTCCGAAAGGACCCCGATGCTATCCTGCCCGATAGCCGGCGCTGGACATAATACATCTTCGGAGAGACCGACTGTCCCAGGCGTGCGGGCCGAATACACGAGGCCGACCCCCGGCGTTTCCATGCAGACCGATCCTTTTGTTGCGTCGACGTGCTTGTCCCGCAGCCAATCGACAGGACTGAGGATGCGCTCCGAAATGATGTCGGCGGCCTGCAAACGCGCGAGCCATTTCTCGGTCGTCTGCGTCAGGAACGCATCGCGCATCTGCGACATGAGCTCGTCGGCGAAATCGGATCGCTTCGCGAAGTCCGCAAAGCGGGGATCGGATGCTAGATCTTCCCGGCCGATCACGGCGCAGAGACGCTGGTACTGCGGCTCGGTCACGAGCGTGACCATGAGCCAGCCATCAAGTGTCTTGTACGATCCCGCCGGCACGTTGAGTGCGCGCGGCGACCCGCCTTCGAGGACATATTCGGCAAGCTTGTGTCCAAGCAACGCCGCCGTCGATTGGGCAAGGCTGACATCGATCCATCGCCCTGTGCCGACGGTTGCCCTCGCAAACAAAGCCGTCGCAATCGCCTGAAAACCGTACACCCCCGTCCCGATATCGGAAATCGTGGTGCCAACCCTATGCGGCACCTTGTCGTTGCCCACATTGACCGAAACCAGACCGGAAAACGCCTGCGCTACGGAGTCCGTGCACGGCCGTGCAGCGTAAGGACCGCTCTGTCCGAAACCGCTGACTGACAGGTAGATCAAGCCCGGATTATCCTTGCTCAGAAGGTCATAGCCAAGCCCAAGTCGCCCTGCGACACCGGGCCGGAAGCCTTCGATGAAGACGTCCGAGCCGGCAGCCAAACGTCGAGCTATCTCGATCCCCTTTTCATTTTTGAGATCAAGACAAAGGCTGCGCTTGCCGCGATTGTAGACAGCAGACAACGTGGAGTGCTTTCCGTATGTCGTGCCCAAGCGCCGCGCCCAGTCGCCCTCCGGTGGCTCCACCTTAACGACGTCGGCGCCGTAAGCGCCTAGCAGCATCGCGCAGTATGGCGAAGCAACTCCCTGCCCGAAGTCGAGAACGCGCAAACCTCGATACGGCGCGTCATGCGTCGGTGCCAATTTTCGTTCAAATCCCATTTTATTCTCCCGGCCTGAGAACGACTTTTCCGACCACGACGCGGCTTTCGACCCGCCGCAGTCCGTCAGCGAAGCTGGCAAGCGGCAAAGCGCAATCGACAGCTGGATGCAATTTGCCCTGGTCGAACAGGCTAAACAGATCGGCAAACAGCGTTCTAACGCGCCCGCGCGTTGCGCTATCCGCCTGCGTCTTGCCCCAGGCCATATAGAAGCCCCAGTACAGTCCAATGATCGTAAGGTTCTTGACCAGGATCAGATTAGCGGGGATCTGCGGAATGCGGCCCGAGGCAAAGCCGATCGGTAGCAACCGGGCAAGAGGCGCGACGCATCGCAGCGACTCGTCGAACACGTCGCCACCGACGGGATCGAACACGACGTCGGCGCCCCGCCCTTCGGTCAGTTCAAGCACGACCTGGCGAAAGTCTTCGTTTCGGTAATTGATTCCATGATCGGCGCCGTGTGCGATTGCCACGGCGACCTTGTCCGGACTTCCAGCCGTCGCAATTACGCGGGCTCCCAGCGCCTTGCCTAATTCGACCGCTGCAAGTCCGCTTGCACCAGCAGCGCCATGGACCAACAGCACTTCGCCCGGCAAGAGCGCCGCGCGCCATGTCAACGCTGCGAACGCCGTGGCATAGATCGTCGGAAAGTGAGTCGCCTCATCAAATCCGAGACCGTCCGGAATTTTGAAGACGTTCTCCGAAGAAACGACCGCCTCTTCGGCAAACCCACCGGACGGCAAGCCTGCGCAAACGCGATCGCCCACCCGCAAATCCGGATCGGCGTCAGTCGCAATTTCGGTAACGAAACCGGCAATCTCAGTACCCGGTATGAAAGGCGGCGCCGGACGGTTCTGGTGTTTACCATGCGCAACAAGGATATTCGCGAAGCTTACCCCCGCAGCGCGGACCGCTATCCGAACCGAGCCCGAAACGAGCGGCGGCGCTGCTGCGGTCTCGACGTTTAAGGCGTCGATGCCCCCGAAATCGTGGCCGACTACAGCGCGCACAAGTCACCCATCCGCTTTAGCTCCATGCCGGCCTTCTCCGCCCGCAAAACGGGCAGCGCCACTTTGGGCTTCCACACGACGCGCTTCGGCGGCAAGACGCATCTCCTGCGCGATCGCTTCCTGCTCGGGAAGGTCCCATTGACGGATTGCCGACATCCGGTCCGAGCGCATGGCGATCTGCGGGAACGCCGCGATCTCGTGCGCGAGTTCTATCGCCCTAGCCAAAGATTGGCCGTCCGCCACCAAGCGGTCGGCCAACCCGATCGCCAGCGCTTCAGCGCCGCTGACTTTGCGGGCTGTCAAAAGCATGTCGAGAGCCCGCCCGGAGCCGATTAGGCGCGGCAACCGCACCGTGGTCCCGTCGCTCATGGGGACGCCCCAACGCCGCGACAACACTGCGAAAGTGGCGCTCTCTTCGGCCACGCGGAGGTCGCAGCGTAATGCAACACCAAGACCGCCCGCGCAGGCGTAGCCGGCTACGGCGGCGATGACCGGCTTCGACAGCACATCATGACAGGGGCCGTCAGGATCACCTGCCCAGGGCTTGTAGTCCTGACCGGATGCCAGCGCTTTCAAGTCCGCTCCGGCGCAAAAGTGGCCGCCCTCGCCTGTCAGGACTGCCACCCGCAGTTCTTCAGACACGTCGAACCTACGCAGCGCTGCAGTCAAAGACTGGGCCGTTTCATTATCGAGCGCGTTGCGTACGGACGGCCGGTTGATCGTGATGATCATCACCGGCCCGTCAACCCGGGTCAGTAGTTTAGCCGTCTCTGGCGGAGAGTTTTCAGATCCGTCCGAGCTTTTTCCAATTGCCACGGGCGTCACTTCGGATTCAGGAGCGGGCATTCGCTCTCTTGCTCCGGACGCCAGGCTTTGTCGCCTGGAATGGTCGCGATAATCTTCCAGTAATCCCATGGCTGTTTTGATTCTGCGGGCGTCTTCACCTGCGTCACATACAGGTCGCGCAGCACGCGGCCGTCAGCACGGATCTTTACGTTGTGCGTGAACGCGTCGTTGACCGGCATGGAGAGCATCTGTGCTGCAACTTTGGTTCCGTCATCCGTCTTTGCCGCCTCAACGGCCTTAAGATAGTGATGTACGGAACTGTAGACACCAGCCTGAACGATCGAAGGCGGACGCCCCATCTTGTCCCAGAAGCGCTTCGAGAATTCACGGCTGCCGTCATCGAGATCATGATAGTAGGTGGTCGACGAAACCAAGCCTTGGCCGTTTTCCAAACCCATTGCCTGAACGTCGTTGATGAACATCAGGAACGTTACGACTTTCGTTTCGCCGCCCATGATCTTGAATTCGTGAGCCTGCTTGATGGCGTTGCTGGTATCGCTGCCCGCGGTCGCGAGCGCGAGCACCTTTGCGCCTGAACCCTGCGCCTGCAGCAAGAATGAAGAAAAGTCCGGCGTGTCGAGTGGTGTGCGGACCGAGCCGACGATCTTGCCGCCTCCGTTCTTGACGCGTTTGATGGCCTCGCTCTCCATCGACTTGCCGAACGCATAGTCCGCGGTAATGAAGAACCACGTGTCCCCGCCTTGACGGAGCACGCCCTCGGGCGGTGCGGCGGCCAGGGCGTACGTGTCGTACATCCAGTGCGTACTGTATGGCGAGCAAGACTTTCCCGTGATCTCGGCGGTCGCCGGCCCTGACATCAAGATTATCTTTTTTTTCTCGCGCGAGACGTTTTGCATGGCCAGTGCCGCAGCGGATGATCCGGCGTCGGCGATAGCATCGACGCCACCGGTATCGTACGCCTGCCGAGCGAGATTGGACGCGATGTCGGGCTTGTTCTGATGATCGGAGGATACGATCTCGATAGGTAGCCCCAGCACCTTTCCACCGTAATCCTCCGCGGCAAGCTGCGCCGCGACGATCGACCCCTTACCACCAGCGTCGGCGTAGATGCCATTCATGTCGTTGATGATGGCGATCCGAACGACATTGTCCGAAACTTGTGCAAATGCCGGCGAAGCCGCTGCACTCGCAAGGAAGAAAAGAGCGCTCAGACGTTTTTTCATTTTTGAACCTTTCGTTTTCCGTCGATGACGACGGCCTTCCGGAGGAGCCGATCAATTTCTTCCGCCGCATAACCGAATTCTTCAAGAATTTCGCGCGTGTGCTCGCCTAGCGCCGCGGAGGCGGAAACGCGAGAGCCTGACGTCCCCGTGCCAGGGATCTGCATTAGAGGCATTCCCTCGAAGGCGCCCCCTTCGAGCGTTGCCACAAAATCGGACTTCCGGACATGTGGATCGTCGAGGAACGAAACGTAATTCTGCACCGGACCACAAAGCACATCCTGCTCTTCGAACTCCTTGATCCACTCCGCGCTCGGCCTGGTCGTCAGCACCGCGGTAACGGCGTCAGTGATTTCGGCGGCGTGCTGCAGCCTGAGGTTCTCGGTAGCAAAGCGCTGGTCGTCGATCCATTCCTCCTTGCCGATGGCGCGACAGATGCCGTGAAACATCGAGTTGGAGACGCACGAAAGATTGATGTGCCCGTCCGACGTGGCGAAGGTCCCGATTGGCACGCTCAGTGGCGGACTCGGCCGATCCCGGTGCATGGCGTCGTCTATGATCGGCATCGCCTGGAAGGCGGCTGCGACCTCGATAAGCGAAATTTTGATATGATGGCCGCCTCGTCCCGCCAATCGCGAATAAAGTGCGGCCCCGACCTGCTGTGCCGCATAAACACCAGCGGCAGTGTCCACGGCGAGCATGCCTATGCGCCGGGGCGCGCCCCTTGCGTCCTTATTCATGTTCATCATGCCAGTGAAGCCCTGCACGATGGCGTCGGTCGCAGGACGTTTGGCGTAAGGACCAGCGCCGAAACCGAGAATCGACACATAGACGAGGTTTGGATTTTCGGCACGCAACTGCGCATCAGCGATGCCCATGCGCTCTACGACTCCGGGGCGGAAATTTTGAATGACGACGTCCGCGTCTTTCGCGAGGCGCGCCAATATCGCACGACCTTCGGCGTCCGCGCCGTCCAGGCAGATCGCCCGCTTCCCTATGTTGGGGACCATGCTGAACGCAGTATGCCCGTCAACGGCGCCGCCGATCTTCCGGGCCCAGTCCCCAACCGGCGGCTCAACCTTGATGACGGAGGCGCCGCTGCGCGCAAGTATCGCCCCGCAATAGGGGCCCGCAAAACCCTGGCTAACGTCGAGGACACGAAGCCCTGCATAGTCGGAATTCAACAATCTGTTTCCTTCCTCTTAGATACCAGGTAGTATGTTGTTAAACACCTACTGCGTAGTATGTTAGGTGTCAAATCGCTTTTGTTTTGTGGATATACGGAATGATCAGCCGACCAACCAAGCTTGAACGTCCGGACGGCGAGCGCGGAACGGAGATTCTCGACGCGGCTGCGCGTGCGTTCATGCGCCAGGGTTTTGCGGCGACCTCGATCGACCGCGTCAGCGACGAAATAAACTCGACCAAGGGCGCCATCTACTACTATTACCGCAGCAAATCAGATCTTTTCTTTGCAGTGCATCGGCGCGGAATGGAATTGACGGAGGCGGCCATCCGCCCGCCGTACGAGCGGGCCGGCACGTATCGCGAAAAGCTTCACGGGATGGCCGTCGCCCATACGTTTCTCGTCATGGACCAGCTCCCCTACCTCAGGGTCGTCGCCCAGGGACTTGAGCTCCATCTGCTCGAACGCACGAACGAAAGCGAGCGTGCCGAACTTGCAGAGGTCGTTGCGCTGCGTGAGGCCAACGAGGCACTATACATCGACGTCATTGAAGCAGGGGTCAAGAAGGGTGAGTTCCGCAAGCTGGACGCCCGCCTGATTGCAAAGCCCATGCTCGGCGCGCTCAATTGGACCTCGCGTTGGTACCATCCGCGCCCGGACGAGACCAAGAAGGCCCGCACCGCCATAGCGCAATCCATCGCCGATTTCGTGGTGGCGGGCGTCGAAAGGAAATGAGTTTGAGCATCGAAAAGCAGGCCGAACACACTCGTGCGGCCGACGGCCCAGCGTTTGCGGCAATCGAACTCATCTACCACTCCTACCTGACCGGACTCGTCCTAATGCTTGTCTCGCGCGCCGGCGCGGCGAAGGCGGCAGAAGTGGTTTTCCGGACGTTCCGCCGACAGCAGTTGGCGCGATTCCTCCCGGGGCTGCAAAAGCTCGGGCTGGCGGACTTGCCGCATGCCGTCGCATGCGCTCAGTACCACTATCTCTCCAACCAGGTCGGTGGGGTGAAAGTCGAATATGTTTACGAAAATGACCAGAAGGCTTGGGTTCGATATCCGCCGCCCAGGTGGATATGGTCGGGCACGGCGATCTGCGGCATCCCATCGGAAGTGTCGCGGGCCATGCTGCGCGGATGGCACGCGAATAACGGCGTCGTGCTGAACAATCCGAGATTGGGATTTGTCTGCACTGGGCAGACGGTCGACGGCCAACCGGGCTTGGAGGGCTATTACAAGGAGTGGGATCACGATCTCGCGCCCGAGGAAAGGCTTCAGTTTTCTCCCGGCGAAACGTGCCCGCCATTTGACATCAAGAGAGCTCCGCGCCTTTCGGCTACCAACTGGCCGGCGGAACGGCTGCAGAAGGTGCTGCGCAACTATGCGACGGAGTACGTCACCTCTATTGTCCCGGAAACAATTGCGGTGCTAGGCCCCGATGAAGGTGGTCACCTCGCCGCTGCGGCCGCCCGCCTCGTCGGCATGCATACGTTCGACAACGTGGCGACCCTCTTGGGAGGTGTCGAACCAGGCATCGCCGGGTTCAAGGCCGCTATGTTACGCTTGGCCAGAGGACAGGGTGACGACGCGGTACTCGACGATGCGTCCGGAGTGACAAGCATCCGGCAGACGACTTGGAAACTGATGGCGGAGCGTCCTTCGTTATCCCCGGCGGTTTTCGACGCCTGGAACGAACTCTGGGTCGGCGCTGCGCTCGCCCATGACCGCTTTATCCGGCTGGATGTCACGAAGCGCCGAGACTGCGGTCACGATTATTGGGAATGGCAGATAGCCTAGCGTTTCACGAAAATCTTTGCGCCGGATGCCGGGAAATCGGTCGCGCTGGATCAGACCGACCCGTCTGACGCCGCTCTGGAGCCTGTGCCTGTCGTAAATCAAATCCGGACATACTGGTGGTGCAATCCACCCCCTCGAGCGCCACCCCCGACCGCAACAGGTCGCGGGGTTTTGGGTCGACCCAAAATTACATCGAACGATCCTTTTAGTCTTTCTAGACATAGGCAGTCATGGCGAAGGCAAAAAAGACACCTATCAACGCAGAGTATCTGAGATACATAGAGCGGACCGGCTCCTTGATAAGGGACACTCTCGATACGTTGCAATGTCAGCCTATCTTCTTCGTCGGATCTGGTTTGCCTAAGCGCTATTATGGCTCACCCGGATGGATAGCTACGATCAGTGGCCCAGCCGTTCTTGGCGTGATCTTGGTCGTTTGGGTGCTTGCGATTTAACCCGGGGCTGTTGGAACAATTCGTGAGCCAGCGATTTGGTTTCATTCACCTGAGTGCAAGAACCTCGGCTGGCAAGACCCGCCCCGGTCGCCCCCCGGTCGGGAGTTTTGACGATCGAGCGGATCTTGCGCTTGAGGTAGTCGGCAATGACATCGTTCGCCTGCAAATGATTGCATCGCGACGACCGCTTGGGGTCATTCGCGGCGATTTTGGCATGTCCGCGGCATGTCCGGTTGAGCCGGCACCCGAAAGCAGACATTCGGTCGGCTTAAGCTGCCGATGGCGATGTCAAGGAGGTCGGGGCCAGGTCTGGCGGCCACAGCTTCCTCTACGCCTGACGCCCTCGATGCGCGCGCGCCTCGCAGCCATCCACCAGCGAGAACCCGACGGATCGCTGACACCCCTTCCCGATCTGCAATTGCCCCCTGACCCGGAAGTCCACATGGGAGGCCACGGACTCTACGCTTCGATCGGCGAGTACATGAAGTTCATCCGCATGTGGCTGAACGACGGCGCGGGTCCGGGCGGCGCCGTGCTCAAGAAAGAGACGGTCGAGGCGGCTGTACGCAACGGCCTGCTGCCGCAACGTGGGTCGATGAGACAATGCTGCGTAGCGACCAGCAACCGTTGCCGCACGCCGCCGATGCCAAAAACTCCGTCGCCGCGCTATTGCTGCTGGAATAAAACGCAGCCCGTAGGGTTTCAACAGCGAATAAAACCGGGAGCAAAAAAAGTCCCTACACAGCAATCACCGTGAAAAGTGACATGGAAAAATCGAGCCAATCATACCGGAATCGGTTGTTGGAGTTGTTGCATCCATTGGACCTTGATCGTCTTCGACAGCACCTCGAACCGGTAGTCTTGGAATACCGGCAATCGTTGTACAAAGCGAACGAACCCGTCACGTCCCAATCGACGGTGTGGTATCTCTTGTAAATACGATGGCCGACGGCTCAACCTCCGAGGTTGGCACAATCGGCAACGAAGGGTTGTGGGCCTTCCGGTAATTCTTGGGGACCGCCTTGCTCCGACCAGTGCGTATGCTCTCCCCGGAACCGGATTGAGAGTCCCTGCCGACATTCTAACTGCCGAACTCGAACGCAGCAGTAGAACGCGGATCGTTATGCTGCACTACGCCCACGCTTTTTTTAATCAGGTAGCTCAATCGGCTGCATGTAACCACCACCATAACATCGAGCAGCGCTGTTGCCGCTGGCTATTGATGACGCATGATCGCGCGCACTCGGATCAATTTTTGCTCACGCAGGAATTTTTAGGAATGATGCTAGGTGTACGGCGCACTAGCGTGACCGAGGTTGCTGGTGAGTTGAAGCACCAAAAACTTATCGACTACAGTCGCGGACTGGTCACGATCTTAAATCGATCCGGCCTCGAAAAACGCGCATGCGAGTGCTACGCGGTTAGCAAGAAAGAATTTGACCGCTTGCTGGGACATCCATTTGGACTCCGCGAGCAGCTTATCTGACGAAGTCAGACTATAGTAAGAGACCGTCTGCTTTGGTGCGGATAACGGACTCTAGTCAGACATCGCGCCATGTCCGAAACGGGCCAATAGGCGACACCAAAAATTCCGCTATCACCCGGCAACCGGGGGCCACCGCCGGAACCTCCATGGCCGGCGATTGTTGTAGCGCACGGGAGGGACTCGGTATGGACATGGTCACGCGCGCTCACGGTTCGGATGCGGGCCGAGTTTCTCCGGTTAGCTCGCACAACGAGTGGGATCCGCTGGAAGAGGTGATAGTTGGAAGGCTCGAGGGTGCGGTGATCCCGTCCGGTCATCCGGTGGTTACCTGCAACATTCCGGGCATGGCTGCCCGGGCTCAGTCGCTGGTCGCGGGCTTCCGCTATCCAAAGATCATGGTCGAACCGGCGCAGCGCGAGCTTGATGGCTTTGTTGCACTGTTACAGTCGCTGGGTATCGTGGTGACGCGGCCGGAAGCAGTCGACCACAAGAAACGCTTCAGCACGCCGGAATGGTCCTCGCGCGGTTTCTGCAATTCCTGCCCGCGCGACGGCATGCTGGTGATCGGCGACGAGATCATCGAGACGGCCATGGTTTGGCCGTGTCGCTACTTCGAGACGCACTCCTATCGTCCGATCCTGAAGGATTATTTCCGACGTGGCGCGCGCTGGACCGCCGCGCCCAGGCCGCAACTGACGAACGAACT
>Ga0210396_10007277_pt1 | contig 10532 bp, 8 predicted proteins | sample IncBWH17OmetaG_FD_155466 | JGI IMG/M metagenome (GOLD analysis project Ga0210396, IMG submission 155466) | Forest soil microbial communities from Barre Woods Harvard Forest LTER site, Petersham, Massachusetts, United States - Inc-BW-H-17-O ... | reverse complement strand
GGTGGGTCGCTCTTGACTCTAGTCTTTGTGGGGCGGACGTTCAGGTGCGCCATAACAAAACCCAGCGCGCAGCGTTCACCTTACGCGCTGCCCCCACCCGCGTGTGCATTGTGCACTTCGTCAGGCGCGGCTTCAGCCGTGCCGAAGGACGACGGCGCCACCGCCCCAGCGCCAGAGGCGCGACAGAAGTTAGCCCAGCGCGTAAGCGCTGGGTATCCAGTCCGCGCGAAGCGTCTACCGCTCGCGGCGCCCTTCCCGCGAGCCTTTGCCGTGCTCTCGCCTTCGCCGCCAGTACCGGCACCGTATTTATACGGATAGAAACGCGCTACCACTCCTGTTAGCATGAGTCGGGGAATTTTTTGATACGAGAGAAACTGACAACATGGCGAACGACAATGTGACTCAGGGGCCCTTGGGCCTCCGCTTGAGCGCTTTTCCCACGGGCGCCACTCGAATTTCTAATCGCAAATCTGGAATTAGAAATCCTGGTAAGCCACGGGGAATCAATGAAGTACAAATTTCTAATCGCAAATATTTCGCGGTTTTCGATCTCCGTTTCTTTCGCCTCCCGCGTTTTCTAATCTACGGTTCCGCGATTAAAACTCCTCGTAACACTCTTAAAAGCAACACATACGAATTTCTAATCGGCGGTAAACAGGGGGCGGTGACGCCACTAACCACTAGCCACTCGCCACTTGCCACCGCCTTCAGGTATTCTGCTGGGCCTATGTTGGACCTGGGATATGTGCGAGAGCACCTGGATGTGATTGAGAAGATGGCGCGCGACCGCGGCGTCACGCTGGACCTTGCGGCGTTTCGCGAGCTGGATGCTGAGCGGCGGCAGATTATCACCTCGATTGAGCGGTTGAAGGCTGAGCGTAACAACGCCAGCGGGGAGATTGCGCGGCTGGGCAAGATCGTTCACGGCGGCGATAAGGCCAAGGAGCAAATCAAAGAACAAACTAAGGAGCACGCGGCCGGTCACGACGAGACGCTTGCAGCGGCGATGGCGGAGCGCGATGCGCTGCTGGCTAAGATGAAGACCGTGTCGGAGGAAATCAAACGTGGCGACGAGCGCATCGGTGAGCTTGACGAGCGGTTGAAGCAGTTTCTGCTGACGATACCGAATATTCCGCACTCGAGCGTGCCGGTGGGGAAGAGCGCGGCGGATAACGTCGAGGTGCGGCGCTGGGGCTCGCCGCCGAAATTCGATTTCGCGCCGAAGCCACACTGGGAAATCGGCGAGGGCGCGGGGATTCTCGATTTCGATGCGGCGATCAAAATTGCGGGCTCGCGTTTTGCGGTTTACAAGGGACTTGGCGCGCGGCTGGAACGGGCGCTCGCGAATTTTTTTCTGGATGTGCATACGCGCGAGCACGGGTTCACGGAAGTGCTGCCGCCGTTTCTGGTGAACACGGCGTCGCTCGTGGGCGTCGGGCAGCTTCCGAAATTCGCGGAGGATATGTTCCACGTGGAAGGCACCGACCTGTGGCTTACGCCCACGTCGGAAGCGGAATTGACGAACCTCTATCGCGACGAAACGCTCGAGGCGGACGCGCTGCCGATCAACGTGTGCGCGTGGACAGCGTGTTTTCGCTCCGAGGCGGGCGCGGCGGGAAAAGATACGCGCGGCATCAAGCGGCAGCACCAGTTTCAGAAGGTGGAGATGTTCAAATTCACGCGACCGGAGCAGAGCTATGACGAGCACGAGCGGCTGGTGCGCAGTGCGGAAATGCTGCTACAGAAACTCGGGCTGCACTATCGCGTGATGCTGCTTTGCACTGCGGATATGGGCTTCGCGTCGGCGAAAACGTACGACATCGAGGTGTGGTTGCCCTCGACGAATGACTTCATGGAAATTTCGTCGTGCTCGAATACGGAAGCGTTTCAGGCGCGGCGGTCGGGGATTCGCTTCAAGCCGCCGGGCGGGAAGAAATCGGAATTCGTGCACACGCTCAACGGCTCAGGGCTGGCGGTGGGGCGCACGTGGATTGCGCTGGTGGAGAATTTCCAACAGGCCGATGGCTCGGTGGTAATTCCCGAAGCGCTGCGCCCGTACATGGGCGTGGATCGCATTCCTAAAAAATAACTGCGAAGAGGGAATTCAAAAACTCCTGCGAGACGCCGGCGGCACAAAAACCCGGGACAAAAACTCGGGACCAAATCCGGCAGAAAAAACTACGTGCCGCCGACTAGAACCATCGGGCCAGTCGGCTGCGGCATGCCGCCAGCGGGCTCGAGCGTGATCGCGAACATTTTTGGCGCGATGCCTTCGGGGACTCTTGCCATCCAGTGAGCGGTGTCGCTGGTGGCGGGATTGAAAACGCCCGCGCTGATGGGCTTTCCGTCCATCGGAACCACCCAGAGCTGATAACTTTTGTCGTCGGGCGACGGAGCAATCCAGCCGTCGTACATCAGCAGGCCCATTTTTTCGTTGTACATCACTTCGCCGTCGCCTTTGATCATGCCGGGCTTGGGGGCGAGCAACACTTTGATGGTGTCCTTCGAGGTGTAGAGGTGGAGCATCTCCTGCGCGTCGGCCAGCTGCTTCTGGGTTCTGTCGACGGACACGCCGAGGCTAGTGAGCTGTTTGGTGAGGCGATCGTTTTGACGCCACAGAATTACAGTGGCGATGAGAAGCGCGACGCAGGCGGGCGCGAGAATTGCGAAGAGCCAGCGGCCGGCGAGGCCGCGGGGCGGCTCGGGCGGAGCGAATTCACGGCCGGTTCCACGGGCCGGCACTTTCGTGCTTTCTGCAGTGGCGCGCGAAGGAGCTTGCGATTCGGCGCGGACCTGGCGCAGCAGGCGATCCTTCACCGCGGCTGACGGCTCGACGCGCGGCGCGGCGAACGAGATGGCGGCGACACGTCCGCGGGCGGCGGCGAGTTTGCGGGCGCAATCCGCGCAGGCGGCGAGATGCGATTCGATCGCCAGTTTCTCGTCGCCTTCGAACGCTCCGAGAACGTAGAGATCGAAATCTTCTTCGCGAGTTGGATGGCCGTTTGTCATTTCTTGTTCGTCATTGCTCGTTTGTCATTCGCGTCGTCATGGCTACGTGTTGTGACTCATCGTCGACTGCAAATTCCGTTTCAACGTCTCGATTGCTGAACGAAGCCTTGTCTTTACAGTTCCGAGTGGGTCGCCGGTTCGTTCCGCTATTTCGCTGTGCGTCATGCCTTCAAAATAGGCGAGCTCGACGGCGGCGCGCTGTTCCTTCGGCAGCGATTCGAGAGCGCCTTTCACGCGCGCCAGCAGTTGCTGTTGCGCGGCGCTCGATTCGAGGTCGAACGGCATCACGACCGTGTTCTCGAGGATTTCTTCGCCGGCGGCCGGATTGTGGCGGCGAAGGCGCGAGATGGCGCGGTTGCGCGCGATCACCAGAAGCCATCCGGGCAGCGAGCCGCGCGCGGGGTCGAATCGCGATCCGCTGCACCAGAGCTGGTAGAAAATGTCCTGCAAGATTTCCTCGGCCGCCTGCGTGTCGCGAAGGATGCGGTTCAAGACGGACGAGAGCATCCCGGCGTAGCGGTCATAGAGGGCCGCCAATGCCGCTTCGTCTCGCTGTGTGATTTTGTGAACCAGCGCCGCGTCCGTGGCCGGCAAATCCGCTCCCGTTTTCGACATCACGAGTGTGTGGCGGCTCCACTACTGAGTACGCGCGGGGTGAGTCTCCGGATTGCGCGCGAGGCGCGCAAACCCGCTGCGCGGAATGAAATGAGCGTAACTTGGCTAGTGTGCGAGGTCAACGAGGATAATTGTCCATTGCCGCCGGCTAGCCACAGAGCCTTCGGAGAACAACAGGCTCGTTAACTAACCTTCAAGTCATTGTTAACAATGGCTTTACGTTGGCTCCCTTCGGGAAGGGGCCTTCTGCAGCCTTGCAGGCCGGAAAAACCGAGGGAATCTTTCGCGGGAGTTTCGATTGACATCCTCGGCGGCTTGGCTAAACTTCGACTCGCGCGGGACTTACGGTCCACACAAGGCTCTACAAGTTTTCAGAAATTAGATTTGGCAGGTGAAAGTGGCGCGGCGTTACGCGCGCCGGGAGGAAGTGAAGATGGCCACGCTTGCGAAGGCGGCGCCGCAGCCGATACCGCGCATTGCGCCGCGCGAGGATTTGAATCCTTACCGGATCGCGCAGATCCAGTTTGATATTGCGGCGGAATATCTGAAGCTCGACCAGGGCCTGCGGCAGATTTTGCGCACGCCGAAGCGCGTCCTGGAAGTGTCGATTCCCACCAAGATGGACAACGGGCAGGTGAAGGTATTCAGCGGCTATCGCGTTCAGCATAACGTGGCGCGCGGGCCGGCGAAGGGCGGGATTCGTTACCATCCGGCGGTGACGCTGGATGAGGTGAAGGCGCTCGCAGCATGGATGACGTGGAAGACCGCGACGGTGAACATTCCTTACGGCGGCGGCAAGGGTGGCGTGATTTGCGATCCGAAGCGGATGACCAAATCTGAACTCGAGCGCATGACGCGGCGCTACACATCGGAAATTCTGCCGCTCATCGGGCCGGAAAAAGATATTCCGGCGCCGGACATGTACACGGACGCGCAAACCATGGCGTGGATCATGGATACGTATTCCATGACGAAAGGATATTCATCGCTCGGCGTGGTGACTGGGAAACCGCTCTCGATCGGCGGTTCGGAGGGGCGCAACGAGGCGACAGCCCGCGGATGCCTGGTGGCAGTAGAAGAAGCGTGCCGAGTGAAAAAAATGTCGGTGCGCGGCTCGAGCGTGGCGATTCAGGGATTTGGAAATGCCGGGTCGCTGGCGGCGAAGCTATTTTCGGAGAAAAAAGCGCGGGTGATTGCGATCAGCGATTCGCGTGGAGGCGTTTTCAATTCGCGAGGAATCGATCCTCTGAAGGCGATGCGTTACAAGGAACGCTCGGGAACCGTGGTGGGAATGCCGGGCACGTCGCGCATATCGAACGACGAATTGCTGGCGATGAAGTGTGACATTTTGATTCCGGCGGCGCTGGAGAACGTGATTACGTTGAACAACGCCGACCAGATCAAGGCGAAAATCGTGGCGGAAGCTGCTAATGGCCCGACGACACCCCATGCGGATGAAGTGCTGGCGCGGAAGGGAATCATGCTGCTGCCGGATATTCTTGCGAATGCGGGCGGCGTGACGGTGAGCTATTTCGAATGGGTGCAGGATTTACAGAGCTTCTTCTGGTCGGAAGCGGAAGTGAACGCGAAGCTGGAGTCGGTGATGCGGCGCGCGTTTACGGAAGTGCATGAGAGCGCGCGGAAGCATCGGACGCACATGCGGACCGGGGCGTATTGCCTGGCGGTAGGGCGCGTGGCGGATGCGACGCTGGTGCGCGGTTTGTTTCCCTGAGGATTTTGGATTATACGTTACGGTGATGCATTTTTTTGCTGTTCGGATAATCTCTCGAAGCCATCTTTCAAAACGTATTCAGAACTATTCTTGTTTGGGCAACCTTTGAAAATTCATCACGATGTCGACAATGCCGTCTCTCTGTCTCTTTCGCAAATCAAGGACTTCACTCGATGTCACGTCTAAGAACGTAGGTATGTTCGCTTTTACGAATGCTTCCACCAGGCTGTATTGGAAAACGTCCCCTGGCTTCACCTTCGACGTCAACGCGGCCGCCTTGCCAGGTTCAAGACCAAATACTTCGACCTTCCCGACTCGAAACTGCTTGCCTTCGTCAAGTTCCATCACCAGCGAAATACGCTGAGTAGCGTCGTCTGCTGCGGTGTCGGGTGACGCCACAAAATTGAGATATCCGCGGGAGTCGTATAACTTCTTCATCGCATCGAGGCTTTCTCTGATTTTCTCAACATTGAAGATGTCCCCTTCACGTAGGGGGAGAAGCTTCCGCAAGTCCTCGCGCGGAAAGGCTAGCGCCTCACGGTCATCTGGATCAGACGAGCGAAACCGGACGACGCCTAGCCGGTACTGCTGGCCTGGATCGACGTGAATCGTTACTACCACATGCTCGTACGCGGAATCCGACGAAACGACCTGCGTTTGCGACGAGGCTAGCACTTTGAAGAATCCTTGGTCCTGCCAAGCACTTCGTATCCGCACCTCCACAACCTCGTCCAGCCCTTCTTGACCGTAGTCGAACATATGCTGCTTGATCTCGGAAATAATCTCTGGTTCTTCGGCTGAATCCGGCAGATGAGCGGAGGTATCGAATTTCACGCTGTCGACGATCATTTTCGGGTAGACCTTCTTCCCGATCATTTCTCTGAACTCGCTCGAGGAGACACAAGGAGGAGAACACTTTAAGGGTTCTTCCTGCTGTGATTGAGCTTGGACCGCCGGCCCGAAGAGGAACGCACACAAAGTGGTGAGAACCGCAATCCGCACCGGGCTGGAAACCATGCGAAGCACGGAATCAATATAGTCTTCGACGTGAACGGGGTGCAACGTTGGAATAAGTAACTGTCGAGAGCTCCGACATCTCCTCTTTTTGCCGCTCAGCGGCCGACCATTTTTTGCAGTTCTTCGGGGTAACGGGCGCCTTGAACTGCGATTTTTGAGGCGGCGGTGTTCAGCTCGCTGAGATCGTCGGGCGAGAGCTCCACGTCGGCGGCTGCGATATTCTCTTCGAGCCGATGGAGCTTGGTGGTACCAGGAATTGGAACGAACCACGGTTTCTGTGCCAGTACCCACGCGAGTGCGATTTGAGCAGGCGTGGCTTTCTTCTGCTGGGCGAATTTGCCGACAAGATCCACGAAAGCCTGGTTGGCTTCGCGGTTTTCTGGGGTAAAGCGAGGGACGATGTTGCGGAAATCGTTTTTGTCGAACGTCGTATCTTTGCTGATTGCTCCGGTGAGGAAACCTTTACCAAGCGGGCTGAACGGAACGAACCCGATTCCCAATTCTTCGAGAGTGGGGATCGTCTCGGCTTCAGGTTCTCGCCACCAGAGCGAATATTCACTCTGCAGCGCGGTGACGGGTTGAACCGCGTGAGCGCGACGAATGGTTTTCACGCCTGCTTCGGAGAGTCCGAAGTGCTTCACCTTCCCTTGCTGTATCAGATCTTTTATTGCTCCCGCAACGTCTTCGATCGGAACATTGGGATCGACGCGGTGCTGATAGAACAAGTCGATGACGTCAGTCTTGAGGCGTTTCAGAGATGCCTCGGCGACTTCTTTGATATGCGCCGGTCTGCTATCAAGGCCGGCCTGTTTTCCGGTGCTCGGATCAAGTTTGAATCCGAACTTTGTGGCGATGACGACTTGGGCGCGATAGGGAGCGAGAGCTTCACCCACGAGCTCTTCGTTTGTGAATGGGCCGTAGACTTCGGCGGTGTCGAAGAACGTGACGCCGCGGTCCACTGCGGCCCGGATGACTGAAATCATCTGTTGCTTGTCTCCGGCTGGACCGTAGCCGAAGCTCATTCCCATACAGCCGAGACCAATTTCCGAGACTTCCAGGTTGCTTTTTCCCAGTTTGCGCTTTTTCACGGTTTCTCCGTCTGAATCGTTGTTCTCATCCAAGATTAAGACCAAATGCCGTAGAGCCGGTAGTCCGATTCTTTCGATTTATGGCGGATTCCCTATCGAGACTACGGTTGGCGGCCGCGGGCGCCGCTGAGCCAGAGGGGCCACATGATTTGGTCCTGCATGGCTTTGTCGAGGCCCGTGTCTTTGAGGAGCTGCTCGACCTGAGCGCGGGATTGGCGCGGGCCTATGCGATCTTCGCGGTCGGCGAGGGCGTAGGCGGTGACGGCGGCGATGGCTACGTGTTTTTTGAGCTGGGGAATGTCTACTTTGTCGAACGTGTCTGAGAACGCGTGATAGTTGAGCATGTAGTTTGCGGGTTCCTGATTGGCAACGAGGGTTGGCACACCTTCAAGGAGAAAGTCGAGATTGTCGGTGCCGGATTCGGCGTCGAGGGTGAAATCTTTTACGCCGAGTGATGTGATTGGCTGGAGGGCTTCGCGAACTGCGGGCAGCGTGTCTTTGCGGCCACCGAGCGAATAGCCGGTAACGGCGCCTATTCCCGAATCAAAAATCACGGCGGCGATCATGTGGTCAAGTTCGTCGCGATGTTTTCTGGCATAGGCCCATGAGCCAAGCATGCCCTGTTCTTCCCCGGTGAAAAGGATGAAGCGGATCGAGCGGCGGGGAATGGAGCCGGAGGATTTGATTACGCGGGCCGCGTCAATCACGAGGGCTGCATTGCAGCCGTTATCGAGCGCGCCCGTGCCGAGTTCCCAGGAATCGAGATGAGCGCCGAGGATAACGAATTCATCCGGTTTTTCGCGGCCGCGAATTTCGGCGACGACATTTTCGGAATTGACGGGGCCGGTGATGTGGTTGGGGAGTTCGAAATGCACGCGGATTTTTTGTCCAGCGGCGATGAAGCGGACCATGCGCTCGGCGTCTTCGCGCGCGAGAACGGCTTGCGGCAGTTTTTCGAGTTCACCTGTGACCGAAACATTGTGGCGATAGAGGAGAAGGCTGGGGCGCGTGGCCATCCAGAAAATGGCGGCGGCACCGGAGCTGACAGCGCGAGAAATAATCTGGGGCGCTACCTGATATTCGCCGAGCAGATCCTCCCAGGTGACGAGAATATTCTGATGGACGAGAACGATTGAACCTTTCACCGCGGCGCCCGCCTTTGCAAATCCCGCATCGTCACCCGTGCCGACGTCTACGACTTCAGTGGAAATACCGTCACCGGGAATCGCGGGAGACCAGCCGATGGAAACAGCGCGAACTGGGAAAGGTTCGGGAGAGAGCACCTCGATGCGGGTGTGACCTTCACTCCAGCCTACTGCTACTGAGAATTTTTCGGTGTGGACGTTATCTACGCCAGCGTGACGAAACGCTTCGACGGCCCATCCAACGGCTTGATCGGCTGCGGGGGAAGCGGTGACGCGGCCGCCGATGGTGTCCGTCAGATAGCGAAGATTTTCCTCGAGGGGCGAAGCGCCAAGAGCGCTTTGAATCATGGCGGGCGCGAGTTCTGAACATCCTTTTTGGACTGAGCAGCCTCCCGATCCGATCGGCGGCGCGAGAGGAACTGGTTTGGTGGGAGGAATTTGAGCGGTGACAGGAACTGTAACTACCAGAACTGCGAAGAGTAAAACTGCGTTGCTGATCCTGTAATGAATCGCCACACGGCCTCCGGGGAAAATCACTTTTTGAATTGGCGCGCGGATTATAACCGGTCTCGAAACGATGGCCAATGCAGCGCGAAGGCGCGAAAACGAACAAAATGCGGCAGAAATTGCAGGGTAGGTGAACTTTCTACCGGGGGTCAGGTCATCACTGTACCTCTGAGAAATCGTATGTCACACGATGAGTGTAAGTTACGAAAAACATTCGGGATGGCACAATACCTGCCAACTGTTGGGCCCGTAAGTCCTGGTCTTTCGTGGTACGGCGCGGATATGGAGGGGGCCGCTCGGCTTGTACCCATCTCTCTGTTTCCCGCGCTTGCCGACTCTCGGGTCAACGAAGTTCCTCAGGGCTCGACGAAGTTAAAACCAAACGGCTTTGCCGAAAGCAGTCCTGGGCAAGCAGACGGAAGGCTTATAGTGAAAAAAACGGCAGCATTTCCGAAACTAATTCGACAAGAAAAGAAGCAGCTTGAGAATCATTCCGCGAATCTGTTTGTGTTTTGTGACAAGACGACGGGCGTATCGCAGTTTCGGGCCGAGTCGGATGCTGGACTGGAATCCACAGTGGAACGGATCGCGGGATTGCTGGCGATGCAATGTCTTGTGCGGGGACAAGAACCGAGAGATTTCGAGGTGATGGTTCCGGCGCAGGGCATTTTGGTGGAGCGGCTGGTATCGCGGGCGCAAGCGCTGCTGGAGGAAGGGCGAGCGGTTGCGTGTCCGGGTTCCCTGAGTCCGCGACAGAAAGAGATTCTGTACTCGGTTTTGCGTAACAAGGCGAATAAAGAGATCGCTTCCGTACTGAACATCACGGTGCGGACGGTGAAATTTCACATTTCGGCTTTGCTGAGCAAATTCGGAGTTGAGAATCGGATCGAGCTTGCGCGAAGAGCTGCGGGATTTCTGCAAACGCAGGGCGGCGAGGAGCAGAGCGTCGCGGCGCAACAGCCTACCCAGGCACCTGATCGGCGGGGGCTGGGGCCGTTTGCGGTTAGTTCCAATGCGAATCTTCGGATGCAGAATAGACGCCCTGATCGTTTTTCTGCGGGGCGAGTGCTGACTGCTTAGTTGGGGGCTGGCGGCGACTTGTGTCGCCGCCAGTTGTTGTTTCGTTTCTGGTGTTTTGTATTCGGTGTTGATTTACTCTCCGTTTTGAAATCAAGCAAAATTCAGAAATGCCCACGACGAGGAAGGCGTCATCGTGGCTGCCTTACATCTCTTGATTGAGCGTGCCTGAGATTGCTGAGGTGGCCTTCGTCGGTCGAGCGTGCACGGCACGCTGTGCCTCTACTGATCTCTGGGCGCAAGTGTGTATCCGGCATTGTGCCTGGGCGCAAATGTGTATTCACCATGCGCCTGGACGCAAATTGGTAGCCAGCATTCTCCTACTTGTTGCTTAGGCGCGTG
>Ga0210396_10007276_pt1 | contig 10533 bp, 7 predicted proteins | sample IncBWH17OmetaG_FD_155466 | JGI IMG/M metagenome (GOLD analysis project Ga0210396, IMG submission 155466) | Forest soil microbial communities from Barre Woods Harvard Forest LTER site, Petersham, Massachusetts, United States - Inc-BW-H-17-O ... | reverse complement strand
AGCCGCGTACTTCTTCATCGCATGCGGGGATTTACAACCCGGTACACGAGATCCGTAAGCAGGTTGACCAGAACGTAGGTCAGCCCGATCGACAAAAGGCACCCCTGCACCAGGGCGTAGTCTCGATTGGAAATGGCCGTAACCACCAGTCTGCCCAGCCCTGGCCAGCTGAAGATGGTCTCGGTCACTATGGCACCGGCCAGCAGCGCTCCAAACTGAAGTCCGACTACAGTAATGATCGGAACCAGAGCATTCGGCAGTGCATGCCGCCAAACGACTGCTGTCTCAGTCAACCCTTTGGCTCGTGCGGTGCGGATGTAGTCCTGCCCCAGTTCTTCCAGCATTGCTGTGCGGACCATGCGGGTGAGAATCGCGGCCAGCGAAGCCCCCATCGCAATCGACGGAAGCACAAGATACAGCGGGTCGATACCCGCTGTGCCCCCTCCCGGACTCGCGCCTGAAACCGGGAACCACCCAAACACGATCGAGAAAACCAGAATCAACAGCGGCCCCAGCACCAGCCCCGGCACCGACAGCCCGAAAAGACTCACGACCGAGAGCCCTTGGTCCAGTAGCCGCCCTCGACGCACTGCTGCAAGAATGCCGGCGGGCAAGGCCAGCGCCAGCGCAATGAGCAGCGATGTCAGCGTAAGGGTCAGCGTGTAGGGGTAGCGCACTACGATCAGGTGCGCCACGCTGTCATGCAATCGAATCGAAGTCCCCAGGTCGCCGTGAAAGACGCCGTTCCAATAGTGAAAGTACTGCCGGTAAAGCGGTTGATCCAATCCATACTGATGGCGAAGCCCCTGGATATCCGCCGGCGTAGCGCCCTCTCCCAGCATCATCTGAATCGGATCGCCGGGGACCAGGTGGATGAGCAGAAATACCAGTGACACCACAAGCCAGACAACCGGCAGCGTCAACGCGAGGCGGATGAAGAACTGCTTCATGGGCTGGCTTCAACGATAAACGACGGAACCGCGCTCGACGACTCCCAGCGTCCAAACGGATGCGCATCGACAATGCCACCATGCGAGAAACAGCGCCCGGTCGCGGCATTGTTCTCTGCAATGTCGATCTCCCTGCAGACACATCCCCATCTGCCGCGCTGAGTTACACCCGGCTCGTTACTCGCGGATTGCCTTGAACGAACCCCTTCAGAACTGCCGGCTGTATTTCCTCACGTCGCGAATGCCCGCGCCAATTCCCAGCACATGATCGATGCGCCGCTGAAACGGATCGGATATCACCGCTTGCGCCTCGCCACGCACCTCACCCGAGGCTTCGCCGACCGGTTCCACCTGCCGACGGGTTGAGTCCTCTGCGGGACTCTGATCTGCGGCCAGTTCTCCTTCACCGACCAACGGTTTGAGAACTGCCACAAGCTTCTCGATCTGTTCTTTCCGCGTGCGCAGCTTGTCGAACTCCCCGCTGATCTCGATCACTTCTGATTTCGCAGATTCAAAGGCAACACGATAGATCTCTAAACGCGCTTCCAAATTCATGCCCTCTCCAGGCGCGTAGTCTAGCACGCATGCAAGGACACAAAGTAAGAGTCAATAGTAAGAGTTACCGCCGCACCCAGACTCACGAATCGCCGCTCTACACGCGGCAATTTCTTGTTCTCGAAGCAGCAATTTATTGTTGCGAAGGCTCGGCCTTTCACATGCCGGATGCTCCTTGAGCAGCCCCCTCGCGGAATGGGAGCGAAACCACGAACTCAAGTGATTCTTGTTTTGAAGCAGGTCTTAGGCGCATTCGAACCGCTGAAATAAGGATGCTCACCGAATCGTTAGGCCGGGTTTCCCCACTCAAGCATCTGCAGGTCCTCGCACCGAGAGGACAAAAAACAATGACCAGGAGCGGCGCTCTGCCTTCGCAGCTCCGCACCGCCCAATCGCCGAGCCGGGCCGGCAGCAAAGACTAAAACTGGCGGCTGAATTTCCGCCCTACCCCGTGACCAAGAGCGCTGTCGAGACGACGCGCAAACGGATCGGACGATGCGCCGTTCCCGTTCGTTGCCTGGTACTGATAGGTTGGAACTTCTTCAGACGATTGAGTTGCCTCGTTGGCTGCGTCCGAAGCGCTCTGCACTGCGGCCGCGGCGGCTGCCGCTTCCTCAGACCCAAGCAGCGGCTTGAGCGCCATAACAACCTTTTCAATGCGATCCTTGCGAGCCCGGAGCTCTTCAAATGCTCCGAGAATGTCGTTCAGTTCTGAGTTCGCCGAATCAAATGCAACGCGATAAACGTCTCCGCCGTTGGGCTTCATATCGATCTCCACTGGCCGAATTTAGCATGATTCGAGAAGCTGTAAAGAAATTCCTTCTGCAACTATCATGTTAGTCCCATCTCAAACACATAAAAGTACATAGACGCGAGCAGGCGCTCCCCGTCCATTGACGGAGAGCGCCTGCTTGGGTTGACCATTCCGACTCGCCTTGCTGCGGAACGGCCCGCGATGTGTGGCCCGATTCTTGCTCAATTCTGGCCCGATGCCGTTAGATGGGCGACAGAAGACCTTCCGGCCTCTGTTGCCATCCCCAAAGGGCATCATCAATGCGGCGCTGGAAGGGATCCGCCGCGGGCTGCCTGAAATAGGCGACCTGCTCCGCAGTGGCTTCCGCCAGGGCATGCACAGGCTCGGGATTCCTCTCAGTAGCCTCCACACGAACCGGTTCGGACTTCGCGATCTCCATGCCTGGTCCCGAAATCTGCATGAAGGTGAATTCTACGGGTTCAGAAACAGCCTCTTCGATCTCGGGCGCAGTGACGGGTGCGCTCGCCTCAGCGATGTAGGCTTTGCTCGCGTCGGCAGCGTAGGCTGTGCTCGCCTCTACGGTTGGAGTCTCGGTCTGCAAACCAATGAATGGCCTCAGCGCCTCGACGACTTTTTCGATCTGTTCTTTTTTTGCCTTAAGAGCCTCGAACTGCGTGACAATGTCACGAAATTCTGCGGTGGCTTCGTCCAGTGCGAATCGATAGGTTTCTTGTCTCATAGTCAACCCTTAGTGGCATTGTGTCCCACCTAGGTGTTACCAACAAGTGCTAAGTAACCTAAGACCGAATTACTCCTGTAACGCAAGTAACATGTCACCCCTGGTCTTTCGCGTTTTCGTACAATTGCGCCACTGACTTTCGTTTTTCCACCCTCAAGTTTTCGCCGGCCGCGAAAAACGCCGTCCGCAATGCGGTTCGATGCCCGTCGGGGTTCGCGAAATCCGTCAATAGCTCCCCCCACTCATCGGGTATAAATTGCTGAAAACAAGACTCAATATGTCCTTGTTGATTTGCAGTCTATTGCGCCGAAGTCACTAATCTGGCTCCATGGCCCAGTTCACGACCACCAACCTTCGCTTCTTTCTCAGTCAGGAGATGAGACCCCCCCACCCCCCCCTATGTAGTATTCGCTTTTCATTCGCCAATCCTTCTAAAGAAACCAGACTACGCGGCGGTTTTGTGGTCAGGACAGACTTCAGGGCGCCGTAAACGCAGCAAGATGAACGTGGCCGCGGAGGAAGATCTCTCTGCGATTTGCCAATTCTTCACCGATTTTTCCTTGGCCTTCTTAGAGGCACTTAAAAGCCGGGTGCAGTCCTGTGGGATGTCGTAGCGGTTCAAGCGCGATTTATGCAACTGACCCTGGACGCTGGCGCCGATTCAAATTCAAAAAGCAGCGAGCCCGCACAGACTATCCATAATGAATAGCCTCCGCGGGCCTCTTCTGGCTGAGGAACTCCCTAGTTCGCCTCACTCACAAACACCGCCGTCGTAAGCGCGGGAACGGTTGCCGTCCCGGTCTTCAGGTTGAAGCTGGACTGCCGGGTTGCCGGATCGCTGGATTGCTTCTGCACCATGTGCAGATGGAACGGAATTCCTTGCAGCCCGCTGTTCGTAAAGTTCACTTGCGCGTTCGTTGCATTGAAAACCACGAGAATGTGCTGGTACATCCCGTAGTTTCCGCCGTTGGCATCCAGCTTCATCACGATCAATCCCGGAACCTGGCTCGGGCCCGTGTTGAGGAAGGTGAGATTTTGCTGGATCTCTCCCAGCGTCGCCATGCGAAAGAGTCCCGAGCTGTAGCGGATCTTCAACAAGTCCTGAATCGCAGCTTCGGTGTAGGCGATGTTTGCGGGTTGCGGCGTGTAGGTCGGATTGCTCAGCAGCGGAGTCATAAGCGGCCATTGTGCCTGGTTCTGGCTCGCAATCGGCAAACCGATTCCCCAATTCGCCGTCTGTCCGGTCCAGTCGATCTTGTTGAACCAGTCGCCGGAGTCGTAGCTGTTCTGATCCATGTCCTTCGAGCGCAGCAGGTCGTCGCCGCCCTGGTAGAACGGAATTCCCTGCCCCAGCGTGACGAGGCTCATGCCCATCACCTGTCGACGGGCACGCGTGGCGATACTGTCGGTGAAGCTCGACTTCAACTGCACCGCGTCAAAAAGATCCTGGTTGTCGTGAACCGATACGTAGTTCACCGCCTCGATCGGACTTTTCGTGTATCCAGTCGGCTGGCCGTTGTAGCTGACTTCGGATCCGGTGACCGTCGCTCCCGCGCTATCGACAAACGTGTAATCGCGCAGGTTGCCGGTGAGTCCGATGTCGATCCAATCAGAGTTCTGAAGCAAGGTAGACAGTTGCTGACTGGTTGAGAGACTGCCTGTGGTGAAGGCGCTCGAGTCAGTCAAGAGACCGGTCGCAAATCCCTGCACGCGTTCGTCGGTAAACGGACTGCCCCCGCGGACGCCATCGCGGATGCGGTCGTTGAACGTGCCGATGCCGAATCCGTAGAGATTGATCTGATCGGCTTCAGGACCGATTTGGTTGTTTAAGGTATCGCCGAAATTGAAACCTTCGCCGTAGAGATAGATCTTCGATCCGTCCACGCCGTCCTTCTCAACCGTAAGCGCCTGCAGCGCATTTTGAATGTCCTGCATGTTGTAAGTGAACATGAAGCTCATGATGTCGAAGCGGAAGCCGTCAATCTTGTACTCTTTGGCATTCAGCACAAGCGTATCGATAATCAGCTTCTCCATCATCTTGTGTTCGGCTGCGGTATCGGCGCAGCACGAACCGGTTTCCAGGCTGCCGTTGGCGTCGAGGCGATGGTAGTAGTTCGGCACCACTTCATCGAGATTGGAATTGGGGCCTTCGCCGCTGGCATTGGTGTGGTTGAAGACCACGTCCTGCACCACGCGCAGCCCCGCATTGTGCAACCCCTCGACCATGGTGCGGTACTCGCTGACGCGGTTATCCGGATTGATAGCGTAGCTGCCCTCCGGCGCCATGTAGTGCACTGGATCGTAGCCCCAGTTGTATGCAGGATTCGTCTGGCTGGCCGTAACGGCTGCCTGCTGCTGCTGTCCATCGGGTGGATATGCCGCCAGTCCAGTGGGAATAATCCAGGTCGACTTGTCTTCGTTCACGCTGGCGAAGTGGAACGAGGGCAGGATGTGGACCGCCTTGAGCCCGCTCTGCGCAAGGGCACGAAGATGCTTCATACCGTTGGCATTCTGATCGTTGAATGCTTCATACATCCCGCGATGCGATGCGGGCACCGTCTGGTCGTTCACGCTGAAGTCGCGCACATGGAGCTCATACAGGCTCATGTCGCTGAGACTCGCGAGCGCGGGCGACGTCGAGTTGTCCCAACCGGCAGGCTTCGTCCCTTCCGAGTCCAGATTGGTGATGCGGCTTTTCGTTCCATTCAGTGCCAGGTCGATCGAGTAAGGATCGCTGGTCACGTTCGTATCCACTGCTCCATCGGCTGGCACCCATACCTTCACACTGTAGAGGTAGTACTTGCCCTGCCAGCTGATATCACCGCCGACGCCCCAAACCCCGTTGTGATTGGTCATCGGCAGAGTGGCCGACGGCGCGGTATCAGTTTCGTGGTCAAAGATCTCAAGGGACACGCTCTGCGCAGTAGGGGCCCATATCTTCAGCTTGACGGCATAGTTCTCCAGGTCAGGAAAGTCGCTCCACTGCTCATTTCCTGCATGAAAGATAACGCCCAGCGCGCCGGGATAGTAGTAAAGATCGTCAAGTACCCCCGCAAACTGGAGGCCCGTTGCATAATCGAGCGCGCCGTTCTGCCCCACTACCGAAAGCGCCAACTGCCCTTGCAGTGCCGTCTGAATGGCGGAGAGCGGGGTATTCGCCGGCAGCTGCAACACGGTATAACCACTCAACTGCGGATAGCGTGCCAGTTCATCCGCCGTCAGGCTTCCACCGGCAGTGAGTGGAATCGAAGTACCGCCTGTGATGCCGGTAGGCGTGACCGACAGTCCGCCCGTGAGACTCGAACTCAGCGCATAGGTGGCACCGCTTTGCGCGAATTGGGGCAGAATAGCGACGCGCTGCCGATCGATCCAGTAGGCCTGCTCGACGTTCAGCAGGCTGTCCAATATCTGTGTCGGCGTTGGCGTTGTCGTAAAGACCATTGCATTGCCGGAAATCGCCCATGCCTGGGTATTCGTCGCAACATCCAGGTACATGTTCGGCCCTGGATCCTTCGCACCGGTAGAGATGTTGTGGATGATAAATCCAAGGTTCTGCGCATTAGCGATGAGACTTATGTCGAAGTACGCGCCGTAGGAGTCGTAGCTGGTTACGCCCGTCAACCCGTCGTTGTAATCGCCGGTGTATTCCGCCGTGTCGTTGAATGCGTAGCAGGTCCAGTTCGAGTAGTTGCCATCCGGGCGGTAGTAGTGAATACGCGCATACCCCGGCAACAAGGCATTCGGACTAGTGAGGCTGGGCGCACTCTTGTAGAGCTTGCCGATGCCGGTAAAGCCCCAGTACTCAAAACCCTCGGTCGTCGGATCGACAAACTCATTGGGGCCGGGATCCTTCTGATCACCGCCTGAGGCCGAAGGATTGTGAATGATCAGCCCGAGATTCTGTGCATTGGCAGGAACCGCAACATCAAAGTAGACGCCGAAAGCGTCGGAGTTCGTCGGCGGCACGAGACCGCTGTTGTAGTCGCCCGTGTATTCGGTTGTGTCGTAAAAGGCATAGATCGTCCAACCACCATAATTGCCGTCTGTCCGGTGATAGTGAACACGCACGTACCCGGGCAGAATCGCCGTGGGATTGGTCAGGCTCGGCATGGTTGTATAGAGCTTCGCAATCCCCGAGTATGCCCAGTACTCGAAGCCCTGCGTGGAAGGGTCAACAAACAGATTATTAGGCGTGTCCTTCTGGTCGCCGCCCGAAGCGGTCGGATTGTGGATGATGATGCCGACCTCTTGCGCGCCGGTGGTCACGCCGACATCAAAATACACGCCGAAGCTGTCGGTGCCCGTCACCTGTACGGGGCCCCCGCCGTAGTTCCCTGTGTTTTCCGTTGTGTTGTCGAACGCGTAGACGGTCCAGCCTGTGTAGTTGCCGTCAGGCCGGAAGTAGTGGATGCGGATCGACCCCGAGGGGATTGCCGGATCGGCAAACGCGGCGATCGACGAAAACAGGCTCAGCAGAAAGAACGCGAACGCAGCAGCAGACACACCCTGCGCTAGAGGAGGATGGAATTTCATGGGGCGGCTCTCCCGAAAATTGAGTCCGGCTATTCGAACGGGTTTTCCCGGCCGCGGAAGGATATACCTCTGTCTGCTTGGCTCGCAATGTTATTTCTATTCGATTAAGAAGTACCCGCCGTCGATCGACACTGTGCGGTTATTCTTTGGGATGATGTTCGGCGGATTGTGGTTCGGAACTGAATGACATTAGCGCGAGAACATTGAACTGTCGATTCCCCAAATTTCACCAGGCATGAGGCCCCGCATTTCGCTGCCAATAGGCTCAATGGCAAGCAAAACCCGCCTTGGTTGAGCAAACCCGAGTGCGTTGGCCAGGAGGTATGCAATGAAAGCAGACGTGCTTTGTCTGAGTGCGATCATTCTGTTCGGAGCGTTTGCACCGACGCACACCCTCGCGCAATCCCAGAACTCAAATGAGGACATTCGCGAGTTGCGAAAGCTCGTCGAAGGAATGCGTGCACAGATGAGCCGGATGCAGGCGGAAATTGATCAGCTAAAGGGCGAGAAGCTCGAGGCATCACAACCAGTTGCAGCCGGTCCGCTCTTTTCAACTCCGCCGGCGCGCGCCACCGAAGCTGCACAACCTCCGCTCGAGAAACCAACATCCTCGCAAGCGGCAGAATCCATCGCAGAGCATCAAGTTGGAAAAGCCACGGCAGAGCATCAAGAATTTGATGAGGACTCGGTTGCCACTGCCCGCTTCGATAACGTGCCTCTCGATCCAAAGTACGAAGGGTACTTTAGATTGCCGGGAACACAGACAATTCTGAAGATCGGCGGCTTCTTCAAGACCGACTTCATTTATGACTTGAAACCGGCAGGAAACACCTATCTCTTTATTCCCTCCTCATTTCCGGTCCCTCAAGTTTCCGGTGTATACAATGCCAACGTTTCAATCCGCCCGACGCGGCTGAGCCTCGACTTCAGGATTCCGAGCGGCACGCATGGCGATTCGCGCCTCTATCTCGAGGGCGACATGTTTGGAACGAACGCTACAACACCTCGCCTGCGCCATGCTTACGCACAGGCGAGTAACATTCTTGCCGGCCAGACATGGACGAATTTCATGGATCCCGATGCCATCGCCGACAGTTTGGATTTTCGCGGACCGAATGGAATGGTTCTTCTTCTGAATCCACAGTTTCGTTATGGATTTGCGCTGGGTTCGAGTACCACCGTCTCAGTTTCAGTTGAGAGGCCAAGTTCGGACGTCTTCTATCAGACGCCTCAATTTGTTGCCCAGCCGCACTCTCCAAGTCCCGACGGAACGATTCGCCTGCGCAGGGAGTTCGAGCGAGGTCACTTTCAGGTGGCGGGATTGTTTCGTTCCATCGCGGCCTATCTTCCAGATGGGCGCACAGGTTCAGTCTTTGGCTGGGGCGTGAACACCTCTCTCGGAGTAAACACCATTGGGCGGGATAACCTGATATTTGCGGTTGCAGCCGGACATGGAATTTCACGCTATATCCAGGACACATCCGGTCTGGGCATCGATGCCGAACCGACATCCATGGCCAGTCCTCACTTGGAAGCCACTCCGGCGGTGGGGACCTACGCAGATTATCAACACTACTGGCTCAGAGCACTGCGGTCCAACGCGATCTACTCCTACGCTGATGTGAACAATACCGACCTTGCGCCCCCCAAGACCTACAATCACGCCACATACACGAGTGCCAACCTGATCTGGAATCCTTATGGTTCCTTCAATGTCGGCGCAGAATTCCTCTATGGCTGGACAATGCTGCAAGACGGACAAAAAGCAAATGCTCCGCGCATTCAGTTCAGCGCAAAGTACAGCTTCGTGAAGGTGAAGCCGAATCCGAAATAACCGCCAGGCTTAGTCGCGGCATTGTTATCCAGAGTGTGTCTGCGTCAATCAAAAGCATGACTATCGACTCGACCGCAGAGGTCAGAGCGTCATCCAACCTTGAATCGCTCATTGCCCCGTCCAGCCAGGGACGCGCTTTTCCAGAAACGCCGAGATGCCTTCCTGTGCGTCCTGTGCCAGGGCGTTCCTTGTCATCACGTCCTGCGCATAGGAGTATGCCTTCGCCTGATCGAGATCGATCTGTGCATAGTAAGCATGCTTACCCAGGCCCACTACCATGTCACTTGCTTCGCTGATGCGACGAGCAAGTTTGAGGGTCTCCGTTCGCAACTCGCCTGCAACGACAACGCGGTTCACAAGGCCCCAATCGGCCGCCGTGTGTGCATCAATCGGCTCACCGGTGAGAAGCATCTCGAGAGCGCGCTTGCGTCCGATCGCGCGACTGACAGCAACCATGGGCGTGCTGCAGAAAAGCCCTATCCTGACGCCGGGAGTGGCAAACGCCGCTTCTTCTGCCGCAATCGCCAGATCGCAGCTCGCCGCGAGCTGACACCCCGCAGCAGTCGCCGTGCCCTGCACCTCGGCGATCACCGGCTGCGGTATCGATTGCAACTTCGCCATCAACGCCGTGCAGACCTCGAACAGCTGCCGGTATTCACTCTCATCGCGCCCCACCATCTCTGAAAGGTCGTGACCGGAGCAAAATACGTTGCCGGTCGCCGACAGAATCACCGTGCGCAGGTCGCGCCGGCTCCCGATCGCATCCAGGCAGTCGATCAGTTCCTGCATCAGCGCCATTGAAAGAGCGTTTCGCCGCTGCGGCCGATTAAGCGTGATGAGGGCGATGTGTTCTTCGGTTGCAAAGCAGATATTCTCGTAACTCATCCCATGATCCTAAGCCACCGCGGGCGAGGCGGCTGAGCTGAATGACCAGGCCACGAAAGTATTCGAGCAAAGCAAAACACAGAGCAGCCGTCTCAGTGAGTCAGCTCGAGATGCTGCAACAGGGAGTCAAAGCAACCGGGAATTTGCTCGTCCCACTGCGACCAATTGTGGATTCCCGGGCTTGTGTGGAATTCAAATCGGAATTTGCGCTCTTGAAGCCTCTGTGCAAAGCGTCGGTTCGGCTCAAGGAACGGTTCCTGCTCTCCGACCGTGAAGTAGATGT
>Ga0210396_10007275_pt1 | contig 10533 bp, 9 predicted proteins | sample IncBWH17OmetaG_FD_155466 | JGI IMG/M metagenome (GOLD analysis project Ga0210396, IMG submission 155466) | Forest soil microbial communities from Barre Woods Harvard Forest LTER site, Petersham, Massachusetts, United States - Inc-BW-H-17-O ... | reverse complement strand
CATTACGTTGTGATAGCCCTTGGCTTGGGCTACTTTCGCGGCCAACAAACCGCCGCCATAATTTCCGGCAGTCTTTGCGTCGCCGGTGCCGCCGGGGAAGGCGCGGACGTAGGTTTCTTCGGCGAGGAGGCGGATGGGTTGCGCGAAATAGGGGCCGCCGGGGGAAGTGATGATCACGAAGCGATAGCGGGTTGCGGGGCGGACCATCAGGCTGTCGTCGGTGCCGAAATAGACGGGACGGACGTAAAGGGAGCCGCCGTCGTTGTAAGGAACCCAATCTTTATCCACGCGGATTAATTCGAGCAGGCCTTCGCGGAAAATTTCTTCGGGGATTTCGGGCATGGCGAGGCGCGCGGCGGTGCGATTGAGGCGGGCGTGATTGGCCATGGGACGGAAGAGGGCGACGCGGCCGTCGGCGGTGCGGTGGGCTTTGAAGCCTTCGAAGAGGGACTGGCCGTAGTGCAGCGCGGTGGTGGCGGGGGAGAGTTCCATGGGGCCGAACGGGATGATGCGCCGGTCTTGCCATTTGCCGTCGGCGTAATCGGCGACGAACATGTGGTCGCTGTAGTTGGTGCCGAAGGGGGAGTTTTCGCGGAGATCTTCGGTAAGGCGGGATTTTGGAGTGCGGGTTAGGGAGATGGTTGCGAGCATGTTGACCTCGGTTCGGAGAGAGAATCGCCGAAGTAGAAGGATGGCTTGTTTGTGGAGGGTGGGGAAGAGCCAATGTGGTACGGGTGATTGGGGGAGGGTGCGTTCGCGGTGGGGATAGGCGCGGGGCACCAAGGCAGGAGAAGAGAAAAGATAACGCAGAGGCGCTGAGGGCGCAGAGATTTGCAGAGAAGAGGGGAAAAGGCGCCCGCTCCGCAAAAGCATCCGGAGTCCAAAGAACGGACCTCGGAAGGCGACCGTTACAAAAAAAGAGCGCTGGCATGAAAGCCAGCGCTACATTTTGGAATTCTACCCGACCTGCATGATTACTTGGCGGCTTTGGCTTTTACCTGGTTGAAGGCTAGGGATAGGCGCGATTTGTAGCGGTTGGCGGTGTTTTCGTGGAGCACGCCCTTGGTGATGGCCTGATCGATCGCGGAAAGCGTGGGATTCAAGAGATTGGTGGCAGCGGTGACGTCGCCGGCGGTAATAGCGGTGCGCAGACGCCGCATGGCGGTGCGAACGCGCGTGCGGTTGGCGCGGTTGACTTCGGCCCGTTGGCGAGATTGTGCCGCGCGCTTTAGAACGGACTTTTTCTTCTTCTTTATTTTGGTAGCCTGACCTTGAGCCATCTATTGCTCCTTAAGCATTTAATTCAAACTATTAGTTTGAGGCGAGGCACACCGCTTTGTCAAACGAAGTCAAACCACCGCAGAGGACCTTGCAGGCGCCGGTCGCACCGAACGGTGTGATTTGCGTACCGGCTTTGAGCGCGAAGCGGGCGGAGCTGGGGCTTTTGGTGAACTCGCGTCACCCAATCGTCACCGTGGAGACGAGCGAAGAAGCGCGGTTTTCGACTTTAGTGGAGTGCGTGGCTGAGGAGTTGGGGATTCCGCTGTACGTGTGGAGTGTGACTGCCGGGCTGGGAAGATACGGCGGGGCGGCTTTGTACAACTCCGATCAGCCGGAGCAGGCGTTGACGACGATCGCGTCGATTCAGGGTGACGGGATATTTTTGCTGAAGGATTTTTGCAGGTATTGCGACAACGACCGGATCAGCCGGCGGTTGCGGGATCTGGCCGATGGATTTCGGACGGCGCGGCGATCGATTGTGTTGCTTGGAGCTACAGTTCAATTGCCTCCGGAGTTGGATGCGGATGCGGTGGCGTTTCAGCTGGGGCTGCCGTCGGTGGAGGAGTTGATAGGCGGGGTGAAGGCGACGCTGGCGGAATTGAATCGGACGCAGGGGATTGCGAGTTCGCTGGACGCGGCGGGTGTGGGGCAGTTGGCGAAGAATCTGGCGGGGCTTGCGGAAGACGATGCTCTTCGAGTGCTGCGGCAGTGTGTGCTGGGGCGCCGGAAAGCGGATGCCGGGCTGCTGGATGATGTTCTGGAAGCGAAGCGGCAGGCGATGCACACCGGCGGATTGCTGGAAACGATCAGGCGGGATGCTTCGTTCGCGGATGTGGCGGGGTTGCAGAGACTGCGGGAGTGGATTGGGAAGCGGAAGAGCGCTTTGACGCCGGAGGGGCAACGATTTGGATTGGTGCCGCCGAAGGGAGTTTTGATTACCGGCGTGCAGGGTTGCGGGAAGAGTCTGGCGGCGAAGGCGATTGCGGGGGAGTGGGGTTACGAACTGGCGCGGCTGGATGCGGGGGCGCTGTACGACAAGTTTGTGGGAGAGAGCGAGAAGCGGTTGAAGAAGGCGCTGGACGTGGCGCAGAAGATTTCGCCGGTGGTGCTGTGGATTGACGAGATTGAGAAGGCGTTTGCATCGGCGGGGTCGAGCGGCGATGCGGATGCGGGATTGTCGCAGCGGTTGCTGGCGACTTTGTTGACGTGGATGCAGGACCGGGAGAGCGGGGTGTTTCTGGCGGCGACGTCGAACAACATCACGATTCTGCCGCCGGAGATGTTGCGGAAGGGAAGATTCGACGAGATATTTTTTGTGGACCTGCCGGGAGTGGCTTCGCGGACGGCGCTGTTTGCGTTGCACATCCGGAAACGCGGGAGGGATGCGGCGGAATTTGATTTGGCGAAGCTTGCGGGGGCGAGCGATGGTTTTTCCGGTGCGGAGATTGAGCAGGCGATTGCGGCGGGATTGTATACGGCGTTTGGGTTGAAGCAGCAGCTGACCACGGAAATTTTGGTGGCGGAGATTCAGGCTACGCAGCCTTTGAGCGTGACACGGGCGGAGGAGATTGCGGCGATACGCGGTTGGGCGAAGAGCCGGGCGGTGGCGGCGGATTGAATTGGAAAATCGAAACAACAAAGAAAGAGATTTAACACGGAGGTCACAGAGGGAAGCTCACCCTTCGGCTACGTTCAGGGCAGCCAGAGTTCATAGAGAAGAGTTGGTAAAAGAAAAGGCCCGGCGTGGGGATGCGCCGGGCCTTTCGTTGCGGGAGGGAGAGTTATTTGTTTTCGAAGGAGAAGGGGAAGTCGAAGACGACGTTGCCGACGGAGACGCGGAGGGAAAGCTCGTAGGCGCGCGGGTCGCGGGCGAACCAGAGTTCGCCGGAGGATTTTTGGCCCGGGGCAAGATTGGCGGCTTTCAGAGCCACGGTGCGCACCGAGGCTGATTCGAAGTTGAACCCGAGATAGTCATCCACGGATGTGGTGTGGTAGCCCGCTTCGGGGGCGCGGGCGACGGAGCGCTGGTGCAGCACGATGGCGCTTGGCGGCGGGACGGCCGTCGATTCGTTGTACATGAGTTGATGATTGGCTTCGCTGTGCGCCAGCTTTGCGGGATTTTCTTCGCGCAAGTTGCGGAGCGTGGGAACAAGTTCGTCGAGCGTGATCAAGGTAGGAAGCACGAAGACCTTGGAGTCGCCGCCGTTCGAGACCGCGACGCTGGCATGGAGCTTCCAGCCGGTGTCCTGAAGAGCGACCTGGACGGTGATGCCGTCGGCGGTGGCGGATTCGACCATGCGGCCGCGGCTGTTGAACTGGTCGCAGCCGGGGGCGCCGGCGGTCCAGCGGACGATGCCGTTGATGGGCGCGGCGTTGCCGACGGGAGCAGGCGTATCGAATTCGAGCGTCGGTTGGGCGGGAGGTGGCGTCGCGGTGGTGAGGTACATGCGGGCGACGTAGCCCTCTCTGCCGTCGGAGGTGCGGATGCGGGCGGTGTAGCCTTCGTTGTCGGCGAGGACGGCGACCTGCTGGCCGCAGGCGAGCGTGGCGATCTGGCGCATGGGGAGGGCCTGCTCGGCGTCGGCGGTCATCGGAACGTTGGAGATGCCCGGGCAGTTCACGTAGGCACGGGGCAGAGGGGCAACGCCGGAGTTTGCGGTTTCCGATGCGAAAAGCGGCGTCCCCGCGAGCAGCAATGCGGAGCCGAAGAAAACTTGTTTGGCGGACAGAGACATGGCCGAACCTCCCTCAGAAGTGTGACGCAAAACGTTTCTTTCTAGCGTGAGGTAAGTTTTGCGAAATCGGAAGTTTTCGTCCATAGGACGCTCGTACTAAAGGACAGGTAATTCGGATGCTAATAGGGACAGGTGGTGGTCGAGTAATAAGTTTGTGCGAGTTGAAAAGTTGAAGAGTCGAAAAGTTCAAGAGTCCAGAAGTTCAAAAGTTTAAGAGTTCAAAAAAGAGGAAGGATAACGCAGAGACGCTGAGAGCGCTGAGGAGGAGCAGAGAATAGGAATCCAAGAGCACGGCCCCTTCGGCCCCGGTGAAGCACACGGGGCACACAAAACGCGCTTCGCTCAGGGCAGGCAGGAATGGCTGTGCCACATCAGGTGCGGAGAACGGGCGGAATTTAACGGGGGTGTAACTTGACCGGAGCGAAGGGCTGCGCTAGGTTGTTTGTAGTTTCTCCGAGTTCAGGTTGCAGTGCAGCCGGAAGTTCGCAGGAGGAATCCCATCGGGCACCCGATCCGTTCGGCAGACATACCTTCCAAGTGGATGAAGCGCACCATACACATTACCGGAAAAATTGAACCCTTCTTTGGCACTTTGGACGAGAACATCCGTTCACTGGAGGAGCACCTGCGCGTGCGGACGCACCTGCACGACACGCGCCTGACCGTGGAAGGCGAGCAGGAGAGCGTGGACCACGCGGTGAAGATTGTGGAGGAGTACAACCACCTGACGCGGCACGGGCGGGAGCTGACGAGCGCGGAGGTGAAGTCGCTGCTGCGGGTGGCGACGGAAGAGCCGCATGAATCGCCGCGGGGGATGTTTGAGCACGGGCGAACGCGGTCGTTCGGGAAGAAAGTGGTTACGCCGAAGACGGCTACGCAGCGGAAGTATATGGAAGAGATCGAATCGCACGACATGACGTTTGGAATTGGGCCGGGCGGAACGGGGAAGACGTACCTGGCGGTGGCGATGGCGGTGAGCGCACTGCTGACCAAGCAGATGAACCGGATCATTCTGGCGCGGCCGGCGGTGGAGGCGGGGGAGCGGCTAGGCTTTCTGCCGGGGACGCTGCAGCAGAAGATTGATCCTTATATGCGGCCGCTGTATGACGCGTTGTACGACATGCTGGACGCGGACAAGCTGGAGCGGTTTTTGGAGAAGGGGATTATTGAGGTTGCGCCGCTGGCGTTCATGCGCGGGCGGACGCTGAATGATTCGTTCGTGATTCTCGATGAGGCGCAGAACACTACCAGCGAGCAGATGAAGATGTTTTTGACGCGGCTGGGATTCAATTCGAAGGCGGTGATTACCGGGGATATTACGCAGATTGATCTGCCGAGCGGGAAGAAGAGCGGGTTGATTGAGTCGATGGAGATTTGCGGGCGGATACCGGGGATCAGCACGGTGCAGTTTGGGGAGAAGGATGTGGTGCGGCACAATCTGGTGCAGCAGATTATCCGGGCTTATGAGGAGCATGACATGGCGCACTCGCAGCGCGGGGGGAAGGCGCAGGCGGCGGTTAAGGAGCCGGTGAAATTGGAGTAGATTGGAAAATAGAAATTGGAAAGAGGAAGAGTTCACACAGAGGTCACAGAGGAAGAGCACCCTTCGGCATCGCTCAGGGCAGGCAGAGAACACGGAGAAAGAGAAGAGAGCTGAACGCAGAGACGCCCCCACCGGGTCGGGGTAAACGCCGGGCGCGGAGAAGAATGAGGAGAAGAGCACAGCGAGGAATGACTGTGCCACAGGGCGTGATTGAGAATCAGCAGCGGGTGGTTCGGGTGCAGCTTAGGCCGCTGGAAGAGTTCCTGGAAAACATTGTGGAGGAGATCGGGCTGGGACCGGAGAGTGTGGCGGTGCGCCTGATTGGCGATGGGGAGATGGCGCGGTTGAATGAGAGGTATCGGAGGAAGAAGGGGCCGACGGATGTGCTGTCGTTTCCTGTTGACGAGGATTCCGCGAAGCCCGGCACATTGGCGCAGCAGGTGCGGAAAGCGGGTGGGAGATTTTTGGGGGACATTGCGATATCGCCCAAGGTGGCGCGGCGGAATGCGAAAGCGCTGGGGCGGCGGCTTCCTGAGGAACTGAAGGTGCTGATTCTGCATGGCGTGCTGCACCTTTTGGGATACGATCATGAGACCGACCGCGGGGAGATGGAACGCATCGAAGTGCGATTGCGGCGGAAACTGGGAATCGCGTAATGCTGCAAACCTGGGCATTTGTCGGGAGCATCCTGGTGCTGGCGCTGGGGCTGCCTATCTTTTCCTACCTGACGCTGATCTATCGCGAATTGGGGCGGATGAGCACGGGCCGGGTGCACGAGCATCTGGAAATTTTTGAAGCCGAGATTGAACCCAAACTGAAAATTAACAGGAGGAGCGGAGGACGGACGTTCCGCATCCTTGGGCATTTCTGGCTGGCGTTTGTGGTGCTGGAGACGACGCGGGCGGTTGTGTATCTGGTGCCGAACCGGTGGGAAGCGGGCGTACAGTTCCTGGTTTTTTTGTCGCTGGAAGTGGTGATTGCGATGCACTTCGTACCGGACATGCTGCTGTACCGGACGGAGGGGCGGTGGCTGTTGCCTTTGCTGCCCCTGGTGCGGTTGGCGATGGTGCTGGTTTGGCCGGTCCGCGTTTTTCTTGAGGGTGCGGAATCGCTGGCGCGGATTTCGGAGCAGGATGCGGAGCGGACGCAGGGGCAGCGGGCGGAAGAGGGGATTGAAGCGCTGGTGGAGGCGGCGGAGGAGGAAGGAATTATCGAGCCTTCGCAGGCGGATTTAATCGAGCAGGTGGTGGAGTTCAGCGACAAGCGGGTGCGGGAGGTGATGACGCCGCGGCCGGACGTGGTGGCAATGCATGCGGAGGCGACGCTGGAAGAGATGCACACGCGGTTTGTGGAAACGAAACACGCGAAGATGCCGGTGTATGGGAAGTCTTTGGACGATATTTTGGGCGTGGTGCACGCACAGGACCTACTGCAGATTGCGGATACGGATTTGCCGAAGCGCAAGGTGCGGGAATTGATGCGCGCGGTGCTGTTTGTGCCGGAGACGAAGCTGGGTTCGGAGATGCTGAAGGAGATGCGGCAGAAGGGGCAATCGATGGCCGTGGTGATTGATGAATACGGATCGGTGGCGGGCATCGCCACGGTGGAGGATTTGCTGGAAGAGATTGTGGGCGAAAAGGGCGCCGGGGAGATGAAGCCCGCGCCGGATGCGGTGCGCGAGGCGGACGGCAGCCTGGTGCTGCGCGGCAGCATGACGATTGAGGACGTGGAAGAGTTGCTGGGGATTCACTTCGGGGAAAATTCGGACGAGACGGTGATGACGATTGCGGGATTGCTGAGCCATGTTTCCGGAAAAGTGCCGGCGCCGGGAGACAAGGTGGACATTGAGGGATACCGGTTTGAGGTGCTGGAAGCGAACCAGCGAAAGGTTCTGCGGCTGCGGGCGCGGCATTTGCCGGCCACGGCGCACACTGTTCCGAGGTAGAAGTTGCCTGGCTCTGTTGAGATTCTTGCCGGAACGCAGCCCACAAGCGAACAGCGGATCCTTCACCCCGCAAACAGCGTCCATCGCGGAATTCGCTCAGGGCAAGCGGGGGTTCGGGATGACAGCGGCGTGGGAATATACGAGTCTGGCCGGTGCAGGTGAGTCACTTAGTCAGATGGATAGCGGAGTATACGCGTACAGCGGATTAGAGTACGTTAAGACTCGTTCGGGATGCTGAAGCGGAGCCCACTCGTTCGGACCCGGACTATCGGATAAGAGTTATTTCCCAGGCCGCGCAAGAAAGCCGAATGCCAAGGCTTTCTCAAATTTACCTTTGGATTTTTCAAATTGAGGGGAGCGAACGATATGCTCGGAATCCCTCTACGCTACGTGCTAAGGCACCCCGTACAGGCAGTGAAGGATCTAGCGGAGGACCCGCTGGAGGCATGGACGACAATCCAGGAGACCTATCTCGCTGAGCGCGAGCAGGGAAAGGCTCAGTGTCCCTACGAGTGCGATGGCAGTTGGGAATCCAGGTTGCATGGGTACCTGGGCCTCGGCTGGCCTTGCAAGTCGGACGCGGAATTCTGGCCGTTATGGGTCGAGGTGACCAAAGAGTTGGAGGCAAAAGGGGTTCACGCCGGCCCGAAAAGCTTTTTGTCCTGGAATGACGGGGATGCCGCGTTTGTGCGCACGATATGGTGCCTGACGCGATTTTTGAGGCCGAAGATAATTGTGGAAACCGGCGTGGCGCACGGAGTGACTTCTCGTTTTATCCTGGCGGCGCTTGAACGGAACGGGCAGGGGCATCTTTACAGCATTGACCTGCCGCCGCTGGAACGGGCGTGGAGAAAGCAAGTCGCCATTGCGGTGGGCGACCGGTACGCGGATCGATGGACCTATATTAAAGGTTCGAGCAGACGACGGCTTCCTGGACTGATTTCTGAACTGGGAGTGATTGATCTTTTCATTCACGACAGCCTGCACAGCGAAAGAAACGTGCGATTCGAGATGGAAAACGCGTGGAGAGCATTGAGGCCGGGCGGGGCGCTGGTGGTGGATGATGTGGATGCAAATTGGGGCTTTCGTTCGTTTACGCAAGATAACATCGCCGATAAGATTCTGATTTGTGAAGCAGAGCCGCTGCGCCCGGACACAAGACGGTTCAACCAAAAGGGACTGTTCGGAATTATCTTGAAGCAGGGTGCTGCGCGACCGCGATCCAGGGCTGCGGGCGCATAAGACAGCGGGCGAGTATTTGCCCGGCAGTGTTTCCCTGAGTATCATGGCGACTAATGAGAATGCACTGGTCGGATTGGAGTCGGTGCTGTCTTGCTGCTGCTGTGCTGCTCGGAGTTGCGGCACTCGCAGTGTTCAAAATTCCTCACGGATTTGAAGAGCAGGTTGGGTGGTATTTGGTCCTGCTGCCCGGTGCATTTTTTGCCGCAGCAATCTCGGACCTCGTTACGCGGATTATCCCACGGGACAACTCGTTTGTGTTCGACGGACTACTGGTCTGCTTCAATTTCTTTTGGTATTTTTTGATTTGCTTTGCGGGAATGAAGGTCTATCGAATTATATCCAGTGCACCGAAGGATTTGTCCCGCAAGTAGAGAGCAGGGGAGTGTTCCCCGCGTTCCCCACGTTCGAAGTGAAATCCTCTCACCCATCCCATGTCAACCAATTCCAAGCCTTTCAACCCGAGCCACCCGTTCGGAAGAGAGAAACGTCAAAACCCGCGCCCTTGAAAACCACAAGGCCCTTCGGCAAGCTCAGGACGAAGCGGTGCGGCACCTAAATTCGGATTATCTCTTCAAGGGTCCGCCACCCGCCGGAACATCAGGGGTTTGGTTCCATGAGCGGACAAAGTGTAGTATCACTGCGACTGTGTCCATGAACGCCAACGAAAATGCGTCGAAGAGGGCTGCAGACCGAGGCGCGGAGTCCACGGTTTTGGGCATCGCTGTGAATTTGGGATTGGCAGCGATCAAGTGCGGGGCTGGTTTGCTGGGGAATTCGTTTGCGCTGGTTGCAGATGGACTGGAATCCGTGACCGATGTGATCAGCGGCTTGGTGGTTTACTTTGGCTTGAAAATCGCGGTGAAGCCGCCGGATGCAGAGCACCCCTATGGGCACGGGAAAGCCGAGCCGATGGCCGCGGTGGTTGTTAGCCTGGGCTTGATGGCGGCAGCGCTGGGCATCATTTATGGGGGCGTTCGTGAAATAACGAATCCCAGCGAGACACCCGCGGCTTACACGCTTGTTGTGCTTGCCGGTGTGCTGATCATCAAGGAACTGCTGTTCCGGCACGTGGACTCCGTGGGCGAGTCGATCGGAAGCCTCGCGGTGAAGACAGACGCGTGGCATCACAGAAGCGACGCCCTGACATCGGCGTTTGCGTTTGCGGGCATTTCCATCGCGCTGCTTGGAGGGCGAGGGTGGGAGGCGGCGGATGGGTGGGCGGCCGTTTGCGCCGCGCTGCTGATTCTTTACAACGCCGGGAAGCAACTGCGGCCCGCCGTGCGTGAACTTGCCGACGTTACCCCGGGCACTAGCCTGGAGGGAAAAGTGAAAGCGATTGCTGAGCGTGTGCCGGGCATCCTGGGATTAGACAAGTGCTCCATCCGGAAGATGGGATTCAGCTTCTATGTGGACCTGCACATTGTGGTGAATGGAGAGATGACTGTGCGCGACGGACACCTGGTGTCGCACAAGGTTGAAGACGAAATTCGCAGGGCGTTGCCGCAAGTGGCGCAGGTTTTGGTTCACGTGGAACCGGAAGAGGAATTGGCAAGGCGCACTGACTGATCAGGAACTAACGGTTCGTGCCTTCCGGCAGGTGCGTGAGTCGGGCGCGGGGTTAGCGAGCTGATCGGGCGCCGAGGGCGCAGCTACGGAGCTGTGGCAACTGGAACGTGTTATTGTGCCTGGCAGCGCAGTACAGGAACAATTGTCGGGGCCATGCTAACGCGTGTATTTACTGCACTGCTGGTAATCCTGTTCGTGGGACTAGTGCCGTTACGTGGACA